>Ga0315309_1000050_pt1 | contig 66553 bp, 53 predicted proteins | sample TDP4_MG_FD_203080 | JGI IMG/M metagenome (GOLD analysis project Ga0315309, IMG submission 203080) | Freshwater sediment microbial communities from Lake Towuti, South Sulawesi, Indonesia - TDP4 | ecosystem: Environmental > Aquatic > Freshwater > Lake > Sediment | place: Indonesia: South Sulawesi... | reverse complement strand
CAATGACGCCGATGATTGCACTGCGATTATTGTCAATAATCATGTCGCACCCGACCAATGGAGAGACAAACCCGATTTCCTCTCCGACAAGCTGCTAGGGGGGAGCAATTCTGACTCTGGCAAAGCCATCGACGTAGACGGGGCGGGCAGTGCCTACGTGACGGGCCAGACCTATTCCTCCGACTTCCCCACCACGCCGGGGGCCTTCGACCGTTCTTGCGGAATCACCGGCAACTGCGACCGCAAGGATGCCTTCGTGGTCAAACTGAACGCCGGGGGCACGGGGCTGGTCTACTCCACTTTCCTGGGCGGACGCTATTGGGACCAAGGCTCTGACATCGCTGTAGATGGAGCGGGCAGCGCCTGCGTGACGGGCCACACCTACTCCGACGACTTCCCCACTACGGCGGGAGCCTTTGACACGAGCTATAATGACTGGTACGACGCCTTCGTGGTCAAAGTGAACACTGACGGCACGGGGCTGGCCTATGCTACCTTCCTGGGAGGGCACGGGGACGACTATGGTTATGGCATTGCCGTGGATGGGGCGGGCAGCACCTATGTAGCAGGCTACACCGATTCCTCCGACTTCCCCACCACGTCGGGAGCCTTCGACACGAGCCATAACGGCGGCTACTACGACGCTTTCGTGGCGAAGTTTGACCTGGAGGATGGGGGGACAACGTATTCCATCTCTGGGCGCATCAACGATGGTAGCAGCAATCCAATCTCTGGTGTTGTTGTGTCTGCTGGAGCGGGCGGTTCAGCTACTACAGACGCCAACGGGGACTACACAATCACTGGTCTGATCACTGGCACCTATACTCTTGTACCCGGCAAGAGTGGATGGGCGTTCACACCGGCTACGCGCACGGTCAGCGTGCCGCCAAACGCTACGGGGCAGGATTTCACAGGCTATGACCGCCCTCCCATTGTCTTTGTACATGGCTGGGCCGGGTGGCCGCCATGGGGATCGTGTGACTGGCCCGATCCAGATGCTGATTTCCAATCGGTAGACGACTACTTGAGGAATGCCGGATACCATGTCGAGTATGCTCGGCTTGAAACTTCACCATGCTACACACCTTCTCTAGAGAAAAACGTACCCCGCCTGAACAATGCCATCGCCCTGGCCAAAGCTGCCACAAACCAGCCCAAAGTGATCCTCATCGCCCACAGCATGGGCGGCCTGGTCAGCCGCGCTTACATTGAAGGGCCGGACTACGATGACGATGTAGCCGCTCTGTTCACCTTTGGTAGTCCTCACCAGGGTGTGCCTATTGATGTGCTATCGTTCTGGGCTGGTGGAGTGAGAGGATTGATGGGACTGGGTGTTTACTGCGCCCTCTATCAACCCGCTTTATGCGAATTCTCGACCCTAGGGATGATCCTCTTTAACCAAGATCACTCAAAGCGGGCTGCCGGTGTGACCTACCATGTGATCAGCGGCAACGCGCCTTTTTCCCCGCGAAGCGCTTTCGGCAAGGCGATGTATTGGCTCATTCCCGAAGGGGATGATGCTATGGTCCCGACCGACAGCGGCACAGGCCTTTCGGGTACCCTCGATCGTCTTGAAACGGACGAAGTCCACAGCACCGGCACTGGTCCACGCTCCTATTTCATCCGTGACGGTGGCCCGAGCACAAGTTACATGCAGTGCCTTAAGCCAGTGCTGGTGGATGAAGAACAAAACATCTGCGGCAGCGTTAGCCCGCAGCAGGTCACAGCAAAGGTCATATCTACACTGACAGCCCGTACTCCTTTTGAGTACGGCACGCTGCTGGTAGGGCAGAGCGGCACCCGCACCATCTCGCTGGAGGGAGGGGCCACGCTGTTCGCGGCGCAGTGGCAGACCGGCACACTGGCAGTCACCCTGGTGGATCCAAACGACCAAGTGATTGACCCGGCTTACGCCGCCAGCCATCCCGACGTTGTCACCTACGATGCTGACGAGACCGTAGCCATTTACTACTTTACCAATACCATCGCCGGAGCGTGGCAGTTGGTGCTGCAAGCAACCAGCGTCCCAACTGATGGTAGCGCTTACACCACCTTCGCTGCTTTCGAAAGTGATCTGGCCCTGACAGCCCAGACGGACCGCCACTGGTACATGCCTGGTGCTACAGCAACCACCACTGCCGTGCTTTCAGGTTCACCGCCCAGTGCCACGATAACTGCCACCATCCTGCGTGCCGATGGCGTGACAGATACCGTAAGCCTATCGCCGCAGGGGGCAGGTCAATATCAGGCCACGTACACCGTGCCGGATGCACGGGGCTATGCCGAAATGCGCCTGGTTGCCACAGGCACCACGGCGGGCAGCACTCCGTTTGAACGAGGTATGAATCTGGCCTTCCAAATTTCGCCTAACAGCGTTGCCCTGAGCGGCGTCTACAGCGACACCCCCGAGCCCCGCTCACCAGATTCGTCCTTCTACGATGCCTTGATAATCACAGCGGGCATCAATGCGGCCATCAGCGGCACGGTTGGCCTGTCGGCAGATCTGGTGGATGCGGATGGCAACTTTGTGGCGCACAGCCTCACGATTGAGGAAGTCACCACGGGAGCAGGCACCCTGGCACTGCGCTTTGATGGCGATGACATCTACACTTCACAACGAAATGGACCGTACACGTTGACTAATCTGTTGCTCACCGACCGACGCGAAGCGACTCTAGTGGTGGCTGAGGCTAAGAATGTCTACACCACAGGGACTTATGATTACCATTCCTTCGGGAGCGGGGAAGTCTACTTGCCGCTCGTGATTAAAAACCACTGACCTCAATGCACCCAGACCGCTGAGAGTTTACTTGCACCCCTAGTGGCTGTGGACACTGGTCTCAGCAGCGGGTGAAGCCCAAACGCTCAAATAGCCCTCCACCCAAAAGCCCCCTTCGCCTTGCAGGGTGAAGGGGGCTTTCGAATAAACTTCTGCATCGCTATATTGTGATTACCCAGCGATAGCCAGAGTGCAAGCGCAGATATGGGAAGACAACCTCCTAGATGGATTCGGTCGGGGAGATGGCACATCCGTCCATGACCAGCCAGGTTCCCAGGCGTCGGGCCATATCAGCCGTTTCAGCGGTAATGGCTTTGCCTGCTGCCACGGGGATGGTCGGCGTGCCCAGTTGAGCCAACAATTTTGCCCTCTGCGCAGCTCGCTCAACGTCGTCAGGACCTACCCCCCACGAGAGTTCCACCACCAGATATGCCTCGGCTCCATCTTCCCGGCGCTGTCCGCGGACGACAAGGTCGGCCCGAATGATTTCCTCCATATCCGAGTAGGAAAGCTTCCCCTCGTCTATAGCATCCTCTAGCATGGTGCTCAGTTCGGCAGGAGACAGAACGTAGATCCTCCGCAGCAGGCGTTGGAAGTAAGCGTAGGCAAGACGCTGATAGCGAAATTCCAGGCCGATGCCCTTCAGGTCACCAATATCCTGTCCCAGGCTATCTACCCGTCTGACCATGAGTTGCACATCCTGGGTCAGGCTATCAATTCGCCGGGTCAGAGTGGCCATCTGTTCAGCCAGGCCGTCAACCCGCTGTGTCAGGGTGGCTAACTGCTCCTCCGTGCGGCGCTGGGCCTCGGCCAGTGCCTGAACGGTCTGAGGTAGAGATAACAACTCTTCTGTCAGCAGCAAGCGGCGCAATTCGGCGCGCCACTCTGGCTGCCGCTTCAGAAGCTGCACCAGATCCGAAAAATCTGCAACCGTAAATGGCATATTCTCTCCTACTGATCCCACAAACTCCTCAAACCCATCAGACCCCTCAGTCCCCTTTGATCATCTGTACTATACGCCCAAATGGTGGTTTTGTCAAGGTCATGGGGTGTTTTGGTCGAGTTTGACAGTGACGCGCTTTTGTGATATATTATCGGCATTGAAAACAATAGGTGCTTTGCGAAAGGCTTTGATGGAAACGAGTAGGCGAGGGGTAGCGCTCAGAGAGTCCGGGTAAGGTGTGAGCCGGATGCGTAAAGCTCGTCGAAAATCCTTCCGGAGCTGCCAACCGAAATGACCAATAGCTATTAGCTATTAGTTATTGGCTAGAGTAGACTTGGCCGGCGTCGTTGGTCGTTACCACAACGGGGGTATGATTGTACCTCACAGAGTGAGCGGTAACGCTAATCAGGGTGGTACCGCGGGAGCTATTATTGTGAACTTGCTCTCGTCCCTAGGACGAGGGCTTTTCGTTTGGGGAGAAAGGAGAGCCATGACAGAGTTATTGTACCAGACCAATAGCTACTTGAGAGAATTTGAGGCCACGGTGACGGAGGTGGGCGAGTTAGGTGTGGCCCTGGACCGCACAGCCTTCTACCCTGGCGGAGGTGGGCAGGTGCCAAGGGCGTGCTCTTATGGGACGGCGTGGAGCATCCGGTGGTCACACTGAAGAAGCAGGGCGACACGGTGTGGCACAAGGTGAAGGGTGAGCCGCCAGCGGGCGGCACCAAAGTGATAGGCAAACTCGACTGGGAGCACCGCTACCAGGTGATGCGTACCCACACCGCTTTCCACATCCTGTGTGGTGTCATCTGGCGGGACTACAAAGCCTCCGTGACCGGCGGCAACATGGGAGCCCTGGAAGGGCGCATGGACTTTGAGTTCGAGCACATGACCAAGGACCTGGTGCAGGAAATCGAGGAGAAGATCAACGCCGAAGTCGAGGCAGCCCGCGAGGTAAAGGTCGCCATCCTGCCCCGCGAGGAAGCCTTTCAGATCCCCGACCTGATCCGCACCAAGATCAACCTGCTGCCACCGCAGATCACTGAAGTGCGCACCGTGGAGATTGTGGGACTTGACTTGCAGGCCGACGGCGGCACCCACGTGGCCAACACCCGTGAGGTAGGCCCCATCCGCATCACCGACTATCAGAGCAAGGGCAAGATCAACAAGCGGATCAAGATTGCGTTAGAAGTGTAGAACCTGTAAGCACAATTGTCACCCTGAGCGAAGCGAAGGGTCTCGTTCTTGTGCGGAACAACGAGATTCTTCGTCGCTGCGCTCCTCAGAATGACATATCTCACTTGGGCAGCAAACCTTGTTGTTGGAGGTGGGGTTTGACGTAGATGTAATAATCGTGATAGACGGACACCGGTGAATAAATCTTTTCTTCCCCCTGAGCTATGACCTCGACGTTTAGCTTCAGGAGTTCTTGCTCAGGCACATCCAGGTCTTCCAGCAGATGAAGTAGGCGTCCTTTGCGGATAGCAACAGTTGTTGGCATAGCTGGCTCCTATTTGGGAATACTGTCAGAGGAAATTATAGCGAGTTTTGACAGTTTTGTCAATGCGGGCAAACGCGCGGAGGTAAAATGAGTCGGAGTGTTACGAACAAAGATGTTGAAAAGAGCCTGAGAGAAAGGCTCGAAGCTGAAGGTTACACACTGAGTAAACCAAGAGAATGGGGAGAGACTGGTGTTGACATTTTAGCTGCAAAAGATGGGGAAACTTTTCATATCGAGGTCATTGGTTACAAATCTACAGGTCCTGCACGTGCAAAGGATTTCTACCAAATATTCTTCCGAGCTATATCTCGCTTAAATGATGATGCTACTCATTGCATCATTGCTTTGCCTAAACAATTCGAAAGAGGTCTCCCTCAACGTGCTAAACAACATAGAATTGCATGGAAGCGAATCGGAGATGTTTTTCCAGAGCTTGAGATTTGGCTCATAGATGTAGAAAATAAGACCTACAAAAAGACAGGATGGAGAAGCTGGCTGAAACAATGCAAGTAAAGAAAAGAGGAGAAATCATGTTCAAGGAAGTACCCAGCAAAGTTAATTTCCCAGAAATGGAGGAAAAGATCCTAAAGTTCTGGAAAGAGAGCAATGCTTTCCGGGAGAGCATGGCCCTGCGTAAGAGTAGGACGGGTTTGGAAACCCGTCGTACTGCGCCCAGCTACGTCTTCTACGAAGGGCCTCCCACAGCCAACGGCCTGCCCGGCACCCACCACGTCTTGGCCCGCGTCTTCAAGGACCTCTTCCCGCGCTATAAGACCATGAGGGGCTACTATTCGTTGAGGAAAGGAGGCTGGGACACCCACGGCCTGCCAGTGGAACTGGAGATCGAGAAGGAACTGGGCTTTTCCGGCAAAAAGGCCATCGAAGACTATGGCATCGCCGAGTTCAACCAAAAGTGCAAGGAAAGCGTCTTCCGCTACGTCAAGGAATGGGAGCAACTGAGCGACCGCATCGGCTTCTGGATTGACATGGACGATCCTTACGTCACCCTGACCAATGGGTACATCGAGTCGGTGTGGTGGATCCTGCGCCAACTGTGGGATAAAGACCTGCTCTATCAGAGTTACAAGGTGGTGCCCTATTGCCCTCGCTGCGGCACGCCCCTCTCCGATCACGAGGTGGCCCTGGGCTACCGTGAGGCCGATGACCCTTCCATCTACGTCCGCTTCCCCTTGCGCGACGAGGAAGGAACCTACTTCCTGGTCTGGACCACCACCCCCTGGACCCTGCCCGGCAACGTCGCCCTGGCTGTCCACCCCGATTTCGAGTACGCCCTTGTAGAGCAAAAAGGTGCCAACGGCCAAACAGAGCGGCTGATCCTGGCCAAAGACCTGCTCAACGTGCTTCAGAGGCCATACAAAGTGATCCGTACCATGCCCGGCCGGGAACTGACTGGCAAGCACTACAAGCCTCTCTTCACTTTCCTGCCGGTAGAGAAGGACTACTGCTACCTCATCACCGGCGACTTTGTAAGCACCACGGAAGGTACGGGCATCGTGCACATCGCCCCGGCCTTTGGCGCCGAGGACCTGGAGGTGGGCAATGAACACGACCTGCCCATCTTGCAGACCGTTGATCTAAATGGGGTCTTCATTGACGCCGTCACCCCCTGGCGGGGCATCTTTGTCAAAGATGCGGATCCGCTCATCACCGAGGAACTGAAACAGCGGGGCCTGATGTACAACGTGGCCACCTACCGGCACACCTATCCCTTCTGCTGGCGCTGCGACACCCCACTTCTCTACTATGCCAAGACCTCCTGGTTCATCGAGACCACCCGGCTCAGGGACAACCTCCTGGCCAACAACGGTAAGATCAACTGGTACCCGGAGCACATTAAGCACGGCCGCTTCGGCAACTGGCTGGAGACCAATGTGGACTGGGCTCTCGGCCGGGAGCGTTACTGGGGTACGCCGCTGCCCATCTGGGTCTGTGATAGTTGTGGTCAGCAAGAATGTATCGGCAGTGTGGAAGAATTGGAGAAACGACAGGCAGCCAGCGGCCAGCGGTGGACGGGGGTCGTGGCCGGGCCTGACCCCGAGACCCTGGACCTCCACCGCCCTTACATTGACGAGGTGGCGTTCAAATGCAAGGAATGTAACGGCACCATGCACCGCGTGCCAGAAGTCATTGATTGCTGGTTCGATTCAGGAGCCATGCCCGTGGCCCAGTGGCACTATCCCTTTGAGAACCGGGAGACTTTTAAGTCCCAATTCCCGGCCGATTACATCTGTGAGGCCGTGGATCAGACCCGCGGCTGGTTCTACAGCCTGCACGCTATCTCCACTTTGCTGTTCGATGAGCCCTGCTTTCTGAACTGTATCTGCCTGGGTCTGGTCCTGGATGGCGAAGGATATAAGATGAGCAAATCGCGGGGCAACGTAGTGGACCCCTGGGAGGTACTCAATGCCCACGGAGCCGATGCCCTGCGCTGGTACCTTTACACCACGACGCCACCGGGCAATGATCGCCGTTTCTCGGTGGACCTGGTGGGCGAGGTGGTGCGCCAGTTCTTGCTCACCTTGTGGAATACCTACAGCTTTTTCGTGACCTACGCCAACATTGACGGCTGGACGCCTGGAAAAGAGGGAGCGGAGGCGTCTGAGGCGTCTAAAGGGACTGAGGGGAGCGGCAGCAGACCCCTCAGTCCCTTCAGCCCCCTTAGTCCCCTTGATAACTGGATTCTCTCCGAACTGCATGTACTCATTCAGCACGTTACCGATGCCCTGGAGGCCTACGACGTCACCGGAGCGGCACGGCCCATTGCTGCCTTTGTGGACGACCTCTCCAACTGGTACGTGCGCCGCTCCCGCCGCCGTTTCTGGAAGAGCGAAGAGGACGCCGACAAGCTGGCGGCCTATCAGACTCTGTACGAATGCCTGGTCACCGTGGCCAAGCTCCTGGCTCCTTTCATGCCCTTCATCGCCGAGGAGTTGTACCAGAACCTGGTGCGCAGCGTGGATGAGACAGCACTCAAAAGCGTTCATCACTGCGATTTCCCGATGGCCGATGAGTCCCTGATTGACGAAGAATTGGTGAGAGACACCCGGCTGGTCATGCGGGTGGTCAGCCTGGGGCATGGAGCCCGGAATAGGGCCGGCATCAAAGTGCGCCAACCTCTGGCTCAGGCGCTGGTCAAGACGCGCGAGGCGGCTGAGGTGGAAAGCTTGCGCCGCCTGGCCGACCAGGTGGCTGACGAGTTGAATGTCAAAGAGCTAAGCTTCCTGGAGGAGGCCAGCCAGGTGGTGGACTACCAACTCAGCCCTGTGCCCAGCCTGCTGGGAAAGAAGCACGGAGCTCTCTTCCCCAAAATTCGAGCGGCTGTGACCGGGATGGATACCGCAACCACCATGGATCTGGCGCAGCGCTTGCAGGCTGGTCAGAGCATAGAGGTCGTGGCCGACGGCCAGACGGTGACTCTACTGCCGGAGGAAGTGGAAGTCCGGCTTAGTGCTAAAGAGGGCTACGCGGCTGCCGAAGAAGCTGGCTATCTGGTAGCCGTGACTACAGAGTTGAGCGAGGAATTGGTGCGGGAGGGCCTGGCGCGGGAGGTGGTGCGGCGCATCCAGATCTTGCGCAAGGAGGCCGACTTCCGTATCGAGGATTACATCACCACCTATTACCGTGCCGACCTGACCCTGCGTGAGGTGCTGGAAGAGTACGGCGATTACATCAAGCAGGAAACCTTGTCCACCGCTTTGATCGAGGCCGAGGCTCCAGCCGAGGCTTACGCTCAGACTCTCGAGGTTGACGGCCAGAGCATCACCCTGACTGTGAGGCGAAACTAAGTCAATGAAACTGAATGACCCTGGTGAAGTAGTGCAAGTTGGGAGAGACCCCTACTCCCCTGGCTCGCTGCCCAGATTCGCCCGTAGAGTAAGCGCTGACTATCCGTAGATGAACCGTTGCTTGAAGGCTCTTTTTCCGATTTGCTTTTTCGCTGGCAATCGAGTAAAATATAGGCGCCATCATCGAGCCGTGAGGGTCAGGTCCATTTTTATTTAATGGCCTTGGATTGCGGATAACTTGAAGGAGGGATGGGATGGCAAACAAAAGGGAAAAGCTTAAGATGCGACTCGAAGCAGAGAGGGAAAGACTCTTAACTGAGCTCAGCCAAACCAACGTTGTAGAACGAGAGAATCTTGGCTATGGCAATCACATGGCCGATGATGCCACCGAGGCATTTGAGCAAGCCAAGGACCTGGCCTTGCGCCAGAATCTGGAGCGCCTCCTGGACCAGGTGGAAGACGCTCTGGAGAGATTTGAGGCGGGCACATACGGCTTGTGTGAGCAGTGTGGAAGAGAGATTGACCCAGCTCGCCTTAAGGCTTTGCCTTCTGCTACTCTCTGCCTTTCTTGTCAACAGCGCCGCGAGAGCCGCTAGTACTGAGTTTGTAACTTCTTCGACCATAGCGTACGCTCTCACGAGAGGCCCGTTTATGGTTGAAAGACTTCTGAATCGAAGTGCTACGAAAGAACACCCTTTCAAGCAAGCCGACGACACAAGGAGCCTGCTTTTTGACCAGACGTTTTGGGGAAAAGATCATCCTGCCAGCAGTGGCCCTTCTAACCCTGGTGGCCGATCAGATCAGCAAATATTTGGTCCTGTCCAACCTGAACCCTGGCCAATCATGGAACCCCGTTGCCTCTCTGACTCCCTGGGCCAGCATCACTCACGTAACCAACACCGGAGCGGCCTTTGGTCTGTTCCCTGACCAGGGCTCGCTCTTTGTCGTCATTGCCGTGATCGTGGTGGCGGCTATCATCTTCTACTATCGTCACCTGCCAGCGGGTCAGTGGTGGATCAAGGTCAGCCTGGGGTTGCAGTTGGGTGGGGCTTTAGGCAACCTGCTGGATCGGCTGCGGCTGGGTTACGTGATTGACTTTATAGATCTCAAGATATGGCCGGTTTTCAACCTGGCTGACAGTGCCATCGTAATCGGGGTAGCGATCTTGGCCTATTACTTGCTGCGAGACAGAGGCGAAAAGGAGAATGGTGAACACCTGATGCAAGAAGGCTGAAGAGGAGGCGGATGGAGGAGAGGATAAATCTTATCGGGTCGCTCCATCTACAAGGTGGAGAGGCCGCGAGGACCAGAGCCAGAAACGGTGCTTTGATGCATAGAGTGATTGGTTATGCTCTCCACCGACGTGATAAGGCTCGTGGGGAAGGAGAAGGAAAGAAATACTGGCAGGGCGCGGCCACCGTCTTATGTTGGCTCAAAGCTCGGGCCTTTAGTTTCAGCGATTTAGCAATAGAGGCAAAACGAACCGCGTTACTACATAGGATCAGGAGATACATTCGGCGAAGGGATCAACGAGCCGAAAAGTCTGAACAATTATAGTGATTGGCGTTGTGCTCTCATAACGCCAGCGACTACCGCCCTCCCCTCAGCGTTGGGGGTCCCTGCTTGGAGTGGCGGTCTTTATTTCATGCAAGGCCGATACAGGAGACAACAGTGAGGGCTAGGAAAACCGAGGTCAAGGTCACTCTCAGTCGTGACCTTGGGTTGTTTACCATTACGATGATTGGCGTCGGCGGGATGATTGGCGCTGGCATTTTTGTGCTGACCGGCATCGCTGCTAGAGTGGCCGGTCCGGCCCTGGTGCTGGCCTTCTTCCTGAACGGCGTCGTGACCTTGCTAACCGCCATGGTCTACGCTTTCATCACCATCAACTATCGGGGTGCGTTGGAGGCGGGAACGGTGGGTAACATTGTCACCATGACGAAGGCGACCATCCTGGGCTTATGTAAGCCCGCTTCTTGGGAGCATCACCAATGGTCTTTTCCTCTTTACTGATCTTCCCTCTAGCAACGGGGCTGTGGGCCAGCGCCGTCGTGGCTTACCTGGCGCTGCTGGTCCGCCGACAGAGGATCCGCTCGCCGCAGATGGCTGAGATAGCTGCACACATCGCCACCGGCGCCAGCGCCTATTTGAAGCGGCAGTTCCGCACCATTGCCTGGACCACGGCCGTTCTGGCCGCGGTTGTTCCGCTATTCCTGGGATGGAAAGGGGCCGCCACTTTCGTGTTGGGAGTCTGCACCTCGCTGCTGACCGCATGGCTGGGGATGTCCTCCTCCGTGCGGGCCAATGTGCGGGTGGCGGACAGAGCACAGGATTCCATCGCTGGCGCGTTTCACATCGCCTTCCTGAGTGGCTCGATCATGGGGCTGGCGATCACCGCCTTTTCACTCTTGATCCTCTCCCTGCTCTACTCTCTCTTCGGCGATGCGAAACCGCTAGTGGGCTTCGGCTTCGGGGCCAGTCTGGCGGCGCTGTTCGCCCAGATTGGCGGCGGCATCTACACCAAGTCGGCCGACATAGGGGCAGACCTGGTGGGCAAGGTGGAGCAGGGCATCCCCGAAGACGACCCGCGCAACCCCGCTGTGATCGCCGACCTGGTGGGTGACAACGTGGGCGACTGTGCCGGCCGGGGCGCCGACCTGTTCCAGTCCTTCAGCAGCGATATCATCACCGGGCTGATCATCGGCACAGCGCTCATCCCCCAGTACGGGCCCCGAGTGATGTTCTTCCCTATGGTGTTGCAGTCGTTGGGGATCATCTCCTCCATGGCGGCGATTCTGGTTACTACCCGGCCATGGAAGAACCTTGCGCCCACCACCCTGTTCAACTTGGGCATCCTCACCAATACCATGGTCAACTTCGGCGGAGCCTACCTGGTGGCACGTTGGGTGGGGGAACCTTCCATCTCCTTCGCCATCTGTGCCGGCGTGTTAGTGATGTTGTTGGCCTCCTTCACCACTCATTACTATGCGGGGAAGAATGGTCGCCCCGGCCGGCGCATCGCGGAGGCTTCCCGTCGAGGCGCCTCTCTCAACATCATTACTGGCCTCTTCTACGGGCTCCAGAGCCCACTGCCCTCGATCCTGGGGTTGATGGTCGCCATCCCCCTGGTCTATCTGCTCTCGAACCGCTCGCCATTAAGTCTGGTGGCGATCAACATCGGCACCGACCTGATGATCGCGTACATCATGGCCGCCGATGCCTTTGGCCCTATCACCGACAACGCGGCCGGTATCGCCGAAATGTCCGGTGCGTCGGAGAAGGTGGTGTACGGCCTGGCCGGGCTCGACGCGGTGGGGAATACCATGAAAGCGATCACCAAGGCCTACGCCATGGCTTCAGGGACGCTGACCACCTTTATCCTTTTCGCCACTTTCTCTCAGGTGACGGGGGTGCAGGCAGTGAATATCTCGGAGCCCTTCATCCTGGCCTTCCTGTTCATCGGGGTCTGTCTGCCCTTTCTCGTCTCCTCTCTGGTCATCGGCTCCACCGCCCATGGCGCCCAGTTGATGGTGGACGAGGTGCGGCGACAGTTTCGCGAGATCAAGGGGCTCCTTGCCGGCCGGGCCAAACCTGACTATGTCCGGGCAGTGGACATCGCCACCCACAATGCGCTCAAGAAGATGGTGCTGCCGGGGCTGGTGGGGATCGGTCCGCCGGTTGCGGTAGGGCTGCTGCTCGGGGCCGAACCGCTGGGCGCGATGTTGCTCGGCGCACTGGCCGCCTCAGCGCTCTTGGGGCCCTTCTTCAACAACGTGGGCACCGCCTGGGACAACGCCAAAAAACTCATCGAGGAACAGGGATCTCAGGTGCGAAAGACACCGGTACACGAGGCTGCTGTGGTGGGGGATACGGTGGGGGACTCGTTGAAGGATGTGGCCGGCCCTTCGCTTCTCATCTTCATGAAATTGATCGGGATGACCACGCTGTTGATTGTGGAATTAGTGTACTGAGAACACGGATGCCGAACAGGCCTTCAGGTATGCCCTGGAAGGCATCCAGTACGAGCCTCTGGAGAAGCGCATCGTAGAAGGAACAGGCGCGGTGGAGACGGTGCTGGCCCAGACCGAAGGCTACGACCTGGTCATCATCGGTGCCACCGCAAAGCCGCTGTTCAAGAACCTGCTGCTGGGCAGCGTCTCCGAGCAGATTGCCAACAGGGCGGCAGTGACGGTGATCGTCGTCAAGGGACGCAGCAGCCCGTTCCACTCCTTCCTGCGTCAAACTGTGTTGGAGCCAAGCACACACGTGGTCAAGACCTCGGAAGGCTGAAACGCCTGCGTCCCCTATCCCTACCGCCGTCCTGAACGCCAGATGGAGAGGAGCAACCATAGTCCCAGGACGCTGGCTGCTACAAAGCCCAGGGCGATGAGCCAGAAAATCCAGCCTTGCCGACCACCGAGAAAGGAGGGCATCAGCAGGGCCAGGCCGACGATGAAGGCGGCCAGGAGGACGCTGATGGCCAGGCGATTGCCCACCCGATCCAGCCTGGTGAGAAGGGTTTCGATCTCTCGTAGACGCAAGGTGAACTGCAAATCCCCTTCTTCCAACTGGTCAACGAGGCGGGGCACGCGGCGGGGCAGGTCAGCCAGGAGTTCGCCCCAATCCCCGCCAGTCTTCAATAGACGCCTTCCCCAAGTCTGGGGAGAGACCGTCTGCCAGAGAAATTTGCGCACGTAGGGCTGGCTGATGGCAACAATGTCAAAGTCGGGGTCCAGTTGCAAACCCACCCCTTCCATCATGGCCAGGGTCTTGCCTAACAGCCACAGCCGGGAGGGCAATCGCAGGTGGTGGCGGAAGGCGATGGGCATCACCTCCTCCATCACCTCCCGCGCCCGTATCTCTTTCAACGGCAGGCCATGGTACTTGGTCAGGAGCCGGCTGATGTCTCGCTGCAAGCCCGGCCGATCCACGTCACGGCTGGCGGCGCCCATTCTGATGAGTTGCTCTACGATCCCCTCAGTGTCGAGCTGGCCCGAGACGATGTAGAGCCGCACCAGGTTTTCCCTGTCTCGCTGATCCAGGTGCCCCACCATGCCAAAGTCCATGGCCCCGATCACAGCCTCGTCCGTGACGAAGAAGTTGCCGGGGTGGGGGTCCGCATGGAAGAAACCATCCTCCAGTACCTCCTTGATGATGATACGGGCGGCGCTTTTGGCCACCTGACGACGGTCCACGCTGGCCGCATCCAGAGCAGCGATGTCATCAATCTTTATTCCTGAGATGCGCTCCAGAGTGAGCACCCGCTGAGTAGTGTAATCCCAATAGACCTTCGGAATGTAGAGAGCAGTCTCGTCGGCGAAATTGCGGCGGAAACAGTCGGCGTTGTGTCCCTCCCGCCGGTAGTCCATCTCGCTGCGCAGGGTGAAGGCAAAGTCCTCGGCGATCTCCACCAGCTCGTAGATTTCCCCCAGAGGAGTACGCTCCTGGATCAGATGGGCCAGGTCAAAGAGAATCTCCAGATCAATCTCAATAGTCCTTTCGATGTCGGGCCGCTGCACCTTGACTACCACCTCTTCCCCGTCGGGCAGGGTGGCCTGGTGCACCTGGGCCAGAGAGGCAGCAGCTACAGGTTCAGCCTCGAACGAGGCGAAGAGTTCATCCAGAGAGCCGTCCAATTCCCATTCAAGTTGCTCTCTGACCGCTTCCCAGGGAGCCGGGGGAACTGTGTCCTGCAATCTCACCAGTTGAGCGATGTAGGGAGGGGGGATGAGGTCAGGGCGGGTGCTCATGATCTGACCGAACTTGATGAAGGTTGGCCCCAGTTCTTCGATAGCCAGGCGCATACGCTCCGGTGCGGTCAGAGGCGGTCCCGGCGTGACACCCCGAAACAGACGGCGCGGCAGGGAAAGGTAAGGCACTAGCTCCAACTGATCAATGAGATTGCCAAAACCGTGCCTGGCCAGAACCTGTACAATCTCTCGATAACGTTTGAGGTGTTTGTACCTCTGCCCTAAAGGTCTCATCGCCTCTTCTCCAATCTTTCAGCGGGAAACATCAGCAATCAGCCTTGCTCGAAACCATAGATAGTATAACTCTTATGAAGCGTTTGAGCAAGTTCTCTCTCAGGTCTGAGCTACCGATTTTCCAAAAAATACTAACAAACCAAAAAGACAAAATAATTGTTGTTATGGTACGCCTACTCTGAATTCTTGTCAAGAGCCTTTTCCAGGCCGGCTGTGATCTACCCCCACCTTGCAGTGAGAGCTTCAGGACTTGTGGATAAAGTCAGGGGTATTCAGGCTTGCTCTAAACCGTAGAACATAGTATAATTCTAGTGTTGGCTCAAGATGAGGCTGAGTACGAAGCCCGCAAACGCAAAGAGTTGCTTTCGGCGGGCGAGTCGGTGCTGGGTTTCCTGACAGGCTGCCGTTCCAGACGAGCCATCTCCAGCGCCAGCCGCAAGCGTCACCTGACCCAGCAGGCTAAGGCCGATGTGGAAGAATCCCTGGAGGCCATAGAAGACTACGAGGCTCAGATCCAGGACTGGTGGGAAGAATTGGAAGAGGAGATAGCGGAGGTCACCGAGCGTTGGGCAGAGACCATTGATGTCGTGGAAAAAGTCGAGGTCAGGGCAAAGAAGGCCGACATTACCGTAGACGCCTTCGGCCTAGCCTGGGTGCCCCGCTGGCGGGTGGCTCACGAGGATAAAGGTGTGACACGGAGCTTCTTCTACCAGCCTATGACAAAAATGCAGGAGGCAAAGGATGACCAGCGATTCTGAGCTCCACGCTCGTAAACGTTTGGCTATCGAAATGATCCTCGAAAGCGAAGGTCTGACTGACTACCTACAAGACGATGAGGCAGAAACCCTTTTGGATTGGGGGCTGGCTCAAGCCGAGGCCTACGCTCTGGCCACCCAGAAGATAGCCGATGAAGAAGAGGCCCGCCTGACTATAGACCAGGGGGTGACGGTGGTACGGCGAGCGATGAGATTCATCAATGACCTGGTGGCCGAGAGGATGGACCTGAGCGATGGAGAGATGGTAGAAGAGCTGCTTCATCTAATTTCCCTCGCCAGGGAGTTGCCTCGCGTACGGGCCGTTGCAAGCCAGGAGGAAGAAGAGGAAATAGTGGAGGAGGACATTGATTGAAAGGCAAACCCCAGGCCTCAGTCCCATCAGCGGGGAAGAAAATTGGCAGAAAAGACTTTTCCCTGCGTGGCGTCGTAGACCGTTATGCAGGCGACTACGCTGTACTGGTCTTTGACGACGGGCAGAAGCTGATCTGGCCCAGGGAGCAGTTGCCTGCCGAGACCAGGGAGGGCGTGGCCGTCGCTATCGCCCTGACTGTTGACCTGATGGACACAGAGCAACGGTCAGCTAGGCTCAAAGGTCTTCTGGCAGACATCAACGGATAGGGATAAGTCATCAGCGGCATGATAGAGAGCACGGAAGCAGTCCAACCCAGGAAGGTATCGAAGCCCAGGATAAATCTTGGCCTCATCGTCCTCCCCTTGATAGATATAGCCGCCATACTTCTAGCCCTGGCCCTCATTACTTATGAATACCTGTACATGGATCGCATCTACCCCGGCGTAAGCGTTTTCGGGACTGAGCTGGGTGGGCTTACCCTGGCCGAGGCGGAGATTGTCTTGCAGCAGAGGTTCCAGGACTATCAACCAGTAAAGCTGACCCTGCGCTACGGTGAGCGTACCTGGGCAGTTTCACCGCAAGAGGTGGGAGTGGGCCTGGATTCCAAAGCCACCGCTATCTCGGCTTATGTGGCGGGCCGAGAGGGCTCCACCTTGAAGCGCCTGTGGGATCAGGGCCAGATTCTGTGGTTGGGCCACGCAGCCCCATTCACCCTCCTGATTGACGAGGGGATAGGGACCCTTTACCTCAGTCGCCTGGCTCAGGAGATCAACCAGCCAGTACGTGACGCCGCCCTGGTGGTGCACGACCTTCAGGTGGAAACCGTCCCCAGCCAGGTGGGACGTGAGGTAGATATAACTGCCACCAGGCAACTCATCTATCAGCGTATTGCCACTCTCACGGGTGGCACCGTGGACCTGGTGGTGCATCAGATACCCCCGGCCATCGCTGACGTGAGCCGGGCAGAATTTGATGTGGCACGGATACTGGGCAGCCCTCTGACTCTGAGGCTACCCGATGAGGGTGGCGGGGAAGGGGGTGAGATCGCCTATACCCTCGATCAGACGGTCCTGGCTGAGATGCTCACCCTTCGCCAGATGAAAAGGGACGATGGTCAGGTCATCCTGGCTGCTGGCCTGGACCAAACCAAGCTTACAGCCCACATTCAAGAGTTGGCGAAGCAGATTGACCAGCTACCCCGCGATGGTCGCTTTGACTTCGACCCAGCGACAGGGACTCTCACGCCTATCGTGACCAGCCAGGACGGGCGCTCTCTGAATATTACCGAGACGGTACGTCTCGTCAATGCCCAGGCAGTCACCGACCAACACCAGGTCCTTCTCCCCATTACCATAACCAAGCCACAGGTGGCCACGGAAAACGCTGAGAGTCTAGGCATCAAAGAGCTGGCCAGCGAAGCTACCACCTATTTCAAAGGCTCATCCTGGGGGCGGATGCACAACATCCAGGTGGCGGCCTCCCGCTTCCACGGTCTCGTCATTCCCCCTGGAGGAACCTTCTCCTTCAATGAGCATCTGGGTGAGGTCAGCGCGGCCACTGGTTATGAGGAGTCCATCATCATCTGGGGCGACCGCTCGGCTGTAGACGTCGGCGGAGGCATCTGCCAGGTCTCCACCACCGCCTTTCGCGCCGCCTTTTGGGGAGGATATCTTATCACCGAGCGCTGGGCTCATGGCTACCGCGTGGGCTGGTATGAGCCCCCTGTGGGGATGGACGCTACCGTCTACTCATCTCAGACCGATTTCAAGTTCGTCAACGATACACCCTACTATCTGCTGATCGAGACCGAGACGGACCTGCAAGTGGGCACTGTCACCTTCCGCTTCTACGGCACCAAAACTGGCCGCACGGTGGAGATGGAGGGACCCTTTGAAGCGAACGTGGTACCCCATGGCCCGGATGTCTATCGGGAAGATCCTGCTCTACCCAAGGGCGCAACTAAACAGATTGACTGGGCCCATGACGGCGTAGATGTTACCGTGTACCGTATCGTTAAAGAGGGTGACAAAGTCCTTTGGAAGGATACTTTTTTCAGCCGTTACAGGCCCTGGCAGGCAGTCTACCTGGTAGGCACCGGAGAAGGTAGCTAAGGGACAAGGGATAAGTGACAGGGGACAGGGGTAGGGGGTAGGGGACAGGGAGAACCCTCATGGCTGGAGAGAAAGTGCTGGTAATTATTGATGACAAGGAGGACGCCGTCCAATTGATGACGGAAAGTGTTCTCCGTCCTCATGGTTATTCTTACATAGTTGCCAACAATGGAGAGGAGGGCTTTCGCCTGGCTCTGGAGAAAGAGCCAGATCTGATCATCACCGATCTGAGAACGCCCAAGATGTCGGGCTTGGAGATCCTGGAGACCTTGCAAGCTGAAGGACGGGATATCCCCGTTATTCTGATGACCCTCCATGGCTCCGAAGAGACGGCTGTACAGGCCTTCCGCCTGGGGGCGAAGGACTATGTTATCAAACCCTTCAAAGTGGAAGAGATGCTGGAAGCCATTGACCGCGTCTTGGCTGAAAAGCGGCGCATGAGCAAGGGGATGAGGGATGTAGACCAGCAGTTGGCGCGAAGGGTGAAGGAACTGAACATCCTCTACGGTGTCGGGAAATCGGTTACTTCGTTACTGGACCTGGAAAAGGTACTCAACCGCATCGTGGAGGCCGCCGTCTTTGTCACCGGGGCAGAAGAGGGGTCTCTGCTGCTGGTGGATAAGGACACGAGGGAGCTGTACCTGCGCGCGGCACGTAATCTGGGAGAAAAATTCGCCCGTGGCTTCAGGCTTAAGGTCGAGCACAGCATTGCCGGCCAGGTAGTAAAGACAGGCCAACCCATACTTCAAAGCACCCAGGACGAGGAAACGCTCAAGGTCAAGACGGGCTACCTGGTCAAATCCCTGGTCAATGTGCCACTGAAGGCCAAAGATGAAGTCATCGGTGTCCTGGCAGTAAACAACAAGATTTCCTCCATGCCCTTCACAGACAACGATGTGCATTTGCTCTCCGCCCTGGCTGACTACGCCACCATCGCCATAGTGAACGCTCAACTCTATGAAGAGACCAAGCGTTGGAGTGAGGAACTGGAACACAAGGTTGAGGAAAGGACCCGGGAACTGCGTGCCACTCAGGAGCAACTGCTGCAATCCGAGAAATTGGCCTCTATCGGACAATTGGCGGCCGGCGTGGCTCACGAGATCAACAACCCCATGGGGGTCATCCTGGGTTTCGCCCAGGGTATATTGAAGACACTCCCCGAGGACAATCCTTTGAGGAAGCCCCTGACCACCATGGAAAAGGAGAGCCTGCGTTGCAAGCGTATCGTCCAGAACCTGCTGGATTTCGCCCGGCACTCCGAGCCTACCCCCCACCTGATCAACATCAATGAGCTGATTGACACCTCTTGCGAATTGGTAGAGCACCAAATCTCACTCCAGAACGTAAAGTTGGTCAAAGCCTACGATCCTGCTTTGCCTTCCATTATGGCCGATCCCAGCCAACTCCAACAGGTCTTCATCAACATCATGCTCAACGCTTACCAGGCTATGCCCGACGGCGGCACCCTACACATCACCACCAGGACGGTGGGTTCAGAATTGCAGGTCATATTTACCGATACGGGACCAGGCATTCCACCAGAGAACGTACAAAATATCTTCGATCCCTTTTTCACCACCAAGGAAGTAGGCGAGGGGACAGGTCTGGGGCTATCTGTCAGCTACGGCATTGTCAAAGCGCATGGCGGGGATATAGAAGTAGAAAGTCAGGTGGGCAAGGGGACTACCTTCGCAATCAAATTGCCTCTTGACAAATCCGAAGGCGATGAAGGCAAGATTGACTGAGCCGGTATCGTTGTTATATAACATACACCAATTTAGTTAGGGAGAACCGTGCTCCTATGTATGGAGAAATCCGCATTTTCAGCGGCACTGCCAACCGGCCCTTGGCCGAGGAAATCGCCGGGTACTTAAACGTACCCCTGGACGGGGTGGACATCATTGAATTCCCCAACGAGAATATCTTCATCAGGCTCCATCGGAGCGTGCGTGGGCAGGACGTGTTCCTCATCCAGCCAACCTGCGCACCGGTGAATCGCAGCATCATGGAACTATTGATCATGATTGACACCCTGAAGCGGGCCTCAGCCGAGCGCATCACGACTGTGATCCCTTTCTACGCCTATGGCCGAACTGACAAGAAGGACCAGCCCCGGGTACCCATTACCGCTCGCCTCATCGCTGACATGATCACTGTAGCCGGAGCTGACCGCTTCGTAACCATAGACCTCCACGCTGGCCAAATCCAGGGCTTCTTCAGCATCCCCGGTGACGAACTGACCGCCTTCCATCTCCTGAGTGATTATTTCCTCAAGAAAAACTTGCCCAATGCGGTCATCGTCGCTGCCGATCTGGGCTTTGCCAAAAAAGGCCGAAATTTTGCCCAGAAATTGCACCTGCCGATGGCTTTCGTCGAGAAGCGACGGACTGGAGTAGATAGCGAGGCTGTGACTCTCATCGGCGACGTGCAGGGGAAGAACGTCCTCATCGTTGATGATGAGGTAGACACGGCTAGTTCCGTATCCGAGGCCGTGAACATCGTCAAGGAGCACGGGGCGGAGGACGTCTACCTCTGCTTCACCCATCCTACTTTCTCTCCCCCGGCCACTGAGCGCCTGCGAGACCTCCCCATCAAAGAGATTGTGACCACCAATACCATCCCTATCCCCCCTGAAAAGATGCTGCCCAATATCACTGTCCTCTCTGTAGCCCCCCTTTTGGGCGAGGTCATCCGGCGCATACATAAGGGGATTTCGGTAGGAGCATTGTTTAATGAGTAGTAGACGCTACCCGTAACTCTGTCTCATCTACCAGACATCGCACATAAGCCACTTTCTGCCCGTCCTCGATGGCCAGCGTTACCCTCACGTCCAGCAAGTCAATGAGGTGTCGTCTTGCCTCAAAGTCCGCCTCTGCCTCCATCAATCCTCCTGAGACTTCCTTAGCGAAATCTTCGATGGTCATGATTTGGTCACCGCTCAGGGTCATAGCTTTCAGAGTAGCTACCAGGTTGCCTCGCTCCTTCTCCAGCGCCGCTATCGTAGTCTCCAATCGGGCCTTGCGCTCAGTCAGCATCTCCTTGTCAAAGTCCCCCGACAGGTAGAGGTCCAGTAGCTTCTCTAGCTTTCTCCGGTTGTCGGCCAGCAGGTCATCTGTCACAGTCAGTCGGTCATGCAACGGCTTGCTGGCCTCTTCTTGTTCGGCCTGTTGCTCTTCCAGGTTCCGGCGTAGGGCTTCGGGATTCAACAGCAATTCCTTGATCCATCCCCAGACGGCAGCGTCTACTTGGCCCACTCCGAAATAGCGATTGTCGCAATCTTTGGCTACACGATCACCGCGCTTTGCCGGACAGAAATAGTAGAGGTACTTTCCGCCTGTTATGGTTCCCATCATAGGGGTTCCGCAATGCCCACAGGATACGCGCCGGCCTACCAGGTATTCGTACTTGGGTTTTCGTTTCAACAAACGCTTGTTTTCTTCCAGCCTTTCTTGTGCGCGTTGCCAGATTTCCCCACCGACGATAGCCGGTACGGATACTTCTACCCAGCGCTCCTGTGGGTTGGCCTCACCGGTGTGGCTATTCACCCGGCCATAGTGCCACGTTCCCTTGTAGACTTCCGATCTTAGAATCTGGCTGACTGTACTCTTGTCCCACTCACCATATCCACGCTTCTTCTTGAAAGTAGCGTTAGATCGTATGTCTATGTAGGTAGGTATTTTCATCTCAGTTAATCGCCGAGTAATGGCTTTGATGCTTAACCTTGGACTTTGGACAAGTGAAAATGGCCGGTCACAAGTGGATCGGCTGGTAACAGATTGGCTTGGACGTTAACAAGCAGTTTTACACGGGTGCGGAGGCCTTTTCGCCGGTTTGAGAGCCTTTCCAGATGATCGGATGGCGCTTCCGGGGCGGTTGCCGCTCCCCCTTGGCCCGACCTGGCGATTGCGGTTCTGTCGCAATTATACTACCCAATGTCTTTTGTAGCAAGTCGCTGCGCTTCTTTACTCACAACTCAATCAGAGAGTCTCAAGTGGTTAGAGCAGGGTGTTTACTTGAAAATGGTCCGGTCAGCAAACGATTTATTTGCGGCATGGAAGTCCCCCCGGGGGGGTTCGATATAAAAACCTGTCACTTGGCGGGGCCCCCCCTCGGTCTACTGCTCAGGAGGATAGCGCAGTTCACCTAATCCTACCTACAATTTAAGGTTACAGTCATGCTACCGATAAGTGTTGAAAATCTAGCGCGGGTATGCTATAATGCAGATGACGAAAGGTGTGCTGACGATATTCCTTCTATCCATGTAGATGTTAGAGAGGAAAGTAACATGAAAAAGCTGCTACCTCTTGTCCTCATCGCTATTCTCATCACTGCCTGTGGGCCTACACCAATCCCCACCCCCGACATCTCGGCCACCACTACCGCCATCGCCAAATCCATCGTGGCCACCCTGACTGCCCAGACCCCCACCGATGCGCCCTCACCAGTGCCGACCTACACACCCTATCCGACCTACACGCCTCTGCCGACGGATATGCCCACGCTCGCGCCCACACCAACGCCCGTGATCATTGTCGCCATGCCCACACCGCTGCCAGCTACGCCGACGTCGGTAGCAGCAGAGGACACGCCTACGCCGCTGCCTCTCCTAACATCAGGACTCAGAGGCAAGATCCTTTTCACCGTCTATAACGAGTTTCACAACCCATCTACCTATGACCTTTACATCGCCAACATTGACGGCAGCGACCAACGGCTTCTTTATGAGCAGACACGCCAACCCGATTTCCGTGGTGATGGAATCATTGTAGCCAACGGGGACGGCGGTGGTTGGGACACCCTTGTGGCAATGAACGCCGACGGAAATAACCGATACCCCATCACCAACCACCCTGAGGACAAGCAGCCCAGTTGGTCGCCTGATGGAGTGAAGGTCGTCCACTCCTCCAGCCAATCTGGACGGCTCAACAGTGAGGGATATCCTATCTGGAACATCTATATCCAGGACGACACCTCGCGTCAGACCGAAGGGCGGGCTCTGCAAATTGGCAGTTATCAGGTCATAGGCCGCTATCCGACCTGGTTGCCCGATGGCCGCATCGCTTTCAACGGCTGCGAGTACTGGACCAGTAAGGGCGGCAATTGTGGCCTTTGGGCTATATGGTCAGATGGAACGGGCGTGACTCAACTCACGAACGCAAGCAACGACCTGGCTGTGGACAGCTATAGCAACGAAATTGTCTTCATGTGTGACCAGCGGGACGGCAATTGGGAGGTCTATAAGGCCAACAATGTTGGTGGAGGCATCACCCGCCTGACGAACGATCCGGGCATTGACGGCCTGCCCATCTGGTCTCCCGACGGGAAGCACATCGCCTTTCTGTCAACCCGGGACGGCCAATGGGCCATCTGGGTCATGAATGCCGACGGCAGCAATCAACGAAAACTCTTCAATTTGCCGGGGTCTATGGGGCCAGACTGGGCCGAGGAACGCATCTCCTGGTGGGCACCGTAACATCGGCCCGCGACGAGAGCAGGAAAATCCTAGCCCAGGCCGAAGCTCGCTGAAGGGTGCCGCTTTTGAAGGATCGCCATCCTCTGACCTTCCTTCTCTACTCCCTTCGACTCCGCTCAGGGTCGCTGCGCTTCGGCAACCCCGAACACCCTGGCTGAAATACCCCATCACTGTGGCGGAGGAGCCCATACTTTGTGCAAAAATGCACAAAGTATTAATACTCAGGGGCGCAATTTACTAACCCAGAGGGTTAGCGAAAAATAATACTTTTTAGTAATTTACAAATAGGAGAAATGTGGTATAATAATAGTGTGAAAGCTCAAACCAAGCCGATGTAGAGCTGACAAAGTTGTCTGGGACACCAAGTTCGTAAGTGCCCGCCGTGAAAACTAGCTGTACCGCATGAGAGAATGCCATAGTAAAGTGGCAAAAGGCCAACAACGCAGACCCCACCAGATCAAAAGACGCCAGCTAAGGCCACGTTTCGCGTGCTGAGGCTGGCGTCTTTGGCTTCTCAGGGGAAGCTTGCGAAGAATAATGACCCGATATCGTAGAGGACAGCTTTGATTCATTTAAATCATACAGTTGGGTATATGATTGCAAGCAGGGGGAGAATCCTAAGCCGTGGGCCTATGATTACAAATTCCTGATCGATATAAATGCTAGCTACAATCCGGATCACTCCAGGCTTTGGTCATTTGACAGTGAGGTTCAGGCAGCTTTTCAGGGAGGAACCTCTTGATCCATACTAACGTCCATCCAGTTGCAGCGGAGAGTAGGCGAAAAACAGCAACGATGTCTGATAGAGGGGGGACCACTGATGACAAAGGTTCTGTACATCGAAGATCATGAAGCCCAACGCGAGATTATGAGGCAAGTGCTGGAGTTGCATGGGTATGAGTTTGACATGGCCTACAACGGAGAGGAAGGGGTGAAGAAGGCGCGGGAGTGGCACCCCGATGTCATATTGATGGATATACGTATGCCCGGGAGGATAGATGGCCTCGCAGCCATCCAACAATTGCGCCAAAGCCCTGGCACGGCGGATATTCCCATCATCGTCATCTCAGCCTGGGGCAGTGCCAAACACAAAGAGCGGGCCCTGAAGGCCGGTGCTGATCTCCATTTCACCAAACCCGTGTCTATAGGCAAGCTGATTGCGGCTACCAATCACCACTTGAGGTAGCCAGCCTATTCCCAGGTCGCCCCTGCTTTTGCTCACTGCCCATAGGGTCTTGCGCGATGGCCACGGCCAGGCCCACATAGAGGTAAACACTAATGGCTTATTATCAGTTATGGCCAGGCTATATTGAGGGCAAGGGAGACCCGGTAGGGTGAAGGGCCTGGATTTTCTAACCATTTTCTTACCATTTTCTAACTATTTTCCTATTGAGATATGGTATTATAGTACTATAATTGCTCTGAGGCGCGCCCGGTCTGTTGATCAACAAGACTGGGTGACGTCGGTGGCGTGGGGATGATCTGCTCATTTTTGCAACGTCGTAAATCCGTCTTCGACCCAGCCAAATGGGCGTGCTGCCCAAAAACGCATAGTCCCGCCGCAATTGTTAATCACCGGAAGTGAGATGGAAATGCAGCACTGGTTGGCTCTGTACACCAAACCAAGAATGGAACGCCAGGTCAGCGAGATCCTGACAGGCAGAGGCGTGGAGACCTATTTCCCCCTCATCTACAAATACAGCAAGCATCGGCGCAGAAAGGAACCCTCGCCTTTCTTCCCATGCTATCTCTTTGCACGAGTTGACCCAACCTCTCCTGATTTCCTTTCCCTGCGTTGGACGCCGGGTCTGCGAAGTATTGTCAGATTTGGGGGAAAAGTGGCCCAGGTACCCGATGAGATCGTCACGCGAGTCAAAGCGCGTTTGGCACAACTGGAACAGGCTGGGTATTCTGAGAGCGACAGATTCAAACACGGCGAGCGGGTGCGGATCGAGGCCGGGCCTTTGGAAGGCCTGGAGGCGATCTTTGACCGGACCATATCCCCGACAGGGCGGGTCAGGATTCTTTTGGATATCTTGGGACGGCTGACGGCTTGCGAGATCAAGTCGGACTGGCTAGAGAAGGCCCGGTAGACCTGTCTTGAGCGTAGTTGAAGGGGTCGAGACGTAGCTGTAGGCCAACTGATCCATGAAGCCAGGCTGGTGCAAGAATGGAGGTGCGCCGGTCCGGCGGAGCCTGCCTGCGAATATAAGTCTCACAATGTCTCTATCGGGATTTATCGTCTCGCGCAGTTAGGGGGAGTGAGGCAGTGTGGAAGCAGATCAAGCTCTACCCCGACCCACCAAGCCGCGAGCCTGGGATATTACATTCTGAAGCAGACGCTGTTCGCCCTGGTGGGGTGGGTGCCGACCATTGTGGGGATCGCTCTGCAAGCGGTGTTGTAAGCAAGGATTTGGGAACAGACAGATCAGTCGGAGCCTGGCAGTGAACAGGAAGTTTGGAATTGGCCTTCACATAGTCTTGGTACTCCTCGGTTTGCCGCTTGCGCTACCGGTGTTGGCTTCTCCTCGGCAGCAGAGTGGGCCCTGGAACACACCGATCAATCTCTCCAACACGACGACCAAGTCGGCCTTTCCCGACATTGCAGTTGACGGCGCAGGCCACATCCACGTTGTGTGGAGTGAGTACTTCAGCGATCACACGGGATGGGGAGACGCCATCTTTTACACTATGTGGGATGGCACGTCCTGGTCCACGCCCAATGACATCTTGATATCACCGAGTGGAAGACCGTCTCACCTACCGGCGATCGCAGTGGATCAACGTGGCCTGATACACATTATTTGGACGGACACGGTAAGTGTGTTCTATAGCCACGCGTGGGCTCAGGATGCACCGTGGCAGGCTGGTTCCTGGTCTAGTCCCAGGGTGCTAGGGAGCGGTGGAACGTACTGGCCGCAAATTGCCGTGGACGATCACGGTGGCCTCCATGCAGTTTGGGCCGAAAACCCGGCCGAGGAGCTAGAACTGGCCGGTGAGGATTGCGTCAGCGGTTGTCCGGAGATCCATTATGCCCGTTCAACCGACGGCGGGCAGACGTGGCTGCCTGTGATCAATGTGTCAACAAGTCGCGAGTACAGCACCAGTCCGCATCTGGCAATTGGGCGGAAGGGCGACGTCCATATTGCTTGGGCAGAGTCGACCCACAGCGAGCAGCCTCTATTTACAATGTACGCACGCTCGCCGAACGGGGAGGCCTGGGACGATCCGGTCGAAATCGTTGCCGGCGACCAGGAACCGAGCAGACCCAGCTTGGCCGTGGACAGTCAAGGTAGAGTTCATGCCATGTGGCCCTGCGGCAATAAACTCTGCTACCGCTGGTCTGACGAGCAGGGCAATTGGTCGCAAGTTGTATCTTTCATAATTGGCATGGGGTGGATACTCCGTGGGTATCCCCCCGTAGCCCTGGTTCTGGATAGTGGTGATCAACTATATGCGGCACTTTCGTTTCAGCCCAGTGAAGACCGGCCCGCAGATCTGTTTTTGGGGCAATGGGCCGCTGATACCTGGTCACCGATCTTTCAGGTGACCGACATCGCCACCCTTCCCCTGCGTGGACACATTGTGCTATCTGAGGGGAACAAGATCCATCTAGTGTGGATGAAAGAAGTGGCTTCTGAATCCGGCGAGGATTCGCCAGCCAACATGGAGGTGTTCTACACGAGATACGAAACGGATTCGCCAGGGCTGCCAGTATCTCCCTTGCCGCCGATGCCCACACCAACCGCCATGACGCCGACCGCCCAGCCCGTTTCCACAACCCAGGTGACCACGTCCGCCACGCCCCGTGCCACGCCCAGCCCAGCCACAACGATCGCAGCCGACTCAACGCCGTCTACACTCGCTCCGGTCAGTGGACTGACGACAGGGATTGGAGCGGCCATCCTGGTGCTTGGTATTTCTGTGGGCGTTCTACTTGTCCGCAGCAAAACGCGAAAACGCCGCAAAAAGCGAAAACGCCGCAGAAAGCGGGAGTACCACCCTAGGCCATACTACATCAGCCAGGTTGAAGTCCTGGCCGAGGATCCGCATCCACGTGTCCGCCTGAAATGCGACCTGGGCGGGCGGCTGCGCCTGCTGGGCTACGACCCGCCTGTCAGTCCACTGGGCGCGGGAGAATGTTGCCGCGTGACCTACTATTGGCAGGTGTTGGATGGCTTTGCAGCACCTTTTGACGTAAAGTTGGGCATCCATCCTGAAAGTGTCGAAACGCACCGGACAGATTACCTGCTGGCCGACCGCTTCGCTGGCGCGGCTGGCGAGTTCAGCGTGTTGCACTTGCCGACCCACATCCAGATGCCGCCGGAGGCGTGGCAGCCGGGCCAGGTTATCCGCGAGGCCTACGACTTTCGCCTGCCGGCGGACGCGCGGGGCGAGTACGACTGGTCGGTAGGGCTGTATGCTGTGCCAAGGTCCCTGGGCCTCCAGGTCAACTCCGAGCGTCAAGTCCTGGGGACCAAGCCGATATCGCTTGGAAAAGTGTGGGTAACGGAGTGAGATTACCTGTCAATCTGTACGAGAATCTACCCGATTGTCTTGATAGCCATATCTATCGGGAGGAGCTTCCTGGGGTCAACGCCTGCAAAGGGGCAGACTCCTGGTTGGAGCGAGCCAATCAGACTGTCCTAAACGGTTCATTCGTCCAAATTCCTGGCCATTGCCACTGACCAAGCCGGGCATGTATCTGTGATCCAGCCCGAAAACACCACTATTGCTGTGGATAGTCGGGTGCTAATCCACATGATATGGTCGAGCCTCGCTGGCTTCTACTACAGCCATGCCTGGGCTCAAGAAGTGCCATGACGGGCTTCTGCCTGGTCTCCGCAAAAACGGTTGCCGGACCGATTGGAGCCGAAGAGGTGCTATCATCGCACATGAGCAAAATCTGTCATCACTATCTCTGAGATTTATTAGTGACATGTTATACATCATTTCCCCGCAACACTGAGGGGGACTACCCACGAACGGGCTGTCATGCAAATCCTCTGTAGTTCTTTAATTTGAAAAGGAGAGACAATGAGGAAATATATAAGAATTCTTATAAGAGCGATCATTTTGGTTTTATTGTTGTTTTCCTTTTTTACTCATGATTCTCACGCTTATCTTGATCCTGGAACCGGCAGCTATGTTTTCCAACTCATTATAGCTGCATTGTTTGGAATTCTTTTGTCGATTAGGATATTCTGGAAAAACATCAGGGCGTCCTTTACCAAGTTCTCTTCAAAAGAGGGCAGTGAGAACGAGGCGGACGAGGATGACTAAAGGAATCCTTCCAGGTTCCTTCCGTGATCCAAGCGGGTTTCTCTTTTTTCGAGACAGTTCAGTTTACCGTCAGGTAAACGTTATATACAAAGAGAATTATGAGCATTTGATTGGCTCAGGCCTCTATAAAACTCTTGTCGATTCAGGGTTGTTAATTCCCCACGATGAGGTTAGCATGGATTATGGAAAAACCGATGATGCTTACAAGGTACTCAAGCCTAAACCCATACCGTTTATTTCATATCCGTATGAGTGGTGTTTTAGCCAGCTAAAGGATGCAGCTCTAAGTACGCTTGAAGTTCAGAAGACGGCGCTCCGTTTTGGCATGACCTTGAAAGATAGTAGTGCCTACAATATCCAATTTGTAGGAGGGAGTCCTGTACTCATTGATACTCTTTCTTTCGAGAGATACTGTGAGGGACAAATATGGGTTGCTTACCGACAGTTCTGTCAACATTTTCTTGCCCCTTTGGCTCTCATGAGCTACAGAGATGTTCGACTAAATCAATTGTTCAGGGTTTATATTGATGGAATCCCTTTGGATTTAGCGAGTAGACTTCTCCCGTTTCGCACTTGGTTTAAATTCCCTTTGCTTACTCATATTCATCTTCATGCTAGGAGTCAAGAGCGTTTTGCTGACAAAACCGTAAATACTAGTGGCCGTAAGATGAGTCGTATGGGTTTTCTTGGACTCATTGATAACTTGGAATCTGCTGTCAGAGGATTGGAGTGGCGACCTCAAGGTACGGGATGGGCTGATTATTATGAGGACACCAATTATTCAGAGGGTGCACTTGATCACAAGAGACAACTAGTGGGTGAATTCCTAGATGAGATTGATCCTGAGTGCGTTTGGGATCTTGGAGCAAACACAGGCTTGTTTAGCCGTGTTGCCAGCAATCGAGGAATACAGACTGTCTCCTTTGACCTTGATCCTGCTGCCGTTGAGAAGAATTATCTTGAATGTGTTGAAAAGGGTGAAGCCAACATTCTGCCTCTATTTTTTGATCTAACTAACCCAAGTCCCGGTATTGGCTGGGAAAATCGGGAACGGATGTCTTTTCTGGAGCGTGGTCCAGCAGAAACAGTGCTTGCTCTGGCTCTAGTTCATCATTTGGTCATTTCCAACAACCTGCCACTCGGTAGGATCGCTAGCTTTTTCGACAGGATCTGTAATTCGCTTGTCATTGAATTCGTTCCAAAAACCGACTCGCAAGTCCAAAGACTTCTGTCCATCAGAGAGGATATTTTCTCCGATTATACACAGGAGGTTTTTGAATGCGCATTTACGAGATACTTTACGATACAGCGTTCTGTGAAGATCGAAGGTACTGAAAGGACTCTGTACCTTATGCGAAAGTAAATTCATGAAGAAACCATTTATTATTCATCATCTCTTTTTTGCAATATTTCCTATTCTCTTTCTCTTTACTCATAACATAGGCAAGTTTTCACTGAGTGTAGTACCTGTGCCAATGGCGATTACGACCTGCTTTGCGTCGCTGTCCTGGTCTGCGCTAAGCTTTGTCTTGAAGGATAAGCAAAAAGCGGGATTATTGGTCTCTCTTTTTGTGCTACTATTTTTTTCTTACGGGCACTTTTATAATTTGCTTGGGGATTTCCAACTACTAATAGTAGGCGGGGTTACTCTTGGACCCAACAAGATCCTTTTTACTGCATGGTGCATCTTGTTTATTCTTGGCACGTATTCTTCGATAAGAACTCACAGGGATTTGGGCAATTTAACAACCTTGTTGAACATCGTGGCTGCTTCTCTAGTCATGGTTTCTCTAGTCAACATTGGGGCCTATATGCTTAAAGCAGGGTTTGTTCGGCAGGAAAAGAGCACGGGAAATATCGAGGCCGGTCGAATAGATCCAGAAGAAGCTGCTACGCTTCCACATATATACTATATCATTTTGGACGGATACGCGGGGGCAGATATCCTTAGGGAGATATATCAGTATGACAATACTGAAATGTGCGATTACTTAACCCAAAAAGGCTTCTATATAGCTAATAGAAGCAGGTCAAACTACGCCCAAACCGATTTGTCATTGGCGTCATCTTTGAATTTCGAATATCTCAATGATTTGGTTGGGCAAATCGGTGTTGAATCTGATGACCGCGCGCCACTAAGGAATATGATTAGGAACAACGAGGTCGTTCATTTTCTACGACAGCATGGTTATCTCTTTGTGGCCTTTTCTTCCGAGTACTCTGCTACAGAAGTAACGAATGCTGATGTCTACATGACTTCTGGATCGTTCTTTAATGAATTTCAACATGGTCTGATAAACACCACTCCCATTTCAGCTGTGCTAAATGTGCTGCATTATCAGTATGACTTGCACAGGAGAAAGATCTTGTATACATTCGACCACCTTGCAGATTTCTCTGAAACGAAAGAGCCTGTCTTCGTCTTTGCTCACATCGTAGCTCCTCATCCCCCTTTTGTGTTTGGACGACATGGAGAGGAGATTAATCCTGAGGCAAGGTTTTCCCTAATAGATTGGAGGTGGGACCAATATGAGGAGGATTATATAGAGCAGCTCATATTCATTAATGGCAAGGTAAAAGAAACAATAGATGGCATATTATCAAAGTCCGCTAGACCTGTGATTATTATTCTGCAGGCAGACCATGGCCCAGGTTCTACGTTAGACTGGCGCGATCCGGACTATAGCTATGTCAGGGAAAGGATGTCTATACTAAATGCCTATCTTTTGACCAATAATGGAAATGATAATTTGTACGATGATATAACTCCTGTTAATACATTTAGAATAATATTTAACAACTATTTTGATGCAGATTATGAACTACTTGATGATGAGAGTTACATCTCAACTTGGGATCATCCTTATAAGTTAATCAATGTAACTGATAAGATCGATTCTGATATTAATACGAAACTTGGAATGTAGCAGTTCATCATCTGGCAAGTGTGCAGTCAATGGAGCCAGCCTAGCAGCTTGGTCATGTGCGGCACCATTGTTGGAACGCGCTTACCAGCTCCGGACAGGGTTGCAGGCAGTGTGGCAAGCCCTGGGGGAAGCCTATCCAGCCGCGGGCTGGCTGGAGGAAGCGGCGACGCTGTGGGCCGGCGTGGATGAAGCAGATAACAAGTTGCGGCAATTGAGCTCTGGGTATCAGGCATTAGGAGACAAGGGACGGGCGGTGGACACAACGTGGTTAGCAGAACGTGTGGAACATGAGAAGTAGCGAGCAGGCCGGTGACAGCCCTGGCAGAGGCATCGTTGGACAATGGATGACGATTGAATGACGATCGGGTTACGGACAAGCCTGAAACCTGCAAAGACTTTGAAGTCGGCCTTTCTCAATAAAGCAGTAATAGTTAATCGCCACTGGACGGTTACGATCTTGGTGCTGGGCATGGTCCTGGGTGGGTACCTATGGGAGTTTCTGAATACCAACCTGGACTTTACGGGTCCTCAGAACCTCCACCTGATCGGTGCGGCCTTGCTTACCTTGCTCGGTGGCCCCTCTTTTCTGTTATGCCTGTGGGGCCTATCGGGAGCGATCCTGGCCAAGCGATTTGGGCTATCTTGGGCAGAGGGCCTCAGATGGGACGCGCCAGCTTACCTGCCGGTGAGTCTGTTGGGATTGTCCCCCGTTGCCTATCTCGTGTCGGGGCATCACACGCCGGCCTACCAGGCTGCGGTCATTGTGCTGATATCCCTGGTGGTCAGCGGCGTGGCGGCGATCAAGGTATGGCAGATCGGACAGATCGTTCAATCGGGCCGTCAGCGTACCAGCAACCGGCCTTTCCCTTACAGGCGAATCGTATACCTGGCGGTGGCAGCCTACATTGTCGTGTTTAGCGTCCTCTCGTTGTTGCGCTACACTGGCTACCATTACTGGCTGGTGGATATGGGCCTGGACGACCAGGCGTTGTGGAATACGACACAGGGACGGTTCATGGAGTACACCTTCTACAACGGCGTGCAGATGAACCTGCTGGCCGACCACGTGGAGCCTATTTTGCTTTCGCTAGTCCCGCTTTACCTGGTATGGGCTGATCCCCGTGTTCTGCTGATCGTCCGCGTGATCGTGACCGCTTTGACCGCCCTGCCTCTCTATGCCCTAGCTGAGGAAGTGTTGCATTCTCGCTTTGCCGCGATGTGCGTAGCTCTGGCTTACCTGGTTTTTCCCTCGGTTGTGGATTCGGGCCTCCACGGCGGGGGCAACATCCGGACCGACGTTTTTGCCCTGCTGTTCCTGGTGTGCGCGCTGTATTATCTCCACAAGGAGAGATGGCTACCTTTTGTGATTTTCCTGGTCCTGGCTTTGCTGTGCAAGGAACACGTCCCGCTTGTCGTGGCAACCCTTGGATTGTACGTCGCCTACCGGCATCGCCGGTCCAGGCTTGGGCTCGCTTTGGTGATCCTGGGCCTGGGGTATTTTGCTCTGGCTATAGGTTGGTTCCTCCCCATGATGCGCGGCGGCCAACTGTCCCGGCATTTTGCGCTGTCGTTGAGCGCCTTGGGAGGCGACGAGGGACCAGCAGGCATCTTGAGGACGGTGATTTCCAATCCAGGGATCTTGTTGAGCGTGTTGCTGAAACGGCCCCAACTAGACTTTCTTTTCTTTTTCTTTTTCTCATTTGGAATGTTGCCCTTGCTCGACCTGCCTCTGTTCCTCGTCTCAATACCGGTGTTCGGCCTGTTCATGCTCTATCCGGGGATTCAGTACATGCACGACTTCCATTTTCTGATCCCCCTGGCTTTTGCTTTCGGCAGCAGCATCGGCGGTATCCGCCACCTGGTCGTTGGCGATCTGCGCTGGCTGGCTCGCTTTATCCCTCCTCTGAGCACCACAGGTACCAGAAGTCTGGCGGCTTTCCTGTTCTCCATGAGCCTGTGCGCTGGCTTCTTCTGGGCGCCAGGCCCCTTGTCCTGGGGGTTCTGGGCACGGTCCCGGCCTTATACCTACTGGAAAGGCATCTATACGGTGGACGATCACGCCCGGCGGGCAGATCGTTTTATCGCTCTGGTGCCCGAGAAAGAGCCGGTCATCGTTTCGGACTATGCCGAGATTCGGCTGACCCACCGCGAGCGGATCTATACCTTCTTTGCTCCTCCTCCTGATTCGATGCTAACACAAGTTGATTACGCCCTGGTGGATCTGTTCGAGAACCACATTCGCAACGAAAAAACACGAGCGCGGGAGAGGGAACTCTTCCGCTGGTTGCTCCAGGAGTTCAACCTGACGGCCTTTGAGGATGGCCTGCTTTATCTGGAGCGCCATGGAGAGAACGGTTTCCACACGGCCGTTGATGTGGTGGCAACGGCAGAGCCTCAGCATCGCTTGGACGCCAGCTTTGGCGGCCGCGTGCGCCTGCTGGGCTATGATCTGGCGGCTCCTCCTTCCGAACTGTGGCGGGGCCAGCGCTATCGGATCGTCTATTACTGGCAGGTGCTGGAGGGGTTTGATCGCCCTTTTGCCCTGCAACACGCGGTCAACCCTGATAGCACAGAGACATTGGATACTGACTGGGTGCTGATTGACACCTTTTCGCAAGGCAAGGTCCAGTTCAGGGTGATTCATCTACCCACTCATATTCTGTTGGCACCGGACCAGTGGCAGCCAGGGCAGATCGTCCGGGAGGTCTATGATTTCGTGTTGCCGAAGGATCTGCCCGCCGGGGAGTACGACTGGCAGGTAGGCCTTTACGCTGTGCCCGGCTGGTTCGCCATTGAGACAAAACTGAGTCGTGTGGTGCCCGGGGCCGACACCCTGCACCTGGCTCGGACGAGGGTGTGGTGAGGACTGGCTCGAGGCCATGGCGAGGGGCGAAGTTGGAGGGAACTAATGCGCTGCCTGGTTTTGGGGGGAAATGGATTCATCGGTTCTCACATCGTGGATGCCCTGGTGGCGGCCGGCCATCCGGTGCGGGTCTTTGATCTCTGGCCGGGCCGGTTTCATGAACCGGTTGCCGGAGTGGACTACCAGTACGGTGACTGGGAGGATCTTCCCGCGTTGGACGCGGCCGTGACTGAGATGGACGTGGTCTTTCACCTGATCGCCACTACGATCCCGGCTACTTCGAACCAGGATATGGTTTACGATGTCCACTCCAACGTGCTCAATTCCTTGTTACTCTTTCAAACGTGCGTGGAGCACGGCGTCAGGAAAGTTGTCTTTGCCTCTTCGGGAGGCAGTGTGTACGGGATCCCTCGGACCAATCCTATCCCGGAAACTCATCCTACTGATCCTCTCTCGTCTCACGGCATCACCAAGCTGATGATCGAAAAGTACCTGGCTCTTTTCCATCGCTTGTACGATCTTGACTATATCATTGTCCGCGCATCCAATGCCTATGGGGAACGACAAGACCCCTGGGGCCGGCTGGGAGCTATCACCGTCTTTTTGGGCAAGACGGCTAGAGGAGAGCCCATCGAGGTCTGGGGGGATGGCAGCGTGATACGGGACTATATCCACGTTAACGATGTAGCCAAGGCTTACGTACAGTTGGCCGAGGCCAATTTGGAGGATCACGTATTCAACGTGGGGAGCGGCGAGGGGCACTCGTTGAACGATATCCTGCGTCTGATCCATGAGGTGATCGGCCGGACCCCCCGGGTGAGATATACTCCGGGTCGCCCTTTTGATGTTCCGGCCAACGTCTTGGACATCGGTCGTATTTGCTCTGCCGTGCCCTGGAAACCGATGATCTCTTTAGACACAGGCATAGAGTGTACCTGGGGATGGGTGCAGGACATGGTGACCATGCTCGATACGACCGTTAAGGAAGGCATTCTGATAGGAGACTGGTGATGCACATTGTGGATTCACAGCGGAGAGAGCTGGCTGCAATCAGGTTGCCAAGCTGGGGGATTGCTGGCGTGCTTCTGGCCGTACTGGTGAGCGGGACTCTCCTTGTCGGCCCCTCCAGCATCTCGGTTGGCGAAACCGGCATCGTCCATGCCCAAGGGGGGGAGGCGTGGAGCACACCAGTCAATCTGTCTAACTCCCTTTATCCTTCAATGTTTCCTGACGTCGCAGTGGACCGGGCTGGCAACGTTTACGTCGTCTGGTCTCAGTATTTCAGGCCCGACGATGGGGGCTGGGGGGATGCCATTTCGTTCGCCATGTGGGATGGGAATGTGTGGTCCGAAGCCAACGATATCTATACTGCTCCCCCTTTTAACACGGCGCATCTCCCAGCGATCGCTGTAGACAGTCGGGGTTCGATACACTTGATCTGGCTGCAAGGCTATCGGTTGCTATACGGCCACGCCTGGAGCCAGCACGAACCCTGGAAGACCCAATCTTGGTCGGAGCCGCAAGGGTTAAGCCAGGGCGATACATACTGGAATGACATTGTGGTGGATGGGCGAGATCGGATCCATGTTGTCTGGTCAGAAACGGAGGTTGGTCTGGTCTACGCGCGATCGGTGGACGGTGGGGAAACCTGGTCGGAGCCAATGGGGATCGCCCAGCGCGACTCGGGTCAGGTGATGTTGGCCAGCGATGGTGAGGATGGCCTATATGTCACCTGGGCACATGTTTGGGGCAATGTTGTAGACACCTGGCCCGTCTATTTCTCCTACTCCCAGGATGCCGGCCAGACCTGGAGCGAGCCGGTGGATCTTGCCGAGTCTCAGCCGGACAAATACGAATGGCCCAACGTGGCGGTTGACGGTCAGGGAATGGTGCACCTCGTCTTCTACCGCCCGTTTATCAAGAGCTTTTGCCATCGGACGTTTTTTCCTCAGGATGGCACCTGGTCGGATCTTCAGGTTGTGAATACTGGTCTGGTGATGGAGTATGGTCATCCTGGCCTAGCCATAGACAGCGATGACCACCTGCACGCGGTGGTCCCGACGTCCGGGACGGGTTGCGGGGTCTTTCACACGATGTGGAATGGACATGAGTGGTCCCCCATGACCCGGATCAGCAAGAATACGGTGGGCAAGGCCTCTCACATGGGACGATTGGTCATCGGCCAGGGAAACCAGTTACACGTGGTGTGGTTTGACTTCCTGGAGGGGAGTATTGGGGGGCTATGGGAGTCACCCCGCGGTCGGGTGGACGTCTTTTACAGTACTTCAGTGACCGCTGCTCATCCTACGCCGCCAGTGCCTTTGCCTGCTGCCCCAAACACTTCTCCCCCAGGCCAGGCAGTGACCACGCCTACGGCGGCCCCGGTCGCGCCGCCGTCCGCCACGGCCACACCGGCTGCGACTCTCCGGCCGCTTGACGCCGCGAATGTTGAGAAGAATGCTCAGGCAGGCCAAAAAACCATGGATCCCTTGCTGTTTGGGGTTGTCCTATCAGGGGCTGTGTTGGCGCTCGTGATAGTCTGGCGATTTGTTAATATGAGACACCGGTAGCAGGTTCAGATATGGATCGGCTCTCATTTTTTCCCTTCCAAACACCGTGCTGCAGGCGTTGTGTCATATGAACCTGGCACGTAGGGTATCTGTAGGCATAGTATGGGCTCAAGCCGGAAAAGGCCTGGAAATGGCCTTGAGCTTTGTGCTTTCTATTGTGGTGGTCCGGCGATTAGGTCCCCGAGACTATGGCGCCTATGGCCTGGCCTTGGCCGTTCTGAGTTTCGGTGCTCTGCTGTCCGATCTGGGATTGCGAGATGTCCTGGGCAAGTACTTGCCGCCGCTGAGCAGTGAGAGAGGAACTGAGGGCGAGGCAGCTCTACTGAGGACGGCCCTCGAATGGCGTATACTCGCCACGGCGTTAGTTGCAGTTTTGCTGTTTGTCTTCAGGAGCTTGGTGTCAACCCAGTTTGGCTTTCCAGATTTCTACCTGTACTTTATCCCCTTAGCACTGCTATTGTTTGGCCGGCAGTTGTTGCAAGTTGTCCTCGACTTCCTCAATGCCCGACTGAATATGAAAAAAATCGCCCTGGTCAATCTCTCCACCCAGGCAATGATGCTTGGCTTGACACTCTTTCTGTTTTGGCAACTGGGAGTAAGTGTCAATCTGGTACTGTATGTATCAGCAGTGACAACTTGGGCCAGCCTTGTTTTGGGTGTCTGGCTCCTGCGCAAATGGCTAGTTACTTCTCAAGGCATCGCTTTACCCAAGGCAGCCATGGCCAGGTTTGGCCTGACGATTTGGGCAATCAGTTGGGCAACGTTTGGCCTGGCGAGTCAGGTGGATGTCCTCCTATTGGGCTACCTGCTCAAGGACACGGCTCAAATCGGGTACTATAATGTGGCCATGATGTCCATCGCCAGAGTGCATGGGCTCCTATTTGCAGCCTGGGGCGGGATGACGTTGCCTGTGCTGTCCGAAGCTCACCATTCACAGGGATTTGAAGGATTGGCCCGAGCCTGGACGTCCTATACAAAGCTGCTAACCATTCTCGTTGTACCAATATTTGTCTTCTTGATCGGATGTGCGCGCTCGATCATTACATTGCTGTATTCTGATGCTTACCTGAGCAGTGTGCCTTTACTCCAAATCTACGCTGTTTCAACCATCATCAGCACTGTCCTGGGCCATGGTCTTGGTACTGTAACATTGTACGTCATTGGAAAAGAAGGCCTGGCGTTGCGGTTTCGCCTGGTTTGCAGTGCCATCAACATAACATTGGATATCGCTCTCATCTCTCTTTTTGGCGCCCTGGGTGCGATTCTGGCCACCGGCATTGCAAGTATTCTGGTCGTTTCCCTGGAGCTATTCTTTGTGCGCAGGTATGTGGGTGTGCGATATCCGCTGGGTTTCCTAGCCAAGATCTGTCTGGCTGCCCTCGTGAGCGTTGGGCCGGCCATTCTGTTAGCACGCATCAACCTGTTGTCCCTGACTATAGCCGGCGCCGTGTACGGATTATCGTTCTTGGGCCTGCTGTATTTCCTGAAGCCACTGGGCCCGCAAGACAAACTGACTTTGAACAACATCAACCCTCGTTTAGCCATGGTCCTAAGCAGATTCCAGGCACCTCAGACCGACCTATACACTGCGCTGATGAATTGATCGCACACGAGAGGGGAAAGGCCTCCAGTTCGGGAAGCACCGATGACAAATCGGGAATTTGATGAAGCGTCTTACTGCAGACTCAATTATGCGACGGCACTGACTGCTAGTTCAGATACGCCGGACTACAGCCTGTTCCTGGACTTCCTGAATTTGCAAACAGGCGAACGGGTCTTGGATATTGGCTGTGGGCTAGGCATGTTGGTTGCGGCCATGCACGACCGTGGAACTGAGGTCATCGGAGTCGACGCATCACCTTTCGCCGTCAAACTGGCGCAGCAGCGTTGCCCAACAGCGACTTTTGTGGTTTTGAATGGGAATCAACTGACAAAAAAGTTTAAGCCAAGTACTTTTGATGCTATCACATGTGTTCAAGTTCTCGAGCATATTCCTCCAGATCAGGTAGACGATTTCATTAGCCAGATCGCTGAATGTTTGCGCGACGGGGGTCGCTTGCTGCTTGATGTGCCTGTAACCGACAATCTTTCTGATAAGTGGCTGGTGTTTAGGAATCAATATCTACGGGGAGATTATAAGCCGCCCGGAGCTATCGACAGCAGTTTTGTGCCGACCCACCTTTGGAAAATCGGCAAGCTGAATTCTTTGATAGACTGCTTCAGGGCACATAGCTTGGAACCTGAACGAGTGCATAAGCTCTACTATGTGCCCTGGGTTCTAGAGCGTCTGGCCAGAGGCCATGTGGTCACTTATTTGCCAGCTCGCTGGTTAGAGCAGTTGTTGAAGGGGGCCACTATTCTGTTACGTAAGGGAATTGTCGGGAACACACTTCAGACAGCCGCATTTTCCGCATTCTGGGCTGATCCACCTAGGGTCCGTGGTATAGAGCATTTGAGGAAGCTGCTTGTGTGATAGGAGCCGCCTTGTTACTCGGCAGATGCATCTTGCACTCTGCCACCCTCTTTGAAAGGGAGTCCACTTATGGCCCTTGAGCCAGACGTCTCAGTCGTCATTATCACTCGCAACCGGCCACAGATGCTACACGATTGTCTAGAGTACCTGAAGAAACAGACGGTCTCTCCGGGCGAAATCATTGTGGTTGATAGTTCCACCGGGGAAGACACCCAGGCAGTGCTTGATGCATACCCGCAGGTGGTACGGTTGCGTATCCCCAATGGGCGCAACAACAGACCCCAAGCCAAGAATTTGGGCATTGCGCATGCATCCGGTGATATCATCGCTTTCCTGGATGACGACAGCATGGCCCAGCCGGATTGGCTGTGCTTTCTGCTCGAGCCCTATGCAGATCCGTCTGTGGGCGGAGTGGGCGGCCGCGTGATAGATGCCCTAGAGCAGGCTCGTGCCACGCCTGACGATACCCGCATTGGTGTCGTGCAGCATGAGGGAAAGATTAAGATGACCACCAATTTCATCCTTGATCCGGGCCATCCGGTCGAAGTAGATCATTTGGTAGGCTGTAATATGTCATTTCGGAAAGATGCACTTCTGCAAATCGGTGGATTTGATCACAATTACACGGGTGGAAACACCTTAGAAGAGACTGACGTCTGCATACGGGTGAAACGTGCTGGCTATCGCCTTATATTTGAACCCAGGGCAGTTGTGGATCATCTTGGAGCCCGCTGGCTTGGACTCCAGAAGCGTGCTCCGGGCATCCTTGAGTTCTTCCATGGCACCAAAAACTATGCCTATTTCTTCTTCAAGAATTTCGGGATTAGACCAAGGGTGCTTCAGCACATCTTTGGTAGGGTTCTTCTCCATCGCTTGCGCACATTGCTGTCTGAACCTTCTTTGTGGAATCTCAAAAGCATTTCAGTAGCTCTGCCTGGCGGCCTCGCCGGACTTGCGATAAGCCTTGCACAGTGCAGGAGCGTGAGATAATTGGACTGGATCATTGCGATGAAGTATAGATAGGCAGGAAGTATAGCGGCCCAAAGGACGTTTCGTCATATCTTTGATGGAGTCCTTGGGTTTGGATTCCAATCTCCTTGGAGCGCCGTTTTGGCTAACTTCTTGGATCTTTTTGGCTGTATTGTTGCGGGGAGATCAGGTCTTGTTAAGGGCTGTGTTTAGCACGAGGAATTGGAAGGCTGTTTGCTAGCTTCAAGGCTTGGGGGGCTCAAATGCGTGTACTGATTGGTTCCAACACGCCGAACGATATGCGACTTGGTGTAAGTATTGTCATACACCAAATCGGTTGCGAGTTTTCGAGAATGGGTCATTCTGTTGACTATCTATATGCAGAGGATGTGCCCAAGTATATTCCTTATGGAAGACTACCGGCACTGAACTACTCACTGGCAGCAGTACAGATAATCCGCGAAAGAGAGCAGGTGGCAGGGCCATACGACATCGTCAATATTCATGGTGGTGATGGGTGCTTTTATGGACTCTATAAGAAGATGTTCGGCAGGCCCGGTCGTTTTGCAGTTACCATCCACGGCAGTGAAGAGTTCTATTGGGACCAGTGGCGACAGGAAGCACGTCTGGGCCTGGCGCCCAAGATTCCGTTCAGGGCTTATCTTGCCTTTCGCCTGTTGCGATTGACGCAGATCAGATTAGCACTGCAAACCAGTGATCGCATCCTGTGCGCTTCCTTTAAGGCCGATAAGGAGCATATCGTGTCCAAGTACGGGATCGCGAGAGATAGGATAACTGTCGTGCCAAATGGCGTTGGAGAGGAGTACTTCATTACAAGGGACTATGAGCGCGAGCCGCCGCGCCTGTTGATGGTGAGTACGTGGCTGTGGCGGAAGGGGGTCAAGTATCTAGCCCGGGCGTTCGAGCGGGTCTACGAGAAGTATCCTGAAGTGCAACTATCTCTTCTATGTACCTGGTTTGGTGTAGAAAAAGTGAGAAGCGAGTTCCCAGTATACTTGCAGCAGAAGATCAAGGTTGAGCCTTTTGTCCCAGTTGAAGAAGTTCTGAGCGAATATCAGAGGCACGATATCTTCGTTTTACCATCCCTAGTGGAGGGTATGCCCCTAGCACTGTTGAGGGCAATGGCGACAGGAATGCCCGTCGTGGTGACCAATACCTGCAGCATGCACGACTTGGTGGAATCAGGATATGACGGGTTGCTTGTCCCGTGTCGAGATAGCGAGGCTTTGGCCCGTGCCATAAGCACCCTGATCCAGGACAAAACCCTTCGTGAGAAGCTGGGTACAAATGCGCAAATGAAAATGAGGGATTACACCTGGGAGAAAGTAGCAAGCGCCTGGTGGGCAGCCATGATGAATGGAAGGTAAGGCTGACTTCCATGGTAAGATCTCCTGTTGCCTCTTATAAAAGAGAGTATGAGGAGTTTTACTCAGGTACAGACAACTCGTTCTGGCGGGACCTAGAAAGTCCATGGTATTCCTTCATGCGCTCTCATCTACCGGTATTGGAGAACAGAAGCGTATTGGAGATGGCCTGCGGCCGGGGCGCTCTTAGCTGCTATATGAGTGAATTGGGGGCCGATGTCTATGCTGTAGATATAGCTGAGGAAGCGCTTCGCATAGGAAGCCGAAGAGCTAAAGAGAGAAAGCTAGACACAAGATTCATATGTGGGAGCTTCTACGACATTCCGTTTCCAGACAACTTCTTTGACGTCGTTGTGTCTTGTGAGACCATCGAGCACTTGGTACACCCCAAAATGGGCTTGACAGAGATTCGTAGAGTGATCAAGCCAGGAGGAAGACTTTATCTGACCACTGAGAACTATCTAAACCTGGTTGGACTTTACAGGTTTATGCTGTGGCTTCGTGGTAAGAGCTTTAGCAGTGGATCGGGCATCCAACCAATCGAGCAGCCATTTACTTATTTTTATGTGCTAAGACTGTTAAAGTCTGTAAGATTCAAGATGATATTGACCAACGCGTCGACCTATCAGGTTTGGATTCCAAAAGGCGGAATACACAACCTTGAGTTTGTCGAGCGTGTATGGGTACTGAGGCGCTTGCTCAAGTACTTTGGACGGCACGTGTATTTCGTCGCAGAGGCCGAGAAATGACTTGGTGAGAAGACACTGGAAGCTCTCATCGAACGCATCTTCAATGGAGTGCGCGCGGCCAAGATGAGCCTGAGAATTGTCTTGGTTGATCCCTACTTTGGCCCGGTGCCTGGAGGTATTGAAAAAGAGGTCGTTCGTCTGGCCAACGAATTCACCCGTCAGGGAGATGTGATGACAATTGTCACCACACCGTACGAGTTCCCTGAAGGATGGGTAGACCTAGCAAGAGCCCCACTCTACCAACTGGAACCGGCGGTGCGTGTGATCCGGCTGGAAGGCCATTTGCGCAGCCGCTTGCGCGGTTTCCACCCAGCCCACCCGCCGCTATGGCTGCCGGGTCTGGCGTACACTGTGTTAGAGCTAGATCCCGACGCAGTTATTTTCTTCAACATCGGCTGGCCGCTCACCGTCCTGCCGGCGCTACTGGCCTTGCGGCGTAAGACGATCGTTTTGTATCGCACCGCCTATCACGCCTACGATGACCGCCATCTCCTGGACCCGCTGCGCCGCCGTTTGCAACTGGGCGTAGCCAGTCTCAGCCACCGTTTGCTGACATACTCGCACTTTGAAAAGGTCCAGATTATAGAACAGGGCGGTGTGCCTGCGGAAAAGATTGTGCCGGTCTATCCTGGCGTGGAGGTTATCCATCCAGCCCAGAAAGAGATGGCTACCTTCCGCTCCGTATACGATCTTGCCGGCAAAGTTGTGATTTCTCATGTAGCGCGGTTGAGCGCTTTCAAGGGCACCGACAAACTGATCTGGGTGCTGCCCCAGATGCGCCAGCGAACCGGGCGCGACGTCGTCCTGTTGCTGGTAGGGCGCAACTTGGAGGAGGATTACCTGGACGGGCTGGTGCATGAACTAGGTGTTGAGGCACACGTGCGTTTCACCGGGCCACTGCCGGAGCGGGACCTGCACCTGGCCTACGCTGCCTCAGACGTGTTTGCTCTGCCTTCACAATATGAGTCATTTGGCTTTGTCTTTCTGGAGGCCATGGCCCACGGTGTACCGGTCATCGGCGTGCGCACAGGCGGTGTGCCGGAAGTCATCCGCGATGGTGAAACCGGCTTTGTACTCGACTCGTGCGACGACTTGGAAAGCCTGACCGACAGGCTGGTTCGCCTGGTGAAGGACGAGGCGTTGCACAATAAACTAGGGGAAAAAGCGCGGGAATGGACGCACAGGCAATTCAACTGGCCTGCAACGGCAGACGCTGTAAAGGCGATTGTGTGGGAGCTAAGCCAATGAGGATGTCCGTGCTGATCGTGAGCTATCGGCGACCGCAGCTTCTCCAGAATTGTCTGCGTTCGCTGGAGCGCCAGACGCGACTGCCGGATGAGGTTATTGTCGTAGGAGTGGACGAGGACGAAGCCACGGCCGCAGTGGTGCAGCAATTCGCCATGACCAGCGCCTTCCCGTGCACCTGGCAGTCCGTCCCGGTGCCAAGCATTGTGCGGCAGACCAACCTGGGCCTGGAAACCTGCAAATCCGACGTAGTCGCGTTCACCAATGACGATGCAGAACCGTTCCCAGACTGGCTGGAGCGGATGGAACCCTACTACAAGGATGAAACCATCGGGGGCGTCGGGGGACGGGATTTCATCCACCTCGAAGACGGGCAAATCTGGGAAGGTCAAGCCGACCGAATCGGGACTGTCACCTGGTTCGGCAGAGTGCATGGCAATCATCACCTGAGCTACCCCCAGGTCGTGGACGTGGACTTGCTCAAAGGGGTGAACATGAGCTGCCGTCGCCGACTGCTGGCTCCCCTCGACTCCCGCATGGCCCGAGGTGGGCAATGGCACTGGGAGCTTGACGCCTGTTTCCAGATTCGGCGGGCTGGCAAGCGGCTGGTCTTCGACCCGCGCATCTGCGTGGATCATTTTCATGGGCCTCGGCTCACCACGCTTGACCCCGATTTCGTATACATGGCTAACCACAACTTGACGCTCAACTTAGCCAAGCACTTTAAACCCTGGCGGCGGCTGGCCTTTCTGGCCTACACCTTCCTGTGGGGGGACTACCCAGAGATGGGACTGGCAGTGTTTGGCAAGACCTACCTGGACCGATTGCTACGCTATAGAGACGTCGGCTTCATCAGGCTCCTGGTTCCCAGTTTGCAGGGGAAGAGGGATGCCCTACGTGTTCTGGCGAATTCAAGAAATCGAACGATAGATGGTGAAGCGAAGCAACTTGCAGTTTGAGAAGGCAAATCATGCCCTTTGGCTCTGAAAGGCACTTGGTCGAAACGAATCCCCTCCGAGCTTTGTTCTACCGCTGGTGTGGCGCGGTCAGTATCGGCGACAAGATCCGGGCTGGCTACGTTTTCCACGCCCTGCGGCCTCTGTTGAACGCCAAGACCGATCGCTTGAGGGTTCTGGATGCCGGGTGCGGCCAGGGTTTCTATGCCCTGCGCCTGGCGCAGAAGGTTCCCCACCTGTCCATCACGGCCATTGACATTGAGAAAGAGAAGATCAGGCGTGTGAATCAGGCCATCTCCAGGCTCGGGTTGGAAAACATCCAGCCAGTCGTTCGGAACCTGCTGGGCCTCACTGAACACGACAGATACGACCTGGCCTTGTGTGTGGACGTGCTGGAGCACATCGAGCAGGATGAACAGGCGGCGACGCGGCTGGCCGCTGCATTGAGGCCTGGGGGCACGCTGGTGGTGCACGTCCCGCAGCGCGGCCAGCGGCACTACATCGGGCTGCAGCCCGATTGGCACGTATATGGCCATGTGCGCGAGGGATATTCGTTGAATGAACTCAGCTCTTTGCTGCGGGGAGCTGGGCTGGAGCTGGTTTACCACCGTCATTCATTTGGCCTTTGGGGTGCCCTTTCGTCCGACCTCGACGAACGCTTCTATAGGTTCAAGCCGCTTTGGCTGTTGCTGTTGCCGGTCATACTGGCCCTGGCCTGGATAGACGCGCAGGCGAACCATCGGTGGGGCAATGGTCTGCTGATGATCGCCAGGAAACCAGTGACCGGCACAACTCCGGGATAGAAGAGATAGAGCTGAGATGAGTGGACTGACTGATAGCCTCGCAGGCTGGCAGGACCGGCTGCCCAGGAAGACTGTTTCCGTGGCCTTGATTCTCCTTCTGCTGGTCGCCGAGTGGTTCCTCCCGGCCAAGATTGTCGGGTTTGGGATGAGCATGGTGTTTTTCCTGGTGGGTGGGGCGTTTCTGCTGGTCCTCGGCGTCCGTGTATGGCCGGCCTTGCTGGTGCTGCTCTGCTACGCGCCCTTTGCGGCCTATCTGCGCTTTGGCGGATTCTCCAACCTGCAATCCCTGTTCAAGGACATCTTTGCTCTGGGGATCTTTGGGCTGTGGGCGCTGGGGGTTCTAGCCAAGCGAGAGAAGCTGGTCGGCACGCCCCTCGACCTGCCCATCCTGTTATTTGTTCTGCTGGCGGCGCTCAACGTCCTGCGCGCCCCCACCCTGCTGCGGGGGGTGCTGGCTTTCAAGATCTTTTTTACCTACGTACCCACGTATTTCCTGGTGGTTCAATGTCCTCCTTCTCGGAAACAACTGCGGGTTGTCCTGTGGGCACTGCTCGTTACAGGCACGTTGGCTGCCCTCTATGGCCTCTCTCAGTACACAGAGGGCGGCGTCACGCAGAACCTGGCGGTGGAGGGGACCCGTTTTGACCCGGAGGCCGGCTATGCACCGACGGTGGCCCTCTCAAACTGGCGCGGAGGGCAGGTCCGCGCTTTCTCGACATTCTCTCACGCCAGCGTCTTTGCCCTCTTTTTGGCCATGTGCCTGGCTCTAGGGCTGGGGCTAGAGCGCACCGCTTCAGGGTGGGGCAAGGTCGCCTTGGGTGTGATTTTGCTGCCGCTGGCCGCCGCTGTGCCGACGACGCTAGCTCGCACTGGCTGGATCGGCGTCCTGCTGGCGATGTTGACTCTGTTCCTTATCTCTGCCAGCGGCAGCGCGCGGGTCAGGCTGCTGGTCACCGTGGCGCTTGTGGCTTTGGCATTTAGCCTGGCGGGGCCGGTCGTCAAGAGCACCTTATCCTGGACCGGCAGCGTACAAGATGCAAGTTGGCAGACACGCCCTGGGTTGCTGTACTGGGCCGCCAGGATGACTTTCATCGAGCGTCCAGAAGGGTGCGGCATGGGCGTGCTACCCGACGCGGCTGCGCTGGCCAGCCGGGTCACCAAAGCCTATGAGCCGCCCAATACCTGCTTCTGGCACGGTTACCCTTTGCAGTCTGCCGATACGGTGGCTTTCAGCATCGGGGTGCAGATGGGCGCGCTGGGGGTTTTGCTGTATCTCTGGATCTTTGTCCTGATCTGGAAGCATGGCCTGGGCATCTATCGCGAGTTGAGCGATCCATTCCTAAAGGGCGTGGCCGCTGGCATCCTGGGCTACCTGGCGGCGATGACCTTCAGCAATTTCTTCGCAGGAAGCCCGTCGGCCTATCCGGTGGTTGATTTCTATTTCTGGCTTTTCGTCGGTGCGCTGATGAGCCTGAAACGAGTAGAGGGGGCAGTGGCCAGATGAACGTCGCACTCTTTGCCGGGCTGGACATGGACCATTCATACAGCATGGGCAAGTACGCGACTGGCCTGATGGAAGCCCTTCAAGCCCAGTATTCTCCGGAACATTCCTTTCAACTTTACCACGGGCCGGGAATCCGTTTGCCCTTTCCCCTGAAGCTTAGACGCCTGTCAGCATTGGTCAACGAGGGGCCGGCCACCCACATCTTGTACCCCCGTCAAGCTCGTAGCCAGCAGGTAGACATCAACCACGTGTTGGATCACAGCTACGGCAGCCTGGTGGCGGCGCTGCCTCCAGAGCGGACCGTGGTCACTTGTCACGACCTGATCCCCCTGGAGGTCCCGGACATTCACCCCACGTTTTACAGCCAGATGACGGGCAAGAGGTGGTACCGGAAAAGCGTCGCCGCTATGACCAGAGCCGCGCGGATCATTGCCATCTCGGAGCATACCAAAAAGGACCTGACCAAACACACCGGCTACGACCCGGACCGGATCGTCGTCATCTCCCATGGCATTGACTGCCGATTCAGGCCCATCGAAGATAGGGCTCAGCAGCAGCAAATCAGGCAATGGCTGGGGGTGCCTGAGGATGGCAGAATCATCCTCCACGTCGGTAATTGCGCTCCCTATAAAAACCTACCTGGTTTGCTGAAGACATTTGCTCTCGTCCGTGACAGGGTTCGGGAGCCAGTGTACTTGATCAGGATAGGGCCCCCCTTCACAGCGAGCCAGCGCAGGCTCGTTGAGCGACTGGGACTGGACGGCCAGATCCTTCGCCAAGAGAGACTGCCCTTGAATGACTTGGTGAACTTGTACAATGTAGCGGACGTCTTGCTATTTCCGTCTCTCTACGAGGGGTTGGGGCTCCCTGTTGCCGAAGCCATGGCCTGCGGCCTGCCGGTCGTGGCCTCCAATGCCGCCTCTATACCCGAAGTGCTGGGGCAGGGCCAACTGACTTTCGCGCCTGATGACATTGAGGGGATGGCGGACGCAGTCGTCGGCCTCTTTGAGAACGCAGCCCTGCGACAGGCACTGATCGAGAAAGGTTTGCACCGAGCCAGGCGTTTTTCCTGGACCCTGGTAGCCCAACAGGTCTTGACTGTCTATGAGCAAGTCTGGAAAGATGCCACTTCCCACGCATAACCCACCTGCGGTGCTCATCGTAGACACCTGCCCGGAAATGAGCGGCGCCGAGGTGACCCTGGTGGCCATGCTCAAACACTGGGACCGAAACCGTTTCCATCCCATCGTGGCCATCCCGGCGACCGGCACTTTGCACCAGCAGTTGACCGGGATCGGGGTGGAGTCGTACATCATCCCCATGGACCCGCTGATCAAGACCCGGAATCTGCACAAAACTTCTGGCTATCCATTGGCTATGGTTTCGGCTGTGCGACGGCTTGTCCGGTTAGCAAAAGAGAGAAGCGTTGCGCTGATCCACACCAACTCTTTGCGGGCGCACCTCTATGGCCTGCTGGCTGCAAAGCTGACCAGAGTGCCAGCCGTCCCTTACCTCCACGATCTGTACCCGAACGGCTGGGGACGTCGAGGACTCATTGGCCTGTTCGGGTTCGGCGCAGAGCGGATCATTGTCAATTCCCGGGCTGTGCAGGCTACGTTCGATGATGCCCCCCGCTGCCGGAACAAGGTTAAACTGATCTATCCTCCCCTGGATGACGGGTTCGGGGCAGCCAACTCACCCGAGAGGGTAAAAGCGGAATTCGGATTGGAAGGTTGCTATCCGGTGGTCGGGCTGGTGGCTCACCTCCATCCCATGAAGCGCATCGAGGACTTGATCCGGGCAGCTCCTCAAGTGCTGGCCGAGTTTCCCACGGCCAGATTCTTGATCGTGGGTGGCGCCCACCCTTCGCCGCCCGGCTATTTCGAAGGTCTGGTGCAACTGGTCGCCGACCTGGACTTGTGTGAACGCGTTATCTTTACCGGCTTTCGGCACGACGTGGCTGAGTTTTATACCGCCTTCGATGTGCTGGCGCTCACGTCTCTCGGAGAACCGTTTGGGAAAGCACTCATTGAAGCCATGGCTTCGGAAACACCGGTCATTGGCACTGCCTCAGGTGGCCCACTAGAGATCATCTCGGACGGAGTTACAGGTCTCCTTGTCCCGCCGTGTGATCCTACGGCTTTGGCTCAGGCAATTATCAGTATCGCCCGTTATCCACAACGAGCTCGAGCGATAGCAAAAGCCGGGCGCGAGTGGGTAAAGGATCGTTTTTCAATTGAAAAATACACTGCTGATATTGAGGATCTCTTTGACCGACTGTTGTCTTCTTAAATTATTTTTACTAAATAGATAGCAAACTAAAAACTATTTCGATAGGCAAACAACATGTACATACTCGGTCTTGCTGGTTACTTTCATGATGCTGCAGCCTGTCTGGTCCACGACGGACAGCTCATTGCCGCTGCTGAGGAAGAACGATTCACGAGAGTTAAACACCAGATCGGAATCCCTCACAAAGCCATCAGCTACTGCCTTGGAGAAGCAGGGATCACACTGGATCAAATAGACCACATCGGCTTCTACATGAACCCATGGCTGGCCGTCAGGAAAAGGGTTCCTTTTCGGCTATTGAATTTTTCGGGGGGTTTTCTTTCTTCGGTTGGCTACGCGGCCTTTGACGCCAACCGCCTGCTGGTCTGCCGGTTCGAATGCCAGAAGCTTCGCAAAAGTCTCAAGACGCAGATCCACTTCCTGGAGCACCATCTCGCCCACGCTGCCAGTTCTTTCCTCGTTTCACCGTTCGATGAAGCTGCCATCCTCAACATTGATATGGTGGGAGAACGGGCTGCCACGTTCATAGGACTGGGACAGGGAAACCAAATCCGGCGGATCAAGGAGATCAACTATCCTCACTCGCTGGGCCTGCTGTATGCCTCTGTCACTCACTACCTGGGATTCCGAGCTGGTAACGATGAATTCAAGGTGATGGGACTCGCTTCCTACGGCGAACCACGCTATGCCGATGCGTTCAGGCAGATCGTCAGGCTGGAGGACGGAGGAGAATATGCGCTTGATCTGAGCTACTTCAATCATCACCTGGCCGGCCCTTATCAGGGGTACGTGACGCCCAAATTCATTGAAACCTTTGGCCCACCCAGGCACAAGGAAGACAAGATCGAGGAGCGATATAAGGACATTGCAGCTTCCTTGCAACTGGTCTTGGAAGAAACAGCTCTGCACATCTGCAGATACCTGTACGATGTCACCAAGCAGAAACACCTCTGTCTGGCTGGAGGGGTCGCCCTGAATAGCGTGATGAACGGCCACTTGGCCGTTGACTCTCCCTTTGAGGACATCTACATCCAGCCGGCGGCTGGCGACGTTGGCCCGGCTGTGGGTAGCGCCTACTATATCTATAACACACTTCTGGACCAACCCAGGGACTTTGTCATGCGCCACGCCTACTATGGCCCTGAGTATTCCAACGAACAGATCAAAGCGGAACTGGATTCGTGCAAACTCGATTACGAGTACATCGAAGACATTGCCCCCTATTGCGCCCAACGCCTGGCTGAAGGCCAACTCGTTGGCTGGTACCAGGGCCGGATGGAATGGGGGCCCAGGGCGCTGGGGAACCGCAGCATCCTGGCCAACCCGACCAGGGCTGACATGCAAGATATTGTCAACCGCTGGGTCAAGTTCCGCGAGGACTTTCGACCTTTTGCACCATCTGTCCTGGCGGAAAAGTCTCAAGAATACTTTGACGCCCATTATCCTTCTCCCTATATGCTCTTTGTCTGTCCCGTAAAGGATGGCAAGGGCGACGTGATACCGGCTGTGACCCACATTGATGGCACGGCTCGTTTTCACACGGTGGACAGAGACACGAATCCGCTCTATTGGGACGTCATCAACGAGTTTGGCAAGATCACCGAGGTGCCGGTGGTCTTGAATACCTCGTTTAACGTGCGCGGGGAACCGATCATCTGCACTCCTAAAGAGGCTATCCGATGTTTCTTCTCCACAGGCCTGGACGTCCTCATCATGGGGAACTATGTGCTTCGCAAAGACAGCCGTTCGTAAGAGTCCGGTCACATGCGTGTTGCTATCAATTGCCAGATCTTGACAGTCAATCGCCTGGGGGTCGGCCGATACCTCACGACGCTGCTGCAGGCACTGAGTGCCACCGACAGCGAGAACGAATACGTACTCCTGGCCAACCCCCGGATCCGCGAGCTCTTGCCCGAACGGCCCAACTTCGAGGTCGTTGCCCCGATCTTTCCCATCCGGGGCACCCGTAGTCGCATCCTGTGGGAGCAGGTCTTCCTGCCGAAGGAACTCCGCAGGCAGCGCGCTGACCTGGTCCACTTTCCGGACCAGTCGCTGCCGCTCCTTTCGGTCCTGCCATGCCCCATCGTCGTGACGGTCCACGACCTGACGACGTACCGCTACCCGAAGGCCTATACGCGCGGCAAGGTTCTCTACAAGAAACTTGCGACGCGGGCAGCTATGCGGCAGGCGACCCGGATCATCGCGGTTAGCCAGAGCACGAAGCAGGACATTCTCGAACTATTTGGCATATCGGGGAGCCGGGTGAGATCGATCTACTCAGGTCTGGATAGGCATTTTCGTCCTGTACAGGACCACTCAAGACTGGAGCGGACGAGGACAGCGTTGGGGTTGCCGGAGCAATACATCCTCCACGTCGGGTCGATCGACCCGCGCAAGAACCTGATCACCCTATTCAAGGCACTTGCCATCCTGCGGGACGACGGTTTACAAGTCGATTTGGTGGTTGCGGGTTCCAGGGAGTACAATTACCGGCCTATCTTTGACACAGTCCACGCCCTGGGGCTGGAGGATCAGGTGCTATTTTTGGGCTTTGTCTCCGACGCAGAGCTGGTAGACATCTACAACCTGGCGCAATTGTTCGTCTTCCCGTCTATCCACGAGGGGTTTGGTTACCCTCCCCTGGAGGCGATGGCCTGCGGCACGCCGGTGGTTGTCTCTAATTCTTCTTCGCTGCCTGAGATAGTGGGCGACGCAGCCCTGCAGGTAGATCCCTTCAACGCTGCCGAAATCGCCACGGCCATCCGGCTTCTGCTCACCGACTCTGGGCTTAGAGAGCAACTCGCTTCCCGGGGGAAGCAACGCGCTGCTTTCTTTACCTGGGAAAGAACCGCCCGGGAGACGCTCAAGGTATACGAAGAAGTTGTCAGGGAGTCCGCCCGGGAAGCGCTAATAGAAGATAAAGAGAGATGAACACAGGAACACATTCAAGTAGATATTCAGGATCGGATGAGGCGAGTTCGAGGATAGTTATCCTCGCTACGACGCGGTTGGAGATGTGGTATAAAAGATGTTGGGTTGCAGTGGCTTTGCATTCTTCAAACAAGCTCAATCAATTGGATTGGCTATTTGCTATCAGCTTGGCGCTGTTTACTCTGTTGTATTCTGTCAGATACATTGATTTTTCCGTGCATCCCTTTGAAGATGCTGCAATGCTCATGCGTTATGCACAGCATCTGGCTCAAGGGCACGGAATAGTGTGGAATATCGGAGAAAAGCCACTTGACGGAGCAACAGACTTTCTTTTTATGGTTGTCCTGGCAGCACTAACCAGAGGAGGGATGTCACTGGAGGCCTCTGTTCGTTTTGTGGGTATTATTTCCCATATTCTAACGGTTGTTCTTGTTTACGTTGCAATCAGAAAGCTTCACGGATCGGCCCGGTGGATGGGGTTGTTTTCCGCTGCCTATTTAGCTATGGGACCGGCGCTGGGGTGTATTGCTTACTTTTTCGGTGCCCCTTTCTTTGCTTTGTTTAGCGGCGTCACCTGGTATCTTGCTAATAAACTATTGAAAGACTATGATTCACATGCAGCATCCTGCATATTCTCCTTGTCCGGACTTATCATGGGATTAGTCAGGCCCGAAGGTGTGTTTCTGGCATTATTTATGCTGTTGAGTGTCTTGTACATGAATGGTCTGACAAGATCTCGAAAAGTGGTTTTGTGGTTTGGGGTCATTTTTTCTCTTATTGGCGGGTTTTATTTTTTTTGGAGATGGAGTTACTTCGGATGTCCTTTACCAAATCCTTTTTACAAAAAAGGAGGTGATTATCTTTATTTATCCAGCTTCAAAACATCTGTCAAGAACGCGATCTATTTGTGTCTCCCATTTATTTTGGCGGTTGTCGCAGGTTTTCGCTCTTCCAAAATCGCTAAACGAACTGTCTTTTCACTAATACCTGTCGTTGGGTTCATTACAATATGGATATTGTTGTCAGACGAAATGAATTTCTTCATGAGATTCCAATACGCCATCCTGCCGATTGTCTTAATATCATGGCCTCCATTATTGAATGGCATTCGCCAAGACTGGAAACTCCCCGATCTACACAATTTGGATAGAAAGAATCGGATAACATTGACTTTACTTATTGTGATCGCTCTATTAGGGATTCTGGAGCGCCAGCACAGACTGTGGAGTAATATACCCTACTATCGCGACGGTAAATATGATGTAGCCATTATGCTTGATGAGTACAGTCATAAGAACTATACCATTGCAACAACAGAGGCGGGTCTTTTGCCATTGTATTCAAACTGGAGGGCTATAGACACATGGGGATTAAATGATCAATGGATTGCTCACAATGGTAGAATAACTGAATCGTATTTGGAGCGCTATCAACCGCAGGTCATCGTGTTTCATGCATCCTTTTCTCCAATAGTGCCACCGAGGGGAGAGGGCGCGTGGTTTTCAATGGTAATGACCCTCAAGAACTATGCTGAGAAAAATGGATATCATCTTGCTGCTGCATTTGGGGATACGCCCTATGATACGCACTACTATTATGTGCGTCTCGATTTTCCAGAGAACGCGGAAATTATAAGAAAGATTCAAAATATGGATTACTTATGGTATGGTAACGGAAGAAGAAGTATTAATTATGCGATGTTGGATCTGTCAGATGACCAGCAGTTTACTGATATGGGTGCAAGTTTATCTACGGGTGAATAGCCCTGTCGAAGCACCTTTCAAGTTTATGGTGATGCTTGGCCCACAAACTCGAGGACGGTGATCTATTGCGTCGCATCAAGGTCTTGCAGGTGCTCGAAGCTATGGGGGGAGGCACCACCAAGCTCCTTTACGAGTTGATCACGCATCTGGATCCCAACGAATTCGAAATCAGCCTGGCCCTGCCGCCGCCACTGCCCTACGATCCTTTGCGTCCCCTTGCCGACCCGGGGTTTCCCGCTCTGGTCCGCGAAAAAGGATTCAAGGTTGAAACGGTCATGCTGGTGGGGGGCAAAATCGCACCGCTGGCCGACCTGAAGGCTATCCTGGCGCTGTACCGGGTCATGCGCCGGAACCGGTACGACGTGGTGCACGCCCACAGCGCCAAGGGCGGGTTCACCGGCCGGCTGGCGGCCAGGCTGGCGGGTGTGCCAGTTATCATCTACACACCCAGCGGACTGCCTTTTAACCCATTCATCAACAGGCACGTCTCCCTCTTGTACCTGGCCCTGGAGCGCTTTGCCGGACTGTATACCGATGCGATCATTGCCGCCTGCGAGTCGGAGCGCCAACAGGCTGTCCGTCACAGGCTTATAGCCGAGTCGAACGTATTGCTTCTCCCAAACCCATTTCATGTCGCCGCTTGCAAGCCGTCTGTGTCCCCGGCGGCCAAGAGGCAAGAGCTGGGCCTGAGTCCGGGAGATCCGGTGGTTGGGACCGTGGCCCGCCTGACCCGTCAAAAGGGCGTCGAGTTCTTTGTCGAAGCCGCCGCCATTGTGCTCAAGAGCCATCCCCTGGCGCAGTTTGTACTCGTCGGTGACGGAGAACTTCATCCACAGGTAGAAGCCCAGATCAACGATCTGGACATCGCTTCGAGCTTCCATTTCCTGGGCCTCCGCGCTGACTATCTGAACATCATGGCGACTTTTGACATCTTTGCCATGCCATCCCTTTGGGAGGGGCTACCTTACGCCCCCTTAGAGGCGATGGCTCTGGGAAAACCGATTGTCGCTACAGATGTGACGGGGCTGAGGGACATCATTCGAGATGGGGTAACGGGCCGGCTGGTCCCCCCCCAAGATGCTGAGGCTCTGGCCCAGGCTATCCTGGCGTTATTGCACGACAAAGAAGAGGCCGCCAAATTGGGAAGGGAAGCGAAAAAGAGCCTTGGTCAACGTTTTGATCCGGACCGAATTGCCTCACAAACAGGGAAACTCTACAGGGAAATCCTGGCCAGGAAGAAGGCTCACCGTAGATAGGAAGAGACAGTGTGGCTCGTGGCATCTATTTCACAGCCTTGAGTCGAAGCACAGAAGTTGAGTTACGGTTGAATCATCGCTGGGAAGAGAGAGGTGATATGTCTCCTGGGTGCTCGCGGAGCACAACTCTCCATAGGGATTGGCTTTTACTGGCGGCGCTAACGCTGCTTGCCTTCGGGCTGCGCATCTGGGGGTCGTGGGCCAACCTGCCCGATGTGCCCAACACCGATGAATACCTCATGATCTGGCCCTCTTTGCGCATCGGCTATGGCAACCTGGCCGCTACCAGAGGATACCCGCCCCTGGTAAACTTTGTGCTGTTCTTCGAGTACGCTGCCTACTTTTTGCTTGGATATGCCCTGCGGTGGTTCTCCTCCCCCATGGACTTTGCTTTCCAGATGATCGCCAACCCCACCCCGCTGTATCTGATCGCCCGGACCACGATGGCTCTGATCGGGGCAGCCACCGTGCCCCTGCTCTATCAGGTGGGCAAGACGCTCTACGACCGGCGGGTAGGGCTCATCGCTGCCCTGTTCCTGACCTTTGACTTCGTACACGCCATGCTCTCCAAGGTGGCCAAGGTTGACGCCCCTATGGTGTTCCTGCTATGTCTGTCCTTTCTCTTTTCGGCTCGCGTGCTCAAGGATGGCAAGACGAGGGATTATCTGCTGGCCGGCCTGTTTGCCGGACTGGCTGCGGCAGCCAAATACAATGCGCTCTTGGTGGTTCTGCCCTTAGCGTTAGCGCATCTTCTGTGGAACCAACGTGAGGGAATCTCCTGGTTCAAGGTCTTGAATTCCAAACCCTTGTGGCTGGGCGGTCTGTGCGTGGTCCTGGGTTTCTGGCTTGGTTATCCACACATTGTGCTCGACCCAGGCATGTTTTGGCTGGGGCTGACGGGCAACTCGGTGGACTTTTTCTGGTCCTGGTTGGGGTTTGAAGGGGTCCCCCCTGGCTGGATCTACTACCCCTGGATCGCGCTGTGTGCGGCTTACGGGCTGCCCTTGCAGCTTCTGATCTGGGCCGGTTTCCTGGCTGCCCTCTACCGCCACAAGGAACAAGACATTCTGTGCCTGACCATGCCACTCCTCACCTACCTGATGATGTCCCGTTTTACCGTGAACCAGCCCCGCTATTTCTTGCTCGCCACGCCGTTTCTGCTCGTCTTGGCGGCCAAGCTGTTGTTGGACTTGACAGGAAGGTGGCATCCTGAGTCCCTCGAAGGATTGCCCGCCAAAAGATCTCGACATTTGTCCGCTGCCCTGGCCATTCTGTTGGTGGTCCTGCCGACCTACCAGATCGTATTCCAGGATTATGTGTACACGCTTCCTGATCCACGGGTGACATCCAGGCAGTGGATAGAAAGTCATATCCCCTCGGGCAGCCGGGTCGTGTTGGATATGGAGGGTCCAAGACTGGTGGAATTGCCTGAGAGCTGGCGGGCGAACCATCCCAACCCGCCGCCCTCGCGCTTTGCGGATGTTGAACAAGAAGTGCGGAAAATGGCGTCGGTCAGTTACTGGATTCTACGCATCGTCCACTTTACAAATCGGGAGCCCTACCGCCAGGGCTGGGAAGCGTCGGTCCAACCTCTCGACTGGTACCGGGAGAACGGTTATCGTTACATCGTCACATCCAGTTTCGTGTACGAGGCCTACATGCGCTGGCCCGGCGTCGCCGAACGTTACCCCAAGACGATGGCTTTCTACCGCTCGCTTGAGGAGGAGGCGACGCTTCTCGCCGAGTTCCGACCACCGCTAGAAGACAACGGACACGATTTCGTCACGACCGATTTGTCAATAATTCCTACTATCCGAGTTTATCAGTTGCCGTAAGGCCCACTGCTAGGATGGGGACAAATCCTGGACTGCTCGGATGAAATCGTTCGGCATAATTTCAAGGGGAAGAATAATGCTAATGAGTAACTCTGACAGGGCTTGGGAACAGCTTGGTAGGAACGATCCTTACTTTGCTGTGATAGCTCATAAGAAGTATCATAAGGGAAGCCTCAACGAAAATTCACTTAGGGAGTTCTTCGAATCGGGCCAAGCTCACATTGATTTCGTCATTAGAACGATTCGCACACATCTCAATCCCCATTTTCAACCAACTAAAGCTCTTGACTTTGGCTGTGGAGTAGGTCGCTTGATAGTGCCACTCGCTTTGATTTGTGATTTTGTCGTAGGAGTTGACGTGTCTGAATCTATGTTGCAAGAGGCAAGGAAGAACTGTGATGAAAGAGGTATTTCGAATGTAGAATTCATAAAGGGTGATGATTTTTTATCGGATATTTCGGATAAATTCAATTTTATAAATTCTTTCATTGTTTTCCAACATATCCCATGCAGGAGAGGGGAGCTATTGTTAAGGAGGTTGATTTATCTCCTGGAAGAAGACGGTGTGGGAGTATTGCATTTTACATACTTCAGAAAAGACACTAAGATGGGAAGGTTTGCGAGTTATGCATGCAAATCATTTCCATTTGTTCACAACTTCCGAAATCTAATTAAGGGGAGAGGCCTTAGTTATCCTCGAATACAAATGAATCACTACAATCTAAACAACCTGTTTCTAATTCTCCAAGAGACGGGCTGTCATAGTTCTTATGTACGTTTTACCAATCATTCAGGTCATTATGGTGTACTCCTTTTCTTCCAGAAGAAACATTTGGACGCTGCGTGCTAACCGGTAGTGAATTGTGTCAACAATGGGTTGGTATATCTGGGCATGGGGGTACGGTTGATGATCGCCCTGATCGTCAATGCCGTAAAGGGCACCCTGAAGACAAGATGTAGAGCAGGGGGAGCTGGCTTGTGATTCAGGAATTAGCCAGGTGGATCGCCACCGATGAATTGTTGCTATTAGCGGTCGCTGCACCGCTGTTCGTCTTTCCTAGCTCCTTCTCCCCCCTTGGCCTGCTGCTTATCCTCGTGATCTGGCTCTGTCGCTGGCGAACGAAGGGCCGGGTCACCGTTCATTGGCCGCTCATCAACGCCTGCCTGTCGGTCATCCTGCTGATGCTGCCCGTTAGCCTTTTCGTCTCGGATGATCGCTCGCTGAGCTGGCCGCGCTTTTACCTGATCGTGTTGGGTATCGCCTTCTTCTCCGCCGTCGTCAACGGGGTGCGGACGCAGCGGCAATTGTGGTGGATCAGCAGCCTCCTGCTGGCCCTGGCAGGTGGACTGTGTCTACTCAGCCTGGTAGGTACCGACTGGCCCCGCCAAAAGGTCTTCAAAGCACCTGTCCTCTATACCTATTGGCCCAGGCTCTTTTATGAAGGACCCTCAATGCCTGGACATGGAGCTTTCCATCCCAACGTTGTGGGAGGGACCCTGGCTTTATTCATCCCGTTGGCCCTCTCGCTATACTTCTCGCCCCCCCCGCATCAGCGGGGATGGTTTCGGAACCTGGTGGTCCGGGTGCCGTTGGCGTTTCTGATCCTTCTGCTTCTTTTCGTCGTCGTCCTCACCCAGTCGCGGGGGGCCTGGCTGGCACTGGCCGTGGGGTTATGGGTCATGGTGGTGGCTCGCTACCCCCGGCTGTGGTGGGAGATTCCCATCATCGTGGGCTTCGTCTTGTTGGCCGGTCGGGCCTGGACCGTGCCCCATGCCCGCGAGCTGTTTCTGGGTCTGGACAGCACTGGCACGTCCCTCAGCCGGCTGGCAGTGTGGGGGCGGGCTTTGGCCATGATGCGAGATGCCCCGCTCACGGGGCTGGGCTTGAACCTCTTCCCGGTCGTCGTCGAGGCGCGCTACCCCTTGCCAGGGCCCGAGGTAGCGCCGCCCCACGCCCACAACCTCCTGCTGCAGGTGGGGGTGGACCTGGGGCTGCTCGGAATGATCGCCTATCTGGTCCTGTTGGTCACTTGCCTGGTGCGGGTTGGCCAGGCGGTGACAGCCTTTCGCACCAGGGAGAACGCCAGTATGGTGGCGCTCAGTGCCGGTTTGTTGGGTAGTCTGGTGGTGGCTGGCCTACACGGGCTGCTGGACGCCGTCACCTGGGTGGCTCGCCCGTCGCCGCTGTTGTGGATTCTGCTGGCGCTGATCCTGGCGACCTATCGGTTTTCTCACGAGAAAGCTGTTTGAAAGGGAGATCGTAATCCTCAAACAATATCCTGGCCTCCTGCGCAAGGTAGCCCTGCTGGCCGATCTGGTCACCACGGTCCTGTCCTTTATTCTGGCCTACTACTTCCGCCTGCTGCTGTTGGCCATTTACCCCTTTGGTGAGCGAGCGGCGTTGGCCAACTTTCGCTTGCTGCTGGCCATCATCGGCGCGATATGGGCTGTCCTTTTCACCCTTCAGGGCAGGTACGTTGGCCTGCGCTATACCTCGCTGTGGACGGAGTGTCAGGTGGCGGCTCGCATCGTGGTTCTGGGAGGGCTTTTGTTGCCCATCGTCCTGTTTCTGTTAAAGCTATCCCTTTTTCCGCGAAGTCTGTTCGTTTTGTTCCTATTGATCAATCTGTTGGGGCTGTGTCTGGAGAGGGCGCTGCTGCACTGGTTCCTGCGTTGGCTGCGGCGTCGTGGCCATGACCGCAAGACGGTGCTGGTGGTCAGTGGCGACAAGCGGGCTCGCCAGTTCATCGAGGCCACTCAGCAGCGCGCCGATTGGGGGCTGGACATCGTGGGCTTTGTAGACCAGAGCCCAGAGAGACTGGCCGAGGAGTTCGATGGGGCCCGTTTCCTGGGCACGATCGAGGACATGGTCGCCATCCTGCACCGCCATCCCGTGGACGAGGTCATCATCGCCCTGCCCGTTCAGGCTATTCAGAGAATCCGCCACATTCTCGCCCTGTGCAAAGAGGAGGGCGTCCAGACCCGCGTCGTCTCGGATCTTTTCGGCGTGGATGGAGCCAAAATTCGCGTGGACCGCATCCACGACATGCCCATTCTGACCTTCAGCACTGTGCCTACCCAGGAATGGCAACTGCTGGCCAAGCGGGCCATGGATGTCGTGGTCTCGGCCATCCTTCTGATCCTGCTGGCCCCCCTGTTCCTGATCATCGCTGTGGCCATCAAGCTGACCTCGCCAGGGCCAGTGTTCTATGAGTGGAAAGTGATGGGCCTGAACAAGAAGCCGTTCAGCGGGTACAAGTTCCGGACCATGGTCCAAAACGCTGAGGAGTTGAAAGCCCAACTTGTGGCCGCCAACGAGATGAGTGGCCCGGTTTTCAAGATGAAAAACGACCCCAGGGTGACTCCAGTGGGCCGCATCCTGCGCAAGTTCAGTCTGGACGAACTGCCGCAGCTCTGGAGTGTGCTGAAGGGAGACATGAGCCTGGTGGGGCCCCGCCCCCCGCTAGTGACCGAGGTCAACCGCTTCGAGTGCTGGCAGCGGCGCAAGCTCAGCATTCGGCCGGGCATCACCTGCCTGTGGCAAGTCAATGGCCGCAGCCAGATTACCGACTTTGACGAATGGGCACGACTGGATCTGGAGTACATTGACAATTGGTCCTTATGGCTGGACTTCAAGATCCTACTGCAGACGATACCGGTGGTGTTGTTGGGGAGAGGGGCGTATTAGCGGCCAAACAGCCCACGGAGGAAGCAGGCTACACGCGATGCTGGCGAAGCGAGAACTGCTGGCACAAAAGCCTCTGCTAGAAGCGGCGGGGCGCAATCGAGTCGAAGAGGTGGGAATGGGGGAAATTTGTGCAGAAATGCACAAAGTATTAGTACTCAGAAGCGTATTTTACTAACCCAGGGGGTTAGAAAAAAATAGCTCTTTTTAGGTATACCCAAACAGGCTGAAATGTGTTATAATATAGTGAGAAACCAAGCGGGAATCACTTTTGGAGGCGAATTCTGGTCTCATGGAGGCCCCATGAAAGCTCTGGTCACCGGCGGAGCGGGCTTTATCGGCTCCCATACGGTAGATTTACTCTTGGAACGAGGTTACGAGGTCAAAATCCTCGACGCTCTGATGCCCCCCGTCCACGTCAACGGGGTGAAACCCGACTATGTACCCGACGATGTGGAGTTCATTCGTGGTGACATGCGGGATCGAGAGGCGTTGGACAGAGCCCTGCGGGGGGTAGATGTGGTCTTCCATTTGGCTGCCTACCAGGACTACCTGCCCGATTTCAGCAAGTTCGCCTTCACCAACGAGGGGGGCACGGCCCTGCTCTACGAGTTGATCGTGGGTAAAAGGTATCCCATCCAGAAAGTGGTCTTGGCCAGTTCCCAGGCTGTCTACGGGGAGGGGAAGTACCGCTGCCCGCAACATGGTGTCCAGTATCCTCCTCTGCGGCCGCTCGAGCAATTGATGCGGCGGGAGTGGGAGCCCTGCTGCCCGGAGTGTGGTGGCGAACTGGAATTGCTCCCGACCGACGAGGCACAAGTCAATCCGGCCAACCAGTACGCCATCTCCAAATACGCCCAGGAGCTGTATGCCCTGACCCTGGGCCGGCGCTATGACATCCCTACCGTGGCCATGCGCTATTCCATCACCCAGGGGCCGCGCCAATCCTTCCGCAACGCCTATTCTGGCATCTTGCGCATCTTCTCCATGCGCCTGCTGAATGATAAGCCGCCTATTGCCTACGAGGACGGGCAACAACTTCGCGACTATGTCTCCGTCCACGATGTGGCCCGGGCCAACCTTCTGGTGCTGGAAGATTCCAGAGCCGACAATCAGGCCTTCAATGTGGGCGGGTGGAAAGCAACGACAGTGCTGGAGTACGCCCACCTTCTGACCAGGAAACTAAACAGGGACATTGAAGTAGAGGTGCCTGGCAAATTCCGTTTTGGCGACGCCCGCCACATCATCTCCGACATCGGCAAGTTGCGAGCCCTGGGCTGGGAGCCGATCACTCCACTGGATCAAATCGTTGAAGAGTACATCGCCTGGGCTCAGGCTCAGCCAGACTTGCGAGACTACTACGCGGAAGCGGAAGAGGCGATGAAGCGAGTGGGCACTGTGCGGATGGCAGACGAGTCGCTTCTCTACCCGGAGCAGGTGCGCCTGGGCATGGATTGCATCCGCAACCACAACATCTGGCTGGACCTGCAGATACTTTTGTTCCGCACCCTGCCCGCCGTGATCAAGGGACGGGGAGCGTAGTAGGCGTAAAGGAGGTGAGCAACCCGTGATCATCACCCAGACGCCAATCCGCATCAGCTTTGTAGGCGGGGGGACCGACTTTAAGGATTTTTTCTCCCGTGAAGGTGGGTGCGTCCTTAGCTCGGCCATTGATAAATACATCTTTGTCATCATCAAGGAGCGATTCGACGACAAGATCCGGGTCGGCTACACCAAAACCGAAATGGTGGATAGCATTGACGAGATCGAGCACGAGTTGGTCAGGGAGGCCCTGCGCAAGACAGGCATCACCAGGGGGGTCGAGATTTCTACCATGGGCGACATCCCCTCGGCGGGCTCGGGCCTGGGCTCCTCCAGCACAGTGACAGTCGGACTCCTCAATGCCATGTACACACATCTCGGAGAGACTGTAACGGCGGAGAGGCTGGCCCGCGAGTCCTGTGAGATCGAGATAGACATCCTCGGCAAACCCATCGGGGTCCAGGATCAGTACATCGCCTCCTACGGCAGCCTGCGTTTCATAGAGTTCGGCACCAACGGTCAGGTGAAGGTTGAATCAGTAGAGATGGGAGAAAACGTCAGACGCAGGCTGAGCCAGAGCCTGATGCTCTTTTTCACCGGGACGACCCGCAAATCCTGCGACATCCTGACCGAGCAGAAGGCCAATATTCCGGACCGCTTGGAGATCCTCCGCCAGATGAAAGAATTGGCTTTGCAGGCCAGAGCGTGCTTGCAAGACGGATACTCCCACGAGTTCGGCGAGATCCTGCACCGGGGCTGGGCGTTGAAGAAGCAGTTGGCTGGTCGGATTACCAACGGCGAGATAGACCAGCTCTATGATGCAGCCCGGCAGGCAGGGGCTATCGGAGGCAAGGTCACCGGAGCCGGGGGCGGCGGTTTTCTTCTGCTCTACTGCCCCTACGAAAAGCAAGATAATGTTCGGGCTGTCCTGCGGCACCTCCGAGAGTTACCATTCCGCTTGGAACGCGATGGCAGCAAGGTGATCTTTAACTATCGGCGTTAAAAACTCTAAACTATTTCTAACTTTTTTCTAACCACCTTCTTACTTTTTTGGAGTATTATTTATATAATGAGAGTGGTTGGGTATAAACCTGTTTTTAGTACTTCCAAACAGGCTAAAGTGTGGTATAATAGTATTGATAGTAACGATTTGCAATCGCAGGCTCACTACGTCCTTCGGGATGAGGTCGCCATAGAAGATTTCGAGGGCGGTTCGCTGGTGCTGCTTTGCGAGCAGCTCCGGCTGGTGCAGTTGAACCCCATGGCCCGTGACATCGTAGGCCGGCTGGATGGCGAACGCACTGTGCGCCAGGTAGCAGAAGCGGTAGCGCAGGCCCACGGGCAGCCATTCGAGCGGGTGCTCTCGGACGTGCTCGAATTACTGACCACCCTGGAAGCGCAGGGCGTGGTCGAACGTCGCGAAAAAAACGGGGGGTAAAAGGGACAGGGGATATGAGCGATACGAGGCGATACCTGGCAAATCCAGATGTGTCCTGTCGGGAAGAAGGACCGGATGGCGCGCTGCTCTTCAATCCCGATACGGACGCTATGTTGGTGATCAATCCCACCGGCCTGTTGATCTGGCAGGTGCTGGACCAGCCGCGCACGCGGGATGAGATCGTGGCGTATCTGTTGGAGGCCTGTGAGAACGTGCCCACCGCCCAGGTGGCGGCCGACGTGGACGAATTCATCCAAAGGTTACAGCCTGGGGGCTTCATCGGCGAGATTTTGGAAAATGATGTACAGTGATATTTCCCAGGATCTGACCGTGCCCCCGCCCGGTTTGATGCCCTCACCCCGTTCGGTGGAGATTGCCATCACCGGACGCTGCAACCTGCGCTGCAAGTACTGCTTTTACGCCGACGAGATGACGGCCCTCAGCGACCTGCCGACCGAGCGCTGGCTGGCTTTCTTTGAGGAGCTAGGGGGGCTGGCCGTGCAGCGTGTGACGTTGACCGGGGGCGAGGTCTTTACCCGTCCGGACCTCTTCCAACTGATAGATAGCGTCATCGCCAACCGCATGCGCTACACTATCCTGAGCAACGGCACGCTCATCACCGAGAAGGTGCTGGCCCAGTTTGAGGTGGGCAAACGTCGCTTGCGTCTGGATTCGATCCAGGTTTCGATTGACGGCTCGCGGGCCGAGATCCACAACAAAAGCCGTCCCAACAGCTTTGACCGGGCGCTGCGGGGCCTGCGCCTGTTGGTGGAGAACGGCTTCCCCGCCACGGTGCGGGTGACCATCAACCGCCACAACGTGGACGACCTGGAGAATACCGCCCGCTTGCTATTGGAGGACGTGGGCTTGCCCGGTTTCAGCACCAACGAAGCCTATCTCATGGGTTCGGGCAAGTGCCCCGGCGAAAGCGTCATCCTGACGCGCGACCAACGGCAGCAAGCCATGGATACCTTGATGGCGCTCAACGAGCGCTATGGGGGACGCATCAGCGCTCTGGCCGGGCCGCTGGCTCTGGCCAGAGAGTTTGCCGACATCGAAGCCCGGATGGCACGTGGCGAAACAGAGATGCCCGGCTGTGGGAAGCTAACCTCTTGCGGTGGCGTCTTCAAACAGCTCGGCATCCAGCACGACGGCACCATCGTGCCCTGTCATCTGCTGTCCGCCCTGAAGATAGGCGTGATCGGTGTGGACAGCCTGCAGGAAGCGTGGCTGCACCACCCGGCCATCAACACGATACGACAGCGGCGCTCGATCCCGATCCGATCGTTACCGACCTGCCGCGATTGTCCGTACGCCGGGTTCTGTACCGGCGGGTGTCCTGGTACGGTGATGAGCATCACGGGCGAGTTGAACGCCCGTGACCCGATGAGCTGCTACCGCATACACCGGGGAGAGGACCCCTATGACGCATTATGATCTTTGCCAAAGCGATGTGACCGTCGAGCCAGAAGGCCAGCCTCTGGACCTACCGGAAGGTGTGCCGCCGTTGGGCTCCTTCTATCTGTACCTGACGACTGGCTGCAACCTGGCCTGCCGCCATTGCTGGATCGTCCCCAAATTTGTGGACGGCGAACCCTCGCCGGGCGATTGCCTGGACGTGGACTTGCTCCGGGAGGCCGTAGCGGAAGCGAAACCGCTGGGGTTGAACCATGCCAAGCTGACCGGCGGCGAGCCGATCCTGCACCCCCGCTTCGTCGAGATCGTAGACATGCTGACGGCCGAGGGGCTGCAAATGAATATGGAGACCAACGGCACGCTGATTGACGCCAGCCTGGCCCGGCACCTCAAAGAGGAGACCAGCCTGCAGTTCATATCGGTCAGCCTGGACGGCGCCTGTGCCGAGACGCACGACCGCTTCCGCGGCGTGCCTGGCGCCTTCGAGGCCGCCCTGCGTGGCCTGGGCCACCTGGTAGACGCTGGCTACCGGCCGCAGGTGATCATGAGTCCTCATCGGGGCAATATCGGCCAAGTGGAGGACCTGGTGAAACTGGCCGTCGAGCGCGGCGCCGGTTCCGTCAAGTTCAACCCGGTGTCGCGGGCCGGGCGCGGAGTCGCCATGCACCAGCGAGGGGAGGCGCTGGATTTCGACGAGGAGTTCGCCCTGATCCGTTTCGTGCGCGGTGAGCTCCAGGACCGGACACCGATACCGCTCACCCTGATCACGCCGCCCGCTCTATACACAGTAGGCGAACTGGTGCGCAGCCAGAATCTCGGCGATGCGTGCGGTGTGCGCCACATCCTGGGCATCCTGGGATCGGGAGAGATAGCCTTGTGCGGGATCGGGTACACCGTGCCCGAGTTGTGTTTCGGCCACCTGGGCCGGGACAGCGTACGGCAG
>Ga0315309_1000048_pt1 | contig 67143 bp, 64 predicted proteins | sample TDP4_MG_FD_203080 | JGI IMG/M metagenome (GOLD analysis project Ga0315309, IMG submission 203080) | Freshwater sediment microbial communities from Lake Towuti, South Sulawesi, Indonesia - TDP4 | ecosystem: Environmental > Aquatic > Freshwater > Lake > Sediment | place: Indonesia: South Sulawesi... | reverse complement strand
GTACTCAACTGAACGAGTCCAGTTCGACCAAACCATAAGCAGGTTTGAAGGGGTAAGCTTCAAAATAGCTGACATGGCCGTGAGGATAGAAGCAGCACGCCTTCTAGCACTCGAAGCTGCTAGAATGCTCGACAAGGGATTACCAGCAACCAAAGAGGCAACCATAGCCAAACTTTTCGCATCAGAAACCGCAATCGATGTCACGTACCAGGCGCTCCAAGTACTTGGCGGAATAGGATACACTAAGGAATACCCCATGGAGATGCTGGCGAGAAACGCTAGGCTGGCAACGATCGGCGGCGGAACAGCCGAGATATGCAGATTTCTAATACAACGAGAAGTCTACAAGGAATTCAAAGGCAAACAGAAGAAAGCACAGAAGTAGATCAGACTAATGAAAAAGCCTAGAGCATGCCCTGCCGTGACAAACTCTTTCGACTTTGAGCCAGAATCTGAAGAAACGCCATACTCTCGATGTTTTTGGCAAGTTCTTTCGAGGTTCTTGCCCTGCGATCGTATTCTTGCTTTGGCTGGTTAGAGTTGGCGCATTGCACGTTCACGCAAAATTCATATTCCTAAGTATCTATCCTTCCTTCAGGGAGGAAATGTCCGACGGGTAGACTGAGAGAGAAGAACGCAGCAGGGCTGATCCTAACTTTGCTAGGTCTCTCCCTGCTCTCGATGGCGCTAATACCTGTGACAAGCGCCGAAGAAGTGATCAACTCTTCATTTACGGTAAGCGCTGGCAACAAATACGGACCTTATGACAACGGAACAACCTACCATACAAGTGTATTGGGTAAGTCAGTCCTGCAGGGTGAAATAACTGTCGTGGGCGAAGGGATCTACTTCACGGCAAATGGCTACAACACACTGCAGATCAAAGATCTGTACGTATCGGACACTTACAACTTCGTAATCGACCCAGCTGATGACCTCTACACTTTCACCTTTAACAACACAGGAGGGCATAATGAGAGTTCAGTGCATTTCAAGTTGAAGGAAGTCTGGACCGGATCTGTGGTTATCGGGTCACCTCTACTTTTCATCACATGGTTGGCGGGGTTCCTTATCCTCCCAATAGGCATTGCCATTATCGCAATATCCTTTAGCAGGTCCAGAAGTCCTGACCTGCAACCAAAGGTTAAAACCAATTAATGACGGTCGACTGGATGGACCGTAATAGTAGCAAGTCTTCGCTCAGCACACGAGAAACCCATACATGGACAGTCTTATCTTCGATCTTACCCACGCACTCTTGTCACTGATTTGTTCGCGTTGCGACATCTGTGAGAAGAGTAACTGTATTCCGCAGAGGATATTGAGATAGTCGCAACAGAATAGCTAGTCATTTAAGTATGAGCAACGGATAATTGTAGTAGCTCGACGTGATCTCAAGCGGAATGGGAGAAACTTAAAAACATTATGGAGGTTCATTTGCGTTTTAAGCCACAGCTTCTAATGTCACTCCAACGACTCTTAGGCTCCAAATCTTCAACACCGACGCAACGCTGCGGAAATAAGCAATGAGAAGATGAAGACACATGGTCGAAGCAGTAGAACTTGAGGAAGTTATCACTGTCGACGAGGAAGCTACAGAGGAATTCTTCCTTGAGCAACTTCTCTCGAGGCTATTCCTCTACAAGGAAGTTGAGTTCTTCGATGCCGAGCCAGACGAGGAATTCTTCAGAATCCTTGACAACTCGGTGAAAGTGTCGGTTGATGAGCAGAGGACAGCACTGGACGACTTCAGACGCCATCTGAGGCTTGGAGACGAATTTGAAGGCGAATATGCCAAATTGGGAGAAATAGTGGTTCACAGTGACGACTTCGAAGAACACGGCAAAATACCTCTCTTGGTTTTCGCTCTGAACAGCGGCGATATCTTGGCCGGTAGCAATGCAGCCTCTTTCGGCATAAAGTCCTTTGACGTGGTCTACTCCGGACACGGATCCTTTGTCATAGTGCTCTACGTGAAAAACACCGCTGACAGCCACATGGAGATCTACTTAAGGTTCCCAAAACAGGAAGCCCTAAACGTGGTTGGAACAATTCTCAGAGTCTTCGAGGACTACGTGGGATGCACTGAACAAGGAAACCAAGTTTGCTTCAACCCAGAAGATGAATTTCATGGAAGCCTAATTGAGCAAACTCAACCAAACTGTAATCCGATTCCCGCGTGTCATACATTTAAGTTCCAAGAGAGAAACGCCAAAGATTCGAGTCTCGAACAGGGACACCAATATTTCAACTAGCGTCTACTTCGGCATTCATATGGTGAGCGGGTATTCTCCATACTTGTTTGTCGCTTCTACCATCCACTTCAAGTTTTGTACCTGCACTGCGGGGTGCATGTTTGTCGCGGAGACTATGTATCCCCCTCCGTACCCTGCTTGCTTAATCGCTCTTTTCACGTCGTTCTCCACTTCTTCCTTCGTTCCCTTCGCGAGCACATGTGCCACATCTATGTTGCCTAATAGACAGAGTTTGTCTCCAACGTTCTTCTTCACACGTCCCAAGTCTACGCCAGCCGTGGGTTCGAGACTATGAAGTCCATCAAATCCACTCGCAACAATCATGTCAAGAAGTGGTTCAATGAATCCATCGGAGTGGAAAATTATCAACCCGTTCCTTGCATGAATCGCCTCAGTAAGTCTCGTGTAACACGGCTGAACTATCTGCTCAAAGTGTCTTGGACTCATCATGGGACGGTTCTTATAAGCCACGTCTTCTGATTCCACGAAGATGCGGGCACCAACATCCATGAAGGCTTCAAATACTCCAATCACGAAGTCCGTATAAGTCTCGAAAACCTGCTTTATGAAATTTGGGTCGGTGACTAGCATCTTCGAGAAGAAGTTTATCCCCAGACCCTGCCAAGTGGACTCAAAGATACCAGCAAAGTCGTTTGTTATCATTGCGACAATGTCTTCGCCTTTGACTTCTCTCATGACATTTTTGTGGAATTCTCTGACAAACTTGACGTAGTCCTTGGGATCGGGTTTGGGCCACTTCTCCCATTTCTCCTTGGATATTATCTGTCCTGTCTTGTAGAATGGGAAGAAGTTACCTTCGTTATTCTGGATCTCCCAAATCCTACCAAAAATATCGCTGAACTCATGTTCACTCTTGAAATGGAAAGGCAGGATGCCTATCTGACACGCATCAATTCCTATTCTGCTCGCCGCTTTGAGCATTCGAGCAAAGATCGAGGATTCAAGAGTAGGGATGACCTTGTCTAACTCCTGGAGGTACGACCTAGGATAGGCTTTCTTGTATTCTTCGATCAAGTGAAAGTCATCTTGGGGAGGCTTTCCGAGAACCTTGTCCACGTTATTCGCGTCGATTGCTATGACATGGGTTGGAATGACATCTGGCTCCTCCTTCCTTAGGGCAGCTAGAATCCTCTGCTCCTTATTCAAGGCCCTCATACACCACCAATGAAACATTAACCAAGAAGAGTCAGCAGTAGGATAGACTCCTTCTGGTATAAGAAGACATCTTTTCTTGCATATGGACAAGGCAGTCCAACAGATGAAAGATCTGAACGGCATTCCTTTGGATCAGTTCACGCTATTCGGTGTAGCACGTGGCGGGTCTTAGCTGACCGGGGTAGAACTTCATAAGATACCTTCTCGCATCAAAGCACATGTGACATCCATCAACATATCCCCTCCGAGCTGGGGTGTACCCGCTTCTTTTCGCCAACTGCAGAAGCCCATAGGGTCCTTCGTCTTCCAGAATTCTCGTGATCGGGTGTTCCTTATAGTCGTATTCATCAAGTACCCTTGATAGGCTAGTTTCCTTGGCGTTACCAATGCATATGCCTGTGCACGTTGTTACGTTTCCTTGCCAATCGACTTCAACGGCTCTGGGCTTTCCTAGGTTTTCTATTGGAAGCCACCGAGGATCACATTTCGCGTCCTTAAGCTCCTCCTCATCCTTAGTTGGTAGATAGGGCGTAAGCGAGTCTGTTGCACGACCACATAACCTGAGAACTTCTCTCGAGACCTTAACACCTTCAAAATACCCTTCCTCCTCAAGTAACCTGAGATTTCCTTCGGTTACTCGATTGAATTCAGTGTCAAGATCAACTGAGCCCAAGAACTGACCAGAAACCCCGATTCTCTTGAAGCCAACTTCCTTCCCCGCGAACAGGGCATTCTTAAGACATTCAAGAGGGACATGTTCTTGGTGGAACGCGTCGATGCTGAGACTAAAGATCGTGATCCCAGCATGCTTCAGCAGGCTTAGTTCCCTAAAAGCCTTCGCGGGATTCCTAGCCCAGTACCCATTGGTGACCACATACACATCAGGTACACCAGTCTCCTTAGCCACACGGGCAACACTCGGTAACATTTTACGGCAGAGGAACGGCTCGCCACCACCCAACCAAATCCACTCAACGCTATAGGAAGCAGCTTCTTCGACGTATCTCTCAGCATCCGCAAGCGCCATCTCCCCTGCCAACTCAGAAGACGACCTATACGAACAGTGCCTGCAGCGTGAAGTGCACCTGAATGTGGGGAGCAAATCAATTCCCTTGAGTTCGAGTTGTCCCACACGCTTCTCCTCCGCAGTCTTGAGGAGGTGTGTACAAGAGTAGATTCGAGGCTATAGCGTTATCGTTAAGAGCATGGTCACGCATAATGGTTTTCGGGAGATGAATATGGGCAAAGGCAAGAAAATGGAACACTATATGATGAAAGGCAAGAAGAAGAAACAGGAAAAGAAACCAGAGGCCCAAAGGCAGCCTCAGCCTACCTGATACTCATCAGCCAAGAAGCAGTTAAGCCACGAGAAAAGAGCGAAGCAAAGCTCCCCACTTACCTATTTTTCCTAAACAAGAAAGAACCGGTCGGTTTCAAGAGTGTGGTGAATAGTCTTGATAATCGATATGCATACTCACCTGTCTCCTAAGGGAGCCATGGGTGAGAAAACTTGGCTCACATACGCTAAGGTCATCGGCTCAGCTCTGGGTATCCCGCCGGAGGTCGTAATGCAGTCCCCGATGGTCAAGGAGATGGTGAACGCCACGCCCGAAATTCTGATTAGGGACATGGATCAAGCCGGAATAGACAAGAGTGTCGTGTTCACAGTCGACTGGGGTCTGGCTTCCGATGATTTTAAGGTCTCAATAGAGGATGCCAACAAATTCCTCGCCGACGCTGTCAAACAGTACCCAGAGAGGCTAATTGGATTCCTAGCCGTAGACCCGAGGCGAGGAGAAAAGGCAGTCAAACTACTTGAGAAAGGAGTTAAAGAATGGGGAATGAAAGGACTGAAACTCCACCCTACAGTCGGATACTACCCAAACGACGTGTCCGTAATGAAGGGTCTCCTCGACAAGGCGATGGAGCTAGAAATCCCAATCATGACTCATACGGGATTCATCTTCGGGCAACTGCAGGCCAAGTTCACGCAACCTATACACCTTGACGAGGTAGGAGCGAGGTACCCTGACCTAAAGATTATCGCTGCGCACCTTGGCAACCCTTGGATAGAGGAGTTGCTCGCGCTCTGCCAGCGGCGCCCTGCCATATATACGGACGTCTCATCGACAGCCCAAACATTGCTAACCTACAACCCACTCAGGTTCATACAGGATCTCAGAGTAGCCATGAACATGTTCCCTCGGAAGGTAATGTTTGGAAGCGACTGGCCTTTACTCAAACCGGCAATGGACAATAAGACACTAGTTACAAAAATGCAGCAACTCACTGTCCCCGCCTTCCTGCGAGAATCAGGGTATCAGAACTTCACAGCGGGTGACAAGGATCTAATCATGTTCAAAAACGCAAAAGCTCTCCTGAAAATCTAACGATGTAGATTGATCCGGACAAGTCCCCAACCATTTCCATTAATCCTTTCCTATTGTGGAATAAATGAAGGAATCTGAGAGGCGGGTAACGGTACGTCGTACTCTTGTTTTTGCTGAGACCACCTGCTGTTCCTGATCAAGGGGAATGGTTATAGCTTAATGCTTTTAAGGTTGAAAGATGCAACTTAGCTGACATAAGACTGAATGACGCAATACGACGGCATGGTGACAATGAGGTTCTACTCGGGTGAGGGTCGCCTCAAGATAGCGGCCTTCAGTCTCTTGTTCAGTGAGTTCGTGCGGTGCCTCGGATACAACTTGTATACGCTTGCTATGCCGTTTCTCGCTCAGGAGATGACGGCGGAGCTCGCTGATGCGCCTATCTTCATAGGTATAGGTATAGGTATTTTTGGCTTGGTTCAAGCTTCGATTCAAATACCTGTGGGTAGGCTTTCAGATAGGTTGGGGAGAAGGGGTATCCTGATTATTTCTGGTTTTGTCTACGCCATTGGGGCTTTGATGGTTGGGTTAGCCCAGAACATTATCCAGTTCATATTGTTCCGCGCGATCCAAGCTGTGGGTGCGGTGGTTTCTGTTATTCAGGCGTGTTTAGGGGACATCTTTCCGAGCGAGAGGAGGGGGACTGCCATGGCCTGGTTCTCAATAGTGTATGCCGTGGGTACGTTGGTCGGGATACCTGTGGGAGGGGTGGTGGCTACTCTTTTTGGTTTGAGGTTCCCTTTCTACATTGGTTCCGCCATGGCGTTCATTGCCGCCGTTATCTTGGTTGTCTTTCTCAGAGAAACACTGCCGGTTAGGTGCGTGAAGATTGGGGCGAGCATGGGAACCGTGATTGCTGCTCCGAAGTTGAGTGGAATAAGATCCTCAGGATCCTCGGTCTCCCCACCTAAGAACGCTGGCAAGAGCAGTATCCGCGGTACGGATCCTCAGAGGTTTTACCGTGCGAAGGGGTTTATTGAGACTTGTATGATTGCGATGACTACGAGTTTTGCGATGGGATCTTTCTTTGCTTTTGCTCCCATATTCTTGACTGGGCTTGGGTATAGCATAGGGCAGGCGATGCTGTTTTTTATTCCTGGAATCATAATCTTCTTTAGCGGTTCTCTTGCTTCTGGTGTGTGGTCTGATCGCCAAGGAAGAAGGAGACCCATAGTCGCTGGGCTTGGGCTTGCGGTGCCGTGGTTTCTTGCAGTTCCGTTCATTTCGGCTTCGCTTCTTCCGCCTGTGATCATCATAGCGCTTCTTGGCATAGCGATAGCACAGACGCCTCTGTACGCGTTGCTTCTTGACCTCGTTCCTAGGGAAGTCAGGGGAAATGCTTCTGGGTTCTTCAATACGTTGATGATTCTTGGGAACGCTGTAGGGTCGGTTACGTCGGGGTTTGTCGTCCAGTTTTGGGGGCAAGCTTCGATGTTCGCTTTTTCGGGGACGTTGCTTGCTTTCAGCTTGTTAGTTGGGCTGGCTTTCCTTCCTCGCGGGCTGCCAAAATCGATAGCGAAAAACAATACGATCAGTTAGCAGAGATTGAGACCTGGAAGATCATCATGTGCCGCAGAAAGACGTTGAGAAAGCAAAAAGCATCCACTTCGAGTTGATAAAGAAGTAAGTAGCCAAGCTTCTATACGACGTCCCCGTTAGCCCGTGACATTCGCGCTTATAGTACAGTGTGAATTCTGCAGTGTCGCTTCTTGTCTCCTGCTCATAAGGACGTCTTCAAGACCAGAGATTTTCATGATGGGCCTGAACACGCCTTTTCCGTGTTTCAGCCTGTAGTAGGGGTAGACCAGCAGAGATATGAGTGAGATCATTGGGTTTAACTGTCGTTTCCACGTATCAAAGTTGCTTCGCCAACAGGTCGAAAGGACCTCCCACTGCAAGTCAGTTAAGTTTCTTAGAGACATGTGCTTATGTTTCCTCAAAAGCGATTCTTCCTCGGAGGTGAAGAATATGGGAGCCCACATGACTCTGTTATCCTTGAGCTTGCTGATTAATTCAAGTGTGGCGTTTGTGTCTTCCTCCTGCTCTCCCGGTAGCCCTATGACCAGCGTTAGGAGTGGACAGATGTCGTTATCGTCCAGGATCCCAACGGCTTGGGTGACAACGTCATGCCACTGCTCAGGTTTGAAGGGGAGCATCTTGCCAGCCATGTACTTCTTCATAAGTCGTACGCTTCCAGTTTCGAATCCCATCTCGAAGGATGCCATACGGCTTCCATTCCAGCGCCATGGTGCCTTCTCAACGATAGTCGGGGCTATCTCTTCAATGAGTCCCGGATCACAGCAGACGGGGGCGAATGATGCGTGAGGGAACTGGATGTATTCCACACCTTCGACTTTCGATACACTCTCAACGAGCTTGACCAGTGCCTCCCTGTTTGGGTAGAAGTGCTCTTTTTTCTTGTAGAGGAACAGGTCGTCCGTCTGCAGGAAGGCTGATCTTGTTCTTCTCTTTGCGTTAAGTCTGACTTCTTTCAGAATGTGTTCCAAGGGGAATGAGACTAGTCGACGCATCGTAGGTGAGCAGAAGGCGCAGTTCCTTCCGCAACCCCTTGTTATTTCAGCAGCTCCATATAGGGCTGGGTTTTCTATTGTTGGAACATCTTCCAGTTTAGACGGCTCTGACATGATTACTCTGTCAAGCTCCTCGCCCTTCACCGCTCTTCTGAAGACCTCCACAACCGTCCTTTCAGCTTGCCCTATCACGACGGTGTCAATGTGTAGCGCATCTTGCATATGCAGTTCTGGTATCTGCCATGCGCCTGCCCCGCCAACGATAACCCTTGGTCTATACTTTAGGATGGCAGGGTGAGAAACTAACTTCTCGAACTCTATTCTGTTCAGCGCCTTTCCGCCTAACCCCAAAAGGCTAGCGTAGGTTCGGCTGACGAAAGCGTGACCAAGTGAGTCCATCGCAGATATTCCTACTACCTTCGTGTTGGGTCCCACAAACCTTTCGAGATTGCGAGGGTGAACCGTCACGACATTCTCTCTTCCGAACTCCCTGATGAGAATGGCTTCAACTTTCCTAAGTCCATAGGGCGCGAAGCTTGCAGTCCCATTCTCATCAAACGGATCGGCTGGGTAGAGCATTCTCTTGATAAGCCAGCGCGGTACGAACCCAAGTGGAAAACTGCCTGCAAAAGCTGCAACTAGATTCAGATTGAAGTCACTCATTTCGACCTCAGAAGCCGTTAGAACTATCGGTACGCCACCATCCTCTGCGACGTCCATTCCATTCCCATCTGAGTTTCCTCGAATGAAACCCAGGAATCTCAACGACAGAAGCTTGGAGACGTGGGTTCTCATTTTTCTAGGACTTCCAGAGGAGTTGCCTCTGTCTACTCCTCTGAAGAGTTTCCGCATTGTCATCTACTGCCTTCCCCACAGATGTGAAAAGTTTCATTAGTTGGACAAGTATGTCGATGAGCCAATAAAAATCTTTTGACAATTCTTCTTGCTGATTTAAGACCGCAAAAGCCAACTTATGAAGTTCGCAAGGGGCCAATCAGATAAGGAGGCGAAGGGCAGTCGACAAGGGCTGAGAATAAGAATATGTTAGATAAGTCAATACAGATGGCAGATTCTCATAACTTCTTGGTCGCAGCGTCCGTTACTTTGTGACTATCTTCATTTCATTAAGTCTCAAAATGTTCTTACTTATTTCGATTGAAACTATTTTTCCCACGGCTACGGTGACTCGGTCAACAATACACCCGTTTATTCCAAAGCCTCTACCACGCTTGATGTCGACGTATACGTCTCCATACCTTCTCTCCACATAGGCCACAGCCGCCGCTGCGCTCCCTGAGCCCCAATCGAAACTTATATGTCCGGGTACTTTCCGGTCATCGCCTAGGTGCCCATAGTTCTCGTATTCAGCCCCGTAATCCTTTGTTTTCATGGTAGTCAAGTTTCCAGGCGCGATCTCCTTATGTTCAGGTATCAGCATAAGCGCGAAGGACGCTCTTAGTGCGGCGATGCCGCGTTCAAAGTACTCTTCTTCGCCAGTTAATGTGTAATAGTTCATTAGGGTGGGGGCAAATGCGCTTTCGCGTGCGTCATTCCATTCCCCGTCGCTGTTCATCACTCCAAAACCTCCGAAAGCGTGGAATGAAAGATAAGGTGGACTCCAAACCTGCTGGTACAGGCACAGGAAGTCAAGCAACCTCGTACCAACATGAAGGTATTCCTTTTTGCCTGTCGCCTCACATAGCTTCGCATACATCTCGGTCGCCCACCAAAGGGACATAGTATTGTGTCCCCAGAGACCAGTGTATCCACATCTTAATCCCGGTTTCTTTGTGCAAACTGTGAAGTAGAGTTCAAAATCAAACCACTTGTTTTCAGGTATTACACTCTTATCGATGAAGATCGCTGCCTTCTCAGCTGCTTCGAGGTACTTCTTATCTCCGGTAGTGTTGTAGAGTTCAACTAGGAAGAACGCTGGGCATGCTGTAGTGGCACTCTCCTCTAATGGTGGAACAGGTTCAATTCTCCCTTCCTTTACTTTGATCCATGAGGGTATTGCGCCTGAGGGGAGTTGCGCCTCAACAAGGAAGTCTCCAAGGGCTTTGGACTTTTCTAGTAGCGCTTCGTCTTGTTCGAAGTCTTTAAACCATTGTAGCATCCAGTATGCGGTCCACGCATCGTCGGCAGTGTGGTAGAACTCACAGTTGTCATGTCCTCTTGTTCCCTTTGACCAATTTAGTTCTCCACGCTTCACCGTTAGAACTGATGCGAAGATTCCTTTCTCTGAAGGAGATGCGAGGACCAAGTTCTTCATCAGCCTCGCTTTCTCAAGGAGATCGTTGTCTCCCCACTTTGACCCATAGTGGCATAAGCCATACGCTGTGCGGAAGTTGTTGAACCACGTTTGATTCTTGATGTCAGTCGCCCGCCCTTCTTTCGGATCTCCATCCCAAGTCTGCCAAACTGTCCCGCCAATGCGCCTTCCTCCGAATTCACCCTCTCTCCAAACATCATATTGCTTGAACATGCACTGATAGGCTTTCTTAGCATACTCGCCGAAGGAGAGAACTTGAGGTTCAATATCCTTCAAGTACTCTGAAGCATACCTGCTCCACAAAAATCTGAGGACCTGTCTGAAACCATCCTGCGGGTGAGCTTCCACATCAGTTAACAAGTAGTATCCGTACTTCAGAGTCTCATTCGACAACTGTTTGACCATAGTGTTGTCATGTTGGTAGAATACGTGGGGTACTGGTTTGTATTCCTTGAATCCGTAGCCGAATGTTGGTCCACAAGCGTTAGGTGGTTTTAGCATGAAGTCGAAAACGGTTTTCATCTTCCTATTCTGAGCCAGTATTTCTAGGTCTGGAACGAGGGCGGCGAGAACTGATGACTTTTGCACGATAACTGCTGGAGACCTGAAGACATGGTCACCAATCACATAATTCTCCTTCGGTCTGAGGTTTGGCACCCAAAGGAAATCGAGTGGAAGAATCTCCTCCTTCGTCTTACCCTCAGGAGTAAACGAGTAGCTACTCTCCAGCGCTTCCACCGTAGAAGATCCATTAATCCTGTCTTCCACTTGAACATGCAGCCACTTGCTACCTTTTTCCAGTGTGAACTTGATCTTCAGGTTATGTTGTCCGCAGGTTCCTTGGAGTCGAAGAGAGTGCTTAGCGCCACCAGTCAGCCTAGGTTTGCCAACTAATGAGAATTTTCGTGTTGCTCCATCAGCAAGAAGAATGAAGTCGTTGATATGGGTCGAGTCATAGGGCTCCTTGAGAGCTGGTTTCTCACCCACGAGAACCAACTTCCATTCCTTCGCCTTTTTTCCCTTAGCGAAGATTTCCTGAGTAGTCCAGCCGCCTGCGACCTCCTTGAGTTGAAGTTTAATGAACTCATTCTCAAGAGTCGGCAATCGGTCATCTCTCCTCAACTCGTAATGCGCCACCGAATAGATACGTTACTCATTTTAACTGGGTTAGCCGCTTCCCTCTATTTAATCATTCTTGCTGGGGAAAGAATGAGGAACTTGTGAACCATGCGATAGAAATCATCAAAAAGGATGAGAGTCCACAAGAAGCCTCATATGTTACTTCAAAGAGAGTCCATGAAAGGTAGGGGACTGCGCACAGGAGTAGCTTGAGAAAGATGATAAGAGAAAAGGTGAGTACTACAAAATCCCGGGTCGTCGTTTCAAACATCAGTAGAAAAGCTTACAAGAGCGCGCTGAAGTCGATATTCGATTATTTCGACGGAATAGAAAACGTAGTGAAAAGTGCGAATGGCAACATCTATATCAAGCCTAACATCACGCAGCATTTTCTATGCTTACACCAATCCACAAGTTGTAGCCTCCCTAGTAGAATTGCTAAGAGAGGCTGGATGCAGGAAGATATTCGTCATTGAAAACTGTAGCCAAGCCGACTTCAGCAGAAACGCTTTTATGGCAAGCGGAATGCTGGAGGCGGTAGAATCTACGGGAGGAAAGTGCCTGTACCTGGATGAATTAAAACAGGTTCTAGTTGCAGTCGACACCGGCGAAAAGCAGTATGAACTTGAATTCCCAGAACTCCTGGTCAGCCATCTCATCAAAAACAAGGAAAAGAACACCTACTTCGACATGCCAAAGCTCAAAACACACGATATGACGACCGTCACACTCGGCGTCAAGAACCAGCACGGACTAATAAGTGACTTATCAAAGCAAGTCGAGCACCACTATGGCTTGCACGCCAAACTGGCAAGCATGCTGAAAGTCATCAAGCCAGATTTCACAATAATCGACGGCGAGTATGCAATCTGAGAGGGGCCACTCGCACCGAAACGTAACAAAGACATGATAAAAGTATATGATGTCCTGATCGGAGGCGATGATGTGGTCGCTGTGGACACGGTCGGGGCTAAGATACTGGGGTATGATCGGAATGAAATCAAACACCTAACGATAGCCACCGAGATGGGAGTTGGATGCGGAAACTTGGACGAGATAGAAATCGTAGGGAACATAAAACAATTCAAACCGAGAGTGCCACATGCAAAGGAGAGGATCTATCCACCTGAGCTCAACATCAAAATCGTTGCTGGCAAGGAGATGGCGTGCAGGGAAGGCTGCCTCGGACAAGTAGAATCCATGTTAGATACGTTACTGTTTGACGCGAATGGACAGGGCAACTTCACCATTGTAGCAGGAAAAGGGTTCTCAAAGAGCGATTTAAAGGACTTGCAGGAGCCGATAGTCGTTGTGGGCGACTGCCCAACAGAGGAGATCGGTAGTTACGTTTAGTCTAAATACAACGATGTGCGAATAGTGAAAAAGTGCTCGGACATCACGTCAATATCAGTTGTACTCCTCGATATCACTAAGCCGGATGCGAGCATCCTTGCTAACGGAATGGATATCAAAAGGCGCGTCGAAAACGAGAAGATAGCTTTACGAAAAGGATGCAACTCGATATTCATGCACCTGACAGATTAGAAAAGGAAGATCATCTTGATTCCGACCACTTCACTTCTGCCTTCGTCTTTCATTTGCTAGGGGGAAGCTTCTGTCCCTCAGAGAACAAGTATCATCGAAAGACTGCTTTTTTCTCAAGAAGTTCTTGGAAATCATTCATTTTTGCAATTCTGCCGAAGAACGAAGCCTGTTTCTAGAAACATCATATCTAAATCAGGAAGATTCTAAAATAGCTATTATCCTATTCCTATATATGGAGCAAGCTTGCACCACTCTGAGGGTAACCCCGCTTTAGCATGAGAGAACCGTATAGGATGGGGAAAGTGTATGGAGGTTGTATTGACTGCTTTCACGGATAGAGGAAGAGAACTAATGAAGGAACTCGCCGGATTGGGAAATTTCTGGGAAACGGATTTCAAAGACGTAATCAGGGGACACGTTGACAACTTCCAGCGTTTTCTTGGTGAGTTAAAGAGCAGGGTTCCATCCTCGCTTTCGAGGTTTACTCCAGTAAGAATGTCTTTCCAGCTTTCACCTGATGGTACCGAAGTCTCGAAGTTTATGGAAAAAGTGAAGCCGCTCGTAGATGAGATCAGGAAGGGAGAAACCTTCTGCGTCAAGGTCTATCGCAGAGGGTTGAAGGGGGCATTCTCGCCGCAAGAAGTAGCAAGGGAAGTGGGAGCATACATCGACCAGCAGTTACAGGAAAAGCACGGAGTGAAACCGAAGGCTGACCTAAAGGAGCCTGACAAAGCCGTGATCTTCGAAACCATAGGCAAGTGGTGTGGACTCGGCTTAGTGTCTAAGGAGATGAGGCGAGAGATCCGCTACTTGAAACTCCCCTAGATTACAATCCTCTAAGGCAGATCTAGGAGAGATCTCTTCCAACTACTGAGGGAGAATGAATCTAGTTGGGGACGTGTCTCCTTACATTGAATGTTGGCGGTTCTCTCTCAAACACATAACTTCGTAGACGTGGTCACTAGGTGGTTTTTCAGGCTGAGTATATATGCACGGTTTCTCGACTTCCCAAAAAAATAGCAAGATGAAAAAGATTTTTCTACTGGTTACTTCACCAGTTTCTTCCGCATTACCGACGCGTCTCCTCCGTCAGGGTAGTAATTCCTCAGAATTTGACCAGTGCTCTTGAACCCTCTTTTTGAGTAAAACCTTATCGCGTTTGTGTTGTTCATCTGCACTTCCAACCAGATTTCGTCCACTCCCCGTTGCAGAGCATACCTCGTGGCTGCATCAAGGAGCAATCCTCCGATTCCCTTGTTCCTCCACTCTTCATCTACAGCTATATTGAGTAAGTGTCCTCTAGCTGGTGTGAGTTTTCCCTGCTCTATGGATAGCCAGGCTTCTTCTCCCTCGCCTTCGATATCTATGAGGGCGTATCCGACAACTCGTTCCCTGCCAGCAACTGCAACAACAAATCCACTTGGGTTGAACTCGTAGAAGTACATAAACCAGTTTTCGTCCCATGCATCTGGAAAAGCTCCGCGCTCAATCTGCATGACCTTGGCCAAATCAGATGTCCTAAACTGTCTTATCGTTATTCGTGTTGGCTTACAAGAATAACCAGAGAATTTGTCTATAGTTGTCATTCGTGAGCACTCTTCCCTCTATAGTACCTCGAGGCTATCGACACATCAAGTCGCGATGAGCATACTTGGTTCGACTTCGATTTGGGAGAAGGATTGGTTGAGGTCACAAAAAAGCTTTATCCCTACAACTTTCTTGTCTTCCATAAAGTGATTAATGACACTAACCTATCTTTGAAAAAAAGGATAGAAAATGCTGGAGGTTCGACAGAAAATGCGTGTCTTCTTTGCAGCACCTCTTTTTAGCGAGGCTGAACGTGATTTCAATTCCAAAGCCGCAAGGTTGCTTCGGGGTGAAGGATTCGAAGTCTGGCTGGCTCAAGAACACAGATTCATTGAAAGAAGCTCAATCAAGGAGAAGCGTTCGATCTTCGAAGAGGACGTAGAAGCCTTGAAGAAAAGTGATCTGATTGTAGCTGTGCTTGATGGGGTGGATGTTGATTCAGGTGTTGCATTCGAGATAGGATTTGCATGCGCGCTGGGGAAACCTATTCTGGGTTTGAAGACTGATCACAGGGTATTCTCAGAATTGGAACAAGTTAACCTAATGCTAGAGGCTTCACTGGTCAAAACATGCAAGGATCTAGATGATGCTTTGAAATTCCTCAAGAACCAAGACAAGTGAGTTGACATTCAGGGTGGTACTCTATCATGATTGACTGAGTATACGCCATCTTGTAGCTCTCGGCACTGCGCTCCGATGAAAATGACCTAGCTAAGACAGATAACAAAACTCACTCAGTTAGATCTCCCACAATGCTATCCGAAAAGTATTTAATCCCACAAAACCATTTTGGACTAAATCGGTGGGAAAATGAGTGTCGTTGAACTAGATGATAAAGGTAGACTAACTCTACCTAGGAGGCTCCGCGAGTCATTTAAAATGGGGAAAAAAGTGCTAGTGATAAACGCTGGGGATCACATTAAGGTAATTCCGCTACCGCCAGACCCACTGAAGACTCTTCACGGGGCGTTCAATGTGAGGAAACCATTTAGGGAACTGCGAAAGCAAGCGGAGTCGATTGCCGAAAAAGAATCGAAGAACAAGGCGAGGGGGAAGTAGGTAGAGAATGCCTCTTCTCGAGAATGATGTGATCTTCGCCTACCTGAACGAATACGACCCGGAACACGAAACGGCTGAAGTAGTGTTCCGAAAACTCGAGAAAGGGGAAACTGAAGTAGAAGTCTCAAGCGTAGCCCTGATTGAAATGGAGTTGATCTACCGAAGCGAAAAAATGGAGGACAAACTACTGAAAGACTTAGCAGCCATAGCCGCTCTTCCAAATACAAACTATGTTGCACTGACACCAGACGTCGCCGTGACAAGCGTTTACTTGAGACAAACGTTAAAGCTGACGTTTTTCGATTCACACTACGCAGCCGCGGCGCTAAACTTGGACAAGAGAATAATCTCCTTCGACGAAGCGTATGACCAAGTTCCGGGCCTCTCACGCATCGAACCAGAAACAGTGTAGTCTACCCGCCTGTTCTGCAGCAGCTCTTCTGACCATATTAGGGAGTTCTCGATCCACTTCGTGCAATCCTGCTCAAAGTTGCAGAGAAACCTAGTGAAGGATTCGAAGTCTGGCTGGCTCAAGAACACAAGTCCATTGAGGAAACCTCAATTGATAAGGAAAGGGCAATATCCGAAGAGGATCCTGATGCCCTTGAGAAGAGCGACCTGGTGTTGACTGTACTCGATGGCGTAGACGTATGCTCGGGCGTAGCCTTCGAGATGGGCTTCGCTGGCGCATTGAAGAGGCCCATAATAGGGTTGAAAACGGATTACGGGGGTTTCTCCAAGCTGGAGTCAGTCAACCTAACGATTGAAGCCCCAATAACCAAAATGTGTAAGAGTCCAGACGAAGCTCTCAAGTACCTGCAAGTGTCGAAGCACGGCAAGAAATAGGGACTTGTCCAGCGTTCCTAGTCTATTTCTGCCTAACACATTCAATACAGAGAAGTTTTCTGGTCTTTAACAGCGGAGGTCCCTTCCTAGCCTCAGTGATGTGTTTCTTGCAGTAGTATTTCCTGCAGCTTTCGCACTGGATTACATGCGAGTCACAAAGTGGCACGTTGCACTCTTCATAGGCGCAATTTTTGACATGTTCGGCACACAGCACGACTCCACAAGTACTGCAGTAAGTAGCGTGATCGGAGCATACTGGCTCGCCACAGGTAGCACATGTCAACGTGTGCATATCGCAGACTGGTGTCAAGCAGGTCTTGCAGAAGGTTATGAGTCGCGTCTCTTCGCCATGGTCTTGATAGAGACAGACGCCATGAGCCTCGGCTCTGCCTCTCCCCGGCACTACAGCTATGAACGTTTCCTTATTTTCTTGGTGGGTTGCTTCGCCCTCAAGTACCATGATAGGGGTTCTCAGGACTAGACTGTCTTGCACGGTTACGCCTTCGACATCGAACTTCGATAGGATTCTTGGATCCTCACTAAGCCCCAGATAGTTCATTGTTTGCTGAAGTGTTAGGCTCTGTATTCTAAGTTGTTCAGATCCCGCTCTGTCGATTGCTGTTCTGATGTTTTCACTTTCCTTGAGTTTTGATTGGGTCTTATCCATGGCGTCCTTCTTGAGTTCTTCGAGTTCTTTTATGTTCTTGAGTATCTCTTTTGCGCTCAGGCCTACTGCCTTCGCTTGTTCCGCTCGTGCTTTGCCGAAGAGTTGCTCTATCTTGAGGAGTCTTTCTTTCAGTTTCCGCAGACTGTCTTGTATGTCTCTTTGCGTCAACTTCAGCTGTTCAAGGGTCGTCCTGAATTCATTCTCCAGCTTTCGCTTGACCTCGCTGATGATTTCTAGCCCTTCTGAATAGTCTAGTTCTCCGAGGATTTGATCCCTGGTTAGCGTTGGATCTGTACCTTGAAGACTTTCTTTGGTGGTCTCCACGGTTTTCTTGAGGTCTGTTTGTATGGCAACCGCTAGAGGTGCTAAGGGAACGGAGAGTTCTTGCTGAATCCCGATGCTGCTTACGGCTTTCATTAGGTCCTTAGCGTCAAAGACCAGCTCTGGCAAAAGGAGTAGCACATTCGAACTTTCAAAGCTGTGAAGATACTTTCTTATTGGAATTGAGTGACTCAACGGAATGAACCTATTAATTGGAACATCAATCTCGATCTGGGATGGTTTGCCCAAGGCTTGGATAAGGAACTCTCTTTTTAACTTCAATTTTCCTCTTACGCTCAGCAACGGTACATAGAGTGTGTCACGTTTCTTTGGAACCAGAACTATTTTGGAGCGGTTTGCAAGGGATGCCTCCAACATGTCCTTGGACACGACGTTATTGGTTGCCTTCAAGTAGACTTCCTTTAGGCTAAGTTCCTCCTCCTGTTCCTGAATCACTGCTGGCTCAACATCCCTGAAAACTATGTGCGCCGGTATCTCCTTCTCTTTGATCTCTTCTTGGAAGATCTCCAAGGCGTCCTTGTCCGATATCTCTTTGAGCGCTTCATCTGGCACGATGCGGTGCTCTGTTACTAGCCATCGTGTTCGGATCAACTTGGTAGTGGGGAACTGTTGAGGAGATATCAGGAAGAAGTTGCCAGTAGGGAGCAAACGAATTTTCTGCAATATTGTTTCTGCCTGCTCCTTCATCATCGCCTCGATTATTTCGTCAACTCGCCTCAAGTCGAGGTCTGTTTGAAGCTGCCCCACAAGTATATTGTTTGCTTGCCCAAGCATGTACCCATCCATGCTTCCAGGTGTTTGAGTCGAGAAGAATATTGCGGTGCCATACTTTCTGCCTTGAGTGATTAATGGTTGGAGCGCTCTCTTCGCGGGAGGTTTACTCATCCCCGAGGGAACGAAAGGCGCTGCCTCATCAATGTACAGGATTAGTCTGAGAGGAATCGCGTCACCTGTGCTCGTCTGTGTCAGCATCCACTGGTAGATCTGGTTAACTAATACCGCAACAAAGAACTGCTTCAGCTCCAAGGACGGGAGAGTGTTCAAGTAGAATATGTTGACTGGCGTTTTCCCATTTCTAGTCTGAACCAGTTTATCGATGTCCAGCTGCATTCCCTGTGTGAGCAATAATCCTCTTATACCCTGCAGGGATGCCCTGAGCAGCATAGCTACTTTTTTTCTCAGGGGGCTCTTGATGTAGCCTTCTGCAAGTTTGGAGGCGTCTCCAGGCGGCTCATCAACGATTGCCGCCAAAGTTGAGATGTCAGTGAGAGCCTGACCAGCATCGTAGTAATGCTTCAGCAATCTACTGAGGAAACCGAAAACTAGGCGTCCATCATCTCTCTCAGGGTCGAAGTTGATGAATCGACACAAGGCTGTGGCCGCCCCTTCGATCGCTTGAACAACTTCCTCCTCGCCAATCGCGCCGCCACCGGTACCCTCCTTCTTAATAGGAAGCTTAACAGGGTTAACACATATGGGGATGCCCTTTCTCGAAGAAGGGGTAAAGACCGCGACGCTCACATTATTCTTGTAACTTGTCCAGACATCTTCTCCGGTTCCCTTTTCTTTGACCTTCTCAACGTCACCCATAATCGCAAGACTAGATAAGTCCCCCTGAGGGTCGACGACGAAACATGGTGTCCCATTCCTCGCGGCTTCCTCAATCAAAGCCTTGCAGAGAACCGTCTTCCCGCTACCAGGTTGCCCAAACACAACTAAGTGAGGATTCTTAACGACAGGCTGATCGAGCACAATCTCAACCTTCTCGCCTGAATCAGCGTCCCACCCAACGAATAATCCCCTGAAAGTCTTCTCTTCAGTCATGCGCTTGAACCACCAATCATACGTGTCTCTCGAGACGATACTACCTCAACTGATCCTATGCCATCACGCTCTTAAAAATAAGGAAGATAGGGGAACAATGTATGATGTGAGCATTCATTCTTCCTTTGATACAAGTACCTCGGTAGCCTTGATGATCGCCCCTACCTTGTCCCCTTCCTTCAAACCGAGATCGTCGGCCGCCTCCCTAGTTATAACTGCTGTAATCGTAGCAGGTGTCGTTATCCTCATCTTGATCTTAGCTACGACGCCATCTCTTTCGACCGAGGTTACCTCGCCCATCAGCTTGTTTCTTGCGCTCAGCTTCAATCCACATGCCTCCCAAAAATACTTGTCCTCCAACAACTCCTTGACATATTCACTGATTCTATGATATTCCTTCAGCAGAGCCCATCCTGCGTCTGTCAGATCGGCTCCTCCCCCACCCTTCACGCCACCCCTGAACCGTGTTATTATTGGCTCTCCGAAACTCTTCTCCATTTCGTTTAAGTGGCCCCAAACCTGTCTGTATGATCTCTTAAGTTGATCTGCTGCTTTGGAAATGGAATGGGTCTCCGCTATGCTTTCAAGTATTTCGGCTCCTCCCTTGCCAAGTAGATCCCTGCCGCCCTCAGTAAACCAGACCCTGAACTTGATTGATCTACCTTTCTCATCAGTTTCCGCGTTTCTTGACCCGGGTGCCATAGGGATTGCTAAGATTCTAGCTGATTATTAGGCTTTCTGCGAAGTCGCACGTTTCCTAGTTACTACACGAAAACTGAAAGAACATTAAGGTCTCGTTGAGAAAAATAGAATGTACTCAAGGAATGAGAGGGGCAACGAAAACCAGAAGAAACAACGAAACACTCGCTCCAGCGTACAGCCCAGCTCCCAGGGTAGTTCCATATCGGGAGAACCATTCAACACCTTTCAGTTTCTTCGTAATTACAGCTAAGAACGTTCCCAGCGCTATTGTGATAGCCATATAGGGCAGGACCGCGAACCCAACTGCTATCCCCGCAATTGACCCTATTGGAATCCTTCTAAAGCCATGGAGAATCGTCCAAGCTGCAAGAAGTATGAGCGGCAATACAAAGAAGAACATTGGGTCGCATTGATATGGAAAAGCTCCTCCGCCCTGAGCAAGCCAAGTGACAAAAGTATAGAGGGCGCTCCAAACAGGTGAAAAGTTCCATTGAGTAAACAGCGTTGATCCAGTTCCTGGCGAAGAGAGCGTTTCATGTGGAGTGCCAATGGAGGAGAACACCCAAATGCAAACTAGGGAACCTAGTAATACGCCCATGATCGGGAATCCTATGAGGTCAGCCCAATAAACTACTCTTGACTCCGTTCTTGTCAAGCGCGCTACTCTTAGTTGACTCAGAATACCTGGAGCCTGCCAGACTGTCGGGGCTCCGAAAGCGTACGGCGACAGAGTCTTCACCCCAGTTCCGAATAAGGTCCCTTCATACAGGAACGGGAGAGGAGAGACCGATGTGATCCTTGTCGTTCTGCCGGTAACCCATGCTCCAAGAGTTATTGCCACAGGCGTGACAATGAGAGCGAAGACCAAGATCACTATCGAGAGATACCAAGGCGCAGTAGGCTCGATTCCGACAACGGCGATAGTTACAAACGCGAGGGCTATCAAGGGGATCCATATGAGAACAAATGGGTTCCAAACGGTCCTGCTAAGTTTCTGGGAAGCTTTCCTGCTTACTTTAGGCTTCTTGACTCGCGCTAATCCGTAGATCTCCTTGACTCCAATGATGATCACCTGCTTTGCACCATGCCTGTTCGACAACACTGTTCTCAGAATTGTCACCGCTGAACCAACGATGGTCGCGCAAAGGAGCGCTACCAAGACCAGCGACGAATCCACACTGTAAACAGTCGCCAGAGCTACGGAACCAGTAAAACCCAGAATTGCCAATGGGATAAGCACAAAAGCTCCCAGCGATCCGATCAGTATACCTGAAGATTGGTCTGCCGGTATCAGGTATCCGATTATGAATAACAGAATTGACAGCGATATTCCAAATCCCAATCCGCTAAGCTGTGGGATAAGAAACGAGAAATCAATGAACCTCAAGGCATAATCCGGATGGGTGCTGTAAAAGCCCATCACGTTAGGATCTAGACCAAACCCATTGCGCAGATAGAAAAGAATAGAGCCTGAAGGCGCGTAAACATATGAAATCAAGCCGAGGAACCCAATGAACAAAAGCGGATAAGCAAAGTAGTATGCAACCTTGTCCAATCCTCTTGGCAGCTTCTTGCCAACTTTCCATGGGAACGCGTTGTTGGTTGCTCCAACCAAAGCCACTATGCCTGCAGCAGTCGTCAGGAGAGGCGTCAGAAGCGGGTAGTCCCAGTTATGCTCAACTACCAAAGAGAACGTGATGGCGATAATCATGCCAACAAGGAAGTAACGCAGCTTGGGTATTGGGGGTTCACCTAGAGTAGTGAGCTCCTTGATCATATCTGCCTGAGCTTCGGCGACGGGGAAAGGCAGTTCATCCGTCTCAATGTAACGCCGTCGCAACTTCGCTCCCACGCCAATTACTGCGAGGCGCGACAGGAACACTACTAGCATCCAGAAAAGTATGGTCGGCATCCAAGCCGAGAAGCTTCCAAGCTCCCTGCCAGGAGGTGCAAACCACCACCTCTGCCAATCAGGAAAAGCCGAGGAAGGCAGAATGTATCGCATCAGGAGAACTCCACTTACAACGACTGTTGTCCCAAAGGATTGAGTCATGGCTGTGGATAGCCAGCTTATCCCGACAGCTTCCTGAGGACTGAGTGGCATTACTTTCCTGTTTACCGAGAGATTGATTCCCCAAGTGGCTGCACTTGAAGCTATTATCACCGAGACGATTCCTACCACACCCATAGAGAAGCTGAGAACTACGAGCGTGTAGATTGTTGCTACCGAGAAGAATAATCCAAACACGAATGCCAAGAAGAAAGCACGCCACGTGAGGTTGCCTCGTCCCCTAACCTCCGCTTCGCTTACTGCGTACTCTTCCTTCCCTTCGATATTCTTGGACACGAGTTAACATCTCTGCCAGCTTTTTCGTCAGCTTCATCGATTATGCGTCTATAGTGTTCTTATTGAGGATCTGATTGTTATCGGGTCAAGGCGCGCTCTGCTCTCTTCCTCTGCTCGCTTCTCTTCCCATTCGACATATGTTGTGTGCACCTTTTTCTCTTCTCTCCATGTCATCTTGAATGTGCAGGCAGATGCTCCTTTAGCTTTGCATTCGGTCTCCTTGACTTCAAGATTGGACTCAACCCCGAGCCGTTGGAGATAGGCAACAGTCACCTTCTTGATCAAGATGCCCAGTATGCTACAGATGGGTTTCTCAGGCGAAATAGATAATATTCTTGAAGACTCGCAAATAGGGCATTCGCGCAGCGCCAATTCCGCTTCTCTTCCCTTCATGAACTTCAGTTTCGCCGTTGTCGGCCCAAGAAGATCCCTTAATGCACTCACAGTCGCAATCAACGCCTCAGGGGCAGATATGTGAGCACTTTTGATCAAGTGGCTCTCAAGCAACATTGTGTTAACGATGGTCCCAGACATTTCCCCGATGGTATTTGTGAGCGACTCATATTCTTCTGGGGGAACCGAGAGATACAGCCCGAGAATTATCGAGGAAAGGGTGGTGATTCGAATATCTCCTGTTCTTTCCCTTGGCACTTCTCGAAATCCCCCATTCGCACGGTTAATGGTCTGCTGCTATCGTCGTCCATCCCACTCATATATTAACCTAGTTTTTCATCATTTCCAGGAGGCCCTTCTCGGACGCCCACACGAGAACGTCTGTGACCTCAAGGTGGGATAACCCATGGATGGCTGCGATCTGCTCCAGCGTAATCTTTCCCTGACTTGTTCTAAGGACATTCATTCCAAGCTCACCGAACTTCGCATGTACTGCTTCCCTGTCCTCAAATAGAAGACTCAGCTTCGTCTTAGGCTTCAAGCTCTTCATTACATCGTGCTGGTGCCGGAGAAGAAGTGTGTCCAACATCACCTTGTTAAGTTGGGCGTCCATTCTGTTGATTTCGCTGTCGATTTCAGTCTCAATCTCTCGGTCTTCAGCTATTCTGAACCTGACCCAAGCTGGAAGCGTTACAGCATCAAAGATAATGTGTCTCGCGGCGTCCGTTCCCCTTCTCACTTTGCTGCCAGGCTTTGTATAGACGGCTGCGTAGCCCCGCCCCCTAAGCACGCTCAGGTACGCGATAGGGTCGATCTTAAACGGATTCATTGTAAGTGAGAGGACCCCAGTAAGCTTATCCTGTATCGCCGTCCTGATCACGCCGAGTGTATCAGACGCCTTTATCTTGAAATCCCTGACGTCGAGAAGAGGCATAGGTTTAGGCATCAACTCCTCAGGTATCGTCTCAAGCGACACCCTCTCCCTCTTGAAAACCGACTTGACTATTTCGTCCACGCCGCTGAAAGCGCCAAGGCTCCCATCCCAATTCTTGAGAACACCTCTGTAGTTCGCTTCGAACTTTGAGAGGAATGATGCAAGAAGTTCCCGGGTTTCGGCGGAGCTTTCAGACGCAAACAGTGCCAGAGAAACATATTTCCCCTGCTCAAAGAGGATCTTCACGTTTCCTCTATCAATGAGGCGCATCTGACCCTTAGACGGTATGGTCTCCATAGCGAAGGATGAGAGCGCATCCAGGAAGGCACCAACTAATTCACTATTCACATTCAGCCCGCCAAACTTGTAATGATATATGCAGCGTCCACCCTCATTATAGACCACGTAGAAGTCATATAGGACCATCAGATACCTACCCCTAGTCCACCACGGGAAAAGTGTCGTGAGCGACGGGCAACACGTGCAATCGACGAACCTCTCAAACTAGGAAGATCACATGAATAAATAGGTTTGGTGGTTATAAACAGAATGCATTCACGCTCAGAAGCCGTTTTCACAGCGTTGCGAGTTTCCTCGACACGGCAAGATCAATCGAGCAAGGGGCGCTTTCCGACCAAGGAAACGATGAGTTCTAAGCGACAAGACAGAGGATGGGACCCGCTATTACTTACATAGTTATATACCTGAACCAGTAAGATCAAAGATTGGCATAGATGGACGACCCTAAGGGAGATTTTCTTGAGGAAGAGAGTAATCGTAAGCATAGGAATTCTTTCAGTGCTTCTATTCGTTACGACCGCATACAATCCTGCATCAGCCACGACGTACGCCGTCGGCGTGAGAGTAGGGGACACAGCAGACTACGATGTTAGTATAACACCGGAACCCGATTTTGCCAAAATGCACGTCCTAGTCTATGACATATCTGGAACGACAGTAACACTCGACGTGAGCTATATTTTCAAAAACGGATCACATTCAGCGTCTATACAATATACTGGCGATATCGAAACAGGTTCAGGCGACGCACTCTGGATGTGGTACTTGATAGCAAAGAGTCTAACGACAGGCGACCCAATACTCTCTGGATTACTGGTCAAGATCAATGACACCGGAACAATGACGGTTGCTGGGGCATCCAGGACGGTTTGCCACCTTAATATCAATTGGGCATTGGTTGGCAACATGTGGTGGGATCAAGAAACTGGCATACTAGTGAAAAGCAATATCGCAATAATTTTCTTCGGGTGGTATAACGTGACTCTGACATCCACATCGCTGTGGTCCGCAGGTCTATTTGGTCTGAGCTGGACAACACTTCTAATCATTGGCAGCGCTGCAGTCGTACTAATAGCCGTGATTGCAATCGTTCTCAGAAGAAGGCATTGAAAGAGGTAAAGGTGACGGAAGTCTCTGAATCTATTTCGTCACCACCCGATACTTTTTTTTGGGTCCCAAAGCCGCACCATCTTGAATCGCGTTTCTTCTTAATTCTCGGGCTGAGTGTTGTTTTCATTAATTTACTCGCTTCGTAGGTCTTTTAGGATAATATGAGCGTTAGTTTCCTCTTCCTTTTTATTGGATCGAGTCCGTTGCGCATCAGGTCGCGGAGCCTCGTTGGATTTTCGTAAAACGGGATCGCATTCAGTCGATATTGCGATGAGAGACTCAGATTGATGCTGAGCGGCCCCGTTTAACGCTCTGCGAACTGCATACGCTTTGGTTGACCGCCCAACTTGTGATGAAGAAATCTTGGAATCGACGGATAGAGACGTGTGCTGAAGACACCAAGTGGAGTACTAGCAAAAAGTCTTTCTACTTCTTGAACCATTCCCTGATGAATTTCTCGGCCACATTCACTGCATGGGTTGCCTTCGAAAGTGATTCCTTTGCTGAGCGTCTGTCATAGATCTCCCATGGAGGCTTATGTGCAGCAGCGTCCCCATAAGTTGTCTTACCATGGTTGGGAGCAAGCTCCTGCGATGCTCCCGCAGCTCTCTCCATCTCAATCAAGAACTTGTCGCCCAGCTTCTCAATCAGCGTGGATCTAATAGGTTCTATTACTTCATTTAGCTCTCCGGCTGGATCGTGGGTCCAACTCGGAACTCTGAAACAAGAGATAACGGCTTTGACGGCGTTCTCCGATGCAAGTTGGGCCCTGCTCACAACGTCATCGAATAGCTTGTCTTCAAGGAACTTTCTGGCTTTCTTTAGATACCCGTCGGCAAGGCGCAATCTGTATCTTGCCTCCTCCTCTGAATCCATTTCTATCCCTCCTCTTCGGGTAACAGAGTGATGCGTTCGCCGAAATGTATTGGCTTCGCGAGTTTCCATCCGTAACAGCCGTCTGGAGTCTTGTATCTTTCCCATCCCTTCTGGGCAAGGGCTTGCTTCACCTTACTGAATAGTTTTGTAATCCTTCCGGTGGCGTCGTAGAATATTAGTCCATCAAAGGCAACGTTGACCACAAAGGAGTTGACCTTCGCCAATTCTTCATAAGTCGATACGACCACTGATGTGTCCCGCTTGTACTTCACTCTAACGCTTTCTAGAGCTCGGTAAGCGACCCTGTGCCCTTCTAAGAATCCCGCTTTTCCGAATTCCCCTACAATTACTAGGTCAATGTCGCTCTTGTCTGTAGCCTCGTCACGGGCTAACGAACCAAACAAGGCAATTGCCTCTACAGTGTTGCCTAGCATGTCCTTGAAAGATGAGATGATATCATTCCCAAGTTGGTTTAAGTCAGGAGCTAGCATGACGAAACACGCCACATTAATTGAGTACGTTGAAAGCGGCAAATGTACGGTGCAAAACTCTTTCAACATACTTATCATGGGAAAATCCGTTTTAAACCTAGCTAAGTTCTATTACTAGATCGGAACAAGCTCTTTTCAAACAAAAGGATTTTCACATACGCACGTTTTCCATATAGGTGCCAACTGACGATCTTTTCTCACTGTTGCTTCATACCAGTTTTCTCACGGACTCTGCTCTATCATGTGTATCTAATAGCCGCCTAGATGCTTAGGGATGATGTGAGTGTTGGTCTGATGTGTACCTTTTGTTCTGTCAAGCTCGGCAAACCTGTAATGGTATATGCAGCGCCCGCCCTCATTATATACCACGTAGAAATCGTAGAGAGCCGTTGGGTTATCTACCTCCTACTTAATCACGGGCGGAAGTATGCCGACCAACGCGCAACGCGGATAGACGCCCAAGCTGTCAATTTTCGAAGATCACTTAAAGAGTTATTCTTAGCGCTTATGAACGGAATGCATTCTCGGTCAGAATACGCTTTCATTGGGTTGCGAATTTCACCGAGAATCCATGAACCCAGCCGCGAAGGTGGAAGACGCAACACACAAGGCTGCTGCCGAACACAGGCATATGCTAGCCCACCCTCGCGCAAAAGTAACAAAGGTTTCGGAGATCTCTGCAAGGAACCTTGCCTGCGACTTGTTCTCACGTTATATTCATAGCACGAGTGCCTTCATTATGCCAGCTAGGTAGGCCATATATACATCTTATTACAGACTACTTGATAGGACTATTTTATTGGTGGGAAGGGAGAGAGTCTGAATGAGGAAAAATGCAGCATGCCTGCTGGTCTTGTTTCTGACGCTCTTGGTCACAGTTGCTACGATTACACCAGCGCGCGCAGCGGACTACACCAGAGTCGGCGTAAAGGGCGGAGACTGGGCAAAATACTCATTTTCACTCACTGGCTATCCTCACGGCGTTACAATGCTCGTGAAGGTTGTGAATGTCACCGCTCCAGAACTTTTCCTAAACATGACATTTTATAACGCGGACGGTTCATACAACGCTACAATGGGAGGCGGAGTATTCAAAGTTAGCGTCTTAGATGGCTCTGGGATGTTCATGGTGTTCCTTATCACTGCAGCAGGTCTAGCGAAAGACGACGCCTGCTACAGCGGTTTTCCATGGATAATTAACGATACGCTAAGTCACCCGGCAGCAGGGGCTTCAAGGACATGCAACCACGTAGTCCTCATCGTAGGAGGGAAAACCGATCACGTCTACTGGGATCAGTCGACGGGCATTTTGGTCAGTCTGCAACTCTTTGTCGGTTTGACCTCGCTTAACGTCACCATGACATCCACAAACCTCTGGCTACCAGATATAGTTACCTACGGCATCATCGGGGGCATTGGGGCGGTAATCGTCATCGCGGCGGTTGTCCTCTTGCACAGAAGAGGGGGAAGGGGAAGGAAGTAGTGCAGTGGATCACCCTTACAGGAACCTAAGGGATAACCAAGAATCCTACCCTTTTTTGATTCTGAGACACGACACCTCAGGACAACGGGAGACTGAGAGACAAGGAGAACTCGTACCGATGGACAGGATTGTGCGACGGGTAAGTATGCGCCTGCAAATTCTACCGCGCTAGGAAAAGGATGAGTCAACAAGATTAGAAACTATTCACTTGGCTGTGGCGCATGGGCAAGCAGAACATTCTTGAATGCGCAGAGTTAAATATCTGAAAGAATAGGATCACTAACATATCTCGATAGGTTAAGCAGAGGGAGGTTTTCATGAGGAAGAAAGTAGTTTTATGCATAGGGATACTTTCGATGCTTCTATTCGTTACAGCCGCCTACAAACCTGCATCAGCCACGACGTACGCCGTCGGCGTGAGAGTAGGGACACGGCAGACTACTCCATTGCTTTCTCGATGGAAGAGAATGCTACCAAATTGCACCTCTTTGTCTATGGCATAGTTGGAACAACAGTCACACTCAACATGAGTTACACCTTCAACAACGGATCTACCTCAAAGCCTGAGCAGGCGACCGGTGACATCGCCACTGGTGCTGGCGACATTATCTATTTGTTCCTGATTGCAAAGGATCTGACAACAAACGACCCCATATATTCGGGATCATCATACAAGATCAATCACACCGAAACAATGACGGTTGCTGGCGCATCCAGGACAGCTTGCCACCTGAACCTCACTGGGGGCTTTACCCCTGGTAACTTATGGTGGGATCAGCAAACTGGCATAGTGGTGAAAAGCAACTTCCTACTTTGGATTTTTGGATGGTTCAACATGACCTTGACAGCCACTTCGCTATGGTCTGCTGGTCTATTTGGTTTAAGCTGGACAACGCTTGCAATCATCGGCGGCGCCGCAGTCGTACTAATAGCAGTCATTGCAATCGTTCTCAGAAGAAGGCATTGAAAGAAGTACAGGTGACGGAAGTCTCTGGATCTGTTTCGTCACCATCCAATATTTTTTGGTGCTGAAACCGTGTTTTTTTTAACCGTATTTTTTCATACTTCTGGGGCTGAGGTTTCTCAAGTCATTCTACTCGCTTCGTAAGTCCTTCAAAATGATATGAGTATTGGTCTCCTCTATCCCTTTTATTGGGTCGAGTCCGTTGAGTATCAATTCGTGGAGCTCCGTCACATCCTTCGCTTCAACCTCTATCAGAACGTCGTATTCACCTGTTATTGTGGCGAACCTCTGCACAGACTTCAGTTTTTCAACCTCTGTTATGACTCGCTTCAACAGTCCTGGATTCACCTTGACCAGTATCACCGCACGGATACCCAATTTGTTCAGTCCTCCTTAATATCACGAAATTGGTGTACTGCCGATATGTCTTCTTACCTTTATTTCATGCTGCCCTTATCCTATTGTTCAAGTTTGGATCCGGATCTTTCCTCAGGCTTCTTCTACTTGTGAGGTTCCATGACTTTCTCCACAAGCAGAATCTTGACAGTTCTCACACCATCGATCGTTCTGATCCTCTGGGACACGAGCAGGTAGAGACGATTCAAGTTGCTTGTAACGGCTTCAGCATAGATTTCGAATGCTTCCCCAGCCAAGGCATAGACTTCACGAAGTTCTCGCACAGCTATCAATTGGGAGTATATCTTCTTTCTCTTCCTCTCGTCGACATGTATGAAAATAAAACAAACCACTTTGTTCGAAACCTCGTGAAAGTATCTTAGTGCTATCGACGTTAACAAGAACGCTGTAGCTATGATGGTATAGTCCATTCGGATTGCTTCGCCAATGACAAAGATCCCGACATACGAGGCAACAAGCGGGGTTAGCAGCCCAAGTATTGCTGACCACTGATCGAAGGTGAGAGCCTCTTTTGGCCAGAAAGCCTGAGCCGCATACAACAGAGAATAGGGAGCGAACGTGAGCCCAAAGGAAAGTAGTAGTATACTGGAATCAATCGAAGCTGACAGCAAGTTCGTAGATAGGTCAACGTAAAATCTACTGCATTCGCTCGCCAACTCAGGGAGTTGAGTCAAAGGAGGAAGTAGAAGTGTTATTGGGAAAATCATTAACCCTGAGAGAAGAAAAGTCACGCCTAGTTTTAGGGTCGATCTCGCCATTTTGTAGCTCTCGGCTGAGAAGTTCACTGCCTCCACTTCCTTCCTACCAGGAATATCCTTACCAATTAAGGCGATGAACACTGTCCAGAAAATCGCGCAGAGAGACACGTAGAAAAACCCGACTGGTTTGATTGCCACATCAACCTGTACTCGCGCAAGAGAGATTATAATGACGACCATGACCAGCGACGCCATGTATATGCCCTTGAGAATATCCACGGTCTCGGTTCCCTTAGCCCAGTTCCAAAACGCTAGTAGAACAGGCGTGATGGCCTCGCTGACCATCGTAGCTATAACTACTCCTACCAGGTTGTAGCTGAAGAAGAAGAAAGATAGACTAAATGAGAGCATGAAAGCTACTAGCGCGAGGGAGAGAAGCTGAGGCACATTCCTTTTCCTGTAAGCCCTATTCATTGAAGTTAAGTATGATCCAATCCCCTTGACTGAAGGAGAACGTAATCTAATAAGTGCGACAACAAGAATGCATGCGAGCGAAGTATAAATGAACCTGAAAAACAGCATCGTAAACAGACTGTAGCTCTTCATGGCAGCTACAGCTGGAATCGGGATGAATCCGAATAATAGGTTTGTGAGCATGACGGCGGTGAGCACCCTAGTCACAGACAATCAAATATCCTCCGCTAAGCTAGAAATTGTTCAAGATTCTCAAAGTGGATATGACTGGTTTTCCAGATATTGCATTATACTTGTGTTGACGTAACTTTCTCTTATTTCTCTGACTCATATCCCTTTATTATCTCCAGCACAGTTATAATCCCAAGTAGCTTCTCCTTCTGGTCTCTCTCAACAACGGGTATCGCAAGCGCCTTGAATCTATACATTCTGTCCAAGACTTGATCTAGTGTCTCATCAGGAAACGCGACTGCAGGATTCTTCTCCATTACATCGCTAACCTTGAGGTTCTCTTTGGGAATCCCTGCCATGGCAACCAATTCTTTCGATGTTAGCATTCCTACGAGACGCCCATGATCCAGAACAGGATAGGCTGGATATGGGTACTCCTTGAATCTCTTGGACAAGTTCTTGACATACTGAGTAGGTTTAATTCTGACAGGGTTCTCCATCATTGCTTCAGCAGCCTTAACGCGCTTGAACGGATTTGTTTCGGCAACTGGATGTTCATGTCTTACCGACTCATACCCTTTTACCATGTCCTCGTGGGCCAGTAGACCGATGGGCTTCTTGCTCTCTTGGTCAACTACCACAAGTCGGTGAACGTTCCTGCTATACATGAGTTCAATGGCTTCGGCCAATGTCTGATCTGGACTTGTCGTATCAGCTTTCTGCATAACATCCTTGACAAGGGTAGACTCTGTTTTGCCTGCAGATATGCGGATAACATCCCTATAATCTACTATTCCGACAAGCTTTCCTTCCTTTATTACAGGGTAAGCTCCAAATCCTCTAGAACTTATCAGATGAGACACTTCCTTCACAGGTGTTTCGGGAGTCACGTTGACAAATCTCTTGGTCATGACTTCCTGAACTTGAATCTGCTCAAGAATGTCAGTACTAGGTTGATTCGTGAGTTGGCTGAGGTGGATACCTTCGTTTTCGAGTGCTAGCGTGTTGATAGTTGAACCATTCAACAACTTTCTGGCTGTGACATGGCTAAGAGAACAGGTCAACATGAGCGGCAAGAATAGGTTATAACTCATTGACATTTCTGGGACGATGAGCATGGCAGCAACAGGTGTACCGTAGGCTCCTCCGAGCAGTGCTGCCGCACCCACGGTTGCAAACGCGTAGGGTTCAGATATCAGCCCTGGAACCAACGAGTCAAGTCCTAAGCCAAAAGCACCCCCGAACATACTTCCTATGTAAAGTGCAGGAACGAGTAACCCTCCTCCACTGCCCGACCCTATGGTGAAGGACGTTGCAAACATTTTCACTACGGCTAGGAGTATAGCCAGTGTAACGGTGATCCCCCCAGCTAGGAGGAGGACAATTCCCTCATATCCGACTCCGAATAGCCCGTAACCGGTCTTGTCACCACTTTGAGCTAGCGATAATGTGAAAAAAGGCAGCACTATGAGACCCGTAAGGAGACCCCCCAACGTCACCCGTAGCAATAACGGAACAGATCTCATACTTTTGAAGAGTCTCTCAATCGAGTAGTAGAAACGAACCCAGAGAGCTCCTATCCCTCCAGCAATAAGCCCAAAAATCGCGTAAATTATTAGCTCATACGGTGGTGGAAACTGATACACCGGGGTTGGGAAAGAGATAAAGTTCCCGAGAAAGATACGTGCCATCGCGGTTCCGACAGCGCAAGCCAATAAGACTGGTACCGCTTCCACAAGCTCGAATCTTCTATATAGTATCTCTAAACCAAAGACTACGCCTCCAAGTGGAGCGTTGAAGGTTGCAGCTATGCCAGAGGCAAATCCACATACTACTAGCAACTCCACATCTTTGTCTGATAGGTTGAAAACCTGCCCCGTTGTTGAGCCTATACTTGCACCGATTTGTGCTATCGGTCCCTCTCGACCTGCGCTTCCACCCGATCCAATCACTATGGACGACATTATTGTCGTGGTTGCTGCCACTCGGTATCTCATTCGTCCCCCTTTGAAAGTCACGGATTCTATGACGTTCGGGATCCCGTGTCCTTTTGATTCATTAGAAAACTTTTTCCCAATCAAGCCAGCAATAACTGCTCCCAGCGCAGGTAATAGAATCACTGACAAGTTGTAGCCATATTGTATGAACGATATCTGAGGAAGCATCATGCCGAAGAAGAACGATGAGTTAAATGAAATCAATGACTTGAGTACTACAGCGCCTATACCACCTCCCACCCCTACGAGCACAGCGAGCATACTTATTTTCACTCTTCTCGAGCGCATGAACCCTTTGAAGTTTCTGAGCCATGTGTGCTCGCGCAGTGAACTCATGCTTTAGGTCTCCCTGCAATTACGTAGGTGGGAAGAACGATTCTCCATGGACCTATGGGAAATTCGTGGAATGACTCTACGGCACATTGCACGCTCGCAGTCGAGATTACCCGGTCATGGAGAGAAGATTGAAGGAAGGATTCCTTTAAATCTTATGCCCGGCATATGTAGCTTTTGACAAGAGCAATTTGGGCTCTCTGGACTGCTACCCGGCTTGCAGTTTCCCTTGTCAAAGGTTCCGATTACCTTTCCAGAGTTTCTTGAAGGGACTACAGGTGTTCTATTTAACCCTTCCTTCATCAGAGTTTCTATCGCGATGTGGACGCTCGTCTCCGGGTACACGACCGGAAGGTCTCACCTCATTATGTCCTTGACTAACACTGATTTATGCTTCTTCGTCGGTACGGTGCCTAAGTCGGCAACCTTGAGGATTCCTACCAATCTTTCTCTTCTATTAGCAACAAAGTAGTTTCTATATTCTACCTTTACGTGGTGCTTCAAAAACTCTTGGATACTGGTGTCGGAGAGAACCTTGGCTCTTGGCGAAGACATCACGTCTCTGACTCTCAGATTGATGTATGCCTAGCGACAGTACAGGTGCATGATGCTATCTTCGATTTCGGGCGATGTATCAGACATCAACGAGAGAAGTCTATGTCATAAGCAAGAAAGTCTTTCCATCCGTTCAATGAGCTGATTCTATTTCGAGATTGGCGTGATTTTTTTGGAAAACTTTATTTTGTATAGACCTAGAGTTTACAGTAGCACGTTGATATGCGCTTTCTACTGCTGTTTCACGTCCATAGTCACTTCAACATTCCCTTAAGACTGAATCGAAATGATAGTGCTAAGCCGTGGGAGATGATTGGGAGATTGTCACTTGAGGGGTTTAAACAGAGACTGATGGAGTTCTATAGAAAGGGAAAAGAAAAACCGTTGATGGATGCACTGACCACCATGATGGCTGAGCCTATCATGACTCTCTGCAACAGATGTCAGGGCGACAGACTTGTATGCGCTCTCAAGCCATTATGCGGAGATCGGAAGTACACAAGCCTACTAGCGGATATGGGCGCCACGGAGGACGAGATAAAGAAGACACACGCGTTTTGCTTCTCAAATCATTTATCGCGCCTATCGGATATAAGTGAAAACAAGGAGCCACTAAGTAGTGTGAAGGACGCAAAGTTTCCCATGTCGACTTTTCTCCGCGCTATTTCACCCAGCTCAAAGGAAGATATTTCAGCTCCATCAATTTCTTCAGATGAGCTTGACCCGAAGATGTTGTCTCAGCTGCTCGAGCAAGTATTGACAAGGGCATTAGGCAGGCCCGTTGTGAAATACAGTGACAATCTCTTTCTTATCCTTGGAGGCAAGAATGGCATCATCCAGATAGACCTAAGCAGAAAGGTAGTCACCGTTAATCCCGAAAACGAGTTAATCAGGGGTAACAATCACTTAAAAGGTGTAGTTCATACTCTATCGGCTCTACATTCACTCGATGTCAAGATCGAGGAACTCGTTAGAGGGCTTGATTACATCAGCTTTACGTTCCAGTTGCCAACAACAGCCCAAGCAAAGAATCTGGCAGCAGAAGAGCTTGCGGACATGGCGAAGAAACTGAAAGATAATGGGATCTTTTCAACATTGTTGCACTCACCGAAACGGAATCATGTCAAGCTGCTGATTGAACTCAGACCACCTATCGGCGCTCGGTTCCCTTACAAGATAGGCCTTTCATATGCGTACTTGAGGAACATGATCCAAATCGTAGCAAAGACTGCAAACAAGAAAGTGTTTAGGGAACCATAGACGACTAAGAGAATGCTTGAGATCGATTCGATGTCCAAGTAGATATTGTCTCCAGCCTCCTTGACTGGGAAAATCTGTTTCGCTTGGAATTGGGACGGTGTGTTTAATGGTGATGGCTAATAGTGGAAAGTTATTGGATGCCCTTGCCTCTATGGATGAGAAAGAAATCTCGGCGTACCTAGTGCTATTAAGCAAAGGTTCACTCACCATAAGTGAAGCGGGCTTCTATCTAGATGAGACTCTTGAAAGTGTTAAAGAGAATTTTGGGAAGCTACTAGAGAAAGGATTCGCAACAGCGGTGTCTCAAACGGTGCCAATGTATTCTGCTATACCGCCTTTCTATTCTCTGGCTGATCGATTTATAGCAATTGGTGACATGCAGACCAATATAGGCAAATCCATCGGGGCATCATCCGAAAGACTAATCAAAACAATTAACGGTGGAGTTGAGAATCTTACAGATGCTTTTCATTCACGAGAAGCGGAGATAAGCGAGATCCTTGAGAACACAATCAAAGTCAACGAAAAAGCAGTAAGGAAAATTGTGATTGAAAATAGCAAGTTTCTCACTGAGCAGGCAGCGGCTCTTAGGACGGATATTGCCAAGGCAATCGAAGCAGACAAAACAAGAAACAGTGCAATCCTAGGCAAGGTCCAAACCAATATCAACGATGTGTTGAGTCAGTTCGAAAAGAATCTTGCAAATTCAACTTCCCAAGACACTTTCAAAAAGATCATTGACCAGCTCTCTGGTGCCATGGATGCTTTCAAAGCACTACCAGAAAGGTTAACTGAGACCATCCAACAACATGATAAGGGGATATCTAGGCTTATCGTGGACTTCAAATCGGCAACAGATCGGACTCTGGGCAGACTTGGAAAGACAGCAAAGACGATCCAAGTGATGCAGGAAACTATTGCCACCTCAATTGAATTGATCGCGAAAGAAGTGAGTTCAACTATCTCGAGCACAGAAAAGGCCCTTGTAGAAGCCATAGGCACGGAGACAACCTCGAGTGAAAAGTCATCGCTGCAGACTATCTTTACAGAAATACACGTGAATGTGATTAAGGGTCTTCTAAAAACGCTCGACGAAATCCCTCAAACGTACACTATGCTGATTGGGAAACTGCAAAGCGAATTAGATAAGCTATCGTCAGGGATCAAGAGGAAGATCATGGAATACTCAGAGTCAATCCTAAGCTTCAGCACTCCTGACTCAGTAGTCGAGAAGCTACTTGACTCAGGAATGAAATCACTGAAGAGCGAGACTAAGAAAGTTGGCGATGCCATTGCTCGGTGGACAGAAATAGTGCTTGCTCAGACTGGAGAGCTTCTAGGAAGAATCGGGACAAACTCTATAACATCTCTCCAATCATTGGAGGAAGATGTAAATGGTTTTGCTGCAAAATCATTACAACAGTTTGACCAAAGCGAACCCTTGACCAGCATTCAAGAATTTGCAGAAAAAGTTGGACAGAATGATGAAAAAATCTCATACGCCTACGGTAGATTTGAAACGAACTTGGATAGATTCAGAAGCGAACTGCTCGAAGAACTTGATAGGTGGGGGCAATCACATATTGTCTCAACATCTCGAGCCGCCAAGACATTGGAGAACGTTATCAAAGAGTTGACTGAAAAGAATGTAGACGTTAGAGAACTCTCATCCGACCTCGAAGTTTTGATGGGTATAGGCAAAGAGCTAGAGCAACTAAGGGATGTAGCTAACAGCAAAATAGCTACTCTAGGAAGTGAAATCCTCGACTCCGCCAGAAAGTTGACGATTGAACCGTCCAAGACGGTTCTAATTGCATCAGGACGATTAAAAGATGAATTGGCGAATCTCCGAGAAAAGATCTCAACTCTAGTTAAGAACGTAACCGACGAGATCCGTAGCGCTGCAACAAAAACAAGGAAGGAACTAGAGGAAGGAAAACTGAGACGCGATGAACTTGAAATCGCTCTCAGGGAGATAAATGCAAAATCAAATGACTCAATCGAAAAACAGCTCGCATCAATCGACGACTCTCTGAAGAAGTTCAAAGAGGAGACTTCAAGGACACTTAACACTCAGGTCCAGAAACTCGAAAAGAGCATAGATGATGAATTCGATACGTTGAGAGAGTATTCTGCTGAAAGCAACACTTCCGTGGGTACCGTCATTGAATTACAGAGAGCCTATGTGAACGACCTTCAGAAAAAGATGAAAGAAAATTTGCTGGAACCATTGCAGAGAATCAGGGAAGACTTCTCGATGTCGCTGATCAAGGCAAGAGAATCTGGAAGCAGGGTTTTTAGCGAGACGAGAAAGGAAATCGATGAGGCGGCACTCAAAGCGGTTGGTGAAGTTGATGGTACAACAGATACGATTGAGAAAGGGGTAACTGAATTAGCAGATGAAAGCGGCAGGATGATAAAGATTCAGTCAAAGCAGACGGAAAGAGATATCAACAGACTATGTACGAAAGAAACCGAGGAGATCATATTGGAAACGTCAAACACCATTGACTCTCTCGGGGAGAAACTAAACGAATTAAGAACATCACTCAAAGAACATGCAGCAGACATGTCAGCCAGAGTAAGTGAAGAAGCTAAAAGCATAGTAGACACAGTGAATAGCCAGCTATCCAACTTCAATGAACAACTGAAGACTGAATCAACCGAGTTGATCCCGAGCATTGCAGAAAGCTTCTCAAATAGCATGATTGGTTTGACTTCACAACAGAGTATCGTTCTAAAGGAAAAAGTTGCAGAATTCGCCAAGAACTGTAGCAACAGACTTTCCGGAACACTCGAAGAAATCACCCAAGCCACAAAACAACAAGCTACCGCGATGAGATCTGAGGCGGACTCTATTATAAACGATGTCACCGCAGGAGCCAGGGCAAACGCAGAAATTCTGATCAAAGTTGATAAACATATGCAGCGAATAGCCTCAACCAGCACCGACGAGAGAACGTGGCCATTATTCTCAAAACGCGCAATTAAGGTTCATATTGAAGGAATGATAGAGAGAGCCAAGACAGCAGTATTCATTTACGCCCCTACGTCCAACTATTTGCCGCCAGCAAAGGAACTGGAGAAGAGAAAAGAAGTATTCTTCCAAATCCAACTAGGCGAGGAAGCTGAAAGGAAAGAAGAAACCACTGGTGGCAGGGAAACAGTTGCCGGAAATGACATAGAAGCGTTTAAGACACTCACGAACACGAGGCTCATTGCCATTCAGAGAGCGCCTTATGTAGTAGTCAACAGGGATAACGAAGAAATACTCTTTGGCATGGAATGCGAAGAAGGCAAGAAGATTGACGCAACTGCTACAGTATCCGAGGAAAAAAGCTACATAAACCTAGTCAAGGAGATCATCGCACCATCAATCCTTTTGGAAACAGAGTAATAGAGACACGTTTAATAATGGAAAACTATCACCGTCGAGATTCACGATAGGGAATTATAGTAACTAGGTCGATGGTGCTCTTGCCAGCTGATATCTTTATCCTGGGAATTGGCCGCAAACATGCTCCATCATGAATGATCGACAACATATTCAAAGAGGACTAGCCGCGCAGTTGGACTGAGATACAATACATGACAAATCAAGTTTTCCTGGCGATTTGCTTGTGTTAACAATTTGAAAAGAGACGGCTCCTAACGCATTCGCGCCTTGCCTTCCTCTTTTGAGTTCTCCGCTTCCCCAATCTCTTCAGTCGTCAAGTACCCAATAAACAACCAGATTGAGAACGCGAGCAGGATGTAATACTCTTTTGCAACCATCAACATTCCAAAGAATAGCATCAATGACACCAATAGTATGAGTACGTAAATCTTCCGGAGTTTGCTGTTCAACGGTAGTCTGCCTGATGAAAACAGTTTACCTTCCCTCAACAAGGTTCTTACATTCGCTTTCTTCTTCTTCAAGGAAGCAAGAGTCATGATCAACCATACGGTGAGCGATACAATTGCTGGTAGTGCAAAAGAGATATCCACAAACACGGCTAATGTGGAAACTATGAAAGACAGAAATGAGAATACGAAAACAAAGTCGAGGACGATTTCCTCATGTGTGTTCTTTCTGACTCCCTTCATAGTTCAATCTTTCAGCACTCTATCACATAAAAGTCTTTTGTTAGGCTATTTAGTGGAATTCCGAACATAGTCAATTCAGAAATCGGACACGAGCAAGTGATTCTATGAGCCATGAAGGGATCTGGATTCACGGTCACTATCCTCTTCAGTAACGTTATAAGGGGCTTCCAAACAAAGGTATGGGGTGTACTTAATACGCCTATGTTCTTATTGCACTTCGCAACAATACTGAGTACGGCGGCTGGCGTAGTTGCTTTGGACGTAGCTGAGAGGCATGCACACAAGATCGCGTATAAGGAATGTTTGTGAGCAGACCTCACCTCAGTTCTTCTAACCGTTGGTGTTGAAACGATTCTCCTTGTGCTGAGATACGGGCTCCCTGCAACTTAAGGCGCTCTGACCTGCACCTTGTCTCCTTGAATCTTCAGACTCTGGTCGATTCCCGTTTTTCAGTTGCGTTTATCCCTGTCTAACAATCCACTATCATGAGATGATTCTTGACTAAAAGTATAAATGATCCAAAGATGGATACTCTCCTCATATCATGCGCCTGAATGCTCTAATTGATGGTAAGGGACCATCTTTCGAATCTCAAGAACAGCGACAACGTAGCAACGTGAGAGTGATCAATTGGATCCAGCAGCAGCTCAGCTAATTGCGATAGTGGTTTTTCTTTTCACGTTCGCTCTGATAGTTAGTGGTGGGCGCTCACGGTCGGTCGCTGGACTAGTTGGCGCGTTCTTGATGGTAGCTGCTGGCATCTTCAGCTCGATTGAGGAAATAGTCTCCTACGTGCATATAGAGACCTTAGTTGTTCTCTTTGGCATAATGGTCTTGGTTGGCGTCTTGAGGGAAGGTCAGTTCTTCAATTACGTCGCGGTGTTCTTGTTAACGCGTGTCGGTCTCAAGCCGACGAGAATCTTCTATACTTTCATCTTGTTGACAGCGGTTCTCTCTGCTTTCCTCGACAGTGTAGCAGTTGTCCTCTTCATGGCAGCCGTAACCATCCAGCTAAGTGAGGTTATGGAGTTTGATCCCAAACCTCTCATTATAACTGAGATTATTGCTGCAAACGTTGCAGGCACCGCAACTTCAATTGGGGACCCTCCCAACATAATGATATCGCTGTCGTACAATATCTCATTCACAGAATTCATAGTCAACATGGGACCAGTGACCGTTCTTGCACTTGTGGCACTATTCCTCTACGTCAGGAGACACTATAGGACGGAACTTAGGAGCATGAAAACTACTATCAAAAGGTTACCGATAAAACCTGCAGATGTGGTCACTGACATGAGAACTTTCCTACTCGGCTCCTCAATGTTTGTCACGTTCCTCACTCTATTGATCTTTTCAGGGTCCCTCGGCATATCTCCTGCATTGATCGGTTTTGGGGTTGCTGCGGCACTGCTCCTACTAGGTGGCAAGAAACTTGTCTTTATTCTTGAAGACGTGGAGTGGTCTACCCTACTGTTCTTCGGTTCAATCTTCATTGTAGTTGGAGGTTTGGTCAAGACAGGCGTCATAGCTACTCTGGCCACCTCCCTCTCTGGCACTATCGGAAACAACCTATTGCTTGGAATCCTCGTCGTAACATGGTTCTCCGCCCTTGGATCTGCTTTCGTCGGCAACATACCCTTCGCTGTTACAATGCTTCCCCTTGTGCAAGACATCGCCAGCACAACTGGTCTATTACTAGCCCCCATGTTGTGGGCTCTCATACTCGGATGTGACATAGGGGGGAACGCAACAATAATAGGCACGGCGGCTGGCGTAGTTGCTTCAGACGTAGCTGAAAGGCAGCGACACCGAATAACGTATCTTGAGTACTTGAGAATCGGCTTCATCTCAGTTCTTCTGACCGTCGGCCTAGGAACGATCTACCTCATCCTAAGATACGGGTTCATAGCAACATAAAAAACGGGAACTCGATGTGTGAATACAATCAGTCTCTAGATAGGTTGTAGCGATACCATGAAGAGCATGTGGGGAGAAAGGATTTCTACACTGGACTTGAGGAACAATGGAGGGAAGACGCCATGTTCACAGCTGGCTACTCACTCCTTGTTTTCATAGCAACTGTGATTGCCACTGCTCGTCTGCTGGCGGACAATTCCGCAAATTTCATTCTCCTTTCTCCTTTCCATCGCTTGCTTGACAGCTCCTATGTCCACCTGGCCAGAAATATATCAGAAGCGTGAACCACAGACCTACAAGACAGCAAGAAATCAGATCACGTTTTTCCAACAATCGCGCCTTCAAAGATTGAACCTATGATTTTCGAATCCTTCCTTTTCTTTCATAACTTGATACTTCTACTGCACGCCTAAACACAGTAACGTTGGTCAATATAGCGATCAAGATGAGAGTGTACGTAATGAATGGCACTAGGGAAGTCGCGAACGCGAAGGAGAGAATCGATCCGATCAGAACGATGAAGAGTCTGACATCACGATTTGACAAGTAGTTACTAATGGGCGATCTAAACGAAAATCCTGGAATCCTTTCCGAAGCTGCTCGACTGTAACTAACCATCAGAGCCCCTATGATGACGATAATGGAAAACAGGACAGCATGTAGATGGCCCTCAAAGTAATAACTGTATGCTCCCATCCCAGCAAATACCACTACATCAGCATATCGATCTAGGAGAGAATCTAGGAAGCCACCGAAACGTGTTACCTTATTTGATAACTTAGCTAAGTCACCGTCGACACCGTCAAGTATGGAAGCCAATTGAGCAAGGATACCTCCTATAACCACATACCCAATAGGAAAGAATGCTAATCCCGACAGAATTCCAATTACAAAGCTTACAGCTGTCACCTGGTTAGGTGTGACGCTGCTGTGGCTAAAAAGTAGCTTGGCGATGGGTCTTGATACCTTACGGTTGATAAACTGGGATACAATCCCATCCCATTCTCGTGGCACTCTCGACATCCCCACCGCAAAGGATCCTTTCTGCGAAATCAAGATCTTCTACCGTGTCCACGTCTAACCAGAATGAACCAGACACATCTATCGCTCTAAAGGCACGACCAGTTCTTATCAGCCAGTTCATAGCATCTGTGATGGATACATTGTACCTTTGGTTTGCTATGACCCTCAGAGCATCAAAAACCACAGGCATGCAAAGAAACACACCCGTATCAATACCATTCCACTTGAGCAGATCTTTTCCGATATCAATGATACTATTGTTCTTATTTACAAGAACCTTCGTTGCATCCCTCATTTGCGGCTTGAAGCGCGGCCTTCTATCCACGGCAAGAGACGTGTCGGCAACCATATTACGCAGGAATGACCCGATTATTCTTGGTTCTACAATATGGTCTGACATCAGCAAGAGGAAGATTTCCTGATCGCGGATATACTTCCTCGACTTTAGGAGGGAGATTCCATTTCCTCTATCATACTCATAGTTGTGGACAAATCTCACAAATGTGCCTGCGAAATAGCTCTCCCATAGTCTCAGGTTCTCTTGCAACCGTTTACCTAGGTAGCCTGTGACTACGATTGTTTCCTCGACTGAAGAACTGGCTAGCGCCCCAAGGACGTGAACCAACAGAGGCCTTCCACAGAGAGAGATAAGAGGCTTAGGCACATCCATTGTCAAGGGACGCAGCCTAGTTCCATTTCCTGCAGCGACCACCACAGCCCTCATTTATGGTTTTCACCTCTAATGACTCACATCCAAGTGATCATCTTGACAGTAATCTTGTGGACTCTTCAGCGCTATCGCAGGAATACTGCGAACTCCCCCGGCTAGCCCCCGCGTAGAGGGCTTTGGACTTTGGGAGGAACAGCCACGAACATGAAGAGTCTTCAGAGAGGAGCGAGTTTGCATTGTCGCGGAGTCCGGAGATATATGCAGACGCTTCTATAGATGCGATTGATATCATATATATGACTGATGATAGGGTTAAATGATTTATAAATGTTCCCATCGTATACTAAGCAAGACTCGGCGTAGCTAGAGTCTTATTGTGCAGGAAAGGGCGAATCGCCTATGGCGAAGAAAAAGGCATTGATTGTGCTGCGTGATCCGGAGACCATCGACATGATGTCTGATCCCATGCGAAAAGAAATCATGAGGCTACTATCGAAGCGATCGATGACTGAAACAGAGCTTTCCGAACTCCTTGGGATAACGAAAACTTCCGTGAGTTACCACCTAAAAGCTCTCAAGAAAGCCGGTATGATAAAAGTCCAGAGAACCGCTATCGAAGAGCATGGAATCTTGCAAAAGTTCTATGAACCGACTTCGGTCCATTTCGTAGTGGATTTCGAGAAAATTCCACTTATGGTCAAAAAGCACTACTTGGATGTGCGTATGGAACGCTTGAGAGGCATGCTAACCCTTTTTCAGGTGGTTGAGAAAAGTAGAGGCCGGGAGTTGGTGGTCACACCAGATCTGTTAGAGGAGCTAGCAGAGGAGCAGGCAAGATCACTTGCAGTTGTGGGGGCAAGGCACGAAGGTGAAGAAACTGATCTTGAACGTGAGACATATCTAACTATGCTGAATGCCGAGGCATTTATCGAGGTGCTTAGAACCGAGAAATGGAGGAAGTTCTTTGAGCAAGCAGGGGTTCTCGGCGAGTTCATAGTGAAGCAATTGAGTAACCAGCTGAAGATGAGCCTCAGGTGAGTGAGTGCCCAGTGAGAATTGAAAAACAATGGCTTTATCTTGGACGTGAAATTCTTTGGAAGATGCGGCAAGAGATCATGGATCTAGAATACAACATACTGCGTGACAATGAGAGAAAGACCCTTGAAGAGATTGAGAGATTGGATTCTCTCGCTCACGCTAAGGCTGATGAACTATCTGAGGATGTATTGAGGGACACCGGCGGGACCTTCCTTCACATTGACCATGTTCACCAGAATATTGTTGGTGACAAGAACTGCGCTCCTGAAGCTATAGTTGCCATTAACGCAATTAGTGGAACACAGAATTTCGCTAGAGGAATACCATACCATAGTGGTTCAGTAGCCTTTGCTACCTATTCAGCAAACGCAACGGTTGTTGACGTGAAGGTGGGTTTTGTAATGAATTACATGACCGGAGACTTCTACAGCTCGGTAGAGGGATCTCCAACCCACTTCAACTACCGTGATATCAAGACATCGAGTAACACTATGCTAGACAACGCCATTATTGGGATAGATCTTCATACGAATGATTTCGCTGGAATGGCACCATTCGTAGTTAGGCTAATCGAGAAAGCCGAAGATGTCAGACACATGGGTTCAGGAACCCTCGAGATCTGCGAGGTCGCTGACGGCTCAATAGATGGGTATGTTTGCCTGACGCAGTGGGATATCGCCCATTTAGCTCCTATACCGATCATAATCAAGGGTGTAGGTGGGCTCGTGACAGACCTTTCAGGTAAACCTCTTTGCACACCTTTGACTCTGACATCAAGAGAGAATTTCATTGTCGCAGCTAACGGAGAAATCTTGAGAGATATGCTATCAATACTTGCGGGATCGAAGGTTTGAAATGGATCCGCGATCTGATCAAATCACCTTTCTCTTTTGCCTTCTATGAAGTCCTCGACCCACAGTTTTGCCACATCGTCAGGAACATTCACAGGTGGGTGTTTGAACGAATAGGATGATATGCTTTCAAGTGGTCCGGCGACTCCCCGATCTAGAGCGAGTTTCGTCGCTCTGACAACGTCTATTACTACGCCTGCACTATTTGGTGAATCATCAACAGACAACTTCAGGTCTATGGTTATTGGGCGATCACCGAACTTTCGCCCCTTTATGTATAGGTAGCAGATCTTCTTGTCTCCTAGGAAGCTGACGTAGTCAGATGGCCCGATCCTCGTTGGGAAGCTGTAGTCTGATAGGCTGGTTACAGCCGCAGTCTTGCTAATTCTCTTCGATTCAAGTCTGCCCTCGTCCAGCATGTTTTGGAAGTCTGTGTTTCCTCCTATATTTAACTGGTATGTCTCCTCTACTTTTACGCCTCTCTCCAACATTAGGTTTACTAGGGCTCTGTGAACGATAGTCGCGCCAACTTGGCTCTTAATGTCGTCACCAGCGACAGGCAACTTTCGCTCCACAAACTTATCTGCCCATGTGGGATCTGACGCTATGAACTCTGGTATGCAATTCACAAAGGCGCACCTTGCATCAAGGCAAGCTTGAGCATAGAATCTCGTTGCTTCTTTACTTCCGACGGGAAGGTAGTTGATGAGTATCTCGGCGCCCGAGTCTCTCAATGTCTTGACGACATCAACAGGCTTGACACCATCGTCATAGGCATGGAATGAATTGAACATATGGGGTGCCACACCGTCTAGAATCGGGCCAGGCTGAACCTCTACACCTAGTCTCTCGACATCAGCAAAATGCTCACAAACATTAGGATCAGCGAAGATGGCTTCGCTTACGTCGCGTCCTATCTTGAACTTATTCACTTCAAATGCTGCAACAACTTCTATGTCACTTATCTTATAGCCAGCTAGCTCTGTGTGCATTAGTCCAGGAATATGGTCATCCCGTCCCGTATTTCCGTAGTATTGCAGTCCTTGGATGAGGGCGGAGGCGCAGTTTCCGAGTCCAACTATGGCCACACGTATCTCTTTCCCCAACGCAAACACCTCATGAAATCAAGTTTGCTTACGGATGACGGTTTTACTACGTCCAGACGAGTATATAACTATTACTGATACGATATATAGCACCAATGTTGTGAGCTTGCTGGGTCATAACACTTGTTTAGAGGTTTTCTCGAATCCTCGTCGCATAACTATTTTCTTGGTCGTACTGGGCAAGATCTGCACTGTCCCTGCGACTAAGAACCCTATGCCGACGAGCCATTCAAAGAGGCTGGGAGCTAGGATAACTAGTGCGCCGAACATCTTCAGAACCAAGTCGATTATGATGTCTTTGGTTTCTGGCCGCAGTTTCATCTTTCTAGATATCATCTCTTTTCCTCTTGTCTTCGGACATGTTGCTCTTTTCTATGAGTGTCCTCTACTTGAAAGAACAATTAGGTCATAGCCACCTTTCTCAGCGACTCCGACTATGACCTCTTAGGGAACACCAAACTCAGTTCCCTCGTCAATTTTCAACTCCCCTTTTCCATTCGCGCGTATAGCCCTTAGTAGAATCCGCTTGGCAAGTTCGTGAGCCGCATCAGGCGATACCTCGCGAACGCCCTAAGTGTGGCTGGTACTCTCACCTCGACAAGCCTCACAATAATGCAACTGCCATCAGAAAGGCGTCTTGACATCACAGAAACAGTGACAGGACTACAGCCAAGTCAGCCCTACGCAAGATGGCAGATTATCAAACTAGAAGAGACGAAACTAGTAAGAGTGGGCTGTGAGAGAGCGAAGAAGGGCACGAAGAAGTTGCGTGAATTGAACGTCGAAAAGATGATCATAAGAGTTAAGCCTTAAAGCGCTCATCTTTAGTATAATTTACTTGGTTCAGTGCCTTCTAGAGGGCGACGATTTCCTGGAAGAGTAGGAACAAATGTGATGTACTTCAGGTAACCTGAGACTCCCATAACATTTGTGAACAACTCAACATCCTGTCTGAATTTGAAGAGGACAACTTGAGTTGGACACTAGTGGAGAGTGGAAAAAACGGCTTAATCTCGTCCAGTATGCGAGAGAAAAACAGCGGATGATCTTATCGTGACACTCATCGCCTGCTTCTTACCCGTGCCTCCATATCTTTTCCTTCAAGTCTATGAGAATTCTTGGTCTAAAGACCACTAGTATCGCCGTGAAGACAGACAGTAGGCAGCACACCACGAGCACAGGATAGCTGTAAAAAGGCCCAAAAATCATCCATTGAAAGGTTGCCCAGCTCCAATACTGGGGAGGAGCGCCGACAGCTACTGCAGCCAATACAGTCCCAAGTCCAGAGAAGCTGAGAAGCCACGCTGACAGAAGGAATCTCCTAACCACGGTTCTCTCGCAGTTGCCTATACGTAGAATCCATGCAGCCAGGAAGAAAACAAGTGGAAGCAATATGCCCCATAGTGCTACTCTGAACTTGTTGAAGTCCCAGACCTCGATGCCTTTGTCACTAATCCAGTGGAACCCATCCTCAACGGCCCACCAATCAACCTCAATGAAAAGGAGAACCGCAACAACCATCAGAATGAAAATGCATAGGAGAATACTGAACTGGCTTCTGAAAGTTGGGAGATAGTCGAGGATCGTGAACAGGGAAAATAGTGCAATTGCAAGCGTGAAGATCATAGGTAAGAGATCCAAGTTGTAGGTGGACAGTGACAAGCTAGAATAGAATGCAATGAATCCGACGAAGACGACGATGAAAATAGAGCCTCTGCAAAGTAGCTTCTTGGAACTAGATTCCTCAACGTCAGGCAACTTCTCAGCGCCAAGCTTAGGCGCTGATTTTGGTAACAGCTTTCCTAGCCCTCGCCCAAAGAGACCCGTAACAAGCAAGAACAAGATCAGCATCCCGATCGCTACGACAGTGATCAACTCTGGGGTTGTGATTGGTCTGCCTAGGTAAGCTGTATGTTGAGGAAGCCAAGACCACTGAATGTCCCACCATTGCTGGAAAGTTGGAACGGGGAAACCATCCTCCGGATGGTGCAACCAACCCATTGGGTAATAGAGGATGTCCTCGAAAGATATCAAGGAGATTACAAGTCCTGCACCGTAGATCTTGAACGAGTCCCAAGATCTGCCAGTCTCCATCTTGAAGAATAGTGCAAAGGTCAGGAAGACGAGAGGGAACAATGCGTTCCACATCCACAGCCAAAAGAGATTCATATCCTTAGCCCAGATATCCGAAAGGCTACCAGAGAAAGCAACCTCTACAACCGAGTAATCGACAGCTGCAGCTGACAGCACCAAGAGAAATGCCATAACAGACACCACAATCAACTTTAGACTGACATTCTTGATTTTCGGGAAGAACACTGGAGCGAGCAGAAGTGTCACCTCGAACAATAGGCCCCGGGTATCGGGATCGAAGGGCGCAAAAAAGAGAATTACTAGCGCCAAGACGACTACTAAACTCAGTAGCGCTATGCTAATTCTGTTCGGGACCTGTTTCTTCATAGACAAGTTCCCTCCCAGTATTCCCGCCCCTTCCAATGGAAAAGTAAGGAAATGACGGCTCCCATGACTTGTCAGATTGAGGATTTCACGGAAACTACTATTAATGATTTTTGCTCCCTTGATACAGGATGCGCTCTCAATAGGTGTGTAAGGAGGTCCTTGTTGGAGGAAAAACTTATCTAACAAGCCCTATATGCTCTTCACCATGACTTCATCGCAACAGCAGCCACAGTCTTCACCTCCCTTGATTGTGGTTGAGAACCTCACCAAGGTATACGGTAAGCTCGTCGCAGTGAAGGGAACAAGTTTTAGAATAAACAGGGGGGAATGCTTCGGTCTCCTTGGACCCAACGGCGCGGGGAAAACGACGACCCTCAAGATGTTGCAGTGCGTACTCCCAAGAACTTTAGGCAAGATAGCAATTGACGGAATGAACGTGGACGAGGATCACAGGTCTATAAAGGCAGTAATGGGCGTCGCACCTCAGGAGAACAACCTCGACCCCGATTTCACAACATTCAAGAACCTAACGGTATATGCGCGTTACTTCAACATACCGAAGGGCGAATCAGAGAAGAGAGCCAAGCGGCTACTGGGGCTCATGGGTCTCGAGAGGAAGAATAGTGTACTCATCGACGCGCTGTCAGGAGGCATGAAGAGGAGACTGATACTTGCAAGAGCCCTCATGAACAACCCTGAGATCCTGATCTTGGACGAACCCACCACTGGACTGGATCCTCAAACCAAACGCTTAATCTGGGAAAGAGTCGACATCCTCAAGCACAGAGGCGTCACGATCATCTTGGCAACACAGAACATGGAAGAAGCGTCGGAACTATGTGACAGAATTATCATCATGAACGAAGGAAAGATCATCGCCGAAGGAAACCCGAGGCAACTGGTGCACGCGAAGCTAAGTAAATGGGTGCTGAGAGTCGAGCCAGCAGACATAGTAGAGAAATTCATACACAAGAACCACCTGAATGTCGAGTCACAAGTAGAAGGAGAAAGAATCTTCCTCTTCACAGACCAACCAGAAGAACTACAAGCCCAACTTATGAACAAGCTCAAGGTAAGGGAGACTGTCATAAGAGAAGCGTCACTGGAGGACCTGTTTCTGAAGCTAACTGGAAGAGCAATACAGGAAGCGTAAACGAACCAACCGTAGCCTTGGAGGACACTAGAACATTGATTGGGAAAATCAGGAGTCCTTGGTACTCAAACATCAGTGGACGGTTCTGGAAGGTTTGGAGAAGGGACTTAGACGTCTACTTGAAGACTTGGAAGGTCAACCTCGTCCCGCCATTTCTTGAGCCCATCCTGTACCTTTTGGCATTGGGCTTTGGACTTGGGATCTTCGTGCAGGAGATAGAAGGGTTGCCATACGTCGTATTCATATCTCCAGCGCTTGTCTCGATTGCCGTTCTGAACTCCTCGTTCTTCGAATGCACATATGGCAGCTTCGTTAGGATGACCTATCAAAAAACCTTCGACGCAATTGTTGCCACGCCACTATCACTTGAAGAAGTGATTATTGGGGAAATGGTTTGGGGGGCGACAAAAGGAATGCTCTACGGTGGAATAGTCCTCGCCGTGGTTACAGCCCTCGGACTAGCAAGTTTCCCCTTGCTTCTTTTCATCATACCGTTCTCCTTCCTTTTCGGACTTCTTTCGTCAGCTCTTGCGATGTGTTGCACTGCGCTAGCCCCTACGATAGACTCGTTCAACTACGCGACCTTTCTACTGATAACCCCGATGTTTCTATTCAGCGGAACATTCTTCCCACTGAGTATTCTACCTGAATCGGTGCAGACTATCGTCCTGATCGTAATGCCGCTTCCTCACGCAGTTATCGTAAGCAGGCAACTCATGGTCAATAGAATCGATTCAAGCCAGTTGCTACTAAGCTTCTCTTGGATAGGGGTCGCCACGACAGTCCTCTTCGTACTAGCAATAGTCGCGATGAATAGGAAAATAATCAAGTGACGTAACCTTTCTTCTACTTGAAGAAGAGTGCTTTTGAGTTGTTGAGTATTCAGTAACCATTTTATAGTAGTAGTCCCAGTAAATCTAGGAATGTTGGGTGTCGAGAGGGATGCAAAACCATAGAAGAAGGGGAAGTCATCTTCTCAGTATTGGCGACACAAATCCAAGGGAAATATTTTTATATCGGGTAAACGTTTTTATCGATTGTAATAATCCGAGGTGGGTGAGTGTAAGAGGATGGCTGATGGGTTCGTTCTTCCAACCGACTTCACCACTTGGCTACTGATCTTCTTCCTGGCAATAATAGTCATAAGTTTCTTGGCAGCTTCGATAAGGCTGGTTAAGGAATACGAGAGAGCAGTGATTTTCAGACTTGGTAGACTTGTAGGAGCGAAGGGCCCGGGACTGTTCTTCAGGATACCTTGGCTCGACAAGTTTCTCGTCGTCGACCTAAGAGTGATAACTTCAGATGTGCCGAAGCAGAGGGTCATCACTCGTGACAACGTGACCACAGATGTCGATGCCGTTGTTTACTACCGGGTGGTAGATCCCAGCAAGGCTATCGTCAGAGTCATGGACTACACCGAGGCCACTAACCTGCTTGCTCAGACGACACTGCGGGACACATTGGGACAGGTTGAGCTCGACGAGCTCCTAGCTAAGAGGGATGAGTTGAACAAGAAGATACAAGGGATCATCGATCAAGCAACGGAGGCGTGGGGAATAAAGGTCACTGCAGTTCTGATCAGGGATGTCACAATACCGCCGGAGATGCAGAGAGCGATTGCTAAGCAGGCGGAAGCGGAACGAGAGAAAAGGGCAAGAATCATCGTCGCGGAGGGTGAGCTCCTAGCTTCAAAGACACTAGCTGAGGCCGCCAGGAAGTTACAAGATAATCCGATAGCGTTCAGGATAAGAGAACTCCAAACGATGACAGACATTGCTAGAGAGAAGAACATGGTGATAGTGACGCAACAGACGTCAAACCGAGACTTGGGAGAAGTAATTGGGGTAGCCGGAGCGGTCGCTAGGAGAGGAAGGAAGCTTGAATCCGAGGAGAGAGAGGGATCCAAGTAGGCGCAGGACGACTCCTTCCCTAATTTTTCTGCTGACTTTCGTTACGTTGTTCTCGGCTACGTTCTTCTCTCATCTAGTGACGCCGGTGGCGTCCCAAGGCAACTTGGTCTATACACTGAACTATGATCAGACAATAACAGTTTCATCGTCAGAATATCTTAGGGATGGGCTTAGTCAAGCTCGTGATGCGGACGCACAGTGCGTAGTCCTCCTTCTTGATACTTTCGGCGGTGACCTCGACTCAACGAAAAAAATGGTCGAGTATATGGACACATCAAGCATCCCTGTTGTCGTCTATGTCGGGCCGGGGGGTGTAGCTTGGTCTGCTGGCGCTTTTATCCTAATGGGGTCGCATGTCGCTGCAATGGCCCCTGGAACGGTGGTGGGTTCTTCCCAACCAGTGTCATACTCAGCTCTAGGTGGATCTACACCTGTGACTGACGAGAAGATCATCAACGCTCTGGCCACCTACATAGCTGAGAAAGCAAGAATTCACGGAAGAAACCACACTTTAGCAGAAGATTTTGTAAGACAGAACTTGAACTTGGCTGCTGAGGATGCGAAGGCTTCACGCGTCATAGAGATACTTGCTGCTGACCTTTCCGATCTGCTCCAACAGTTAAACGGGATGAATGTCACGACTTACGGCGGCAGCAAGGTACTCTTAACCTCATCCGCGCAGGTCGTAGCGTTGTCCCCGAGCATACCTGTCGCCTTTCTCGGTGTGATTGGTGATCCAACTATTTCGGGCTTGTTGTTTCTGATCGGCCTGTACGCGCTAATCTATGGGGTCCTGACTCCAGGTTACGGTGGTGAGATCATCGGCGGAGTCCTGATCATATTATCACTGGTTGGAATGGGTTTTGACTTCAATATTGTCGCGCTTCTTCTAATAGTAGTAGGCATAGGGCTTCTGATAGCGGAACTTCAAACGCAGGGAGTAGGAGCCCTAGGCGCGGGGGGAATCATCTGCATAGTACTGGGTTCACTACTGTTATTCCCAAGGCAGCCACCCAAATGGTTAATCAATATGAGTTGGTTCCCAGTATTTGCGGCCGTAACACTCGGTGTCGGAATTACAATGGGCGGACTCTTTGCCGTGGCATCATATAAGGCACTCAGATTAAGGAAGATGAAGGGAAAAATGTTCAAACTCGAGGGTGAAACAGCCAAAGTCACGGAAGACATCCCGGCAGGAGAAAAGGGATACATTCAATGCTTCGGAGAGTTGTGGCTCGCTACCTCAGATTACGATCTCAAGAAGGGGGAACAGGTCACGATCCTCAGGAAAGAAGACGAAGTTTTAATAGTCGAGCCGCTAACGAAGAAGAGAAAACCATGACCTTGATGGAGAGGCCAGACATATCCTAAAACGTGACTGAAATCAGATGCAAACCCTCTTCATCAGACTCTTTTACCTTCAATAAGGATTGGCCGACCACACTCCATAAAGGCAACATGTTCTGCACGCTAGTTTTCAACGTCTGGACAATCGGGACTCATGATTGTAATGTTCTTTCCTAATACTTATCAGTAGCATTATTACCTGAGCAACTCCCATGCGGGTGGATCGGAGGTATTCGTTATGGACAAGGACGCATTAAATGAGAAACTGATCAGGTTCCTAAGATTGAGAGTATTTCCTGTTTCCGTGAACCTTCTAAGAATTGCCCAAGATATTCCTAGCATGGTCAAGATACCCATTCCTGGTTACACATTCTGCTAGCTAGTGGCTCTTGCCAGATTGAATGGTGGAGTGCAAGCTGGCACCGCGAACAGCATAGTGTGCGCCTTCGCCACTTCTGTCTTGGGCATGACAGATTTCCCAGAAGATATCTGAACGAGGAAGAGGCCACTCCGCACATCAAGAACCGAGAAAGGCTATGCAAGTCTGTGTTGTCCCTGCCAAAGATAAAGACCAGGACATCCGAAGCCGTGTTAACCTCGCCACTCAACAAGGCTCCACTGGATCCAAGGGTAGTAATAGTCTCAGGAACCCAGGCACAGATAATGAGACTACTCAACGCTATCCTTGGATCAGCGGTGAGAGAATCCAGCTCAGCTCAACGGGACACGCAGGTGTTTGTGCTGAAGGCGTAGCCGCTGCGTACCTAGCGAAGAAGCCACAACTTGGGATTCCCTGCATGGGAGGAAGAAAGTTTGGGCTGCACCAAGACGACGAGACGATGATGAGGATCCTAAGTGATCAGTTAGAGGGGATTGTGAAAGCAGTTGAAGAAACTGAGAAAGCCGGATTGACGTTCCCGGTCATGGGCTGGATATGCCCACCGAAAGGGCTTGCACTAATGCCTATAGCTAGGAAGATATAGAAGATAAAGTGAATACAGATTAGCAAAAGAACTGGAGGAGATAGAGTTGGCTATAACAGCTGGAAAAAAAGCAGCAAAGGAGCTAGAACTTGGGACTCTTAAGCAAATAGGGATAGTTGTAAGAAACACCGATAAAGTTCTTGAGTACTATGAAAAGACACTGGGTCTTGGACACTTTGATTCCTTTGTCTCGGAAAGAGTAACCAAAGAGGGAAAAGCGAAACTGAAGTTGTCAGTCGCTCAAGTCGGCGGGATCCAGATTGAGGTAATTGAAGTAGTAGAAGGAGAAACAATACACTCACAGTTCCTAAAGAAAGGTCGAGAGGGGCTACATCATATAGGCTTCTTTGTTAACGATATCGAGAAGAGACTCAAAGAATTAGAGCAAAAAGGAGTGAAAGTTCTGGAGAGGGGAAGAATTCCTCTAGTTGGAATAGAATACGCGTACTTGGATACGGAACGCATTTCTGGCGTGATCTTTGAGCTGATAAAGAATCCTTGAAATGCACCGAGGACTCTGCATGCTTCGGAATGTAGATCTGTATGAAAGGTAATGGCCATTTTGGATACTGGTTCACTGACGAATTCGGGCTGCCAGCTTACGAGTACACCTGCAACCACGAGCAAGACCCTAAGGCACTCTATTTCACGGTCCAAGGTTCTTCAAGGGATCACTGGCACCAACTTGGGAACGATCGCCTCAATGTCTTGGCTCACAATGGCGGGTTTGTGGAGACCATGGAGAGCTCTAGAGGCCTCCAATGGCTAACCCGCCGTGATCAAAGACTAATGCAAACGGGCGGCGGCATAGCTATCATCCAAGACATTGATAAAGGTGTCACCTGGAGCGACATTTATTCACAAACGAATTATCACAACGGGTACCGTCGTGTGTTCGGCACTGGCTACTTTCGCAAGACAAGTAGGAGACATGGCGTAACATTGGATCATGCAATATTCCCTCCCTTTTCCGACGACCCAGTGATAATTTCTGAGTTGAACCTCGCAAACAACTCCAGTTCAGCTAAGAACCTGATACTCTACGATTATTGGGGAGTCGACATTCGGAGCATCATCGCTGGGCTCATATACTTTGACAGGCAGCGTAAGTATTTCGGCACAACAAGATTTCTAAACGCCGCTGGAAGACTTATGAAGCTTCTTGGCTATGCCGCGCGTCTTGCACCGGAGCAGGTAAGAGACTCTTTCTCATCGAAGTTTGAATTCAATTCAGAATACGACTTAGGATCTGAGAGCGTTATCCTTGAACCAGTATATAAGGGGAGAAATAGGCCTCTCAAGAACCAGGTCAGCACAAGGAACTACTATCCAAAACCAGTGTTCCTTTCTGCCCTATCTGCTCACCAAGTTCGAACTGTCACATCCACTCGTGCACTCTTGGACGATCATGGGAAATTGAAGCCTCATGAACAGCCTCTCCAGAATATAATTACTAAGGGAGACTTGCCTTGCTTGTGTTTGGGTACTGAAGTTACCCTGAAGTCAAGAGAGTCAAAGAGACTCACTTTCTTGTTTGGTTATGAAGATAAAGAAAAGATCCCGTCTCTCATCGGTAAATACCGAGTTCGTCTCACCTCCTTGTCCCGCGTCCCCTCAAAGGTATCACTTCAACCGACTTTCCCATTGTTGGCGAGCAATGCTGAAGAATGGAGACAAAATGCAGTTGATTTCTCTGTTGATGACGAGAGGTTCAACTGGGTTGCAAGAGAAGCTAGGTGGCACTCCTACCATCTTAGGAGTGCGACACTCTACGATGAGTACTTCGAGAACCATCTGTTGCCTCAAGGCGGAGCATACAACTACCTCCAGGGTATTCAGGGAGCACCCCGTGACTTCATGCTATTCGCCATTCCGATGGTGTACATTGAACCGCGGCTCTCGCGCGAGATGTTGGAATACACAATGCGCCTGATGTCACCTAATGGGAAACTTCCGTACATGACTCACGGCTTTGGCATGATTGGTGGGGCCTTCGTTCATGAGAGCCCATCAGACTTGTCGCTGTTCTTCTTGTTGGCACTATCTGAGTACGTCTTTGCCACGCGTGACTTCGAGTTTCTGAACAAGCAAGTTCCTTTTTACCCAAGATCGAGTGAAGCATCCTCAAGCGTGTACGAGAGGGTGAAACTCGCGCTTGACTTCCTCCTGAACAAGGTTGGAATCGGCGAACATGACCTTATCAGAATTGGGGACGGAGACTGGAATGATAGCATCTCAACCATGGCTAGGAATAGAAGAAGATTCGTCAAGAAAGGTGAGTCAATGTTGAACTCTGCCCTCGCCTTATACGTCCTGCCGAGGATAGCTTCCCTTCTCAGGAAGGACGACAAGAAATATGCTGATAAGATCAAGAACGTTTGGGGAAAACTTCGTGAAGCTTGCTTAAAGTCTTGGAACGGAAAGTGGTTCTACAGAGCCTGGGATGGATCAGGGTACCCAATTGGAGACGGGAATATCTTTCTTGAACCGCTTGTATGGCTCTTGATCTCCAAAACTCTTCCTCAAGACCGCGCCAATCAACTAATCAAGAACATCTACGAAAAACTTGACAAACCCTCTCCCTTTGGCCAATACATTGTCTTTCCGCCTCTAAACACATCGTTTGGTTACCTTGAGAAAGGGTGGGATGTCAACGGCGGCATATGGTTCGCCATCAATTCCCAACTGACATGGGGCTATGGCAAGTACGATGTCAACAAAGCGTGGAACTCTCTCGTCAAAAATTCCATGGCTCACCATTCTGAACTCTACCCTGATACGTGGTATGGAATTTGGAGTGGACCGGACGCTTTCAATGCTTCCTACGCTCCACGGCCCGGAGAAACATACTACCACATGTTTACGCCAACAACTGATTTCCCTGTAATGAATCTCAACCTTCACGCGAATTTCATGACAGCCCTGCTGAAACTAGTTGGAATAGAACCTAGTGCAGACGGTCTCACCGTTTATCCCATCTTACCCTTCAAGAGGTTCAGATTAAGAACGCCTGTCCTTGAGTTCATGATGGGGGACAGGGAGATTAAAGGTTCCTATTCTCCACGGGCGCCCGGAGAATTCACGTTGCGAGTGAGACTGCCACAACATTGGAACAAGGAAGAAGTCAAGTGTCTCGTAGATGAGAAAATTGTGCCTCTAGAACTTGTTGGGGAACCGTCCGTTGCTGAGATCCAAATCCGATTGAGAACAAGAAGCTTCAAGTTTGCGTTAACATTTGGAACTTAAGCTATGGCAAAAAAAGAAAAGGTAATTAATTGCAGACAGGATGCCCGGCATTCCTTTGCACTTGGTCAGAGTAGACTGACTTCTGAAAGTCGCCTATTTTACTCCTAGTTTCTTCGCCACATCGTCTACCTTGAGTTTCAAGATCTCCAGGATCTTCTCATTGGTCAGGTAGTTTCGAAGAAGTTGACCTATGTTCCCGAACTTGATTGCGTCTGGAAGCGCACCTTCGATCCTCAGCCCACCGGACATGTATAGCTGGGTTCCATCCAATGCGCCCGTGAGTAAGCCCATCATGTCGTCAGAGGTATTCGTTTCGAAGCTGATGTCAGGGTTCTTATGTTGCCCTTTGCTTGCGCTTATTCTTCCGCCTGCCGTCTTCAAGTAGCAGGGCTCTACTCCTGGTGCCTTGAATTGCAGAACTCGATCCCATCCCGCTATCTCACTTTTCGCCTCATCTGATCTGTTTGTAGCCTCAGCTAGAAGAACGAGCATGTCATACTCGGTCTTACCGATTTTCCGCATAAACGCTACCGGTCCTATCTCCTCAGCCTTCTTGTTCACCTTGTCCGCAAGAGCTTTGCTCAATATCCCACATCCGCCATCTTCACTGATACAATTTCTTTTCCATCTCTCGATGTTTTTCTGCTAACTTACTAGTCCGTTGGCTGATCGTATTCTCTCTATTTTCACCTTATAACCATTTTTGGTATTCGACTTAATAGAACCATTCGAACAAAAATGATGTCGCAATGCCGGTCTAGGCGTGGCAATGAGATTACTCTTCTATATGATCTCGATGCCCGCGTCGGTTATCTTGAACTCAAGCACTGGTTCTCTGATTTCCGTGAAGCTTACCTTCTCGATTATCATTTCTCTTTTTAACTCGGATCTGACCCAGCGCATCCTCATCTTTATCACGCTATCGGCATAGCGCCTTAGTGCTTGAACAAGGTTTCCTTCGAGAGCACCGTCATGAGCAGTCATGACGAGAACATGGTTGCGTGCTCTGACTACGCTCTGCGCCTCACGGATAGCTACATGAATGCCACGAAGGCCAATGAATGGCGAAAGCGCCGTAAGTGAATCAATAACAATATTGAGGTTTCTTGGCTCCTGTCCTAATTCATTCATAACGAACCTTTGCCCGGCCATTGCGATAGTAGCCAAAGGAGCATCCTTCACCAATTCTAGATCCGTATAATTTCTCATGCCCAGAAATTTTATGAATTCCCCGTACAGATCTAAGACAATAAGTTTCTTGCCCCGTATATGAGACTTAATGTCAAAAGACTGTATTGATTCGAAGTGCCTCAAATAATGGTGATCCGGCTCATCCGTTGGGACTAGCAGAACTTTTCCTCCTCGTATTAATGATGACACTATAAACTGCCTGCAGAGACTTGTAGTTCCACAACCTGGGGCACCGATTATCGCTACGATTGATGGTCTTGGAAACCCCCCCTCAATTGATTCGTCAAGCCTAGTGATCCCAGTGCTCTCTCTTTCGCAACTGTAAGCATCTCTTGCCGTGGGGTTCACCTAGATGGGTCCTCCTATTCTATCTCATTGTTCCCCTGCTCTTTCTTAGGGCTACTTGCCTATGGTAATATCGGCTTGCTATTCGAACGTACTCTTTTTCCGTTCGCATCATAGCCATTACCAATATGTTTCTCGATGATTTTGGCTTGATCTATGAGTTGAATGCCATTCTTGCTTGTTATCACATACTCGAGCGGCCTATCCGGTAAGGGTGTGAAAGCCATCTTTTCAACCCGCATTACTCTCCTCAGTGTAGTTCTCGCCAAGACACAATCTAGTCTGAGTATGCCATCTGCAACCGCATTGCACGCGCATACAATGTTGGCTTCAATGGCTCCCGCATGCACGACTGCGAGAAACAGATTCTTGTTTTTCCTAACAGAGTTAGCGATCATGTGAGCAAGTACATAGGCTGACTTCACGTCAACATGGGGAGCTAATGAGGAGAATGAGTCTACTGCCGTGACCGCGGGGGCGGTGATTGTCGGGTGGGTCTGCAGAATCGCGCAGGTTTGCTTTCTGTAGTCTTCCAGAAATTTACCAAGCAATGCTTTCCTTTCCGCGACCCCATTTTGTCCCTCGGTGACAGATGCTAACGAATTCAGGAGCACTCGTCCATCATGCAAGAGAAGACGCTTCCTTTCAATATACCGTCTAACATCCCACCCAAAGCTCCTAAAATGCTCGATGACTGCCTCTGGAGGTTCGTCAAGGCACAAGAACGATGCTAATCCTCCTATGTTCAGTCTAGACCATACTGCTTGCATGCAGAAGGTTGATGTACCAGTTCCTACGTCTCCCTCGAGGCAATTGAACGTACCGCACGGAAATCCTCCACCAAGAATCCTGTCAAGCTGAGCAATGCCAGAAGGAATTCTCTCAGCAACACTTGAAAAATAACTTGAACTAGCCAGTTCCTTGCTCGTACCTGCCGAAGTGCTAGCCCCCTTCACTGTACGATTCCCCCTTGATATGATTTCCCTCTACTCCTTCATTAATGAGTCCTTCGCCTTTCTATTCATGGAAGCCTATATCAAGCTTTCTCCAATCGGGAGAGCTCTTGTGAATGTTCGATATCAAAAAGCACCCCTTCAGGGTGATCTCGATATCTGCATCCATTATTGTGTACTACAGTACTGTTTTTTTTCCAATAAAACTGGCTTTCCAATTATCATTTCTCTCTGAAAGTCGAATCTGATCCCGAGATTCTCATTTTTCAGAGATTGATTGGTGAACAGCTAGCTTTCCAACACTCGGCGAATGTTATTTCTATATGGCTTTCTTATTACTCCTTTTTCCGTAATGAAGGCCGTGATATAGCCTGATGGTGTAATATCGAATACAAGGTTCCTCGCCCTTGCAGGCAGTGGCGAAATCCTGACACGAGCGACTTCACCGGTCGACAAAAGGCCTGGCGGAGAGTACAGCACCTCGTTTTCGTCCCTTTCCTCCAAAGGAATCTTCGCTCCACTTTCGAGATTCGGGTCAAAGGTTGATGACGGGGCCGCAACGTAGAAGGGTACGTCGTTTTCCTTGGCTAATACCGCTAACTGATATGATCCGATCTTGTTTGCCGTATCACCATTCCGAGCAATCCGGTCCGCCCCGAGTATACAGGCATCTATTTCTCCCCTCTGCATCAATAAACCAGCACTCGTGTCCACAATGAGGAAGTGGGGTATCCCTTCGTTTAGCAACTCCCAGGTAGTGAGTCTTGCTCCTTGGGACCAGGGTCTCGTCTCAGTGACGTAGACCTCAATCTTCTTTCCTTCTTTGTGTGCCTGCCGGATTACTCCTAGCGCTGTTCCATAGTCAACTGCTCCTAGTCCGGTATTGCAGTGAGTCAACACATGGCACTTCTCCTCGAGCAAGACACTACCATTTTCCCCTATTCTTTTGCAGACTTCAACATCCTCGTCAGCGATTCGCTGAGCCTCAGCCACAGATGACATAGTGGCTGTTTCTAAGTTCTTCGCGTTGTTGATAGTCTCGAGAACTCTGTCTACCTTGTAACTCAGATCGATGCCAGTAGGCCTAGTGTTGACCATTCTCTTTGCGCAAGAATTAGCAAGTGATCTAAGCTCCTTCAGGGAATCGTCATGATAATTTAGGCACACTTGAGCAACAGCGAAGGCTCCTGCAACACTTATCGTCAGTGTCCCCCTGATAGTCATTCCTTTTATGGCTTCCACTACCTCTTCACAAGAGTTGGCTTCAATTATTTCGAATGAGAAAGGTAGCTTGCTCTGATCAATCATCTTGATGACTCTTCCGTCGAGCCAAACGGTCCTGAACTCTCTCGTGACCCCATCAACCTTGACCTTCAAGACTTCTTAACCCCTTGCAACAAGATTATTCGTGTTGTACTGCCAGACTTCTACTAATTGGAAAACCATAAATTGCTTACTATGCCACAGACTACTCCAAGGGAGTCAAGGATGCAGGGACTTCTTCAAATAGCAGATGAGATTGCTTTCCCTTGGTTTCAATTCTGCTCTAGGAGGATTACAGCTTGAATAGAAATGAGAAAGACAAGAAGAGAGTAGGAAGAAATCTTTCTCCCGCATTCATGGTTGCGGCAGCAATCATAAACTTGCTGCTCCTATTGTTCCCATACTGGCCGCCAGAACTATGGATTTTTCCGTTTCCATACTCAAGGACTGGTGTTCTCATCCCAAGTCTGGCAATCATAGGCGTAGGCGCCATAATCTTCCTTTGCGCAGCTGTTACCTTGAAGAGTGGTTATTTCGGGAACGTTCAACCTACGACGGATCTCGTGACTTCAGGAGTCTACCGCTACATTCGACACCCAATGTACCTCAGCTATCTTGTTGCAATGTTGGGAGTCGACCTCGCGTCAAGAAACATATTCAGTTTCCCCGTGACATTCCTATGCTTCTTGCCAACACTGATTTATCGAGCGCGCCAAGAAGAAAAAGCCCTCGCTAATAAGTTTGGGCAAAGATGGATAAGCTACTCTTCTACAACAGGTTTCCTCCTCCCTAGAATCAGGAAAACCACGAAAACCGGAAGAGCTACAAGATAGGTAATCTGAATGACGAGAGCAACTTGAGACTAAATGTGTAGCGTTTCCTTCGTTGTTCAACTCGTGCCTGACATAGGGTTCGGTCGGTAATTGCGAGAGACTGTACTAACTAAACTCATATATGGGATCTCGAACTTACTCATGCGCAATGAATGATAGTAGTAGGGGAGTATGATCTTGCCTATTGAAACAGTCTCAACAATCGATTACTTAAAGGAACTAGAAAAGCGATATCCAGGCTTGCATTACGACAAGAGCATGGTCAAGCCATGGTTCTCAAAGACAAACAAGGTATTATTCAACTGCGAAAAAACAGAAGATAAAGAAAAGTGCTTAAGAAATGCTCTCACAAGACAGGACTGTGAGGAATTCACCATCGTCTCGATCGTCGAAGAAAGAGGTGAGAACGGAAAGACTCTATACTCCATAGACGAATCGAGATTCAAGAGAATCGGACGGGAAAATCTTTCAGCTTTCATTGGCAGATTCAACAAAATTCTGAAAGAACCCTTCATGCTTAGCCTACAATTGTTTGAAAAACAGCAAGTTGAGCTTCTTGGCTTCAGCTATATTTCCCCAGAGGAAAAGGCTCAACTACTGAGAGAACTAAAGAGTAGCTGACTCCCTGCCCTCGCTTACTCTAAACTATCGTCGTAGATCCTTGGTTAGATCGAAGGTGCCTCTCTCAAACTCCCAGTAATGCTTTTGATGGTTCCAATGCTGGTACAGACCCGTGGGAACCTTGCTTCCAATATTCTCGAAGCGGTTTGCCACAATTAATCGACTTGCCTTATCCCGCAAACCACTCTGCACCAAGTAAGATATTGCTGGGCTGGCTTCAGCAGTTGTCCTCAGCATGAAGACGACTCCCTTATCAGTTCTGCTAGCTATGCACTCTGGAAACTGCGGAAACGCATAGTAAAGTGTTTCAACTAGCTCATTATCACATTCAACGGCGAATGTTGAGGCCACATTTAGTCCCAAGCCTGAGAAACTATAGTAAGGAAGAAAGACCCTTGCCCTTCTTAATGAAGTTAGTCTTTTCGATAACGTGACCAATGACAGACTATATCCGTACTGACTCAGAATCCTCTTAATCTCGGATGTCTTTAAGCGCGCATCCCCATATTTGAGGCAGGAAATGAGAAAATCAACCCTGTCAAACTTGATGGAATCTTCGCTATATAAGAACTCGTTCAAGCGGGGCAAAGCCCCCTTGTTCCTTTCAGCCATTTTAAGAGGACCAATACCCAAGATGTCCTCACCATGAATCCACCTCTGACCGTCGAACATGGAAAGATTGCATGATCTACCAATCGACCTGACTTCATAATACCCGTAATCGCCGAAAGGTCCCTTGGCAAGTCTCCTCAGGCTCCCATAGAATTCTTCTAAGCTTCTTCCTTGATCCGGAACCAAGAAGGACGCCCACATCCACTCGCCGAAGGTGTCACGATTAATACTCATAGTGAACGGTTTGATCAACATCGAACTCTCGAACTCATCAGTTGGCTTGAAAAAGACTAGAAGATGCTTCAACTTAAATAAGGGGAAATTTATCGCCGATACGAATCGGAATTGGATTCGCTGCTTGAGTCGGTTATACGCCTCAATAACTGAAGCTGTAGATACATTCAACTTCCTGGCAAACCAGTTGTAAGGTCTGTCTGAGTTCTCAATGAACTCAACCAGATACTTCCTGTCAGAAGGATCAAACTCGTCGGTCGTAAACAAGCCCCAAGTCAGCACTCTGATGATCTCTTGAGGGTTGCTTATGCCGTACTTCTTTAGAAACTTTAGTCTGACTAGTATGGAGTCCTTATTCTCCACAGGGGTGCGATAAGGATCAAAAGGAATGCTTCCTAGATCTCCCTTCAGTTTCTGAACTTCTGCACTTGAAAGCAGGCCGTCGCACTTGGCGAAGAATAGACTCAACAACCGATAGAGGTTCTGCACCTCCGTGTCACTGCACTCAACGAATAAGTCAGAGTACTTGCGCAATAGCTCCCCACTATTGTTATCCAAGCCAGATCACCGGTCTCCGCAGCGTCGGGTGACTACCGGCCCTAACAACTAGGAAATCACCTTGTATATAAAATTAGGTATAGCCTTGCGAAATCCGTAAATCACATCGATCTGGTCTGACCGAAAAGGAGCATTTCCGCCTCATTCTCCAATAATAGGAAGAAATTCTCCTCTTCCGAGGGTTTCCGAGCAGATTTCGCTCAGACTCGGTGAACAAGGCAGCATTCTTTCCACTCTAGGGTCTCTTCGCCCCCCTTATGAATTCTCTGGCGTCTAGTTCATCAAGAAAGAGAAAAGAAGCAGGAGGGGATGAGTGGAAAATGATGCCTGACGGTGGATGGCCATGGTAGTTGTGACATCAAAGCGCCCAACCAAGATAGGAGCTACTTTCCTCCAAGACAACGGTGACGTTATGATTTTTCAGGACGGCAAGACGAGTGACTCCCACTTTATCTCGCCTGAGACGAGTCCTGAGAAGTTCAGGATCGTTGGTGCACTCGGTGAAATGCTATTTGAGCAGGCAAAGAAGAGTTTCGGGGTGGACTCACTAATAGTGATAGCACAGAATGACGATTTCAAGATCGTCATGTTCCCGAAAAACTCCGGGTTCGCGGTATGGAAAACCAACATCGAAATAGAACAGATCGTTCGTGAGTTCCATCGAAGCAAGAATGATCAAGGAAAATGTTCACGAAAGATAGAAAGCTTAACTGAGGGCTCGAGGTGACAGCGAAGGGGCGAGAAGTCGGGGGATAACCTCGAAAATCGAGAATAGCTACTTTTCCGGGGGTTGGCTGAGTAATGGAATCGGGTGGCTCCGAATACTCCGCTAAACCTTCCTGCCGCCTCTCACATCTTTTTGTGTGATCGTCGTCGCAAGGGAATGGGGGATCCTCATGTCTAGCGCAGTCAGAAAGCAGATGGAGATTTACAAACCTATAATTGAGGGCATGCTGTCGATCGCCCATTTAGAGTGGACATTAGCAGCGATCTGTGAAGCCTTAGTCTCAAATCTTGGGTATAGAATGGTTTGGATTGGAGCAGTAGATTGGGAGAGACATGAGGTAAGACCAATCAGTGAAAAGGGACTTGGGGGAGAATTGTTCTCGTCGATTAGAGGGAAGCTCGATGATCTACCTTCAGCTGGAGGGGCACTCGGAGAAGCCTTAAGAAGTGGTGTGCCTGTCGTTGACCACGATATTTCAAGTGATCCAACATATGCTCTCTGGAGAGGAAATGCCGCTAGGTCGCAGTGGTATGCGGTCTTGCCCGTTAAGGTCAGAGGAGATATAATCGGGGTTCTAAATATCTTCAGTGACAAGGAGGATGCATTCAAGTCAGATGAAATTGGGGTTCTTGGTGCCTTCTCACAGGCTGTCGGTGTGGCTATGGAGAAATCGAAAGCTGGGGCTCCAAAGTCAGCGACCGGCGGACAGACAAAACATACTCAAACGGTAACCCAGAAACTTGTCGATCCGGGTGAGATCTACGTTTATGGGGGTAACCTTGAAGATTCGCTTCACCTATTCAAAAGTCATCTAGATAGTGGATGGAAAGGGCTTGTTGTAGCAGATAAATATGTTATTGAAACGCATGGCAGAGGGCTGCTTAGAGATGTGCCCGCTTTCAAATTCACTGCAGATATCGATTCGTCGAATGCTGTCTGGACTTATAGTGGGCTGTCCATTCTCATTTCATCGCTGATGCGCGTGACCCAGAAACCGCTCGCATTCATAGACAGGCCAGAAGTGCTGGAAAACGGACCAGAGAAAGGCTACTTTGCGCCCTTCATTGAGGATCTGCATAGAAATGTCTCTCAGAACAATGCAGCCACAATAATGCGGATAGAGAAAATTGAGGATAGGTTGATGGACACACTCAAGAGGAACTGCAAGTTCCTGTGATTCTTCCTCTCTGCCTGATGTGCTGTTTTCACCAAGAACTGCGCGTGCTTGATAAGATTGTTCATGAGAGAAATATCGAAGTGAACGTACCCTTAAAACGGTTTTTGTGAGTACCGAGAGTCTTAATTCTGTTGACAATCATTTTATCTTCTGAGCTGAGGGTACTGAGGCAAAGCACGTGAAAGACATCTCAGGAGAGTGGAAGGAGATCGGACTTTATACAAGACTGCTTTACCAGAGATAGCTAGGAAATTAACTCGACGCTCAAGAAGATCAAGGTGGAAAAGCCTCGGAGCACGAGGCGGAGAGGAAAATAGGGGATGAGTCAAGAGTACTACTCATACATGAAAAAGCTATTTCGCGCGTGGGCTCCCTTTTATGGTTTTCTTGAGGCATTCATTCCAAGGCTGCGGGATAATGTTGTGGATCTTATCAATGCGAGGAGTGGTTCAAGAGTACTGGATGTTGGAACCGGAACGGGGAAATTGGCATTCGCATTTGCAAAGAGGCGCTATTACGTTGTTGGAGTTGATTTATCAGAAGATATGCTGAGAGTGGCAAGAAAGAATAACAAGTACAAAAATGTGAAATTCGAACTCGTCGATGCTACAAGGATGCCTTTTGATGACAGCTACTTTGATGTTTCCTGCGCATCCTTTCTTTTACACGATATGCCCTTAGTCCTGGAAGAAAAAACGTTGAAAGAAATGGTACGAGTTACCAGACCGAAGGGTATCATCGCAATTGTTGACTACGCCTTGCCCGAGAGTAGGATTATCAAGTACGTGGCCTATCACTTTATCAGACTCTACGAGAGCAGATATTATCCAGACTTTGTAAAGAAGTTCGAACTTGAGGCAACCCTTAGGAGACTAAGGACTGAGATAAAGGAAGAGATCCCGATTCTACATGGAGCGGGAAGAATCTTGATAGCAGCAAATCTAAAAGAGAATCCTTAACATATACAAGGAATCTGCGCTTATGTTCTTGGAGGCGTTCAAGGTAATGGTGAAAGTTGACCCAGATGACGAGAACAATCTATTCATAGTTTTGGATGCTTTCGGCTTACCCCTCTACAAGATCGAGGATGAACTATACCAACACTATGTTCTAACCTGTGACCATAGGAGGGTCGAGCCGATGAACAAGGAAGAGTTCATCTCTTTCCTCAAGCGCACGGAGACTCAGGGTGTTTTCTCATCCTTCAAGAAAGAAGGGGAGACCTTCTGGAAACGACTAATTAGCTTCAAGGATCTAGAGGAAGAAGAATAGTCAGATCAACACAGGACCGCTCAAAGAACAGAAGGAGAGTTGTTAAGCACTTGACCTCGATTAAGGAATTCCAGCAGTTGATGAGAACGCTCTATAGCGGGAGAGATATTGCTAGAGGTCCTCAGAAAACTATGCTCTGGCTAGTTTCCGAGGTTGGAGAACTCGCCGAAGCAATGGTAAAGGAGAATTCTCTCGAAGTTGTCAGAACGGAAGTCGCTGACGTTCTAGCTTGGCTCTGCAGCCTCTGCAATGTGCTTGAAATTGACCTAGAGAAATCTGCCACATCGAAGTATGGCGACAAGTGTCCGAGATGCAAGAGTTCTCCGTGTAAATGCGCAATCCGGTAGACAATCGTACATCTTACCGCCTGTCGAGGCGTACCTCTTTGCTTGCAAGACCTATCAAGGGTGTGTTTGCCGTCTTATGTCGCCAGCGTCACTAATCCT
>Ga0315309_1000047_pt1 | contig 67537 bp, 67 predicted proteins | sample TDP4_MG_FD_203080 | JGI IMG/M metagenome (GOLD analysis project Ga0315309, IMG submission 203080) | Freshwater sediment microbial communities from Lake Towuti, South Sulawesi, Indonesia - TDP4 | ecosystem: Environmental > Aquatic > Freshwater > Lake > Sediment | place: Indonesia: South Sulawesi... | reverse complement strand
GTGATACGCCTACGCCCTCGACATCGATTTGTTCTTCGTCAAAAAACCCAAGGACCTTGAGCAGTTTTATCTTTTCGGCGTGTCCGGGGTATCTGAGCGTTTTCTCCCACATGTCATACACATTCGTTATGGTCTGCGTCAGGTTTCTGAGCCCGTCGGTGTAGAAGGCTTCAAGCTTACCCAAGCCTGGAAATTCGACTTCTTCCAGTCCGCTTAGGGGTTCAACCTTAACTATTTTGCCTTCCTTAACTATTCTCGCTTTTCTTGTGTACTCGTCGATGAGGTTTTCTGGAGACCAAGTAATAATGTAGCCTAAGGGCGGTATGGGTTCTTCCGGGATGCCGCCCACCATTATGTGAACGGTTTGAACCCTGTCAAGTTCTGCCGCTGCGTGTCCAACAAGAATGTTGCTGATGCCGGGTGCCAGTCCACAGTCCGGAACAATCGTTACATTTGATTTTATTGCCTTGTCATTTAGTGTTAAGGGGTTTTCAGGCATGTAGGAGACGTCGACCAGGCTTTTTCCCGAAGTGATGCATGCTTCAGCTAGGCGGTAGCCGAGTTTTCCGGGCAAAAATCCCATAGCCAGGTCAAAGTCTTTCAGTGCGTTTACTACTTGTTTATGGTTTGCTGCGTCCAGTTGAGTGTATGAAACATTGCTTTCGCCGATTGTTTCAGCAACTTCCTTAGCCCTTGCTCTATTTTTGTCGGCGACAACGACCTCGATGGAGCTCATGCTCTTAGCCATGTCTTCTGCCGCAACAGAGCCTATGTTTCCACAGCCCAAGACTAGTACTTTCATAAAGGGTAATCAGAAACAGTCTCGATTAAAACTTTCCTAAAACTTGCATGAAGATTAGTGAGGGTTAATAACATTAATGAGATTTGCTCGTTCGACGAGGATTTTGACAAGATAGAGGGAATACGGAGATTGCCTAGATGTAAGGAATCGACGTCACATAGAACATGTCGCTCAATTAGCGGTTTGCGAATTCCTCTCTTTCCAAACGTGTAACCTCTTCGTTACTGTGAGTCGTAATGTTTTGGGGACTTTGGCTATGAGAGTGCCTAGGTCTTCGTCTTCGAGTTGTTTTTCTCCTTGGCTTGCGAGGAGTTTGTTTAATACGCCTATGGTGTCTGCTAGGGTTTTAGCCCAACACCGCTTCTCTTCAGATGTCAGCATTGGATCTTCTATGTGCGCTTTCGCTTCATCAATAATCTTCCAAAGTATTCGAATGGCTTCTTCAACAGTTCGTCCACCAATAGATGCGACGGTGTCCCCGTTCTTAGCTCCATCTCCCAAATGCCAAAGTTGTATAAGTTTATATAATAGCATACAACTAGTAACAGTCAGGCGATATGTGAAATGCGCACAGTTCTTCACGAACCCAACTTAGAAACAATCCTAATGGTAGAGAAAGCCATAAAAGAAGCAGAAAACTATCCAACCCGAACAGAACTATGGAGATCCTTGCCCAGACAAATCCAGTACCAAACCTTCAAAAGGGTTCTGGAATACCTAGAAGCCTCAAACAAAATCGCCTTCGACGACAAAAGAATAGTGTGGATCGCAGCAGACAACCCCAAACTGAGGAGACTCCTCGAAACCTCGGTAAAGGTGCGCTAACTCGTCTAATAGCCAAACCTTCTATCATAAGACTTATGATCTGGAAAAACTTCCAACACAACCACCCTAACCCCTTCTTCATCCGCAACAATAGAGTAACAGCATCTTCGAGTCTTGTCAAGCCTCAGCCGATAAAGGTTGTTCACGCCATACCTATCAATGTAATATTTTGGAATCTGTCTCTTCCTCACCTTCTCTCCAGCAAACATATCTCTCTTCAGAACACTCAATCCCTTGTCGATAACCCGTTTAAGATCGTCCCCTTCCCTGAGACATGAGTACAAATCATAAACTTCTCGAGCAAGAAAAACGCCAACAGGAGCACGCGGTTTCACGGTCATCGAGCCTCATTTTCTCTGCCAAACTCCCTTAAATATTTTGGCGAAACACAGCACTCTCCAATATCCCAACCACACAGCACGAACTCTGCCCATTCACCAGCCAACCAACTCCACAACACACAAAACCCCAAACCAAACAGCACATATTTGGCTCCTAATATAGGGGTCTCGCGCTGTTGCACGCACAGAAAACACCAAGGGGGCTAAGGGGGCAGAACCTTCAAAACAAACCAAGCCACAAAGCCTACTCTATCACAATCAAAAGCACTCAATAACGCGTTCCCTCTTCAAACCACCACTAGAATCCGAAGTTCAATCTATTTATAGGGGGCCTAGAAAACCCGCACACAAAACAGAGGATTGACTTGAAAATCTTATATATCACCATGGCAATTGTAAGTCTGAGCGTCATGGCTGAAATTTGTCCAACATGTGGGCTTCCAAAGGACTTGTGCGTTTGCAGCGAAATAGAGAAGGAGCAACAAAGAATCCGCATAAGACTTGAGACACGCAAGTTTGGCAGACCAACAACCATAGTGGACGGCATAAACGACAAAAACACGAACCTAGCAAGCCTGGCCCAAAAACTAAAAAGCGCTTGCGCATGCGGAGGAACGGCAAAAAACGGTCAAATAATGCTTCAGGGAGACCACCGTGAAAAAGTCCGCCAATACCTAACAAAGCTTGGATATCCGGAAGAAAACATAGAGCTTCAGTAGCTGCTACGTAAAGGTGCAACCCCTAAATGAAGCTACTACAAAACATACGTGAGGTATTTAAGACCCTAAAATATAGAAAACCATCAAAAATATATTGCCCAAGGTGTGGAAGCCCAAAGATTCATTTATCCAGCAGTCTTGACTATTGGCTGACCCCTAAAAAATACGTGTGCGAAAACTGTGGATACATCGGGCCAATAGTTATGGAACTTGAGAAAGAAGAATAGCCATAGGTTTTTGCGGCTGAAAACTAGTGATTTGCCCCATCCACGACCGCAGACCGCAACTTGGCGTGGATGCATATCCCGTAAGAGTCTTTGATGGTTTGGTGCATCAACGAGCCACTTGTCGTTACACATTAAAACCGCGAAGAACACCGGGTCTTCGACCAGTTTTTTGTCTGATTCTTTGGTCGCGGATGACTTCGCGGAGGGCTTTTGGACGGGTGATTAGCAGTTCAGAAACCGATGCCGCATAAGGCATGTCGTTGAGGAGGCGGTTTATGAATTCCTCCCTTTCCAAACGTGTACCCTCTTCCACACAACATTATAATCATATTTGGCTCCAAATAGAGGGGTCTACAACAATTGCACGCACACAAAAACGCTATAATACTATCGCTTAGTCCGGAAGCTCCAAATTCAGTTGTTTCTTCAAAGTCTTGTAACGGTTTCTCACGGTGACCTCTGTCACCCCCGCCGCTTCAGCTATGTCTTTCTGAGTTTTCTTCTGATTAGTCTGCAAACAAGCGATGTATAAAGCCGCAGCGGCTAAACCCATAGGGTCTTTGCCTGCCGCGGCCCGCCTCTTTCTGGCCTCTCGAAGGATTTGTATAGCAAGTCCTTGAGTTTTCCCCGATATTCCTGTTGTTTCGGCAATTTTCGAGACATAGGTGAGAGGATCTGCTATGGGCATCTGCACATTAAGTTCACGGAGCAAAAGCCTGTAACAGCGGGCAACATCCTTCTTATCGACCAGGCTTGCATCTGCAATTTCTCGTAGGGTTCTCGGGGTTCCGCTTCCACGACAAGCCGCGTAAAGTGCAGCAGCCGCGATAGCTGCGATAGACCTTCCACGAACTAAGCCCTTATCTAAGGCTTTGCGGTAAATGACTGCAGCCTTCTCTTTGGTGGAGGGTGGGATGTAGACTTTGTCTGAGAGGCGGTCGAGCTCGGCCATTGCTTGAGCGAGATTTCTGTCTATTGAGGAGTGCACTCGTGAGCGTATCTGCCATTTCCTTAGCCGCCACATCTGCAAACGTGTTGAGAGCGGAAGCTTTCTCCCGAAGGCGTCGCGGTCAACTTGGCTTATGGCTGTTGACAGGCCTTTGTCATGGACGGAATATGATGTTGGCACTCCAACTCGGCTTCTGGACGCCTTCTCTTCTTGGGTGAAGGCGCGCCATTCCGGTCCCTTATCCATCATCTGCTCGTATAAAACAAGTCCGCAGTCACCGCAAACAGTCTCTCCGGTGTCATAATCATGGATAAGGTTCGCACTACCGCATTCTGGGCATATGTCGACCGAGCGCTGACGAGCTACGCCCTCCTTTTTACTCACTTCTTTTCACTCCGAATACAATGTAGAACCGTTAGCTTCCACATTCCACATCACGAATTCGGAATCAGAAAAGAGCACATCCGGCCCCGCGTGGCTATTCAGATGAAATGTTTTAATATATAAAGTTTACGGCTTAATTAGAAATATCTCCTTCACAAATTTTGAATACTTACACGCACTATTAATTTAGAAAGAGAGTGGTTTGTGTGATAACGCTTCCGGAAAAGATACGTAGAATATTAGAGAAAATCGTCAAGGAGATGAGAATTACAGAAAACGTATACGCTATAGGACTGTTTGGGAGCTGGAGCCGAAACGAAGCCACAACATCAAGCGATGTTGACCTATTCATCCTTGACAAAGGCAGCTTCAGCCATGAGTATGTAGAGAGGATTGAAATTGATGGTTTGCTCATAGATTTGGATCACGTTCCAAAACGCTGGATTGAAGGTCCAATACCCCCGGAAATAGACCAAAAGTTGTATGAGATGTACATCCTTTACGATAGAGATTGGTCGCTGACTAATACTAAACTTTTAATGGTTAAATCTTATGGTTCGCCCGAGAGAGTTGACATCAGAACAGAACCTCACGTCATAGACTCAGACATCTACTTAAGCCGTGCAACTTCGGCCTTTTCAAGGGCGGACTTCCGCAGTGCACATCTTTTCGCAACCGTAGCTCTCGAAAACATCATGAGGGTTTTAGTTGAGATAGCCTTGGAACCATTTTCAAACAGTCGATTTGTGGAGAGACTCGAAGTTTCAGCAGCAAAACTTGGAATGCGAGATCTATTTAACGAATACTTATGGATGGTAGGGCTAGATAAAGCCGATACCACAAGCGCCAAAGACAAACTGAGGCTTTTCAAAACAATCTGGGACGAAATGAAAGCCACAGCCAAGCAAAATCTTCAGGCTCTTGAGTCTTCTCATTTTCAAGTCAAAACGAAGTTGAATTATTATCTAAATCCAGCCTTTTTACAGGGCGCAGTGATGCGCGCAAACTCTCTGATTGAGTCTGGAAAAGTGGCTGAGGCATCTCATTACCTGAACAACACACTTCTTAACATTGTTGAAAACTATGCTTGGTTAAAATCTTCAATCGACAAGGTAAAAATAGATTATACAACTTTAATGCGCTCATTGGAAAGCCTGGAAGACAAAAACCCAAAAAACTACAATTACATAGTAAAGTTTCTAAACTTAAGCGATATAACCAAGCTCAATGTAGCCAGCGCGATCGAGAAAACTCGAGAAATAATGCTCAAAATACGAAAAGAGAGGAAGGTTTTAATCAAAAATCACTTATTAAAGAGTTAGTTCAAAAAATAAGGTACACATGAAGCCCGGTGGTGTAGCGGACAAGCATAGCGGGCTTTGGACCCGCTGACGAGAGTTCGAATCTCTCCCGGGCTACCATTGTTTTTGATTCTGAGGCTGGTTTGCTATCGTTCCGTGTGGGAGCAGCTTGAATTGGGCTGATTTGTTGAGTTAGAGCTTGAATTATGTTTAGAAGCTGTTGTGTCAGCGGGTTTGGGACGGTCCCAGGACGGTCCTCGACACATGGTTGGGACGGTTCTGTGAGTAAGCTACAGCAAAAAAAGCCTTAGCCATACGAGAAATACTCGCAGATTTAGGCTTTAACATAAGATTGCTGAGTTAACTGCAGTTAACTATATAACTCACTATAACAATTCATAACATAAGTAGGCTCAATTCATAACAAAAGAGAGGTGAAGTCATGAACATCGAGGATCTAATATTTGAGAGGAGCAAGAAATGCGAAGTTTTCAGCAATTCGCTAAGAAGTTTTATCGCACTACTAATCGCAGCCAAGGAAGAGATCTCCTGGTCAGAATTGAAGAGTACTTTAGAAGAGAAGGTTGGTAGTGTTAACCCCAATACCTTGAGCTTCCATATCGGTAAGCTTATGGAAACTGGCTTTTTGGAGAAGTTGAATATCGAAGGTCAACCAAGATACAGAATCACCGAATATGGATCATCGGAAGTAAGAAGAATGATAGGTGAAGACCTTATTAAGAAAATAAAGGAAGGGTCTTGACATGGCGGCCCCTTTTGACGTATATAGGATTAGAAACGCCCTTGAAAGGGCGATTTCGGAAGCTCTTAACGTGTCTATCATCAGCGTTCAGGTTGAAATGCCTGAACTGAACACAGAAGGAGAAGTCTACTCGGTCAAAGGTACTTTAAAGGTGGTCCCTTGGCTCTCTGACATCGTTAAAAGAAGAGGGAAATTCGAGGCGAAATTGGATAAGGATTTAAAGATAATAAGCTTAAAAATAACAGAAGAGACGTAGCAGTAGTAAAAAGTGCAACCTTTTTCATTGATAGAAAACACGATAGTAACCAAAACAGGATAATAACTTTCTTAAATAAGGGAGGAGAGGTAATAACGGTGAACATTGCAGCAGATAACTATAATCTTACTGTTGGGAAGCTACGACCCACAGACGAAGTCTTATTTAGAGATCATAAGAGAGGAGATTGCTAAGAAGTTTTCAGGAGAAAACGTTTACACATTACTGCTCGATAGTACGGAAATTTATACTGCTGAAATTATTCAGGTGCTGGTGGAATTGTCAGATAAGTCCAAGGCCACACTTTTCATTTTCCAGAATGGCGTGTTGGTAGAGATGCAAGATATCAGTTTGAAGAACAGTTTAGACGATGCGGTTTACGATTTCCTCAAGCAGAAATATGAAATCAAAAGTATTAGTAAGGTGCCTATTTTCAACAAACTTAACACTCTGATGCGATTAGCCAAAGTGATTTTTCTGGTGAGAGATAAAGAAGAAACGCGAGGCGGCGAATATGTGGAACTTATGCATGCTATGTTCGAAGGACACTCTCAGAAGGTATGCTTCTTGAAGAGGAATGGTGTACGTCTCTCTGAGATGCTTATGGAATACCTTGATAAGTTCAAAGTTAACTTACGCCCGTATAGCGACAAACAGGACTTGATAACGGAAGTAACCAGGATTCTGAAGTATGAACTTTCATCTTAACACAAGAGATTTCACTTAATGAGTTACCAAGCAATCAGCAGAGAAAGGTGCAAGTAGCAAGCTTAGAAAAACTCGCAAAACTCATCCACATCACAGCATTGCTACTGCAGACTAAAGTCTATCTGTTTTGGCAGAATCCTTTTATTCGCTATGTGCTACGCTACAACACTCTAAAAAAATCTTCATGTCATCCTCGCTGATGAGAGTCATGGAGGCATAAAGAATGTTATACCAACTCGATGTCTTGTCTACTATAAAAATAAGTTTCTTGAACAGATCGGTGTCTGGGTTAAGCGCAACGGGATTTGACGGGTTTGCATATAGAGAAATCCTACGACGGTGCTGATACACTGCTGGTTGCCCATCTCTGTCAACCCATCCAACGTGTTCTTGACTCTCAAAATATGGTCCTGAAACCTTCCACACTCCAACGAAGCATCCACGGGAAATTTCTAATTCCTTGGCGTCCACAAGACCCTTACTTAGCTGCTCTTTAATCAATCTTTTGAGGCCTGACCTCAAATTTGCAAGGACGTAGAAAGCAAGCAAATCTCCCTCACTAACCCTTTCTCTGATTGTAATTTCATAGCGATAGTCCACTCCCCACAGCTGTTCTCTTTTCACAGTAAGCCAGTTGTAAGGGTTAGTAATGCAAAACCATGATCTCACATCATCTTCCTCCATTGTCATTGCACGTAGCTATCATAGAGGATTTCTCCTTAAATTATTAATGCAACATGAAACAAGAGTCATCCAATATCTTCGGCAACAGAAAAGTATTAACTTATACTAAACAAAGAAGTGGAGGTGGTGAAATAATGTCCTTGCTGCCTCCTGACTTGCAAGAACTTGTGACCATCATAGCCAACATCTCGATTATTGTATCATTACCAGTCATCATGTACGAATTATGGCTTTCAAAAACTGACACAACATATAATACTTATGAGAAGTTGATGAGTGACTTCTCTGACTCAACTTTCTTTTTGGTAGACCATCCCAAGCTTGCTAATAAATTCTACGTAGGCAAAAACAAGCCGAAAAAATGGGATAAATACGATGAAGATACGAAGGTGTTATATTCCTACTTGGCTTCATTGCTTGGGCTATTTGAAAGAGCTTGGGTTCTTCATAGAGAGGTCAAATTTTGGAAGGAGAGCTGGGAACAGTGGGCAACCTGGATAGAAGAACTTGTCACAAACGACACCTTCGTGGATGTATTTGATGATGACAAAAACCTCTATGACCCTTGTTTCGTAGCTGAGATACAACGGATTATTGGTAAAGTTCGTGGGAAATAATTCTTTTATCACTCCAAACATCCAACATAAGAGAAAATCTTCAAGTTGTCATTAGGCATGGTAAGTTAACACTCTCTGCTTGACAGACAAATAGAAAAAATGAGGATTAGCTGAGCACTTTTAGCCCTGCTTTGTCGTAGATTCTCTTCAGCCTCTCCAACTCTTTCCCTGTATAGAATTTAGCTATCACTGTTTTGGGCGCTCGACCCTGAAACACATCCACGTATCTGTCTGGAACACCAAGCTCGCCCAATTCGGTTGAATGCCACTTTCTGAGCACCTGCGGCGTTATCCTCACTCCAGCACTCTCACTGGCCTTTCTCCACATCGCATAGAAGGCACAGTTGCTTATCGGAAGCAACGTCTCCGAGCTATCTCGCCTGGAACTCAAGTATTTCTTCAGATAGACTTCGCACTCTTCGTTGTAGAAGGTCACACCAGCCTTCTTCGTCCGAGTGTTATGCTTAGACTTCACCGCCCTCAACCGAAAGTCAACATCCTCAAAACGGCTAAGCCTGCGCAGCTCCATCTGTCTAAGCCCAGAACTCGCATACATCAAATAGATGGCTCTCTCCTTGTCATCAGTTAAAGCCTCAAAGCCTCTCCGAATCTGAGCCTTAGTTGGCAACTCCACCTCATAGCGACCGTCTTCGTGAGCCTTCTTGAACCCTTCCATCAACTCCTTCCGCTTCAAGAACCGCATCACAAAAGCTCTAAGCCCACACAGCTGATTATTGTAAGTCTTCGGAGCCTTATCCATATAGCTCGACAGATAAGCCCGAATGCTCTCCTGGCTAACTTCACCCTTGGTAAACCGCAAAAACCTCAAAGCCGTATTCTTGTAATCTCGGCAAACTCTCGACTCCAACCGCTCATCAATCGCACAATGCTTATGAAACTCCGAAACAACGCTTTTTAAATCCCTTATCCGCAAAGAAGCTGGATTTTGGCTCTGATTTAAAATCGGAGCAAGCTCTGGACCCGCTGACGAGAGTTCGAATCTCTCCCGGGCTACCAAAAATAACACTGTTTTCACTATTATTCAACGAATCTACCGTTGAAAAATGGGTTATTAACTACTTCAAGTATTTTTCTACTGTTTTTACTGTGATTGAAGCCCGATTCACGTGTCTTTTCAACTAGTTCCTTGTCAAGATATAACACGACATTTCGTTTGTTGTTCATTCTGCATTCGCACCGGAGTATATGCGAAGGGAGGGAAAGGCTCTGTGTTATAAGTTTGGTGCTTGAAGCAAAAGCAAAATGGCGTGTATCAAAAGCAATAAAGCCTATAGTAATTCACAGATACTACTGTTATGAAAAGGATAAAAATTTTGGGTGCTGGTCTTTCAGGTCTGACTGCTGCAATAAATCTCGCAAAAAAAGGTTACAAAGTTGATATTTACGAAAAAAATGAAGACGTGGGTATGAGGTTTAATGGTGACATTCAAGGTTTGGAAAACTGGTCTGAAAAGAAGAACATTCTAGAAGAATTGAAAGAAATGAACATTGATATCAGTTTTGACTGTGACCCTTTTTCAAAAGTAATCCTAACTAATTGCTCAAAAACCAAAGAAATTAATTCCAAAAAACCATTGTTTTACCTAGTAAAACGAGGTTCCTTTTCTGGAGCAATTGACTATAGTTTAAAAGCGCAGGCATTGAAGTCTGGCGTGAATATTCATTTCCAGAAAATACTTCCTCCGAATGAAGTAGATATTGTGGCAACCGGTCCTATTCCAAAAGAAGTCGTAGGGGTTGTTAGAGGGATTGTATTTGGTACTAATATTAAAGATATGGCAATCGTAGCGCTTAATGACAAACTGGCTTCTAAAGGATATTCCTATCTCCTTATCACGAAAAGATATGGTTGCATGTGCACGGTAGTACGACGAGATGAAGTATGCAGAGTTAATGGGTATTTTGAAAAGACAAAAGAGTTCTTTGTTCAAAGACTCAATTTAGACATGCAATCATTGAAAACGGTTAGCGGTGTTGGTAGTTTTTCATTGAAAAATATCAGGGAAGGCACCACATTATACGTAGGCGAAGCTGCAGGGCTGCAGGACTTTCTTTGGGGTTTCGGAATGAGGTTTGCCATTACGTCTGGTTACCTTGCAGCGCAAAGCATCATTAGTGATAAAGATTATGAAAAAATTGCCAGAAAATATTTTGGAAATAAATTGAAAGCGGGTGTTGTAAATAGATATTTGTGGGAAAACGTCCTCTGCAGAAAAGATTATTCAGTTTTGATCAACATTGCGGAGTTTGTAAAGGAGAATATCTTTTCGATGCATAACTATAATTTATTGCAAAGAATAATTTATCCCCTAGCTCTATTCAATCTAAAGAAAAAGTATCCTAAACTTAAACCGTGAGGCGTCTTTTCCACTAATTCTTTGTCCAGATACAACACAACGTTTCTTTTGATGTTCATTTTGCTCTAGGACCCCTTTGCGTGCAATGGGGATGGGAAGGTTGCCTAGAAATGAGAAATTTAAGTGAGACAAGTTCACGTATCCTGTGCTTCCAATTCAAATCACTTATTAAGGTCCTTTGGGGATATTTTTAGAAAGGCTGATAATTTTGCCGTAACCTCGATGATTTAAACCAATATCTGAATCTGTCTTAGGCTATTCTTAGGTTATGCATTTAGCCGTCATTCAGGTCTTAATTCTGAGCGAATACTGAGCAATGAGGCTGTTGCTGTGATCTGCGTTATAAGAACGTAAAATATTATTAGAATGAAGGGTGGCTTTGACTCCATTAGTAAGCCGTATACCGCGCCGCTGATGAGGAAGCCGGCACCGTATGCTGCGTTGAACATGCCATAGGCCGTGCCCCTTGAAGAAATCGGTGCGAGTTCTGGGACGGCTGCACGATAAATCGACTCTTGCATTCCAAGCACCAAACCGAAGACTATAGCAGCCGCTATGAGCGTTGACAGTTCGACGCCAACCAGGGTAAGTAATGGTGGGAATAGGGAAAGCATAAATGGCATAACTAAAAGTCTTATCCCAAACTTGTCGTAGGCGTACCCGGCAAGTAAAGCAACGGGCGCATCTACCCCTTGAATAAGCAAATATATTAGCGGCACAATCCACTCTTGTCCCGTTGGCTTAAGAATTTCTGAGGCTTTTAACAGTATTAGCGTGTATGGTATAAGCCCAACAGTGTTTGAAAGAACAGCGAAAGTGTAAATGTAGAAGGGTTTTGCCAGTTTCTCCCTTTTCTTCGCCGTCTTTCGTGGTTCAACAATAATTGTTCTTGAGCTTATTCTCCTATAGGTATAAGCTAAAGCCACCAAAAGCATCAGAAAAGGCAAGAAAAGAAAGCTAAAGGTATAATGATAATTGTTGTTGCTGTAAAACATCAGGGCAGCTACCATAAGCGGTCCTATGATGGCGCCTATCTGGTCCAAAAGTTCATGGACACCAAAGGCTTTGCCTGCTCCTATGTCCTTGCTTATAATGGATAATACCGTGTCTCTGGAAGGCGCCCTGAAAGCCTTCCCAAGCCTTTCAAGCAAAACAAGAGTTATGGCTATTCCCAAGCCTAGTTGAAGTCCCAGAAGTGGGATTGAAACTATCAGGGCGTAGCCTAGGAATATGAAGAGCCAGTAGGTACGGGTTGTGTCGGCTAAAAATCCGCTAACGAGTCTCATGGCGTAGCCTAAAAAGTCGCCTAATCCGCCAACCAATCCCACGATTACCGCTGTGGCGCCCAAAAACTCGAGATAGCCTGGAACTATGCCTCTGGAGCCTTCATAGACGAAGTCGCCCATCAAGCTCACGATTCCCAGAAGGAGTATACTCAAGTAGGCATTTTGGTGGCTGCTTAAACCTGTTTCTTGACGCATTTTTAACCGCCGTTCTGGTCTACTTAATTGTTTCGCTACGTTTTCTTTTGTTTGGCGAGACGTGCTATTGCCTTTTCCTGTTTTTCTAAGGCTTTTTTGAAGGCTTCTGAGGCGTCTTTTTCAAGCCAGTTCAAATAGGCTAGACTCACCACAATTACGTCTGCTATGTCCACTTCTATGTCTTTGCCGAGCCTTCCTTCCGCGATGTATTTTTCTGCCACTTGACCAACCTGTTCTGTTAGAAGGGTTATGAAGAAACTGGACGTGAAGACCTCCTTTTTATGAGACTCGTAGGAAATTTTCTTCACTGCTGCTTGAGCTTCTTTCAACATTTACCTAAAACCTCTTGTTTTCTCTGCTAATCTTAAACTATTTTGGTATATAAATTCGAATAAGAGAGTTGTAGGAAATTATTGACTTTGGGTTTTGGCTTTATCCCATGATTGAGTTATTTCTTTGACGAGTTGTGGTTGAAGTATGAAAATGTCTCTCGGGTCTTCAACGTATATGTAAAACATGTAATGTCTAGCAAAGCTCGTTAACCTTGTGGATTGATATTCTGGTTTTCTAGGCAGTTTCTCTGCGTAACGCTCAATGACGCTGTCTAGAATTTCTTCTAGTTTTTCCGTGGGTAAGCGATGGTCAAAGGTTAACTCGAATCCGTAACAGAATAGGTTTGATTCCCCCGCCATAAAGCGAAAGTTTGTTATGTCCCTGTCCAAAATCCTTTGGGTGCTTATGGAAACCATGGTGTTTGATGGAGTTAAAATTTTTGCATAGTTTAAGGTTACTTCTTGCACTACTCCCTCAATACCGTCTATGCGAACATAGTCGCCTACGCGGAATGGCCGTGTAATTAAAAGAAACAGTCCAGCTACAAAGTTTCCGATGGTACGTGTGGAAGCAAAACCTACAGCGGCACCACTCAAAGCTGAAAAACTGACTAAAAGAGTTGCGGGGATTCCACCCACGTGTAGAAGTGCAACAATCGCTCCAACTAGTATCATGAGCCTGCCCGTTAATACTATCCCGTTTCTGACTTCTGGAGGCATCTCTGTCCGCTTTATAACTTTCCTTAACCATCTTGTGACTATTCGCTCCAAAAATGCTGCGACAGCCGCTATGACAATTACCCATATTATGGTTATTAAATATGGGTTCTCGGCAAATACTTCCTCGAAATGCATCAACTCATAACTCCCTTTTTTCTAGTATGAAATGGTTAAAACAAAAATTAAGCTTATTTGATTTGTTATCACCTCAACATGTACAAAGTTAAGAAAGAGTTTGCGGGCGAAAGCTTTTATTAAGGTCCAAAACTTACTTTGGCAATACCTTAAAAGTTGATGCGTTATGGCTTTGCAGAAAGGTGACTTCATACTAATGGATTACACTGCTAAGGTGAAAGAAACAGGCGAAGTCTTCGACACAACCAATGAAGAGACCGCAAAAAAAGAGCGCTTACACAAGGAAGGCGAAATATACGAGCCCAAACTCGTAGTTATAGGAGAAGGATGGGTTCTTAAAGCCTTGGACGAAAGCCTTGCAACAATGGAAGTTGGCAAAACCACTCCCGTTGAAATACCGCCTCAAAAAGCTTTTGGGGATAGAGACCCTGAGAAGGTTAAACGTGTTCCGCTGAGACAGTTAACTGGTAAAGGAATAACTCCCAGCCTTGGGATGCACGTCGAATACAATGGGAAGACGGCTACCGTTAGGGCTACAGGCGCCGGGCGGGTTCTCTTGGATTTTAACCCTCCATTAGCAGGAAAAACGCTAGTTTACGAAGTGACGGTCCAGAAGAAACTTGAAGTGATGAAAGACAAAATAGCCGCGCTCATTCATCGCAGAATACCGGCTGTAGAAGAAACCAAATTTAGATTCGCGGTTAAAGAGAAAGCCGTCAACATAGAAATGCCCGAAGAAGCCTTCTACTTAGAGGGAGTCCAAGTGGCGAAAAGAGGCATAGCCATGGACATACAAAGATTTTTCCCCAAAATAATCACTGTTAAATTCACTGAAACCTTTAAAGCGGAACCCAAAACCAAAACGAAACCTTAGTTTATCCTACCGTAGCATATGTCTGTCTTCTATCTATCGAGAAAGCTAATGTCAGCGCCATCATGCGATAAGGGAAATCAGAGAAGTTAAACAACATCCACAAAACTTATTAAAATCGAAATTCTTATTATTATTCGGCGTGTTCGATAAATGCAAAAAAGTCGAGTTGGCTCGAAAGGAGAATTATTTCCTCCTAAGGAAATTAGAGAGAGACTAGGTCTTCACGCTCATACAAAAGTCATCTATAAAATTGAGGGAGGAAGACTTGTGGTTGAGCCCGTTCCAAGCCTCGAAGAAGTGTTAAAGGAAACTCCCTCCGTAGAGATAACCCTCGAAGAATTTCACAAACTCAGAAAGGAACTGTCTCGGAAGGCCGAATCTTGAAACTACTCATAGACACTACATACCTTCTACCAGCAATAGGAATCTCAGTCAAAAATCTCCCAAAAGACGCACCGATCAAGTTGACACAAAAGGGACACAAAATTTCCATCAGCGATATAAGCGTCTTCGAACTCTCAGCCAAAGGCGCAAAACAAATCACTGCAGGAACTCTTCCCGCCGAAAGGGTAACCAGAGGCGTAAGAGCCGTCATCTACGATGAAACAATAGAAGCAATTCCGATTCATGAGAGCACAATCTTACTAACAGCATTTAAACTCAGAAGCATGCTCAGCGACTTCATAGATTGCCTCATTCTTTCATCAGCCATAAACCAGTGCGACGCTTTAATAACCGAAGACAACGACATCCAAAACCTAAAGAAAAACAAAGAATTCAACAAACTCCTAGCGACAACAAACCCAAAATTCAAGATTCAAGCACTAACCGAAACCCTGTAACCTCAACGCTCAGATATCGCTACATCACCGTGTCCATCGGTTATTGTGAAATCAAAAACGGTCAGAGTCTGTCCCTACCGTACCCAAACTGCAAAACCTATTTGAAGCCAAAAAGAGGGGCTCTCAACAACCGCACGCACAAAAGCTCAGCTTTATATAACCCCTGTTGTTTTCGCAAGCCTCTCGCAAGCTTCACGGCTTAAATTGAGCTTGTTAAGGATGGTGTATCTTTCAGGTCTGATGGTTGCAGCCATTCCTAAAGCTTTCACCACATCTTCCTCTTCCACGCCAAGCTCACGAGCGTTTACAGGCGCGCCCAACCTCTTCAACGTTTCTCTTATTCGTCTCCAGTTAGCCCTATGAAGATAAGCCATCATTATCGCTCCAACACCGCACTGTTCACCATGCGTAGCATGAATGGGCTTAATAATATCAAGGGCGTGGCTAAACAGATGTTCAGAGCCACTACATGGGCGGCTGCTTCCAGCGATGCTCATGGACACGCCGCAACTTATCAAGGCTTCTAAAAGCACCCGTAAACCTTCTTCACTTTCCGGCTTAATCAGGTCGGCATTTTGCGTTACAAGTTTAGCGCTCATCAAAGCGAGGCTTGCGGCATATCCCCCATAATACTCATTTCTCTCTTCATGCGCTAATTTCCAGTCTTTCACAGCTGTAAATTTTGCGATCACGTCTCCACAACCACTTACGGCAAAGCGCCAAGGCGCCTTCATTATTATGTTTGTATCTGCTATGATGGCTACGGGCGCTTGAGCCATAACAGAATATGGTTTTTCAAAGCCCTTAACAGAAGAGAGGGGACTCGCAATTCCATCATGGGAAGCTGTGGTTGGAACGCTTATAAACGGAACTTCTTGGCGAGCGGAGCTCAGCTTTGCAACGTCTATCTTTGTTCCTCCGCCCACCCCAAAAACAACTTGTGGTTTCAAAACCTTTATCTCTTCTTCAACAGCTGCCACATCTTTAATAGTGGCTGATTCAACAAGAAAAGTGTTAACTTCTAACCCTTCTCCTTCAAGAATCTTTATAACAGTTTTTCCAGCAATATTATAAGTTTTTGCGCCCCCAACTATAAGCGCGGTTTTCGTAAATCCCAATCTTCGAGAAACTTCAGCAACACGCTCTATCGTGCCATTTCCAACAATAACTTCCCTAGGAAGCTGCATTCGATGATGCTTTAGAGGCAAATCAACCACTGTTCAGGTTTTGTAACAGTCTCTATTTCATAGCGATCTGTGTTTAAAACTTTTTGAAACCCAGCGTTTCCTACTAAGAAATATTGTTTTATCGCAATGTTTTGAACCGTAATATTAATAAATCTCATGAACATGATTACATGATGCTGCTTCCTAGCGAAGTAAATCCGCGATGCGTTTAGGTTTTGGGAGAAAAATAAAATGACAAATAATAATGTGATAAATCGACTAGTGTTAAAGGGAACAACAACAATCGGCGTCGTATGTAAAGACGGGGTGATACTAGCTTCGGACACACGTGTAACCATGGGTTTCTATGTAGCCCACAAACATGGGAAAAAGATATACAAAATAGATGACCACTTAGCCATGACTATTGCTGGAACGGTTGCCGATGCACAGAGAACCGTGGATATATTGACAGCAAATGCACAGCTTTACAAACTCAACATGGGCAGGCCTCTACCCGTAAGTTCTGCGGCAAGACTCACCGCAAATCTTTTGTTTTCAGCCAGATTTGCACCATTACTCACACAAGTTCTTATAGGCGGCATGGATAACACTGGACCCCACGTTTTTTCATTAGACCTGTTTGGAAGTCTAACTGAGGAAAAATGCGTCGCCACCGGTTCCGGTTCACCCATAGCCTACGGCGTTCTAGAAGACAGATACAAAGAAGATGTTTCTGTTGAGGATTTTTTACCAATAATTGTCAAGGCTGTTAATTCAGCTATGAAGAGGGATGCTGCAAGTGGCGATAGCTTTAACGTTGCATTGATAGACGAGAAGGGCTATCGAGAGCTAACCGATAAGGAGAAAGAAAAACTCTAACATGAGGATGTTAAAATCGTGGCTCGGGACTCTGAAAGAAGTAAGGTAGAAATAAGTCAGTATATTTTAGAACATGTTCCAAAAGAAGCCGAAGTGACAAGAATAGAATATGAAGGGCCAACGCTCGCTGTTTATACCAAAAGACCAGAAATCTTGGTTGAACAAAGCAGTGCAATCGCCGACGTGGTTAATATAATAAGAAAGAGAATAGTTGTACGCTCTGACCCTTCGGTGAGGCTTCCAGAAAAAGACGCCGAAAGAATAGCCCGCGAAATAGTATCGCCTGAAGCAGATGTAACAGACATAAATTTCGACCCAAGCCTTGGCGAAATAGTAATTGAAGCTAAAAAACCGGGACTAGTAATCGGAAAGAATGGGGCAGTTCTACAAGAAATCATAAAGCGGACTAAATGGCGTCCTCATGTTTTGAGGAGCCCTCCATTGCGTTCTAAGATTGTAACCCATATGCGTCATTACCTTCATTCAGAAAGCAAGGAAAGAGAGCGAATACTACGCACAATAGGCGAAAGGATTTTCAGACCTAAAATCTACGAGGTTGGAGACATTCGGATTACAGCCCTCGGGGGAGTTCAAGAGGTTGGAAGGTCAGCCTTCCTAGTTGAAACGAGAGAAAGCAGCGCACTATTAGACTGCGGCGTTAACCCCGGCTCTTCCAAGCCATTTGAGGCTCTTCCAAGACTTGATATTCCGAGTTTTGAGCTGGACTCTTTAGATGCTGTTGTTATAAGTCATGCTCACCTCGACCATTGCGGCTTGGTGCCTTTTCTGTATAAATATGGATACGATGGCCCCGTCTATTGCTCGGCTCCAACTTCAAACCTGATGACGCTACTTCAGCTGGATTATTTAGATGTGGCGAGTAAGCAAGGTGTAATGGCGCCTTACGACCAGAGAGATGTTCGCGAATGCGTTTTGCACACGATTCCTTTGCGGTACGGCGTTGTAACAGACATAGCCCCGGACATTCGCTTAACCCTGCATAATGCTGGCCACATCCTGGGTTCATCAATGACTCACCTGCACATAGGCGAAGGTTTGCACAACATTGTCTACACTGGAGATTACAAATATGCAAGAACAATGTTGCTTGAAGCGGCAACAACGGAATTTCCGAGAGTTGAAACGGTGATAACTGAAACCACTTACGGAGGCGCAGAGGACTTTATGCCTTCACGGGTTGAAGCCGAAGAACGCCTAACAGCAGTTATTAATGAAACTTTAGAGCGTAGAGGCAAAGTTTTGATTCCTGTGCCAGCGGTCGGTAGGGCTCAAGAAATAATGCTCGTTATCGATGGTTATATGCGGCGTGGACTAATGAAGGAGGCACCAGTTTTTATTGAAGGCATGATTTCAGAAGCAACTTCCATTCACACCGCGTATCCGGAATACTTGGGAAGAGAGGTCCGCCAAAGCATACTTCACGATGGAGTCAATCCGTTTCAATCCGACTACTTCACAATCGTGGAACATCCAAACATCAGGCAAGAAATAATAGACGGAGAACCATGCATTATTATGGCAACTTCTGGTATGCTTGAAGGCGGCCCGGTGATAGAATACTTCAAAAGCTTGGCGGAAGACGAAAGGAACACGGTGATTTTTGTGAGCTATCAGATTGAAGGCACGTTGGGGAGGAGGGTGCAGAAGGGCTTAACTGAAGTTACTATGATGAACAGTGAGGGCAAACTAGATATCGTAAAGGTTAGATTGCACGTGGGGTCAATTGAAGGTTTCTCGGGGCACTCAGACAGACGACAGATAATCAATTACATAACTCATTTGACGCCAAAGCCTGAGAGAGTGATCGTGTGTCACGGTGAAAGGGTGAAATGTCTAAGCATAGCGAATTTCATTCAGAAGAATTATGGTGTTCAGGCACTTGTGCCGGCGGTGATGGAAACATTTAGGCTGCTGTAGTTAAAAATACGCCTTTCAAACTATTACTGTGTTCTTTTTCTAATGTTCATCATAAGCAGTGGTTACGCGATTTTTCTCAACACGTTGTGGGATGAAACCCCTTTTGCTGGAGTAGATTTCGGCAGGCTTGCTGATTATTCCGTGCTTACTGCTTTGAAACGTTTTTACTCCTTGAGAGAAGGAAAAGGCTAGTGCTCCACAATGCAATAATTTTCAACCATAAATAATTTTAAGGGCTCTGCAAAATATGTTCAAAACTAGGTGGCTGGTTTGGCGTCTCATTCGGTCATAATGGTTTCGAACTTGACGAAATATTATGGAAAATTTAAGGCGTTAGATTCTGTCTCCTTTGCGGTGGATAAAGGATGGGTGTACGGTTGTCTGGGGCCGAATGGGGCTGGCAAGACAACCACGATAAGAATCTTGCTGGGTCTCCTCAGACCAGATCAAGGAGAAGTTCAACTAGCTGGCATAAACCCAGCAAGGGACCCAGTTAACGCGCTTCAACTTGTTGGGTACGCCCCTGAACTGCCAACGCTTCAAACTTTCTTCACTGGAGAGCAACTGCTTGACTTTATGGGTAAGGTGTTTGGGTTGTCTGCACAGGCTAGGAAAGAAAGGATTTGGCAGCTTCTTGATCTGGTTGGTTTAAAAGAATGGGGGAAAAAGAAGATTGGAACCTACAGTAAGGGGATGGTTCAGAGACTGTCTGTGGCCTTGGCCCTTGTCAATGATCCTATGGTTCTGATTATGGATGAACCCACGATAGGCATGGACCCGGAGGCCACAGCCCACTTCAGAAGCCTTTTCACAAACCTTTCAAAAGAGGGCAAAACCATCTTCATATCATCACACCTCTTAGATGAGGTTCAAAGAATTTGCACTCATGTAGGAATGATAAATAAGGGAAAAATTGTTTTCACAGGTTCTATTGAACAGGTTTTGGAAGCATTCACCCAGCAATGGGTTGTGGAGGCCGAGCTGGAAAGAGTTACCGAAACTATAGTGTCGAGCCTAAAGAAGCTTGATTTTGTGGAAGATGTGAAGGTGGAGGGAAACAAACTGATGATAGCACTTAAGGAGAAGAAGGACGTCAGAGGCGAAATTTCTTCGGAGATCTTTAGACAAAAAGGTGTGTTACTGAGCCTAAATCTCCATAAGATTACGTTGGAAGACGCTTATCTCCGCGCCCTAAAAGGAGGTCAATAAGCATGAGCGCCCTCCGGAGAATCACCGTTATCGTAGGCTACGAGTGGAGGAGAGCCCTAGCCAAAAAGTCGGTTCTAGCCCTAATAATCCTAGCTGTAGCAGTTCAAACTTTGATACTGACGCTTTATTCTCAGTTTACAGCGGGCACTATGTTTTTGACGGAAGAGGTCAAACCTTTCATGTGGATTCTTGGAGTGTTACAGGGTCAAGGTCTTTTCGTCCAACTGATAGCTATCATAATCGCCGGGAGCACAATGTCTGAAGAATACGAGCATGGAACAGCTGATATACTGCTCTCGAAACCCGTCACGAGAGTTGAGTACTTGTCTGGGAAGTTTTTGGGTGGTTTTTCATTGCTAGTCTTAGTGGAGGCTCTTACAACCGGTGTAGGAGTCATTCTGGCGAGTTGGTTTTTCGGTCCCCAAAACAGTCTCCAATACGTTCCACTCATGTTTTTAGCGATTGTTTACTCAACTCTCATTTTCTTCTGTTTATCCTTCATGTTTAGCGAAGCCTTCAGAAGAAGCACCCTCGCTGTGCTAATTGCTCTCGCCATACTTATTGCTTCATCCATCATAAGCCAGCTTCTAGCTTGGCTCTACATTACGACCAGCGAATATCTGTACTTTTACCTAAGTAGAGGCATTCCAACGTGGGGCTCAAACTACTTTCCCTCGCTTCTAATGAGGGAACTGATGATTATACCAAGCACCGCTTTTCTTAATTTGATCAATGACCCTTTAATACCCATTGAAGCGGCGAAAAGAGGGGTTTCAGAGGCAATCTTGGTTAGGGAAGCTCTTCAACAAGCGGCTATCACTATTGCAGTTTATGCCATAGTCTTCATTCTTATAGCCGTTTACAGACTCCTAAAGTCGGATGTTACAAAGAAAACGGCTTAAACAATCGAGCAACCCAGCATTCTGTTTATATTTCTGCTTTAAGTAGGAACTCTTCTGCGTTTTTGAGGGCTGTTCTATAGAATACAAAGGTTATGACGGCTGCTATGACTGCGCTTATGGAAATTGCGACGTAGAGGTCTATTTTTGGTAAGGTTACTGGAACGGGTATGTACCTCATCGTAACTGCGTATAGAAGGAGTGGAGAGAATATTGCCAACGCTAAGACTAGACATAACAGCATGTTGACCAGAGCCGCCAATGGCTTAATCATTCTAGGTCTTGGAACTTCGACGAAGTCAGCTCCTCTTATTCCTGCTCCGAGCGAAACTGCGCCTAAAGCGAAGATTAGCAAAACTGACTCTATCAACAATGCTATAACAATATCTAGCGAAGGACACGCGACTAGAATTCCAATGACGCCGCACACCAGCGTCACTATGCATGAAAAGATGGTTACAAAACCATACTTACACTTGACTAGGCTACGCGCGGTGATGGGTGAAGAAAAGAAAAGCCATACAGACCCGCCTTCCTCACCAATTATCATGTTGCCCAGCATTACAGCCATTATTGCTCCTGGCATCAGGAAAATCCAAGCGAAAAGAAACCGAGAAGGCTCCGGCGAAACAGGTCTGCCCAACATTCCTAAATACTGCATCAACGGCATAAGTATGAAAACTATGGGGATTATGAAAATGTACATGAGTTCCCGCCGTCTAGTGAAAGCCTTGAAGTCTTTCCTTATCAGAGCAGCTTCTAATGAGGAAAATCCAAGCTTTCCCAAGAGGCCAACTTTTGGGGCGTAAACTCCTCTAGAGACAGTTATTGCTGGCGGCTCATACAACCCGAATTTAGCGTTCAGCCTAACAGCCAGGTAGAATAGAACCAGAATAAACAGAAGGGAGGCCAGCGAAAAGACAATGGTTTGCGCCAGCATTCCACTCACAAAAGAAGCCAAAGAAGCTCCCAACCATACGTATGGAATGAACCAAACAGCCGCTTGGGCACCAGCAATCATCTCAATGAGGGTGACTAAACCAGTGCCAGACGTGATGGCGAACCAAACCACGTAGAAGGCAATAAAAAAGAGTAGGGAACCTAAGAATCTCACCCAAATAGCGGCTTTTCCAGAAGACTTGTAAACGGCCCCTATAAGCCTCACCTGCAAAACCCTGAAAATCTCCGTAGTCATGCTAGCTAGGAAGGCGCTAGCCAGCAAAGCGAAAATTGTAAGGATGGCGAGAGGCAACTCCTCCAGAAAAATAGAGAACGCTGCTATGGCTGAACCGAATAGAATTATGGAAGCCAAGGGAAAACCGATAAGGTGAGCTAGGGTTGAGGCTAAAGTGTGCTCCTCCCAAGTAATGGGTAGCCAGTAAGGAGGTTGAATGGAAAGCCTCACCCCAGTGCGTTGAATCTGCCCCATCATGGTGAAGATCAGGCTGTAGAGTAGGATCAAGGTGGGGAGGGACAGGAAAAAGTAGCGGGCACTCTGATAGAATAAGCCCTTCATTTCAGGATCAGGCAACGTGTGATAGAAGCTTCCGACAGCTAGTCCTATTGCAAATCCCAGAACACACGCTCCCCCGTATAGCAAATACTGAAGAACCCTTCTTTCTCGATATCTCCTAAGTTTTTGACCTCTGATTAATCTTCCAGACTTTATTTCGACGCTTATGAGTCTAACAATGTTTTTCCAGTTCACTTCAAAAGCGCCTCAACAACAGCTCTAATATCCCCTGTTCCCGTCAGTTTTAGGAAAATATCTTCTAGGTCTGATCCAGGTAGTCTCGCCTTTCGTCTGAGTTCTTCCATGTTGCCTAAAGCCAGCAGCCTTCCCTCGTACATTATGGTTATGCGGTCGCACATGGCCTGTGCAATTTCTAGAATGTGGGTTGACATGATGGTTGTCACTCCTTGAGCTGCTAGTTCGCGTAGAAGATCCTTTACGATTCTAGCCGACTTTGGGTCTAAGCCGTTTAAGGGTTCATCTAAGATGAGTAGTTTTGGCTTGTGAAGGAAAGCAGAGATTAGGGCGATTTTTTGTTTCATCCCCTGCGAGTAGCTGCTTATCATGTCGCCTTCTCTTCCTTCTAAGTCGAGGGCTTCTAAATATTCTTCAATCCGCGTCTTCTTCTGCGACGATTCAACTCCGTAAATGTCACCAACAAAGTCAAGATATTCCAGTCCGGTCAAAAACTCGTAGAGACGCGGAGTCTCAGGAACATATCCCACCTGCCTCTTCACCGCCACCGGGTCCTTTTCAGCATTTATGCCCAAAACCTCCAGAGACCCCGAGTCTGACTTAACCAATCCCAAAATCATCTTCAGGGTGGTGGATTTCCCTGACGCGTTGGGTCCTAAAAGGCCGAAGATTTCTCCGTGTTTAACATCTAAGTCTATGTAGTCTACGGCTACTATGTCGGCGTAGTGTTTGGACACTTTCCTCAGCTCTACGGCGTATTCACCGGTTGAAACCATTGGCAACTACCACATACTGAAAGAGTAAAAAGTAAACATTTAAGCTGTTCCATGCCTACTCAGATGCCTGCATGGTTCGAACTCAGCTGACAGCCCTTAAAATTGTTTCAGCTTCAACTCGAGAAAACGTACATCTCACGAAAAATGAGAATTTAAACCCAAAACGGAACCACACCTACTGACACAACAAGACATATTTGGCTCCAAATAGACGGGCTAGAAACAATTGCACGCACACACAACTAGGCTGCCGTAGGTATAGGCTCGTTTGAAACCGGCGTCTTCTCTCGCCAAATCTTCACACTTGGAGGACAGATGACCACCCGCTCCTCACCTAGTCTCGCAATGTCCCCACCAACAGACTCAACGAACTCGCACAACTCGTTCACCGCACGTTTAACATCATCGATGCTCTTGTTCGCGAGAGGAGTTATCCTGAGAATCATAATATTTCCAGATTTCACCTCACTCTTCACAGCATCCAAATCAGACAAATCGCGAAGAGGCATAGCCTTCAAATAGGTTTTGCCAGAAACTCCTTTAACTTCGATTTCTTCCTTTTCGACTTTCTTGGATTTGCGGAGTATATTACCCAAACTTGGCAAACTTCTCCTCTCTAACACTTTATTTACTCTTTGAGAGTTTAAGCGTTTCTTAATTTCACGTCTGAATTCTTAATACAAATCAGCTTTTAAAGTGTTTTATGAATTCGGAATTTAGATTCAGCCTTCACTAAACATCAGCCACAAGTTTACTTACCAAATTCCATATTTTGTCGCCTACAAAATGAGTGTTTCTGACGACAATACCCTGCTTCGCCTTCTTAGCCTCGTCCATATCATATGTTATCTCACCAACTGCTATAGGTTTTCTATGTTTCTCATCCACAACGAGAACAAAATCTCCCTTTTTGAATTCTCCTTCGAAGCGGATAATTCCGGGTGCCATGACGTTTGCGCCACTGCACACATGCGGAACCGCTCCCATGTCGACAACTACCTTTGGCGTTGAATCGAAAAATTCACTGTAAACTAGTGTGGGGAAAACATCTTCTCCAACTTTAGCCAGCAATGGTTTGCTATCCATAAGAAAGATTTCAGCAAATTCCGTTTCAATGAGTTCAACGTTTACCTTAGCCTTGAAAATTTGCTCGAAATCGACTTTAAGTTTTTCTTCGGCTTTGTTTAAGAGGGCTTTTGCCTCTCTGGCCTTTAGGAAGTGTCTCCTAAATTTTTCTGGCACGATGCTTCCCCCTTAGATAGATTTAAATGGTATAAGTTTAAGTATAAAAGACATAAAGTATAGTTCGAGGTTTCAAAATGAGCGAGATGACAACCGAAATCCTTGAGCAAAACCTAGGGAAAATTGTGCTTGTGCGTTTAAAAGGTGGAAAAAGTTTGCGTGGAAGACTGAAGGGTTTCGATCAGCATTTAAACCTTGTTTTGGAGGAGACAGAAGACACCACAAGCGCTGAAAACGTGAAGAAACTAGGGTTGATAATTGTTCGAGGAGACAATGTGGTTCTCATTTCACCTCCGCCAAGGTGACAGTTTTGGGGAAGGGAACACCGTCCTTTGGTAAGCGTGCTGGAAAAACCCTTCACATACGTTGTAGAAGGTGCGGAAGAAGAGCCTATAACGTTGCGAAGAAGCGATGTGCAGCTTGCGGTTATGGAGGAACAACAATTGTTAAAAGTTATTCATGGCGAACTAGGAACCTTCATAGAGAAAGACTACGATAAAAACACTCATTTGTTGTCATTAAAATTGATAGTAAGCCCTGTCAACCTTTACGAATATTAATGGTCCCCTGCTTCTGGAGAGTTCTCTGGCTTTCCTTATAGCGTTATTAACAATATTCATAACTTGTTCTTCCTCGTTAGCGTATTTCTTCTTATTTTCGCCGATTTCCATTTTTAGGAGGTTCTCCGCCAGAATCGATGTACCGCAAATCTCCCCGTTCTTAATGAGTGTTGCTGTCACGACTTCTTGCATCTCTTGACGGTTTGAAATTCTTCTCCATAATGGCTCTGCGTCGCTAAGAATTTTTGTAGCTCTGTTCCATCTGTTAGAATTCTCGTTGCCTATGAGCAGTTTTACGCGTTCTTTCCATTTTCTAAACCATATTCTAGTCCAGACATCCAAAAACTCTTCCAATTCCCTTGGATTTTCGTTAAAGAGCCTTTCCAATCTTTCTACGAGTTCTAACTCATTTGCTTCCCTTCCGACAAGATTCCAGTGGACTTTGAGGTAGTCTGTTAGGTCTTGACATGCGATTTGAAGCACCCTGCGATCTGAATGGTGAACATCCAGCATAGGGTTTACGTCTTTGAGTTTATCTGACAATAGTGCCTCTATGAAGTTCATCAGATATCCCCGCTCTGAAGCCTTCTCCACCTAAACTAGAGATTGAGGTTTTAATTAAGCTTTATTTATAATTGCTTCTATAACCTTTTTCGATAATTTTTAGCTATATTTCGGTTTTAGTAATATTTTAAAGCTTATTTCTCAAGCTATTCGAGAAAATCTGGGAGCTGGTTAACGCTTTCCAAGATTAAATCCGGTTTCTCCCTCTCTAGTTCTTCACGAGAGTATATTCCAGACAAGACAGCAACAGTTTTGGCACCAGCGGTTTTTCCAGCTTTTATGTCTGCGACAGAGTCTCCAACAACCACACATTCACACATTTGAATGCCAAGCTGTTTTGCACACTTTATCAGTGCCTCAGGAGAAGGTTTTGGATCACGCGTATCCAGCGCTGTTATTATGTACTGGAAGTATTCGGCCAAGCCAAATTTTTCCAATTCATTTGCGACTTTTTTCTTGGGGACATAACGCATGGTGATCAATGCCAGCTTCGCCTTCTCTGAGAGTCTTTTCAGGGTATCCGAAATCTTCGGTATTGGTTTCGTTTTCGTGGATGTTGCTTCATAGTAGGCACTAAGATACGCGTCTAAAAATTTCTGCACATCAATTCCTTTCACTATGTGGTTTATTGGAAGGTTCTGTTCCAGTCTCTTGGGAATTTCCGTCACTATTTTGGCGTCAACGATTTTTTGTCCTGTTGCTGCAAAGGCTGTTCTCGCTGCGTCTAGATATGCTTCTTTTGAGTCTACTATCGTGCCGTCCAGGTCTAGGAGTATCCCTTTGACTCTAAGCTTAACCTTTCCCATATTTTATTCTCCTAATGTGTTACTCGTTACTGCTATTTGCTTGGATAACCTTTTATTTACTGCCCAAAACTTAAGGGTCACCAACTCATCTACAGCAAATTCTAAGCGTGCGGCGAATAAGCCACTTAACAATAAAAGGCGAAATCGTAGCAGAATTTGCAATACGGAAGAAAAGGGCTCTCACTGAAACAGAAGTCGACAGAGAGGAACTGCAAGAGGCAAAAACGTGGATAGGAAGGGACACAAAACGCCCATGGTAAACAAATTCATTCTAAGCCGAAACTGTCCGCAGTCCTAACTGTTCTGAACGGAGTTTCTGTGGGCTTAGCCTACATAGTTAGCCAAGGAAACATGACAGCAACTATCGTATGGTTCGCCGTAACAACAGGCGCCACAGCAGGACTAAGCTACTACAAAGAAAAAGACAGCAACTAATTCTGTTTCTGTTCCTCTTTTGCTAACCCTAACCTTGCATGAGTGTTTTCAGTTGTTGAATTCCGTCGGCCAAGGCAGAATGAAAGACGATGCAAAAGCACCATGTACAGAAGGATAAAAACACTGCTGAGGTTAAAAGCTGATATCTTTAAGAAGATTAATGAAGGCTAATGTATATAATAGTTTGAGAGTTGACCGATGTGGCGCAATCTTCTAGCCGAGCCGAAAAACAACAAATTCTAGTTCCTCAGATTGACTACCCTCTAGTTGCTAGGCCCCGGTCACCGATGTACTTGATGCACATGTATCTAACAAGGAAACCTCCTACAATCGTAGGGGAATACATTGATCACTATTCCAAGAAAGGAGAAATTGTTCTTGATCCGTTTTGTGGTAGCGGGGTCACAGTTGCTGAAGCATTGAAGCATGAGAGAAAGGCAATTGGTATAGATCTTAACCCTTTAGCGACTTTTGTCACCCGAATGACTACAACTCATGTAGACTTGAACCAATTCCAAAAAGCATTTGATAAAATTGAAGAGAGTGTCAAGGAAAAAATAACTGAACTCTATGATACAGACTGTCCAAAATGTAAAAGAAAAGCGACCATCATTTGCACTATATGGAAAAGAGAAAAAGAAGAAGAGAGGCCGATTGAAGTCAGATATTACTGCTCAAAGTGCAAAGACAGGAACAACAAGGTTCCTAGTCGCGAAGACATCCACCTGATTGAAGATATAGAGAAGAGAGAAATTCCATATTGGTATCCCCGAGCAAGGCTGGGTTATCCCGACAGCTCTCCATTTCTATCTGGTCATAAAGCTAATTACGTTCATGAACTCTTTACAAAAAGGAATTTGCTAGCTTTGTCACTTTTATATCATGAAATTGATTCGCTCGACGAAGGTTTAGTAAAAGAACTGGTGAAATTCACATTCAGCTCTATGATGCTTCTAGGAAGTAAGATGACACCAGTCCGCAAGACGAGACCTTTTAGCTCACATGTCAGCAGACCACATTATTGGCTTCCACCAGAATTCATGGAATCGAATGTCTGGAGACTTTTTGCCAGAGCATTTAAAGGAAGGCAAGGAGTTTTAAAGGGAAAGATAGATTCAATGGAAAAGATAAAAGACTATAAAGAAGCCAAAGCATTTGATGATCTTGAGCAAGGTGCAAACGTTCTAATTTCTAACCAATCAGCACTCGATCTATCACTAATACCTGACAATAGTGTAGATTACGTCTTCACAGACCCTCCTTACGGCGGATCAGTGCAACATTTTGAAATGAGTGCGTCTCAAAACGCCTGGTTAGGATTTAAAATTTTAGATGAAGACGAAGTAACCATAAACAGGTATCAAAAGAAAGATTTTGAACGTTATCACACTATGCTCCATCTTGCTTTTAAAGAAATATTTAGATGCCTAAAACCTGAGAAATTCATAACCGTCACCTTTCACAACACCGATATTAAAGTTTACAATTCAGTCATACGAGCCGCGGTCTTTGCAGGATTCGACCTTGAAAAAATCATTTATCAACTTTCAAGGAGAGCGTCTGTTACTGCCTTAATGCAGCCTTATGGTAGTGCTATTGGAGATTACTATCTACGATTCAGAAAGCCTTCCAAAGCTAAAAAGCCTCTGAAAGAAATGGAAGAGGATAAAGAACGTTATGAGAGAATAGTAATTGAGACTGTAAAAAAGATAATTGCTGAGAGGGGTGAGCCGACCGCATACACTGATATTCTGAAGGGCATATATGTTGAACTTGACAAATACGGATATCTATTAGTGGCAAAACCTGAACACATTGAAAAGATAATAAGAAATCACAAAGGAAAAGAGTTTGTTTTCATAGAGGGTGAAGGCTGGTGGTTCAAAAACCCTAGCGAATACTGGCTACACATTATCCCTTTACAAGATAGGGTAGAAACTGCTATTTTGCAGGTCCTTCGGCGCAAGCCCAGAATCACATTTGATGATGTGCTTCAAGAAATCTTCATGCGTTTTAAGAATGCTCTCACACCCGATCCACCAAGCGTTAAATCCATTCTAGAAGAATACGCTGAGAAAACAAGCGATGGAAAATGGAGGTTGCGAGTCAATGTTCAGCAAAGGGAAAAAGAACATAGCGAAATTATTATCTTCTTAGCGGAGATAGGTAGAAAGGTCGGTTACAAGGTTTGGGTGGGTCAGAAAGAGCAAACTAACATTTATGACGGAAAGCCTTTATCTGAATGGTGTGATTTCAAAGATTTAACACTCATAGACGCCATGCCCGACAAATTAAGTTTTTTGAAACAAATCGATTTGCTGTGGCTTAGAGAAGGCAAAATTAGTCACGCATTCGAAGTAGAATATACAACTGCTATAACTGAGGCATTCAACCGATGTTCCAATATTCCTGAGAGCCATAATTCTAAGAAATTTATAGTAATCCCTGAAGAGCGGGAGAGGCTGCTATACAAAAAAGTTAATTCAGAATTACTTAGAGAACGTGTCGAGAAGGAAGGTTGGGGCTTCATCTTCTTTAAAGATTTGATCCAATTCTTCAATGAGAATAAAAGAAAACGGTCAATAGAGACTCAAGAGTTTGAGAACATTACTAAAGTTCCACTCGAAATTAGAGAAAAACAAATTACATTGGATAAATTTTCGTCTCCCACATTCTAGATTCTATGGATATCGCCACTAGCTTAGCTAGTTTAGCAAAAAATCTCGAATAGTTGTTACGACTCGCTTCCTCAACTTCTCCTGTAACAAATCTCGAATGGTCATTTCGGTTGGTCTGGAAACACCCATAAAGAATCATCCATCCATAAGGTTTCACTCAGAATGTAATATGTTTTGTCTTTCTCTCCTTTCAGCCACTCTCATGAAGTTTCAGGCCAATGAGCTTCACCCGAGTATCCGCCTCATTCAACAATAAACCCAACAACCCCAAACCATTTAGCATGAGAACCAAACACACGAATAAGCATTGTCAATGAAAATCGTCCTAGCTACGAGTCCTTGCTTCAACCCATCTTCGAAAGATCTCGATTGATTTTTCAGGAAGGTCTGTTCTAACGTTTACTGGCAACTCTAATCTTCTGTAAAGTGTCTTTGTCAGTTGCTCAAATCCTGGCGGGTAAATCTGCGTCTTGAAAACCCATGAGAACCCTCCTTTGCTCCTAATCAACTCTATGTAAGGCTTTATCCATCTGACAGCAAATACAGGAGTTATCCCAAAATGTTCGCACATTTCCAGCTTTATGTCCAATTCTTCCCTTTCAATAATTGGTAAAGTATTCTTTACCTCAACACCAACTACCAACTTCCTCGTAGTGTGTTCAGCTATAAAATCTAGATCGTGACCAGTTTTAACCCACACTTTGTCTTTGTATTCCGATGTATGAGTCCCCACTATTTTGAAACCTTGCGCTCTCAACTCAGCCTTCACTAATCCTTCCAAATGATCCCCTAACGCCTTTCCTATGTTCGGTTTAGAATATTTGTCGATAAGTCCACAAATTGATCTCATATGAGTTTCCAAAATCGGTCTGTAATTAGGCGTATCCAGTTTTGCATTGAAAAAGAACACAACTCTTTCGTGGTACTTTGTCGCTGTTTCAACCTTCGAGAGAAAACCACCGTTAACGAGTTGACTCGCCGCTTGGTATACAATCCATGGGAAATGCTTGTTCTCGAGAAGCGTTTGGAGTTGCGTTACATAATAAAGCGCTCTCTTTGGGCGATTATACTTATCGACGAAAAGCGGAGAAATTGTTTGCTTTGCTTTCAGGATTTCGGCGTCATCATTTTGCATAAAACTGCCATTTCCTATTTCTTGTAGACAGCTCTATTTTTGCTTATAAGCAGTATATAAGCTGGAGGTTGAAAATCAAAACCCCCATTGAATACACTATTGTCTACTTGCCTCCTGAAACCAGTTCCAAAGATTCCACTCAGTCTGCAAGACTGCCTCAAATTTCTTCTTTTGTTAAGTTCCATGCTTCTCGTAGGAATGTTGTTAGTGCCTAGCCTTTGCCCACTTTCTCTGCTGCTTTTTGACCGATTAGGCGGTCTAGCTTCTTGTTCATGCGTCGTATGCGCTGGGTTACATTCCAAGGCTTAAGCCTATACTCTTTCAACCTTGAGGCTACGTCTCGCGGCAACATGCCATAAGGACCAGCGTGATGCAACTCCTCTATTATGGCGCGGTCAACCTCATCCGTGCAGGCCACGTCTTCCACATGTTCCTAGTCAAACAGGAACTCGTGCTCCAAACCCCTAACCATATACCGCTGAGTAACCTTCAAAGCGTTTAACTCACGCCTAATCTCACGAAGCAAATGAACAATGTACTTATACTTGCCCTCCTTATCCCAAACAGCCCCTTTTCCGATCCATAGCGCGCGCTAATACGCTAGGCTGATTGAGGAGTTCTGCCGACGCAATGTCGCAAGCGACAAACCACAAAAGCCCTACCACGTTCAAGTTTTGGTTCAATCTATTTATAGAGGGGCTATAAACACTCCGAGAGCAAAAAAGCTCACCAACCCTTCCACAAACGACAAATAGCTGTAGATAAACCAAAAACAACGGTCGATAAGTTTTTATTCACGGTTAATTGTCTAAAGGTAAATACCCAATAAATCTGTCGATAGCAAATACTCAGGATGATGGGCAATGGTTAGGAAAGCACGCATACGCTTAACAAGCACAGACTATAAGAAACTGGAAGAAGTCTGTGAAGAACTGAAGTCCATCGCCCAAAAAACAGGAGTTAAAATGAACGGCCCTGTTCCGTTGCCCACTAAGAGGTTGCGGGCTCCCGTTTTGAAGTCGCCTTGTGGTGAGGGGACCTCAACATGGGACAAGTGGGAGATGCGGATTCATAAACGCCTTATCGACATCGATGCTGAAGAGCGTGTTATGAGGCGCATCATGCGGATTCGTGTTCCTGAAGAAGTGCATGTAACCATAGAACTTCTCTGATTATCTTAAGTGGCAATTTTCGCTTTCTGTTCAATCCATTTGAATAATGGGCATTCCTCGCACTTTTCCAAAAATTCTAAACCTTTCTTCGTCGTTTTAAAGCGGCGATTTTCGTCGATTTCCAGCAGTCCTTTCTCTAACAATATGCCTAAGTATTGTTTTGACTGCGTGTATGAGAGACCAGCGTCCCTCATTAGTTCTGTCTTTTTCTTTCCAGCGGTTGACTTCCTCAATATTTCGAGGGTTATGTCGTGTCTGTCTCTGTTAACCATCTGCACCCTGCTAGAAGTTGTCGCTAAGGTTATCTAAACTTTTTCATTCACTAAGAAAGACACACGCCTTTGGCTTTCTGTACTTTACATGATAATTTTGTAGGAGATTAGCGTGAGGACTAAGCTTGCCGTGAAAGCCAGCGCCCAAACTTTTTTGTCCCACAGAAAGACTTTGAATCCGTCAAGCAACCCGAAAGGAATGAGATTAAAGAGGGCTATCCAGGCGTTAAAGGCTGCTCCGAGCAGAAATATTGGAGCGGGAATAAGAAACGCGATAGCAAAAAATATCGTTGACAAGGCGATGTTTGTTGCCGGTCCTGCGATTGATATTTTTCCAACGCTTTCGCTGTCTGCAAATCCGGCCACCATAACTGCGCCTGGAGATATGATCTTGAAAAACGGTGAGATTATGGAGAGTAGCGTCAAAATGGCGCCCATGACTGTTAGTCTGAACTCCGCCCAGAATCCCTTTCTTTGTGCAGCTGTCTTGTGGGCTATCTCGTGTATGAAGAAGGATGTTGTGAATATAATTGTGAACAAGACTAACGTGGCATAGTCAATAGAGTAACCGTTGTAGAAAGTGTTAGGGAACCCTATGAAGGATAATCCAACGCCGATGACGAGCAGTGCGGCTATTGCCAAATGCTTGATTTCTTTGTCGCTGAAGTGTATTTTTCTCGTTGCTGGTTCGGTTGTTGCATAAGTGATCGTGTATTCGTGGGGTTTTTGAGCGACTACCGTTGGTGTTTCCTCTCTTGGTGCGCGTGCGTGTTCCATTCGTGGGCATTCGTGGTTTTCTGGTAGCCGGTGTTCGGAGCAGAAGTAGTCTCCACAGTATGGGCACTTGAAGGGCAAGAATGTTTCTTGTTGGCATTTTTGGCACTTCATGGCTTTAAGCGCCTTTTGTGGTTAAGATGGTGTTTGCTGAGCGTTTATGTGTTTCTCTTGGTTTGTGTGTGCGTGTGCAATTGTCATAGACCCCCCTATTTATAGCCTAATAGGTGACTTGATTTTGAGTTGTGATGGAAAGTCTTTGTTGATGGTTCAAGACCGAAGGTGTAGGGAGCAAAGATTGTATAGCGTTAATGTTCTGTGGGTTGGGGTTGTATGCCAAACAGTTTCACGAAGTCTGACTGGTTAAGAACTTTGACGTGTTCTTTTGCTTTTGATTCTATGAAGCGGCGGTTGTATGTTACCATGTAACCGACGTTGGCTGTTATACTATTTTCTAGGATTAGTTTTATTTTTTCTGTTGTGGTTTGGCGAGTATAGCGAGTGAGCACGACGTCCTTGGATCATCGACGAGAGTTCGAATCTCTCCCAGGCTACCATTATTTAAGTATGGATCTCTACTTCTGCTATCTTGGCTCTTTTGAACCTCGTCGCAGTCTCTTACACCACGATTTTACAGAAAATTATGTAGGCGACAATGTGCTAAACACTTAAACAGATATAACAAGCTAAATTAGACATTAACAATTACAATAGAGGGAAAGAAGCACTTGAAGGCTGTCAGTTTTGTTCATGCTGCGGATTTGCATTTGGGCTATTCGCAGTATGGCCTAGAAGTTAGACGTGAAGACTTTGACAAGGCTTTTCAAGAATTAGTCGATAAGACCATTGAGTTAAAGCCAGACTTCATGATTATAGCCGGAGATTTATTCCACCAAGCCCGTCCATCAAACACCACACTAGAAACTGCCATCAAAAACTTCAGCCGCCTCCGCGAAGCTGGAATTCCAGTTTTAACCGTTGACGGTTCGCATGATTCAGCGCCAAACGTTGTTACAGGCACCATTCTTAACCCTTTGGACAGCGCTGGACTAATCTATCATTTACCAAGACATGAAGGCGCGTGTTGGCGGAAGCCAGACTGCTGCTACGTTTACGGCTTGCCAAACCTCAGAACCAAGCGCAAAACCGAAGAGCTGCTTCCAGCCTTCATGGAACAAAACAAGCCAACACCAGACCCCGCCCTGTTCAACATCCTAGTCTTCCACATGGCTCTAGACATTCCAAGCATCAAACCACCCTACATGGAGGCTGAGGCTTCACCTGAGCTCATACCAGAAGGCTTCAACTATTACGCCGCCGGACACGTGCACACACCCTACAAGGAGAAGTTCAAAACAGGGCTGCTGGTCTACAGCGGATGCACAGAAACCGTCAACTACGACGAAGCCAAAAACAAAAAGGGCTTCTACCACGTTAGGGTGAATGAAAAAGGAGCGGTTTCACCAGAGTTCATAGAGCTCGAATCCCCACGCAGATTTGTTGTTTTGGAGCAGGATTTTACCGGTTTAACTCCATCAAAAATCACGGAATCAGCTGTTAGACTTGTCAAAGAAGCCGACGAAGATGGCGTGATTCTCATTCCCGTTCTTAAGGGCGTTTTACCCGCAGAGGCAAGCCGTGCAGAAGTAGACGTCGCCCAAATTAGGAGTGCAGCTGAAAAGGCTTTGTTTGCGCACCTCCTTGTTCTGTTACGTGAAAGCGAGGTATCAGAGGAAGTTGTTCGCTCAATCTTCGAAAGCGAATTCAAAGACTTAAAAACGAAGGCCTTCGAATACTTCCTGCAGATCTTTTCCGAACGCTACAGCCGCGACGAAGCTGAAAGAATAGCCCGCATCGCCCTCAGCCTAATCGAACCCCTAACAAAAAAGCAAGAGGAAAAGGTGAAACAAACCCTGGAGGAGGTCCTAAAATGAAGATCGAAATCGTCCATCTGGAAAACATTCGCTCCCACCTGAAGTCAACGGTGCCCTTCGCAAGAGGCTTCAACTGTCTCGTCGGCGGTCTAGGTTGCGGAAAATCCAGCATCCTATACGCCGTAGACTTCGCCCTGTTCGGAGACCCCATCGGCAGAAGCTATGAGTACCTGCTACGTGAAGGCGTAGACAGCGCAAAAGTCACAGTTCAATTCGTTCAAAACGGAAAAGGCTACAAGATATCCCGTGGGCTGAAAAGGCGTGGAAAAGGTATAAGCCAAGACTATGATGAACTGCAACTCTTCGAAGGCGAAAATCTTATAGCGAGCCTGAAAAGCGAAGCCGTAGCAGAACAACTAAAGGCAATAACAGGCTTGGAGAAGGAGCTTTTCCGTGAGATAGTGTGGGTCAGACAAGAACACTTGAAAGAACTTTTAGATGCCAAGCCCCGAGAAAGGCAAACACGCCTAGACGAGCTGTTTGGTTTGGCAGACTACGAAACAGCGTGGAGCAATCTCGCAGGCTATCAGCGAGAATACGAAGGCGAAAGAAGAGCCTACGAGAAAGACCCCGACGTTGTCGGAATGGAAAAACTAAACACGGAATACAACCGAACAGTCGAAGAATTCTCCCTCATCGAAATCGAACTGCAAGAAACGGCGAAAAAGCTCAACACAGCCAAAAAAGCCCTAGAAGAGGCTGATTTGAAGCTCAAAAAACTGGAGGAGACAAGAACCCAAATCGAAGAACTCAAAAGAAAAGAGGCGCAAGTACTTGCAAACTTAACAAATGTTGAAGACGCATCAGCTTCTTTAGCCGAGAAAATCGAAGAGAAGAAAAACGCCATTGAGAATCTGAAGCAACGCCTCAACGCAATAGAAGCGCAAATAGAATCCCATAAGGTTAAACTTAAAGAGACCGGGGTTTCACCAGACCAGCCCATCGAAGCCTTAAGACAGTATTTGACAACCTTTGACGACCAAATTTCCAGCCTAAAAGGTGAGCAAGAAGCAGCCCTCAGAAGCGTACGAGAAGACCAGAAGAGAATTTCCTCCCTCTCCACTGAAAACCGTTGTCCGCTATGCCTACAACCGCTAACTGAAGAATACAAAAACAGCCTAACGCAGAGAATTCACGAAGAAAATGAAGAGAGACAAAAAGCAGCGGGACAACTCCAACTCGACATCCAAGAGTTGCAGCAAATAAAGAAAAAAGCAAACGACGCCCTTTCAAACCTGCAAACACTCACTCCAAGAATTGAGGAGTTAAAAACCCGTATGAACGAGGATTCTCGGACCTTAGGTGGGCTTTCAAAAGAGTTTGAAGAAAAGCAAAAACTGGAGAAGGAACTGCGCACACAACTTGAAACTGTGCGAACAGAAATCAGCAGTCTCGACATGTCCGAGCTGGAAAAGGCGAGAACCCAAAGAGAACAAGCCTTCCAGCAATATTTCAGGCTGGAATCAGATTTGAGAACTAAGGAAAACCGCAAAAAAGACTTGGTAAAACGTTTGGACGAAACAAGAGAGAGAATCGACCAAGCTCAGCAGAAAATCGAACGCATGGAGAAAATAGTGAAGATCGTCGAGGTTATCGGTGGAATACGAGATGCCTACAGAAGCATTCAGCCCAAACTCCGAAGCGAATTTGTGAAAGTCCTGAGGAACTTCGTTCAGCAAGTCCTCGACAGCCTGATGGGTGGAGAGGGACCGTTGATGAACGTCTTAATCGACGAAACTTACGCGCCCTATATTAAAAGTGAAAGCGGCGTTGAAAGAGAGGTTTCAAACCTATCCGGTGGAGAAAGAACATTACTCGCCTTTGCATACCGTCTGGGATTAGGCCAATTAATCATGCAGTCAAGAACAGGCCACGGCTTGAGCATGCTACTGCTTGATGAACCAACCGAAAGCCTCGGAAGGGAAGACGGCTCAATAGACCGCCTAGCCGAGGCAATCTCACGCCTCAAAGCCATAGAACAAATTATAGCGGTTACGCACAGCGAAGCCTTCGCAGAAAAAGCCGAACACGTGATAAGGCTTGAGAAAGAAGCCGGAGCGAGCAGAGTTTCGGTTGAGAAGTAACCAAGAGGTATATGCAATCATATAAGGCATTTACTAGGTAAACAGTTTCGAGGTTCGATGGGATTTCATTGAGGCTGCTTGATCTCACGTTCTGCTGTTAAGAATGCTATCGAGAGCAAGCACAAAACGGCACTTGTCGCACATTCGATCGTCACTTGTGGAGTCCCTTTTCCCACATTTGATACACTTGACACTTTCAACTGACTTCAGTTTTTGCAAAGCGTTCTCTAACATGGCGTTTTCCAGAAAATTTTTGTAAAAACTTGCAATTATGATTTATGAATTTGAAATATGAATGTTGAATAAGTTTGAATGCGCCGAAGACGGGCATTCCATTTATTTAGAATAAGAAAGAGACTTACTTAAAAAATCGGTTTTTCCTCAACAACCGTGTTTTCTAAAATTCCAATTTTTTCAATCTCTATTCTTACAGTATCCCCTGCTTGCAGAAATTTCGGTTGAGGCTTTAGAGCAAAGCCAACGCCTGCGGGGGTGCCAGTTGCAATAATATCACATGGTTCTAGGGTCATTACACGGCTTAAGTGATGTATAACTTCATCAACGTTGAAAACCATGTTTTTTGTTGTTGAGTTTTGACGAAGTTCTTTGTTGACCCATGTTCGTATGTATAAGTCGGATGTGTCCTTAAGTTGTTTTATAGTGGTGATGCATGGTCCAGTTGGAGCGAAGGTGTCGAAGCTTTTTCCCCTAGTCCATTGCCTATCCTTAAACTGGAAATCCCGTGCAGAAACATCATTCAGTATTGTGTATCCAAAAACGTATGACTTAGCCTCTGAAACTGGAACGTTTTTGGCTTTTCTTCCCATCACAATAGCCAATTCAGCTTCATAATCCAGCTGTTTCACAAAGCTCGGCTTAACAATGCTTTCATTTGGCCCAATTATGGTTGTGTGGGGTTTTATGAAAATTATTGGTTCATCTGGTATAGCAGCATTTTGTTCCGCCGCATGGTCTCGATAGTTCAAGCCCAAACAAACAATTTTTGGGGGAAAGACTATGGGCGCCGACAAAATCACTTCGTTAACTTGCGAGGAAGCAAATCCAATATCATTTTCCTTCGCCTTTTCAATTAATTTTTCCGCCTTTTCAACACCTTTTGCTCTCAAAGCTATAAAGTCCTCTAACCGATCTGGAAATTTTTCACTCAAGCGTTTCGCCAATTTAGGCAAGCATACTACCAAATCATTCATTAAAAAGCCGTAATGTTCTCCTTTTTCATCACGATAGCGAACCAGCCTCAATGCCCAACTCCTCTTTTAGCCCGGAATAACGCCAATCCTTGTCACAGAAATATTTCTTCTTTCAAGTTCCTCAATTAACGGATTTATACCCACGGAATCGCTTGCAATGTGTCCGGTCACAATGAGGTTTCCTACACCGTCAGCCTTCAGTTTTCCCAAATCTCCTGCGCTTACGTGAATATACACGACCGTTCCGATGCCATGTTTGAAGTACGTTTTTGCAATTTCATAACCGCCGTTCGTACCAGCCCCATGCGAAACAACAACTTTTCCAGCGGGATATTCAGCTTTTCCAAGTCGAATCTTAATTTCGGTAATCGCGTTTTTGAACTCTGGCAACTCTTTTAAAGCAGAGACCACGTCTTGTACCGTGGAATTCTTTCCGATTCTTCGGTTGATTTGCTCGCTCATAATTCTTCTTCCAACCTCGTCTAAAGGCGTGTGGATGTTCATGTAAGGCATTTTCAAAAGCCTTGCAACATCAACCACATGAGCATAATTTCGTGTATGCGCTTCCACCTCCAATTCTTCAAGCCTCTTTTTAACAGCGTTTTCCGCTTCATCATTTGGAATTCCAACAGCGACCATTTGTTGAACATGCCTCTTAAAAACCTGATAGAAGTTTATCGCTGCGGTTCCGCCTAGTGGATGATGGGCAATCACAGTATCACAACCCAACTGTTTTGCAAGCAAGAGCTCTGGAACACCAGCATCAATACAAAACAAAACCCTTCTAATGTTTTCACCGCTGACATGTATGGCGCTGTCTTCAGAAACCTCTTTTAATCCTGCGAGCTTCAGCGATAAATCCATAATCTCTTCAGAATCCATCTTATATACACCCTCAAATCCTTGAACCTATTAGCATGAGCAACGGTATATTAAGTCTAGGTGATGCTTCGAGACTTGAGATGTACGATTTGTAGAAGAAATAGTAAGCAGATATCAATCAGAGAAGCTTAACTATGGGTTAATCATAAAGTTGGAATTCCACAGGGTATATTAGATGAGTGGAAGAACAAGAAAGCTGGCTCTGACAGAGGGTATAACAGCCGGTGTTCTCTTCGGAACGGCGTCAATCTTCATAAGATTCCTGAAAAACCTAGACTCTTTCTCCATAGCCTTCTGGCGTTTGATAATCGCCTGCCTAGCCCTAGTTATAATATCATTTATACTTGGAAAGTCTTTCAGCTTTAACCGTGTAAGAGAGAATTTAAGGGACCTTTTCATCCTCAGCTTTTTCCTCGGCTTGCATTTTATTTTCTTCATATCTGCAGTAAAAGATACAACGATCCTGAATGCAGCGGTTCTCGTCAACACAACACCAATTTTCTCTATGTTCGTCTCAAGCTTCGTTTTCAAGCTTAAACCATCTCGCCTCGCAATCGTGGGTTTAACAACGTCATTCATAGGCGTATGTGTGATTGCTTATGCTGAAACCATAATGTCAAACACAAACACCCGCTCGGAAATTTTTTCTCCAAACCTAAAAGGCGATTTAGAAGCTGTTCTAGCCGCCTTGGTTGAGGCCTTCTATCTTAATTATGGAAGGAAAATAAGAAATCAAATGACTGTACTCTCAACGATGTTTCCTATATACATGCTTACAGCCATTATTGTAGGGATTTTAGGCATATCAACTTCAGGCAAAATCTCAACACCGTCAAGCGAAGTAGAAATCATTCTTCCATTAGTAGGCTTAGGCATATTACCAACAGCAATAGCCCACACCCTCTACTTTTCTTCTTTGTCAAACCTGAAATCCTTCGAAACCGCAACGATGGCTTTGCTTGAACCCATTGGTGCGACAATTTTAGGCGTAGCCCTGTTCCAAGAAATACCTGCCTATCTATTCGTTTTTGGCGCCGCTTTGATTTTACTGGGAATCCTTTTTACTGTAAAAGAAAAGGACTGAAGGATTCAAGTTTGACGAAACAAATAATAAAGGATAAACCAGTATTAATGTGCTAAAATGGATTGAGACAATGACGGCTAACGAGAAAACATTGAAGGCTTTGAAATCTGCCACAAATCACTTAGAAAATTTAATGTTGGCATTAGACAAAAAAGATGAAAGCTCATTTATCGACAGCCTCTGGCATGTTGCAGCAGAACTGGAATACGCCCTTTTCCTATTCTCAGTGACCTTTCAAGGTGAAAGTGATACGTCGAGGTGGAAGCCAAACCCAGAGCTTAAAAATGTCGATACTGAGCAATTTTTGGCCGAAGCGCGGAATTTTCTGAGCGAAGCTGAAACATATTTGTTGAACGGAAAGCTGATGGACGCCTACAAGAATGCTTACATTGCAAGGCATTACATATTTAAGGTTCAAGAAGACCTTGCCAAAAAGAAACGTGAGGCACTTAAAAAGAAATAGGAAGATCACTCTTCTTTAATGATTTTCTTCTCTTTAACCATCAAAGAGTTTTCTTCGCCGCCTATTATCCTGAAATAATCTTTTAACTCCATTTGATGCAGAAACTTTCTTAGAAGCACTCGCACATATTTCTTGGAAACAATTCCTTCTTCACCTTTTATGGTTATGGAGTCTGTTGCCTTGTCAACTTCGGCTTTGGTTTTCTCTTTTATGAATTCGGTTAATTCTTTGATTACTTCTTCGCCTTCACTTTTTAGTTCCGATATGTTGATTCTTATCTGGGCCATATCTGTTCACCTCACTTTCGAACCATTATGACTCTCACTTGGTCGCATGCGTCTTCGCATGCGTCTGCAATCATTTCCATAGCTTCGAAGAGCTGGCTCACTAAAACTGCTACTCCAGCTTTTGGTAAGTCTTCTTTCCCGAGTAGTGTTCTTGCCTTTTCATGGATATCGTCAACCTTTTCTTCTTCTCGTTCCACGGCATCAGCGGCCTGGAGAGCTTCTTCTGGTTTCGTCATCATTTTATTCACGCATTTTTGAAGGGAAACCGTACATTCTTTCACGCTTTTGAACATCTCCACGAATTCATCTTTAATTGAGTTAGGCACGCAATCCATCGGTATGGCACCTAACACACGTGTGGACTCTCTGCTCCAGTCTGCAACCATGTCGACCCTCTTTATGAGGTGCATTAAGTCTTCTCTGTCTATTGGTGAAAGTTCTCCTTTTGACAACTCGTCCATAACCTTTCTCCGTAGTGCATCTGCTTCTCTCTCGCTGTTAGCTACTCTTTCAATACATCTCTGCATTTCTTTCTCGTCGTCATTTATGGCTGCTTTAATCGCTTTTTCAAGGTCTTCAACGATTCCAGTTGTCAAAGCTAGGTGCCGCTGTATAGTTGATAATGCCTTTGTTTCCCTTCTCTTTTCAAACCATTCTATCAGTTCACTCAACAGCCATTTCCTCCCTTAACCCAGCTTCCGGATAGGCAAACACATGGGCTTTTTCAGGTGGAAAGCTTAGAGTAACTTTTTCTCCTGTATTAAACCATTCTCCGACCAGAGAAGGTTTAACAACCACCGCTAGGTCCTGATTTTCAAGTCTGACCTCGTATCGTATGTTTGTTCCCTCAAAAGTAACCCTTTCTACAACGCCTAAGACAGGGTTTTTTCTTTTCTTTACTCCTCTCTCAATAACAAAAGCTTCCGGCCTTATTGCCAAAATAACCCTCCCACCCCTCTCAACATCTTTATTAGCCGCCTGAACTTTTACCCCTCCACGAAGCTCTATGAGGGCTCCGTTGCCTTTTACGCTCAAAATGTAACCTTCTAAGAAGTTTGATTCTCCGATGAAGTGAGCTACAAATATGCTTATCGGGTTCATGTAAAGCTCCTTCGGAGTTCCAACCTGCAAAACCTTACCCTTCTTCATGACAGCGATTCTATCTGAAATCGCCATTGCTTCGGATTGGTCGTGTGTTACATGTATAGCCGTTAAGTCTAAATCCCTCACCATTCTTCTTATCTCATATCTCAGCTCGTTTCTCACTTTTGCGTCCAACTGTCCTAATGGCTCGTCTAGAAGCAGTAGTTTGGCTCCTGCCGCTAGAGCCCTTGCAACAGCTATTCTCTGCATCATTCCTCCGCTTAACTCGCTTGGAAAAGCATCTAAACGTTCATGCAATCTGACCATATCAAGCACCTCATGCCCTATAGTCTCTGCCTTTTTCATGTCAAACCCCTTCACCTTCGGCCCATAAGTCACATTATCCCAAGCATTCATGTGCGGAAACAAGGCAAAAGTCTGGAAGACAAATCCAATATCCCTATCCTCAGGTGGGACATCGTTGACAAGCTTATCTCCGATGTAAATTTCACCTTCATCTGGCTGAATTAACCCCGCAATAAGCCTCAGCAGAGTTGTTTTTCCACATCCGCTTGGACCAAGCAATGAGAAGTATTCCTTGTCATAAACGTGGAGGCTCACGTTGTTGACGGCTACAATTTTTTCAAAACGTTTTGTAACATTGACTATTCGGACGTCTGGCATTGTCAGATTCCTCTCCATACCGCGTGTGCATGCCTGAAGTTATTGCACAAAATTGTAAGTTGAATATTAAACATGCTAGTACCTTCCTTTTCCTCTAACGATAAGTCTTAATGCAAGCAGAATTACGAAGGAGAACAATATTAGGAAACCGCAACCTAAACCAATCTCCAATGATGTAGCTGGCGTTTTCTGTCTCACCCAATCTACAATAACGACCGGCGCTGTCCGGAGCTTGGTGACAGCCAGAGTTGCGCCAGTCTCACTTACGCTTCGCGTAAAAACCATTATGGCCCCTGAAAATATAGAATATTTGGTCAATGGTAAAATTATTGTTCTGAAAACGCTTAACGGTTTAGCGCCAAGGGTTCTTGAGGCTTCCTCCAAGTCCTCGCTTATTCTTTCGACAGCTGCGGACATTGACCTCACAAGGTAAGGATAGGTAATGCAAAGGTGTGCAAAGATAAGCAACAATATTTCAGGGATAAGGGCGAAGCTTTCCCAAAAAATCTTGAGAGAAGCCCCTAAGGCGGCTGACGTGACAATTAATGGGATATTAACAAGGATGTCTAAGGTTGCTGAAGCTCTTTTTCCAAATTTTTCCCTTGCAATTATGATTGCCATCGGCAAACCAATAACCATATTTAGCAATGTAACCGCGGCTCCCAACCAATATGACAATAGAAGACCCTGCCAATATTCCCCCCAAATCCTTACTCCCCCTAAAGCTTCCGGCAATGGGCCTCCAAAAATAGCCTCTATTGCCGGAAGGGCAACGAAAAGAGAGGGAATAAGCACGAAAATAAAGAATGTTAAAAGTGATATTCCGTTTCTTGAAGAAGTAGCTACAGAGTAGCTCAATTTTCTCTCTGTTGCTGGCCAGACTTTTTTTATCGGCGTTTTCAATCTCGGACCTAATAATCTTATTATTATGAATATTGAGCAGGAAAGAATCATCAAAATGAAACTCGCAAAAACCACGGGCCCTGTTATCTCATTGTTCGGACCTAAATGAGTTTGGATGAATGTTGCTCCGTTTTCAGATAGAGGCACATAATTTCCGTTTTCCAATATTCCTGCAACCATCATTGTTGCTCCTGTTTCTGAAATCGACCTTGAAAATGCAAGTATGAAAGCCGCAATTAATGAAGGTTTGAGAATTGAAAGTGTGACTGTTCTTGATGCTGTAAAAGGTGGGGCGCCCAGGGTTCTAGACGCTTGCTCATACTCCATCTTATAATCAAGTAACGCTCCAACCACCACCCTAACCACAACTGGATAGGAAAATGCGAAGTGAAGCAATACAACGAGAAGCCACCCAGGTGAAACCAGCGGGCTTCCGAAAAGCGAGGATACTCCCTCCGGCTTACTCCAAAAAAGGAGTAATGAGTAACCAAGGGCGGCTGTGGGTACAATGAATGGGATATCAGACAATGTATCCAAAACGTTTAACAATTTTGATTTTCCACGTGTGATGAGCCAAGCCATAGGGATTCCTGTTACGACATCTAAAGCAGAGACAAGTAGGGCTACTGCGAAGGAGTTCCCAATCGCACTCAGCGCGCGTGCTGTAAGTTCGGGCTGGTTTAGAACTTGCTGCATTGTATTCCATTTTATTATTATTCCAAGCATTGGCGGCAGCAATATTAAAGCGAAGAATGCTATTACCGCGGTTAGGTATACTCCGTACTTGACTTCTGGCTTTGATGAAAGTCTGTCGAGTGTTTCTATAATTTTAGGTTTAGGCAACTGTTCTCCGCCTAAATTTCGCTTCAACAACTTTTAATTTTGTTTCTTTTCTCATTCGTGTTTCTAGCTGATAAGTTTTCCTTAAAAAAATGTCAGATCGCCCGTCGAGTCATATCACAGCCAAGCTCTATTGACTCTCTACCTCATCATCCTAACAGAAATGAAGCATGACAAGACTTAAGGCTTTTCCCATGAATGGAAAAAACATAATATGTCTACTTAGAAACTATAGGATGAAAGGAGAAAAGTTTATGGATGTTCTTGAAGCCATAAAGGGAAGAAGAAGTATTAGAGCATTTAAAAGTAAGGATGTCCCCCCAGAAATTGTTGAAAAGCTCATCGACGCGGCTCGATGGGCCCCTTCGGCTGGAAACCTTCAGCCATGGGAATTCATAGTCGTTCGAAAGTCTGAAATCAAAGGAAGGCTTGCTGAAGCAGCTTTAGACGAAACACTCATTGAAGAAGCTCCTGTCGTGATCGTTGTTTGCGCAGACGAAAATCGCTCCTTTGAAGGCTATGATATGCGAGGCAAAACCCTTTATTGCATACAAGACACGGCCGCCGCCATACAAAACCTTCACTTGGCTGCCTACTCGCTTGGATTAGGCACATGTTGGATTGGCGCATTCAGAGAGGAAGAGATAAGGGAAATCTTAAAAATTCCTCATGGAGTAAGGCCCGTAGCCATAATTCCGGTGGGTTTTCCAGCCGAGTCTCCATTGCCACGACGCAGAAGAACCATAAATCAAATACTTCACTACGAAACCTTTTAGATGGGAGCATTTTCATGAAGATGCGTAGTTACTATCTAGGCGAACTCACATGGCCGGACGTAAAAGAATTCTTGGCAGTGCATGATGTGGCAGTTGTGCCCGTTGGAAGTTGTGAGCAGCATGGACCCCACTTGCCGATAGACACCGATGCCTATGATGCCTTTTGGCTTTCGTTGAAAGCCGCAGAAAAAGCCCAATGTGCCCTCGTAGCGCCACCAGTTCATTATGGAGTTTCTCTGCATCACATGGACTTTCCAGGAACAATCACTCTGACTCCGCACACCGTGGAGCAACTGGCCTACGAGGTGGCCTCTTCCCTGATAAAACATGGATTTAAGAAAATACTCTTTGAGAACGGACATGGCGGGAACACCCCAGCTTTGGAAGCCGCAACTCAAAGAATCAAGGCGGATACTAAGGCCTTTGTCGCCGTTGACACCGTCAGTCTCATACCAGACTTCATTGAAAAATTCATCGAAACATCTTATGATGCGCATGCCGGAGAGTTTGAGACTTCTACAACCCTAGCAAATCGAGAAAACTTCGTAGTTAAAGAGAGAGTTAAAAAACCGAAGATTGTGCTTCCAAAATCAAAGTACACAAAGATAGGGTTGAAAGAGAAAGGACCAAAAGTTTCTTGGGGTTTCCGAACAAAGGAAATAAGCGAGACAGGCGTCATAGGCGACCCAACAAAGGCTTCGAAAGAAAAAGGCGAAGCCGCTTGGAAGTTAGCCATCGAAAGACTTGCGGATTTACTAACAGAGCTTGACAAAATGAAAAGAGATTAATAATATGATGTATTAATTTTTGGAAGGATAAGTTATGGATAATTTGGAAGAAGGGTTAAGGTGGTTTGACCAAGCTGAGGCCGATTTAAAAACTGCTAGGGACTGCCGAAAAGATAAAAATTACTATGCCAGCGCATTTTTCTCCCAACAATCAGCCGAAAAAGCTCTTAAAGGCTTCCTCTATTCAAAGGGCTACAGAGCCTTAATAACGCACTCTGTAACCGAGCTTCTAGAAGAATCTTCCAAACTTGAGAAGGTGTTTGAGGAGTTTGTCGACCATGGGAAAGAGCTCGATAGACATTATATAGGGTCAAGGTATCCAAACTTTTATCCCAAAGGGCCGGCCTACAAATATTATACAGAGGAGATTGCTGAAAAATGCTTAAGCTATGCAGAATTGATATTGAAAGAAGTGAGGAAGTTTTTGAGAAGATAGAGGCTTACGTACGAGAGGTGGTTAAAAATCTTAACCCTCACTTAGTAATTCTATTTGGATCTTTCGCCACCAACAACATTAATGAAGGATCGGATGTTGATATTCTGGTTGTTGCGGATTTTCAAGAGGGCTTCCTTGATAGAATAACGAAACTCATGGATATGAACAAACTAGGGATACCTATCGAGCCCGTGGGATACACCCTTGAAGAATTTAGCGAGATGAAGAGGAGAAAGAATGCTTTTATTCTTGAGATTTTAGAAAGAGGTAAAGTTATGTACAGCCGCAGCGGTCATCTAATATAGATTGCAATGATAGTCTCCAGCGGTGAGGTTGAAAAGCTCCCTTGCGCTATTTAACGATCGCAGATGCGTACGAAAAAATCGAGGCTACAACAAAAAGGCTGGAAATGACAGACCTCTTGGTCGACCTTCTAAAAAATACACCAAAAGAAATCATCGACAAAATTGTATACTTAACACAGGGCAAAATATACCCGGATTTTGTCGGCCTTGAAATAGGTGTTGCCGAAAAACTTGCGATAAAAGCTCTCTCCAGAGCTTCTGGAAGGAAGGAAAGCGAAATCGAAGAAGATTTGAAGAAAACCGGAGATATAGGGGAGACGGCTCAAAAGCTAATAATTGACAGAAAACAAGTAACTTTTTTCCAGCAGCCGTTAACGGTTCAAAGGGTCTACGACACGCTCGACAAAATGGCTAAGGCTTCAGGTTCTGGCGCGGTAGACCTCAAAACTTCTCTTTTGGCAGGACTTTTAGCCGATGCAACCCCCAAAGAGGCTAAGTACATTATGCGAACAGTTACTGGAAATTTGCGTTTGGGAATTGCTGACATGACGGTTCTAGATGCTTTGGCCATAGCCTACGGAGGTGGAAAGGAAGCCCGCGAACTAATAGAGCGAGCTTACAACGTTTCCTCAGATCTTGGAAGGGTTGCTAAAACCGTGGCCGAAAAAGGCTTAGGAGGGATCAAAAAGTTTCAAGTTTTGATAGGCGAACCCATAAGACCCATGTTGTCTGAGAGGCTTTCCTCACCCGAGGAGATATTGGAGAAACTTGGCGGAAAATGTATAGCCGAGTACAAATACGACGGCGAAAGAATACAAATCCACAAAAAAAGCGAGGATGTCTCTCTCTTTTCTCGGCGCCTCGAAGAAATCTCCACTCAATATCCAGACTCCATCGAACTTCTCAAGAGATATGTGAAGGTAAGAGACGCCATTCTGGAAGCTGAATGCGTTGCCATAGACACCGAAACGGGCGAGATGAGGCCCTTCCAAGAGTTAATGCACCGCAGACGCAAGTATGGAATCGAAAAAGCCATGGAAGAGTATCCAGTTTCCTTGTTTATGTTTGACGCGCTGTATGTTGATGGCAAAGACTTAACTCTAGAGCCTTACCCGATTAGACGGCGAGCACTCCAAAAGGCAATAGAAGAAAGCGACAGGGTGAAAACTGCCAAACACATAATCACAAGCAACGTGGAAGAACTGGAAAGATTCTTTCTCGAAGCAATAGAAAACGGCTGCGAAGGACTAGTATGCAAATCCATGGCAGAAGATTCAGTTTATCAAGCCGGAGCCAGAGGATGGCTCTGGATAAAGTACAAACGGGACTACAAAAGCGAGATGACGGACACCGTGGATTTAGTTGTTGTCGGCGCCTTTCACGGCAGAGGAAAACGCGCTGGGACATATGGAGCATTACTTTTAGCAGCATATGATCCAGAGAAAGATGTTTTCGAGACTGTAACAAAATGCGGGACAGGCTTCACTGACGAAGATTTGGCAAAGCTACCAAAAATGATGGAGAAGCATAAGATTAGCCACAAGCATCCAAGAGTGCAATCAATAATCGAGGCAGACGTGTGGTTTGAACCAGCTCTCGTGATAGAAATTCTTGGCGCTGAAATAACATTAAGCCCGATTCATGTATCTGCGATGGATGTTATTCGCAAAGGAAGTGGACTGGCTGTCAGGTTTCCCCGCTTCACAGGCAACCACAGGCTAGACAAGGCTGCTGAAGACGCAACGACGATAGAAGAAATCGTTAAAATGTATAAGAGTCAACTCAAAAAAATCGCAGAACAGTAAAGCCCCACTGATGTTTTGAGTGATTGTTTCATTTGAACTTCTCAATTCTTTCTCCTATTTCGAATTGACACCATGATACTACCTGATGAGGGCGATGAGATACCACATATTCTAAAAAGCGGCCAATACGAGATGCATCCAACCCACATCGGCGACTTCAACTACGACTATAAAGTAGATATGAAGGACATACGGAGAGTTGCAAAAGCCTTCGGAAGCTACCCTGGCCACCCAATTGGGACCCTATATGCGACACCAACAACGACAACAAAATAGACATGAAAGACGTACGCATCACATCCAAAGGATTCGGATGGACACTAACACACGACCCGTAGAAACACCGTCCTACACTCTCAACTCCCCCTTTTCTTTTTAAAACATATTAATCTTTTAATTAGAACGGGAAAATCATGCAACTGTTCAGCTATGGGCGCCCGACATGTCATTAGTAAGGGAAGGTTACTATCGTTTTTTGGCATTCCACAGGAAATCATAGGCTTGATCATGTAGCTGAAGATGCAACAACAGTAAGCGAAAATTATTGAAATGTATCAGAACTTTCTGGAGAAGATCATTGAAAGCCCATATTATTCAGTTTCATAGAAACCAGTAAATATCTTCGGACACCAATGAGAAAACTTTTTCAGAGTGAGGGGGTTTCTATTACACTAACCTTTATATCAGGGCCCTTTCTGCTTCATATCATGATGTAATATGCCTCAAATTACATGTCCAAATTGTGGAATGACAATAAATCTGGAAAATCGCAAGGAAATCGACTTCAGTTTGATCACAAGCGCGACTAAGAAACAGTCAAGAACATTTACAGAGTTGTTGCGTGTCACAAAGCTTTCGCGAAAGACTTTGAGTTTTAGACTTAAGGAGCTTTGCGCGGCTGGCGTTATCGTCAAAAAAGAGGGCGTTTACGAGGTAAATGGTGCCTCACAATTTGCGGGTGAAGCTGGAAAGCCCATAGAGAAGTTCTCAAAGATGTTTCATGATAGAAGGCTGAAAACGGGTTTGATGTTCATTGCACTCTTGTTATCTTTCTCAGTCTCAGGATACGTCTTAGCAATGTTTTTCATCCCACAAGAATCTGAACCACCCCAAAAACCACTAATTATAGGAGACTTTAAAGTCTCCCTCGACATCAATAACGTTAGAGACTTATATAGCTGGCAAGCTGTTATAACCTTTAACCCTGCTGAACTGAAAGTTATGAAAACTATTCCTGGGGACTTCTTTGATGTTGAATATCCTTTGTTTGTGAACGCAACGGATGTTGGTGAGGGCATATTGCTACTGGGAGGCACTCTATCCGGAGATGCGCCGGGAAAAAGTGGCAGCGGTAGGTTAGCGACAATTGTTTTTGGGTATTTTACAAGCGAATATGAAAAGGCGAGTCTGGTTCAGGCAGTAAGATGTTATGAGACGTTTTTGCTTGACTCCCACGGTTCCATAATTCCCATTGATGATTCAACACTGACACTCAATATCAATGAAAACTAACAAGCTTCTTCATGGAGGACTAGAATAAACTATATATACCTTCTTTTTTATGAAAAAGGAGAATAAGAATCTACATTCTAAGCATTCGAGAAAAGCCCCAATTTTTATTTCTAGTCGAGTTTCTGCTTTTTTCGATATTTAAAACAGCTAGTGCAACAGTTGCATGAGCTTCTGTTAAAACAATTTCAATGGCGAAGAAGCCCGAGTGGGGGGTCTTCCTTATTTAATAAAGTCGCAAAGTAGCTGCTGCAGCAATGAGCAATAGGTTGTGACAGAGCAACCAACACCAAATTAGCTTTTTCGTTTACTGAACTTTGCTTTCGGTTTTTTCTTTAAGCTAAACCACGTTAAGACTGCTCCGGCAGCTGTTACTGTAATTCCAACAGAAATCAAATAATATGAGGGGCCCTCCGTCACAACTATATACTTGCGGATGTCTATCGTGCTTGGCGCGTATTCTCGACTAGGCCAGACGTGGACTATAGTAAACGTATAGATGCCACTGAATTGGGTTATTCCCCCTACATACCAGTATGAATTTGTGCTAGGCCTGTACATTGGTGTCGCATTCAATCCTCCCTCGTTTATAGTTAGGTTGATGTCGAGAATCGACAATGGTTGTATTACCTCTTGGTCGCCCGCTCCTGCTACTTTTCCATATTTGATGAGAAAAAGCGTTAAATTGCCTCGAGGATCTGTTATGTTGACACCAACGTAAAGCACGGCAAAACCGGGAAAGTCCTCGTCCACCTCGAAAAGACCAACTGGCCAGTCTAAACCTTGAGTAGTATGCACCCAAATGAAGTCTCCTTTGCTGAGATTCGCACTGACACTCCATTCTTCAGAAACCTTAGCAACACTTACAGAAGTACTCTCTTCTCTCGGGCTGTAGGTATACATTGCTGTGATGAGCCCTGCAATGATCATAATCAGGCCGCATGCGAAGAACCATCTTTTCAAAGATTTCCCTAAATTTAAGAGTTCAAACCATTCTATATAACCTTTTTAGCTATACAATGCGCCTTTTGCCATTAATTAGGTGCTGAGAAAAAGCTAATATAGTTTGTCTCACCTCTTTATGAAGCGTGCTCAAGCATGGCATGGATACTTTCTGAGGAATGGCTTTGGATAATAGTGCTTGCTCTTATAGCAGTCTTAATAGGTCCTCTTTTGATAGTTTGGCTAGTTCTCGCTCTGCCAGCAGAGCTTAAACTTGTAGCAACGGTCCTTATTGTTATCGGCTGGGGCATTGCATCAGGGTACAAGGACTGGATCCTTGAAAAGCGCCGTCGAGAAGAAGAAGAAGGAGAAAGAAGTGCTCACAGCACAGAGCAGGTCAGCTCTTTAAAATCTAACGGCTAGGAAACACTCCGAGAAGCATAGCGAGAATTACGTCGATGGATAATAGTGTTAATATAAACGATACTGGTTGTAGAACGAACCAAGCGCCTGGGATCTCGAAGAATGGTACAATAACTAAGTAATCTATTATCCAGTAAATTCCACCAGCCAGCATAACTATTCCAAGCGCCTTTCTTATGAAAACATCTAAAGCTTGTCTAATGCCTACTACTAATGCAAATATCATCCAAATGTTGGTTAGCAGAAACACAAGTAACGACCATTGGATGGGTTGGTTGGTAAAAATCGCTGGCAAAAAAATTTGAAGCGCAATTGGGGCATAAGCAAATGCTGCTGTTCTAGCAACCACGTCGAATTCGGCTTTGCCGCCTTCAAGCTTTACTCCTATTAGATAAACTAATAGACCGAGAATGAGCCACTTCAAGAGTGCGACACTTATATAGATGAGCGGATAAGAAAAAATCGTTGTGCCAAGAAACAATTCACCGAGAAGAAGAACTCTGAACATAGTTTCGGTGGAATTTGCCATATTTGCTACATTTAAGCTGTATATACCGTAGCCCAGTCCACTAAGGACGTTGACGAGGATTAAAACGAAGACCGCCTCCCTAAGATATTTCGACTCGACACTTACAGTTTTGAACAGCGAGGAATCCAGTCTAAGCGCTCTCAGAAACCTGCCCATAAAGGTTTCCCCCACAGGCTTTGGCCATTCCGCTCCAGCAAAGCCTCCAACGATTCCAAGTATAGATCCTAAGATAAATCCTCCGCCAATAAGTATGCTTAAGATCGAACATAAAACTATCAAAAGGTTCATGGCAAAAACATTTTTCGGTTGAATGCACAATGATATAGTGCAAAATAGATTAATCGCGGAAAAAATAATCCAGATAATCATTAATTGGTTTTCTACGTATCCAGGGATGCCAAGAACGATGCGCCCCCAGAAGGGAACTCCCTCTAGTTGACTTACAGAGGAGACTGGATAAAACCAAAGAACTATCACAGAACCATTTGCGGTTATCCATAACCCATTAGCAACGATTAAAATAGCTCCTATTAATGATAATAGAAAAGCGATAGGGGGCTTATTCTTAAACAAGTTTTTCACGGCATACCATTTAATGATTACCGAGATATTTACCCGTTATATTTAAGGCTTTGTAGCATGTATCTATCTTTGTTTTTAATATGAGGAGCGTTTTAATTCGAGCCTTTAATACTCCTCCTTAACCGCTATTCGAATAATAGCGCTTTCAATTGCGAGAATTAAACATGCCATGAACGCGAGGAACCACCCAAACCCAGCCCTCCATATCCAATCTCCTTTTGTTCCCCAGAAGTTGGTGATAACCTCTCCGGGAAGAGTAGAGATTTCTGAAGGTATTACGTTATCTAGATTTGACATTGCGGTCGGTGCTTGGGTTGCAATGTAGAATGGCGCAATAAAAAGTAAAAGCGCTCCGGCTAATCCAAAGATGTTTTGGATTTTTAGTAGCTGTCTGTGAAAGATCGAAATCACACTGCAGATCAGTGTTAAAGCATTTAGCATTGTGCCGCCAATCAATAGGATAAGTGTAGTATTGAACAAGAAAGATACATTGTCCCTTTCGGCAGGATCCGCCGGTAAATCTGCAAAGGAAACTACAACAGACTTGTTCATCGCTGGATCATGTGCTGCCACCATCTGTAGAAGAGTGTAGTCAACCGTTATCGTTGTATTTGCAGCTATTTGTGTTTCCTTAGTGGTTTGAATGCTCCACCAAGGTAAATAGATTGAAGCAATAGAAAATATCAAAGAGATGATAATTAAGCTCAACACGGTGATTTTTTGCGTCGGATTTTCCATGGATTCAACTCCTTTCTTCTTTATTTATTGGGTCTTTCATTAAAGTCTTTGCCAATCACGGCATGTATTTCTGTCGATGTTTCAGCGAAAAGAGCTAACTGTAAAGGTGACATGCTACCAATCGTCCTTTGGCATTTAATAATGGGGGTTCCTTAGTGCGACAAATTTCTCCAATATAATTCGGGCAACGTGTGTGAAATCGGCAACCTGGTGGTGGATCAATTGGATTTGGAATTTCTCCTTTTATAACAACTTCAATTCGTCTGGATGTGGGATCAGGTACCGGAACAGCGGATCTTAGAGCTTGAGTGTACGGATGAAGCGGGTCTGAAATGACTCTGTCCACGTCTCCCTGTTCCATAATTTTCCCAAGATACATGACTGCGATTCTGTTGCAGATGTGTCTCGACAGAGCTAGGTCATGAGTGATGTATAGAAATGACACGTGGTATTTCTCCACCAACTCTAACATAAGATTTAAGACCTCTGCTCTGATAGAAACATCCAGCATCGAAACGGGTTCATCGGCAACTATGAATTCAGGACCGAGGATCAGCGCTCTCGCAGTTGCAACCCTCTGTCTTTGTCCGCCGCTTAGCTCGTGGGGATACCTGAAAGTAAATTCCGCAGGAGGGGTCAGTTCTACATCTTCAAGAACCTTATTTACTTTTTCTTCTAACTCATGGCTTGACCTTATCCCCTGGATTCTAAGAGGTTCCGCCAAAATGTCAAAGATGGTCATCTTTGGATTAAGCGACTCGTAAGGGTCTTGGAACACTATTTGCATCTTTCGTCTATAGGGTTTAAACTTGTTCTCAGGTATGTGTGTGATTTCCGTATCATGGAAGTATATTTTTCCGCTTGTAGGTTCTACGAGTCGAAGTAGTGCTCTCCCAGTTGTGGTTTTTCCACTGCCACTTTCTCCAGCGAGACCGAAAATTTCGCCTTTACTTATATCAAAGCTTATTCCATCGACTGCATGGACGAATAGCTGTTTTCTCGAGATAATAGTTCTAAAGAAACCTATTCTTACAGGGAACCATTTTTTTAGGTTTTCGACTTTTATCAAGGCTTCGTTCAATTTGTATTCCTCTACCATCTACCTAATAAGATGACATGCTATGTAGTGCGACTTTCCTATATCTATGTATTCTGGTTCCTTTTCCTTACATATATTCATGGCATATTTACATCGTGGGTGAAATCTGCATCCGGTTGGTGGGTTCAACAAGTCTGGAGGGGAACCCTCAATAGAGTTCATGCGGGTCTTTGGTGCATCGATATTTGGAAAGGCTTTGATTAGTCCTTGTGTGTAGGGGTGAAGAGGTTCTTTGAAGATTGTTACGACATTGGAGTATTCAACAATTTTTCCTGCATACATGATTGCCGTTTTTTCGCAAGTGTCAGCGATTATTGATAAATCGTGCGTTATTAGGATCATCCCAAGGTTTAGTTTTTTATTCAATTCTTTCAGCAGCTTCAATACTTGCGCTGCAACTATAACGTCTAAGGCTGTTCCCGGTTCGTCAGCAATTAATACTTTAGGATTGCATGCAATCGCCATTGCTATCATGGATCTCTGCCTCATTCCTCCACTAAACTCATGTGGATAATTATTGATTCTCGATGGGTCTATTCCGACAAGTTCTAGTAGTTTTCTCGCTCTATCCAATGCCTCGATTTTTTCCACGTCATACTCGTGGGTTTTTATAGCTTCAACAATCTGATCACCAACTTTCTGAACCGGGTTAAGCGCGTTCATGGCACCTTGAAATATGAGTGAGATTCCCTTCCATCTTATTTTCTCTCGCATCGTGTTTTCGTCTAGCTTAACAAGGTCCATGTTCTCAAAAAGGATTTTTCCATCGACAATTTTTCCATTGAAGGGTAAAATCTTTAAGATTGATATGGCTGTTGTAGTTTTCCCACATCCGGATTCGCCTGCGAGACCTAATGCTTCTCTTTTTTCTAAACCGAAAGTTATGCCGTCAACTGCCTTGACATACCCTCTGAGAGTCTCAAAGTAGGTTCTTAGGTCGTGGACTTCTAATACGCTCATGTGTTGTTCCTTCTAAGTATTCTGTCATCTTTGTTTGTATATAATTTTGGTTAAAATCTTGATAGATGGGGGATTTAACCTTTTGGATTCGTTTGCCGATGTCCAATTGGCAAACTTTTTTAGTTTGCGTTGTCAATTTTGACAGGGTATACAATGAAATACCGTTGGGTCGGAAAGAACGTTGATTTAGATGTTCTTGGCTTGTTTTTAGAGCGTTTTTTAGTTGAGAGGGGTTTTCTTACTAATAAGGAGTCTCAGGAGGGTGGGCAAGTCATTGCAGCGACGATGCGCGAGAAAGGCAAAAAAATTTTGACCGTTACTGTTAGGATTTTTGGCAGTTCAAATGATTTCGAAATTGATTTTTCTGCTGGTGACGAGGGTGGGCTTCTTGCGAAAGTAGGGCCTTTAACGACATTGTTTGGTTTTGGCTTCTTATTGAGAAGTGAATTTGAAAAGAGAGATTATTTTAGAAAGCTAGAGGAGGATTTTTGGGTTTTTGTAAGTATGCGTGTGGCTGACCTTGCCGTTTCAGCGGCGCATTCTTAGTTTCGGGTTGAACACTTCGTCTAGTGCAAATCCTAATAAAATGAATGCGACTGCTAAAGCTGCTATGGCTAAACCTGGAGGAATCACCCACCACCAACAAGAAAATGACCCAGTTGCTTGGACTTCGTATAGCATTCTGCCCCATGACATTCTGTTAGGGTCAACGTATCCTAAGAAGCTTAAGGAGGCTTCTGCTACAATGGCGCTTGGGACTGATGTAGCAAGAGTGACGTAAACCAGTGACATTACATTTGGTAATATGTGTTGTGATAATATGTGGATTTTTCCGGCGCCCACGGCTTTTGCCGCTTCCACGAATGGTCTTTCTCTGAGGCTTAGGACCTGAGACCTTACAACCCTTGCGAATCCCATCCACCCTAGCAACCCTATTAATATAATCAAGTTTTCGATTTTTGGTCCCATGACTGCTATTAAAACTATTAAAAGGGGCAGTGTAGGTATAACTAGGAGCATATCCGAGAATCGCATTAGGATTTCGTCCACGGTTTTTCCTAAGTAGCCAGCTGCTAACCCCCCTATCAAACCTAGCACAACGCTAATTATTGATGAGAATAGACCCACAATAAGCGAGATTCTTGATCCGTACACTAGTTGTGACCATAAGTCGCGTCCAAACTGGTCTGTTCCCATGATTCCCCAAACTCTTCCTTGGAAAGCGATGTAAAAGTCGTCAACGTATATTGATGTCCAAACCTGCTTGGCAGGTTTATCCGTGTCTTGAAAGGTTATATTAACTCCTAGCCTTAAGTCTCCTGGAAGAACATCCTTTGAGAAAACTTCGGATATCACGTCCACTACGCCCGAGTATCTAATCAGGTCGGAGTCTGGAATATATACATCAGATATAATCCACACGCCTGCGACCTTGTAGAAGGTTCCCGGCTGCGGGTAGACATTTGCTGGGGGTACCGTTAGTTTGAGACCATCAATTTCGTAAGACCGATAAGGCCAGATGCAATAGATTTTTCCGTCGGAGATTCTCTGTAGGTATAAAAAGACTGTTGCGTTAACATCTAGAATATCTACCAGTCTCAATTCTATGGATCCGCTTGTCTCATTGACGAATTTTTCGCGTCTTTGTTCCGTGGTGCCATTAGCAAGCAGTCTTATGTACGCCAAGAACTTTCTTGGGCTTCCCAAGAATGGGAAGTTGAAGTCCTTATAAATTGTAACCGACTCAGTTCCATAGGTTGTGTTGACAGCGTCCCGTTGAAAGGCTACGCCAAAGCATCCTGGGCTGCTCGCCCCCACATTAGATACATGAGTGATAGATACGTGGGGTGCTCCTGTGTAATTCCATCCATCTAAGGAATTTGTAAAATCCCAATTGTTCTTAATTGCCAAGTTTTCTGCAGCCCCTGGCACTCCACCCAAGGAAGGCGGGAGGAGCTTAAACCATCCAGGTGCTGAGTAGGAGCCTGAAAGGTAGTGGTGGCTGACTGGGTCATAAGGGGTTAGTAAGGGTGCTCCAATGGTCATAAAGGTGAAAAATGCAAGTATTCCAACTCCTACCATTCCTTTTTTGTTACTTACAAATATTATTAGGAAATTCCTGAGTCTATGAAGGGAAAATGTGACGGCTTTTTTTGATATAGCCACTCTTTCACCTGGTATTTTAGTATTTTATCCTGGGGTCGATAACCCCATACAGCAAGTCTGCTATGAAGTTTGCTAGGATCACGCATAGAGCTATTACGTAAAAGATAGCCTGTAATACATTGTAGTCTTTTAAGCCGATTGCTTGGAAAATCCATCTTCCCATTCCGGGCCATGTATATACTCCCTCTGTTATTATCGCCCCAGATATCATGAAGCCAAAGGCTAGGGCTATGCTTGTTATAAGGGGTAATGAAGCATTTTTTAATGCGTGTCTTAAAAGTACGTCTCGTTCCTTAACTCCTTTGGCTCGAGCTGTTACTATGTAATCCTCTGTGAGTGCTTCGATCATTGTAGCTCGGGTGAGGAGTAGGAAGCCTCCGTATTGGAAAAGCGTTAGGGTCATTACTGGCAAGAACATGTGTCTTAAAAAACCACTTATTGTGGTCATCAGGTCCGACGGGTTGACTGTTACTAGAATTTCCAACGGATTTGTCGAGCTGGCTGATATGGTCCATGGGTTTGGTGGATAAATTGCCCATTCAGCTGGGGCCGCATGTGCATGCGGGAACCATTTGAGGTTGACATAGAATATAAGTATGAAAACCATTCCCATCCAAAATACTGGAAGGGAGTAAAATATAAGGGAGGTAAAAACTGATGCTGTGTCGAATTTTCCCCCTCTTTTGTGCGCCGACAAAACGCCCAATAACACCCCAAGTATCACGGCGAAAGCTGTTGAACCTCCCATGAGTATTACGGTATATGGCAAACGCCAAGCCATTTCACCGGCCACAGGAACACGTCTATCAAAGGTTATTCCGAAGTTCCATGTCATCATATTGTACAAGTATTTAAAATATCGTATTATGTCCGGATCGCCGATTCCCCAGAGTTCCCTCAACCTCCGTGTCTGTTCTGCAACATCTCCAGCGCTTCCCTTTTTAAGGGGATTTATGAAGAACTGGACAGGGTCTCCTGGCATTACCATGAAGATTATGAAGTTGATTGACATGACGAAGATCAAAAGAATGAAGCAGTAAAAGATCCTTTTCATTATATACTCTCGTAGTCCCAATTTTCCCCACCTATTTAGTATCGTCCTCAAGCATTGAATTTAAGCTTTTGCTCCGTTTTTCTTATGTAACTATTTTCCATAAAGCTTTTAAATTAGGCTAACGTTAATTTTACTGCTGAAAATTGGAAGGAGAGAGGAAAATGCGAGATAAGACATTAGTTCTGTGCTTATTGTTGAGTGCTTTAATGTTGATGTCTGTGTCCGTTGTTCCTGCAAGTGCTTTCACATACTCCGATGGTTCTGGAGACAAGAGATTCGAACTCTTCGGTCCGAGAATCGACAAAATTCTCATAACAATGTACTCGGGTGTAGATGCTATGTGGACCGCCTTAAAAGGCGGCGAGATCGACATCACCGACTGGCCTCTGACTAAGTGGTGGATGACTAACACCCTCGGATTCAAAGATGATCCCAACGTACGCATGCTGGACTTCGGCGGCGAAGCGGGCTACTACACGATGAGCTACAACATGAACCCCAACCCCTACCTGGGGAATCCTCAAAACACGGCTTATCCGAACCCGGTACTTCCAAACCCCACATCGGTTAAGGAGATGAGGCAAGCCCTAAGCCACCTGATCGACAGAGTATCCCTAGTCGCCGGCCCTGGCGAAGGCTTGTACGCCGACATATACACCCCCATACCCGCGTACATGAAGGCTTGGATACACCCAGACATACACTACGGCGGTTCGCTAAGGCCTTGGTCTTACCCGCCAGACCCCGGCGCAGCCGCAAATAAGCTTACCGCAGGCGGCTTCCTCAACACCAGCGATGGCACCCCAGTCTCCCCGAGATACTGGGACCGCAACGGCAACGGCAAAAAGGATGCTGGCGAAGGCTTCAAGCTCATAGTCTACGGCAGAATGGATGCGCTTCGAAAGGGCGCAGTAGACATGATGTGCGGTGTGGGAGGATACGTAGGGCTGAGCGACCCCCTCATCGATGTTGACTTTACACGATACGACGTCACAGGCGGCGAGGCATGGCTGAAAGTCATGTGTGACAAGAACTACAACACATACAGCGCGGGCTGGATCTTCGTCGGTCCAGACCCAGACTTCCTGAGGGACAGCTACCACGTGGACAACTACTACCACCCAGAAGACCCACAGAACTTCGGATGCGTCAACGACACAATCTTAAACATGGTTTCGGATTACATCAAGTTCGCGCCCACCGTTGCCGATGCCCTAAACTCCACCCTGTGGTTCCAGGAAAGATTCGCTGAAATCGCGGCTGAAACACCTTTGGCTTCTACCGCCGCGCCAAAAGCCTACTCCGTACAGTACACGGGAGGCACCAAAGGTGTCGCAGTTAGTCCCGACGACGGAGAGAACAAGTACAGGGGAAAGCTTTGGACTCACCTGATCAACGAGACAGGTCTCGGCACAAACAGCTTCTACACAACGCTCAACGCTTATCCAGAAGGCTATCCGTTCGGCGACGGAAAAATGACTATGAGATACGGCTTCAAGGAACCGGATCATCCGGCAACCCTCAACCCGCTCTACGGAAGCTGGTACTGGGAGTTCGAAGTCATGGACAGGTGCTACGACTACTTGGGTCGCAGGGACCCCATGACAAGGGGACCCTACGAGGTGCCACACCTGGCTGAAAACTGGACGGTTGGCACATGGGTAGACCCAGCGGATGGCAAGATTAAGTCGAAGATCACAGTCAAGATTCGTCCAGACGTCAAATGGCAAGACGGCACACCATTCACAATCGAAGACGTCTACTTCACCTTCATCGAACTGCCAAAGCTCCTGGAGGAAAAGGGCGCTCCAGCAACATGGTGGGACCCCTCCACCAAACAGATGAAGAGCTTCTACATAATCGACCCCTACACAGTCGAAATTCTCCTTAAAGTCCAGAGCGTATGGGCAGTCGGCTGGGTCATCGGAACCTATGTCGTGCCAAAGCACATCTGGAAGCCACTAGCAGAAGCAGGCCCACTGGTTGTGAGCAAAGACCTGGCAGATCCAAAGCTGATAGGCACGGGCGGCTTCAAGTTCGTGTCACGATCCTGGGCGCCTACCCGCACATGTGTCTTGGTGAGGAACCCAGACTACCACCAGACCATCGACAAATGCGTAAACAAGCTCCTACCCCCAGAAGGTATAATGCTGAAGAGCGCCGACTACACGGGCAAAACACCACCAACGATGCCGCACATATTTAAGCCTCATATGGTGAAGCCCTCAGCCTCAGTCAAGTATCCGCAGGGTGATCCTGACGGAACTGTGAACCTGACGATTGAGGTGCCCATATCAAACCTCGCTTGGAACTACACACAAGACTTCAACAAGACGATTGTACTCATCTATCCAGATGGCTCGTCTGCGACTATTGTTCCTGAAACCAACATAGTCATTGATCCACACGTAACCCACACCGAAACAATAACGCTTTCTAACTTAGGAATAGGAGAATACACACTCAATGTGACTGTGGAGATAGCCAGCGGAGAATTCTACAACTGGGTGACCACAAACTTGCCTCCGGCAAACTGGACGCTGTTCCTTGGACCACGCACTATCTCTAAGCACTTCTGGGTTGGAGTTCCAGAAGACATAAATGTTGACTTCATAGTCGACATTGAAGACATCTATACGGCTGCTTTGTCTTATGGTTCTTATCCAGGACACGAGAGATGGAACAGTATCTGCGACTTGAAATTCGACTACTTCGTTGATATTGAAGACATCTTCGCAATCGCATTGAGATACGGCTGGGCTTAAATAAGCTCGAAAACACAAATCATCATCCCCCTTTTTATTTTTGGTTGCAAGGCGAAGTTTTAGCAGTGAACTCACTGCTTGTATTTGACCTCAGAAGCTGCGTCTGTGCGCTATAGAAGATAATTCCGTAATGCTTAAAAGCAGATTCTTATCTAATTTAACGTGCAGAAAAAGGAGAAGGGAGAAAGAATGTTGAAAGGTAAATCTAAGATTCTGTCAGCTTTGCTCACCGCTGTGCTTCTGCTTGGCATATTCCCAGTGTACGCAGGTTTTCCAACCGAGCCTCACCCAGGCAACGCAGTGTGGATGGAGCCTTCACTGTTGAACTTTACATCAGACGTGATGGCGCCGCCAAACAACAAGTTTAGAATAACGGTCTGGGTCAACTTCACTTCAATAACTGCGGGCGACTACATCGGAGCTTATGGCTGGGTTATAGTCTACAACAAGAACCTTCTGAAGTTCTCAGCCTGGGACATGACAGCTCGTCTTCCGCCGGACCACCCGGTGCGTCCAAACGCCAAGATTAGCGAATGGTTCAAGAGCGTTGGTATGTGGAAAGTTGAAATAAAATTCTCTATGGGTGCATGGGATGCCGACCATGACTACGTGATGCCTGGAGAAAGCTGGTTGGAGAAAGACATCGGAGAGCCAGACAACCCGAAGGCACCCGAAGGAAGCTACGGAAGCACGTGCTGGATAGAATTTGAGATCATTTCCTATCCAGGTAAGTTTCAGAAAATTGAAGACTTAATCTTCTTTGATACTGCAGATCCGCCGCCAAAGTCGAAGCTTCTAAACGAGGCAGGCGCAGACGTTGGAGGCGAGTTCACTTGGTACAACGCCACCTACAAACTATGGTGGGCTCCACCGACGGTGAACCCCTACTTGGCTATTGACCCAACGTCTCGCGAGTACGGTCCATACCCGCCCCGCATCAACTGCACCACGAGCTTCACAGAAGACATATACATCAAAGAACTTGACATCGGCTGGGCCTTGACCAACGCGACGTTCACGCTAAGCTACAACGCCACGCTGCTTAGCGTTATAGACATATTGCTTAACACAACAGCCTTTGATGTAGCTGCCACGGCTGATAACACAACAACGCCAGGAAAGATATACTTCGTCTTAAAGACGAGCAAGTCATTATCCGGTAACATCAAAGCAGCCACAGTAACCTTCCACATCATATATCAAGGAGATCATCCAGCCGTAGACGTAAGCCCACTCGCCTTCACAGAGAAAAAACTAATGGATCACGAGGGTGAGATCCCGACCAGACCCTCTGTTAACGGAACAATCACCATCAAAGGAGTCTCTATCTTGCCATCGCCGTGGCTCGAAGTGAAGTTCTCACCAGAAAACAGCATAACCTTCGGACCAGAACCGGTGATCGGAAAAGAGTTCAACGCCACGATTTGGATAAGGAACCTACACTTCGCATGGTACTTAATAGGCATTCAGTACAGGCTTAGCTACTGTCCAAAAATGCTCAACGTTACACGTGTTAGAGAAGGACCATACATGCCCTCCTTCAACCAGACGGTCGACCCACCATACACATGGTTCACAGCCATCCTTGAACGAGACAGTATGTGGGGACCGCACATACTGGTAGGCGAACTGATACTCCCGAACGGCACAGGCCAATGGCCAGCCCCACTGCCAGGCGCAGTGCCGCCGGAAGACGGACTAATCGCAACAATAACCTTCAAAATAATAGACCAGAAATGTGATGAAAACTTAACTTGCGCGCTCAAATTCCTCGACACAAAATTGATCGACATTAGAGGAGCGATAATACTAGAAGCACCTTCAGTAAACGGCACAGTCACAGTACTAAGCACGTCTGTGAGCCCGCCCGGAAGAGTCATTGACGTTTACGGCGGAGCAGTAAACCGCGGCTACGGCACTGCTCACGGAGCCCCCTACAAGGGCATCGGAGTAGTATGGCCAGCACCCTTCGGCGGACAAGGAGTTGGAGGAACCATGGATCTAGTGATACCACAGTCAGTGGTATACCTCTTTGCAGAAGTGACATACAACTGGTGGCCAGTGCAATCCAAAGACGTAGGATACGAAATTGATGGGCCGTTCTTACAAGAAGGGTGGGACATAAATGACCCCAGAACATGGATAGAGAGACAAGCATACTTCATAAGGAAGTACGCGAACAGAACAGACGACCAGGGCGTGGCATGGATCAAGTTCCAGATGCCATGGCCATGTGAGAATCCGGAGCAGCTCTTCGGAAAGTACAGGGTCACAGCCACTGTTGACATATGCGGCGTGGTAAAAACGGACGTACTATGGTTCGACTACTACTACCTCGTAGAAATAACAAAAGTCACAACTGATAAATACTGCTACTGGCACTGCGAAGACGTGATAGTAACGGTTGAATTCCAGTCCAAGGCACGACAACTCTATCCAGTGCTGTTCTCTGTGGTCATACAGGACGAGCTTGAAACACACTTCGGCAGTGCGCTTTACACCACCAGTGTCAGCGACGCACCGTTCTGTACATTTAAGCCATACGAGTTCACGGTAAGCATACACATTCCGAAGTGGGCGTTCGCTGGAGTCGCCAAAGTATACGTAAGCGCTTATGACAAAGACCCAACAATCGGCGGAGCACCTTGGTGTCCATCATTCACACCAGAGCCAAAAATCGGAATAATGCCATACTCGTACTAAAACCAACAATCCCTCATTCCCTCTTTTTTTAAGTTAAAACCACAATTGCAATAATTACAACATGATAAAAAATTCTGGAATTATTTTCCAGAAGACTTATTAGTCTTCCAACCCCAAAAATGCTTGAAGAAGGTAAAAAACATGCACATTTCCTTAAAGATTCCCAAACTCACATACCCTACTCTCATACTGATGATTCTAGCCCTTCCAACAGCTACAATACCGCTGACACAAAGCCAAGAAGCCATCCTCAGCCCCCTACTGCAAGTAACGGCGAAAACAGACAAGAAATCCTACCTTTTAAGACAAAAGGTAACAATTGAAGGAAACATAACCGAAGATGGAACATCAGCCACAGACCTAGTGGCGATAATTCAAGCCCTAAACCCGCGTGGAACACGAACCGCTTATCGAACCCTATCAATTGGAAACCCAACCGAAACATGGCCAATAAACATAACAAGCCTATTCTTAATGGACATGAGCAGCAATCCGATAAACACCGCAAAAATAGGCACGTTAATCCAAGCTGGCGTAACAATTTATAATTGGCAAATGACTCCAAGACAAGTCCTCGCAACAGTGACTGTTTTTGACGCAAACATGGTGCCCCTTCGGGCAGGCTTCTGGAGCGGCACAATTGACCCTCAAGATTCCGCCTCGCCTAGATTCACTGTCTACATTGAAAAGTGGGCGTGCTCAGGAAAAGCCTTGATATGCGGCAACGTATACGACAAAGAACCAAAAGAAGGCGGAATAGCCCTAAGCCCAGAAAAAACAGCCTACTTCTGCATCAGCAAAACCCAACAGGCGCTACTTCAATATCCAGAACTTCCACCACCGCCGCCACAAACCACACCAGGCTTTTACACCACTTACATCCGAATCTCACCAGAACCCATAGCAGGAGAATACACACTCTACATAACAGCCCACTCCAGCCCAACAACAAAATCTACAACCCAAACCACATTCACCGTTGAACAATCATCGGGATATCCACCACAAGCCTCCTTCGCCTACTGGCCAGCCGCGCCATACGAGAACCAAACAGTGCTATTCGACGCATCATCCTCAACCGCGGAAGGCTTCAACGACACGATAATAAGATACGAGTGGGACTTCGGAGACGGAACACCAAAGGTGATAAAAGAAGGAAGCTACACAAACCCGCCAGACCCAACCGCAACCCACAGATACACAAACGCAGGTCAGTATCCCATAACACTAAACGTGACAGACAACGAAGGATTAGGGTGCACAACAACAAAATCAATAAAAATCTACCCAGAATTCGCGCCCACAGCAAACTTCACCTACACACCCTCACTGCCTAAAGTAAATCAGACAATAGCCTTCAACGCATCAAAATCTCAGCCTGGATGGAGCAAAACATTAGGAGACTACAGCCCAATAACAAACTACAACTGGAACTTCTCAGACGGAACAATAACAAACACACCTGACCCAACAACAACCCACAACTACACCCAACCCGGAAACTACACAGTCAAACTAACAATAACAGACTCAGTAGGAAGAACAAACGCAGCTTCAACAATAATACAAGTCTACAACGTGACAGCATATCCATGGGACGTAAACAAAGACGGCATAGTTGACATAGAAGACCTCTACACGGTAGCCCTACACTACGGACAAACACCCGCCGACCCAGGCTGGGACCCCAGATGCGACGTAAACGGCGACAGCATAGTTGACATAGAAGACCTATACACAGTGGCGCTACACTACGGAGAAACATACTAACCCCACATTTCTCCACCCACCAAACGCTTCAGAAACGTTCAATTTACACCTTTTATTTTGGGGGTGAAAGGAGAAAGGAGAAATGCGTTTTTCTTTTAGCGGAATAACCCCCTTACTTTAGTTTTAACACTCAGTATTTAAAATTTGTCATGATGCACCTATGAAGCACTGTAGAACATTTTTTCACAAAACTTATAAGCGAATCATGTTATACAACAATTTTCCACCCGAGGATTTAATCCTGTGGGTGTTTGTAAAAAACAAATAAGAGGAGAAAGGAAAATGAAGAAACAACTTGTAGCCATATCAGTATTTCTAATGCTTCTTGTAAGCATCTTTTCTGTTGCATTGCCAACAATTAGGGTAAGTGCAAGTCCAAGTTCCACACTCCATGTGGTCCAGTATGGATTTAGAACGCGCTATACAGGGACAGCGCAGTGGACAACTGCAGATGCACATTCTGGCAGTTTATCCTTTAACCTTTCTACAGGATCCTCATCAAGCGGCGCCGCTATTATAGCCCTTAGATGCAACCTTGTTAGCTCAACCTTTCCGTTCGAAGGAACGTTAAGTGATCTCTATTACGCTGTTCTCACCTATTGGGCAAAAAACGTGACTTGGACAACTGTAAACTTCTATCCATGGGTTCAAATATACTTGGATATGGATGATGACGGAGTGTTTGATTGGGGGCCTTCAGAGAGTGACTGGATACTGCAGGGAGAGCCATATTATTGGCTTCAATATAATACTGCTCCAGAAGAAAACGGATGGAAGCAATTCAACGCTAGCACGCTGTACTTTTTCGATGGAAACTATACATATTCCTATGTCACGTCCGCTCATCAAAAAAGAACTTTAGACTGGTATCTTGCCAACACACCGCTAGGAGACGAAGACATCCTTAGGCTGTATATTATGGTTGGGTATGGTGCCTCTTGGGTAAACACCATAGGACTGGTTGACGACATCGCATTAGGCGGCATCATATACCATGGAAGCATACAGGATGCAGTAGATGCAGCGAGTCCAGGAGACACAATAATCGTACATGATGGAACCTATGACGAGCAAGTAGTTATCGATAAAAGTTTGACTCTCCAAGGAGGGAGCACTCCAATTGTCAAGCCATCTTCTGCTGCTACGCTTACCAAAGTATTCGATGGCTTGTTCTGGTA
>Ga0315309_1000046_pt1 | contig 68760 bp, 71 predicted proteins | sample TDP4_MG_FD_203080 | JGI IMG/M metagenome (GOLD analysis project Ga0315309, IMG submission 203080) | Freshwater sediment microbial communities from Lake Towuti, South Sulawesi, Indonesia - TDP4 | ecosystem: Environmental > Aquatic > Freshwater > Lake > Sediment | place: Indonesia: South Sulawesi... | reverse complement strand
TAACGCTAAAGTTATTACAAGGAACTTTTAGTGTTAACTTGTTGGCGCTGAAGCCCGGTGGTGTAGCGGTCAAGCATGGCGGGCTCTGGACCCGCTGACGAGAGTTCGAATCTCTCCCGGGCTACCACTTCAATTTGCCGAAAAGAGCCCAAATTGTAGCGAATTTGGGTATTAATGCTATATTAATCGTATTTCAATTCAGCACCCGAATCGCATTTCGCTTCTAGGTTCGAAACCACGCTATTTATATACCAGGTTGCGCTTATCTTTTTGAGGTTGCTGCATTGACTGGTTTGGGTGAAACACAGAAGAAAATTCTGAAAGCTTTGAGTGATGGCAGTCCCAAGACTCTTAAGCAGCTATTAGCTGAAACTGACACTGGTGCTAAAGCTGCAGGCAATTCTCTCCATAGACTATGGAAAGACGGATACATTTTAAGGACAGAAAAGCCAGCTATGGAGCCGAATCGCGTTTTCAAGGGAAGGGCTGGCGTCAGCATGCATCTAAGAAATTATCACTACTATGTTTTGAGGCCGCAAGGTGTTGACTCGCTTCAAGTTCAAGGGCTTAAGTTTGTGAGACCAACGAAAACTGAAGGCAGAAAGGTTAGCAAAGCAAAGATTATTCTAAGTCATCTCGAAGAGAATTCTGACAGAGCTTTTTATTCTAGGGAAGTTGCTGAAGCGTTAAAGGACAAGGGGATTAAACCGCCAGATGTTATGACGCACGCAAGGAGGTTCGAGAGGAGAGGCCTAGTTTATGTACGTGGCTACAGGACTCACGACAATCAAAGCCCATTTAAAGAAGGCTATCTGCTAACATGGGTTGATCCGAGCAAGCCCAGAGAGCAGGCTTTGGAAGAGGCTGTGCAGAGAACAAACAACAGGTTAGCTGAGAAATCCTCTACGAGCCCTATAATCGAAAGAATACACGTAATCCGGGATCAGATAATCGAGGCGACCAAGCTCCGCGATTTGGTAAGCTTTGAATTCCTTCAGAACAAACTGAACTGTTCAGAGTACGAAGTAGAAGGGGCTGTCGCTCGCGCCTTACAACTTTATCCTGACCTAAAAGAAGTCAAAATCTTCAACAACTTTCGATACTATTACCATGCTTCGCTGTCTGAAAAGGAATTAGGCGCGGCTATAGGTTTGAAAGAGAATTACATACGTGTGGCAAAGGGCAGAGCAAACCGCATCGGTCACAATTGGGAAGCAGTTGTTGAGCACTTTATTGACAATTTGACTACAGGCGCTAAGTTCTGGACGCAGAATCACCGGAACAACGCAATGGAACCTAGAAGAATAACGATTCACTTGATGAAGCCTGTTGGAGGAAGGAAGTACAACGCTGAAGTGGATCGTGTGTGGGAAGTCACTCCTGGACCGCTGCTCAAGCCGACTACGTATGTGCTCGAATGTAAGTGGGGCCTCGTAAGAAAGAAAGACGTGGACGACTTCTTCAACGTATTAGCGTGGAGTAAGGAGTTTGGTGTAGACACAACTGAAGGTAGACAGGTTAAGCAAGGAATTGTAGGTGTGTTTGCTGGCTCTGCTTTTGACCCTGATGAGAAAGTAAGACTGAAGGACGAAACCGAGATAAGCCTTCCAGCATATGCTGCGAGAATGAATATACAGATCTTAAAGGCAGCCGATTTGAACGAAAAGTTGAGGGAAAGAGGTGCACCGAAGAGCGTGACCGTTCAGAAGATATGCAGAATGTCTAAGGATGAAAAAGAGGTTCGTGAAATACTAGAAGCTGTATGGAAAAATCCTGAGAAGAGCGAGGAAATTCTGATAAAGACTGCAGAGAAAAATAGGGAAGTTTATGCGTTTGAAAGCATACTTGAAAGAAGGAGTTAAGAATTCGATTTAGATGAATGGGGCTAAGGAAAATGACGTTTGATCCGGTAGAAATGGTGAATAAGTGCCTTCATGTATTCCAGCAAGTAAGAGAAGTCGGCCATCACTTGTTGGATGAAGACCTAAAAAATGCTGGGCCATATAACCATGAAAAACCTGTTGGAGAATATGCTGACAAGAATTCATACTTCAATAGGGCTAACTTAGTTGGATATCCATTTCTGAACAAGGGAGTAACTGGTTTATCCAAAATCTACTATTGGGAATTGTTCAAACAAATCGTCAGTTTTGAGAAACCAAACAACAAACCCCTAAACAAAGGAATGGTATGCGGAAATCTTGGCGTATCAGATTTAGCAGAAGGTGACATTGATGGAGGAATTGCACATCTTTTGTGGGCTGGGTACGAAGACAGAGCGTGGGTGAGTGTTTCTTATGCCTATGATGTTTTTCAAATGAAGTTATACACACAATTTGCGCATGGAGAGCAACGTGGAGGAATGAGCCAATTTGGAGGACAAGCACCTCATGTTATGCTTGAAAATGCAATAAATGAATACAACAACTTATGTTCTACAAATCTTAAGAAGGATGACATCTTCAAAGAACTTAGAGATAGCGATGAACACCGTGCTATATTAGAAGGAGCTCTCTGGACGATAGCAAGAAATCACCCCCTCTTGAACGAGGAGTCTGGAACTATTTTCCCGCAAGGAAAACATAATATCTATACGAGGCTTCGGTTATTCAACGGCTTGGTAGACCTATGCCGATTTATTGAGCTTAGGATGAGACACCATGAAAAGTCCCCAAAAAACATAAAGACGTTGGGGGATCTGCTTCAACATATCTTTGAGAAGAAGTCTCTATCTTGGTTTGATAGAGATGTTAAGAATAACCTGGGACACCCGCAAACAGGTCAAGAATTCGATGACTTTGTGGAGCAGAGCCTTAAATTTGGATTTCCAACAAGGAATATTCTTCTGTTGTGGGGAACAAGAAATTATGCGGTTCATATTTGTGATCCAGAGACTCCTTATTTTTTCAACAATTTTGAGGAGGTCTTTCGCGCCATCGTTGCGGCGTATCCTTTCTATCTTCAATTCAAAGGAATAATTTGAAGCAGGGACACTACGTTTCCCTTTTCATCCCTTCCTTTTAGTCAGCTCGCTCATTCTCCTCTTTCCTCTACGAGGTCGCTTCGCTAAGAGTAGATGGCTCGCTTCCCGTCATTATCCCGAAAGAGGTGATAGAATGCAAGTGGTGAACGGAAGCGAGAAAGAAGTTTTGAGTATGCTGAAGGGATTTGGCTTGTGTGAGTATGAGGCTAGGATGTACTTTACCTTGCTGACTATAGGAGAAGCCAAAACAGGGATAATAACGAGGAAAGCCTCTGTTCCACAGAGCAGAGCCTACAACGTTTTGGAGAGTCTGAGGGCGAAGGGATTTGTTGAGTTGAGCCGAGCAGATCGTCCGAAAATGTATAGGGGAAGAACTCTTGAAGAGATAACGCACATAGCCATAAAAGAAAGGCAGAAAGAAATCCAGAAATTGGAAGAGAACCAGAGCAGTCTCTATCATATTCTACAGAGCATCGCACCTCTGCATAGGAAGTATTACAGGCTGAGGCTTTTCTCGCCTTCATACAAAAGGAGGTGATGGATATGGAAAAGGCTGAGTTTGTGAAAGATTTCAGCGAGTTCTACGCAGAAGTAAGAAAAGAAGGTATAGAAGCTACAGTAAAAGAGGTAGCAAACCTCTATGCAATCTACAGAAAGGACTTACGAACTGATAGACTGAATGACGATAATCGCTCTGAGTCAAACGGAGACCCATGTAAGGAACCCGCCACGGAAAGGCAGAAACAATACCTAATGGATTTAGCCTACAAGAAAGGCTTTTGCATCACACAAATAGAGCTTGACAGAATGACAAGGGAGCAGGCGAGCAAGACTATAGATACTCTGCTTGAGGGGGATTAAACTTCCCCTTCTTACATTCTTCGATAATTACCTTTAATTTGCTTAAATGAAAATGTTATTCTATCTGCTCAAAGATTCAAAATGGGGTTTAATTCAAACGAAGGTCTTCCCACTCTGAAGGTCTTCCTACATTGCAATAATTTCTATCTAGATAAAATTTCTTTTAAAGCTTCAACCACTAAGCCATATTTCTTCTTTTGTTCTTCATCATCAGTTTTGGAATATATGTCTACGTAGCCAGCAAGTATGTCTGCTCGCTTAGGGTGCCTCGAGACGAACTCAGTGTTGCTTTTTATGGTCTCCAATGCGTATGCCGCTTCATCTTTATGATATTGTTTGATCAATCGCGCATTTTCTACGCTTAGATTTCTCGTCTTTGCACCTATGTCAACGAAATCGAATACATCAATCAAATGATAAACAGGAGCCCCTAGTTCGTCCAATTCTTTACCTGTATATTGTTTTCTGTTAAAAATCGGTAGACAGGCCAAGATTTGACCGCCTTCAGCTTTAACTCCATCGACCGCATTTTTCAACGTTTTCAAAGTTGTTACCGTGTCGTCGACATCCACGCCTTTTTTATCTTTTGGAATGAAACCTTCAATAAATTTCTTAGTTCCATACTCTTTGGGTTCTTTTCTTGCATAACAGAAAGGCATTCCAAAATGGTTGGCCACACTTTGGCCCCATGAAATACCTGCACTTTCCGTAGATACTATGAAGTTTATGTTTTCACTTCCCAACGCTGTGTCCAAGTACCAAAACAATTGAGTCAAAATCGATCTGCAGTGATTAGGGAAAGAAGGTACATTTCTAAGGTCGATATAGTAAGGTCCTAAGCGACCGCTTGCATAAACAAAAAAGGGTTCTTCTACGTCTGCGGAGGTCAGAAAGGCGGGCTTTTTGCCCAATTTAATTTCTTGTAAAGACGGTTTTGAAAGGTAGATCGCCAATGCAACTTTTTCCTTTGCTTCTTTTGGCAATTGAAAGACCATTGCACTATTTCTCCTCTTTTTGAGCAGACGTTATGTATTCTAAAAGCTCTTTTATTAAAAGCTTAGGATCACTATTGGAAATTACCTTTCCACCTTTTTTGCCGGTTGCTTTGACAAAGTTCTTAATACTTGCATCATCGCAAAGTCCACCAGTTCCCTCAAGTAGACTTATCACTTTTCCTTCATCGTATGCAATTGTAAATTCATTGAGCGTGCCTATTCTACCTGAAATCGCGACGACTCCATCACAAGTTCTGATGAAGGGAACATTTCTGCCCTTAAGGCCAAATCCAGTGAATATCAATACATCAAAAGACTCCGTGGGAAACTTGTATCTTTCTACATGCTCTCGAAGATCTGAAGCAGGAGAGATGCCAATGGTAAAGCCCCCGGCTTCTTTCGTTCCCTTCACTGCTTCATATGGAAGGCCTGGGCCAGAGCCCGTTAGTAGGATGCAGCCCGTTCTAGCTATTTCCTCTCCGATTTTTTTAGATTTCTTCTCAATTTCCTGTTCTGCGCCGCTCCCCGACCCTATTACACCTATCTTAATCCTCATCGTCTACTCCTCGTTGGTGTAAAAGTTAAATAGGCTTTGGAGAAATAAATGTTCTCTTGGAGGTTAAGGCAATGCCAAGCGTTCGCTACGGTTTGATTCTAGCAAATGACTTGACGAAGCCGGAAGAGGCTTTAAAAGTTTCGAAGATGGTCTCTACATACGTCGATGGTATAAAGATAGGGATTACAACCATTCTTGATATGGGACTTTCCATGATCAAAGAGACGAAAAAATCGACTGGCAAAACCGTTATAGCTGATTTTAAGGTAGCTGACATAGGTTTCTGGAATAAAGAAAAAGGCTATTGGGAAGGAACTAATGCGAAGATCGTTGAGAAAGTTATTGATGCAGGAGCAGACTACGTAATCTGCCACAGCATAGTTGGTATTTCAAGCATCCAGGAGTGTATAGAAGTGACACATTCTAGAGGAGGCAAAGTTATAACGCTTCCGTACATGACGCACAAGGGGGCAGAACTATTTTTCGGTCATCCTTTAGATGTGGGTCACGTTGCCAAGGTTTTCGAGAACGCGGGAATAAGGTTGACTGAAAATAGACTTAAGATGTGCAAAACTATCTCGGATGCCATCCTTGTTTTAGGTGATTGCCTTGGAGTAGACGGTTTCATAGGGCCGGCAAATAATCTTGAGGTCTTAAAAGGATACAAACAATTTACTAGCAAGGAAATTTTTGGTCCTGGCATAGGGAGGCAAGTGATCGGCAACTTAGCACCAAAAGATCAGTTAGCAAATTTTTTCAAGGTTTGCGGAGAGCGATCAGCAGCAATCATCGGGTCAGCAATCTATTCTACTCCTGACCCTTCCTATGCAGCCAAGGAATTTGACGATTGGCGAAATGAAATCTTGGGCAGACAGAAAAAGTGAGACCTTGCCGATGTCCGAAACAATTTCAAGCATGGAAGTAGTAAAACTTTTGTTTGCTCCTTCTTTAGCCTTGATTTCTGTTACGGTTGTTATATTGGCCCATCTCTTGGCACAGTATGCAAGGGTTAAACCCCTAGGAGAAAAAGAGCGCAAACCTTACTTTATATCAGCAATTCTAATAACAATCGTTATGATTCTAGATGGCGCTGAGACCATAATGGCTCTGATGTACGTACTGAATGCATACCCCCCTTCTATGGTGGCAATGTGGTATAATCTGATAATATCCCTGTTTGTATTAATGGTAGTCGGAATTGTCTCTGGTGCTGTATTCCTCGCGATAAAGGTGCTAGGATAAATGTACCACTGTAGAATTATGAATCCAGAAGAAAGAAACCTTTCCAAAAATCTAAAATTCGATAGCATAGTATCTGACAAAGAGTACCAAAGTTTCTTTCTACCCAAGGTAATAGAGCAAGCCGGTGTTTTTCATGAAACATTGGAACTAAGAGCGGAAAACCAGAACAAAATTCCGGAGCCCCTTGGGAGAGTTATGGAAGATGGATTAAGAATAGTTGCAAGACGATTGGTTCTTGAATCAAAAGATTGTATCGATTTGAACCGCTTTTTGAAGGCAAAAATTGACGAGGGAGAACTGGAAGAATCAAAGAAAGATGAAGCTAGATTTGCCTTTATATTAACTTTTCTCGAAAATCATAGACTTAATTAGGTTTTCAGAGGAGACATGCGACTGTTCATTGTCTTTTTCTAGTATGATAAGAACTCTTGATTTCTTGTTTTCCGAAAACTACGTTAAAACGTCTGTAAGCTTCAAGCAGATCCTGTCTCCACTCTGCCTCATATCTTTCGAAATCCTGAGCACGGCCTTCTCGTCGCCATCTTTCCCTAATCTTTATGATAGCTTCTTCTACTAAGTTCTTTAATTCGTCCTCGGAATAGAGTTCAAAACTTTCTCCCATGTATAATTTTAGTCGTTCTACATATTTATTTTTTACATGTTCTAGTAGACTTTCTTCGCTACATACTATTAGTCTATGTATCATATCTCGACGGGGTGGAGGACTCGACTTCATAAGTTTTGCCAAAGCTTCTTTGAGCAGCTTTGAGCATGGATCAATGGTAATTCTATCAGTTTCCTCGAATCGCATTAACTCGTTCAAAAACTCCATCGGTCTATTAACTCTCAAAGTAAGTGGGATAAAGACGTTCCAGCACAGAATATGGACGTTCATTAGATATACAATCAATTCGCTCTCTGATAGTCCTGTATCGACCTCAAACATGCTAGCCCTGCTTGAACCACTTGATATCTCATATGAGTCAACTAAAAGAGAACAAAATTTATCAAATACAAGCGTATACTGGCTCATCGCGTCTGCAAATGTACAAATCTCTTTTATGGGATCGGTCATCAAGTCGAGTCCCGCCCACAATGGGGACTCAATGGACATCAACAATATTTCAGGTATCCACAGTCTTGATCGAATAAGGCCGTATTTGTCCATCATAGACAGCACGGGAATGCCATCTACACTTTTGATTCCTTCTCGCGAACGGTCGATGACTAACAGATAAAGAACAGGTGCTACATTTTTTGCATTTTTTAAACGTTTGACACTTTCCCGCACTCCAACGCCCCTCATTGCAAGATCATCCAGCACTACTGATAGCAACCCTTCTTCTACTTCCGGCCCCCTCAACCAGTTGATACCAAAGCGTGATCGCGGAGCCAGATCTCTCTGCACGAAACCTAAACTGGCAAGTCCACTCATAAAAACTGGTGCACCTAGATTTTCACCGTACATTTTCGCTATGGGTGTTAATTCTATTATTCTTTTCATCCCTTGTTTGAAGTAACGATCAAGTATATGATGAAGTTCAGGTTTCTCTTTTAATGTAGTAACTAGAGTTTCCTGAACTTTTGTATTCATAAATTGAGATAGGATCTCGAAAAATTTTGGCCAAATATCTGGATGGCATAAATCAGCAGAATTGAAGAAGTAAAAGCTTCTATAGCCAGATCTGAGCAAATAGGATGGTTCATTGCTCTCATTTAATAGCCCATGTTTATCGATAACATCAATGAAAGCGTTCTCCCAGCTCCTGTCACTCCAAAGTTTAATTTTACGTTCACATGGTTTTCCGATTGGTCTCTTGTATTTCCAGATTGCTGATTGTATTGTCTGAGCTAATGATTGAAATTCTTTTTCCCATCTCTCCTTTAATTCATCTAAGGATTCACTAAATGATTTGCTCAGTTTGCCTTTCTTGTAACTTTCGATTAGATCTACAAAATTTGAAATGAGCTTACCGATTTTTTTTACTAGCTGTAACTGCATGGAAATGGGCACTAATGTAGATATTGCTGAACTGCTTTCATTCCATAGATCTTCAAGATAATCATTGAAATTCCTGATTGTCGCAGCGGGCACATCGGATATTTTAAACTCTTCGAGGTACTCGATTATTAGTGGCATGAGGTACGAGCAAGATGGATACTCGCATAGGAACTTTGTATCCTCACGTAATAACTCCACAAAGTCTTTTATATTTGGCCTACTGCCAGACAACCGTCGCCACCTCAACATATATTCTCTGTGACGCCTTATGAGAGACAATATTCATGATCAACCCACCTAATATCCGTTATCAAGATTGGTTCTTTTTCGGTGGGTAGTCGAGTCTCGTTCTGCAACGTGGGCATGCTTTCGGTTTGAGCACTCGAGACTGCCACTCATAGTTACATTTAGGGCATTTCATCTGAGGCACTATCTTCCCCCTCCCCCTCGCGCATGCGCGCGCTACTTTCGACAACTATTATCATAGTCATAACCATCGTATTCATAGTCGTAATAGTAGTATATAAGTGTGCTCATAGTAATCGTAGTCGTAGCAACAGTTTAGCTACCAACCTTCTTCTGTTCGTTTGATGTTTCCGAGTTGAGCAGACTTCAGGTCTTGTTCAATCAACTTTTCATTCAAAACACGCAAAGCTTGAATCACAGCATCAGTATAACTTGTCACAAGCCCTCTACGCTTCCACTCGTTAAGCCATAGAGCAGGTTCGCCTTCCAAGGTCATGTTAATCCTGATTCTTTTCTCGTTCGAAGCCTTTTTCAATGTGCTTCTTCCTCTTCCAATGTCTCTTCTTCAATATTCTCTGGCAAAATCTCAGGAGCAATTTCTATGCCCTTTTCTATCGGCTCGATTTGGTCCAGAATCGGCTCAAGGTCTTGAAGTTGTTCAGATCCTATTTCAACAGGATTTTCTAATGTAGCAACTTCAGTTTCACTAACTCCCGGTTCAGCGTTTTCCACAGATTCTTGGTTTGCCGTCGCTTCGATCGGTTCCGATATTTGCTTCGGTTCCATCAATTCGTTATCTTCGTTTTTCTCTAGAAGACTTTCTGGCTCTCTGAGCGATTCCGGATTTTCATCGGCTTCATGAACTTCATGGTCTAACTCTTCAGCCTCCGAAACCTCTTTTGGTTCGTTATGCGCGGCTTCAATTTCTTCAGCCTTTGTTTCACTCTTTGCGTTATCAACTTCAAACCTTTGCTTAGTGTCTGGATTGTCCATGTCTCCGATCAAAAGTTTCTCGATAAGCTCATCCTTATGCTCTTCAAGAAAGGCTTCGTTGGCTCTCATAATCATCTCGTCGATCTCCTCCCTCTCAGCCCTTTCTTTGTAGAGCGTTTCTCTCAGTTTTTCAATCTCTGCTTCAAGTCTTTCCAGCACCTGCTCATGCAATTTTTTGTCAAATCTCTGTTCTAGTTGTTTGAGCATCTGTTCTGTGTCGGGTTCGATTCGTGGTATTGTGTAGTGTGGCTCCTCTCTTCTTGTGCGCGGGTAGCTCGTTGCGGATTGCTTTGGCACTTGTCGGTAAGTTGGCTGGGTACTTTGTCTTTGATAGTGCTGCGTTCCGCGGCTAGGAGTATATGATCCCGCTCTCGCGCCTGAACTATAGCCTCGCCACGTTCCTAATGGCTTGTTTCTGTATGGGCTAGAGGATCTTCCATAGGATTTGAGGATTCGGTAAAGGTTTCTCGGCTTGTATTTTTTGTCCAAGCTCTTAGATCCATATCTGACCAATTCATCTATTCCCCTTTTTTCCATCTTTATTTTCGGAATAGGAGCTTGAATCGGGTTTCTTCCGCTTAATGTACTTATTTCCAGAAATCTTACTACTATAATTGGACTTCAATTCACGCAGATAATCGGGCAAATAAACTGACCTGACTCTTCCATCCTTGATTTGGGTTGTCTGAAGGCTTGCCCTGTTGTCAGAGACCAAAACGAGCTGGTCCACTTTATCAAGAACTTTCATCTTGTTTTGAATGTCTATGCTTGACCCGGTTTCGACTTCCACAGCGATAGTTCTGCCTTCAACTATTGCTAGGACGTCGACCCTTCTGTCATTGTTCATTAGCTTTTCGATGAAGGTCTCGTAGCCTGCTTTGCGTAGAGTATAAGCAATAAGCACGGTGTAGAGTTGATGTTTGAAGCCCATGTGACCGGTATGGCGCCAAAGCCGGACATCGTGACCAACATTTCCAAGTAGATTAATAGCCAGACTTGTGAGCGTAAGAAATTTGACTGGCCTATAACCCCCTAGAATTACCTCGATCTCCATCGCAAGACCTTTTTGTATAAGTTCATCTCTTGCTGAACTCGCTCTTCTTCCTGAAAAGTTTAGATCACTGTATCTGGCTGTAAGACCTTTGAACGGATGGCTATTGACATCGAGTAGAAGAGACCAAGCATCGTCTGATAGTTGTGGCAAAATAATTGTCGGCTTCGGTTCTTCTGCTGGCTGTTTTGGAACCCTTGGAAGATATTTTTCGAAGGTCGAGTTTAGGCGCTCCAACACTTCTTCTTCGGATACGTTTCTCTCCACAGGATAATCTGGCGTTTCTATAAGGAACGGTTCGGTATAACCATCTGACATACGAACGATCCACTGAGCACGTTTTAACTTATGTATGCAGTCCTTCAATCCTTCGTCCAATCCCATAGCTTCTGATACTGCTTGGATGTCCAAACCGCTTGAAAGTTGGCCCGCTATTTTGATGAGTGTATTGCTATGAACAGTATTCATCACGAATGATGGTTGTTGTGATGCAAGGACAAGGCTAGTTCCAAAATCTCTGAATTGTGAAGGGAAAATGCTAATGATGGGGATTCCCATTTCTATAGCTGTTTCTCGAAATTCTTTTGACCTATCAAAGATGCGATGGCATTCGTCTACAAAAATTACATGCCGCAGATCTTCTCCTCGCTGGTCTTGGTACAAACGATAGAAGTATATCCAGCTCAATATGACTTCTACGAGCCAATTTGCTTCTGCGGGACGTAAACCATGAAGCTCAATAACACAAGATAGTTCGCAAACTTTTTCGAGAGGTATTCCATCTGGAACTTCAAAATTATCGCCAAAGATAGAAACCAGGGTCTGGACGCGATTTTCCACAGAGTCATGGTACTCTGATTTTCTTCTAGTGCTTTCACTTGTCTGGGCTATTGAAGAGTAGAGGTGTTGAATAGTGGGCAACTCACCTGTTTCTTCATATCGGTCATACAAAATGTCCAGGTGTTGTTGAAGGTAACTGCTACTAGCTATGAACCACCCAAACGAAAATCCCATAAGTTGCGACAGATTCGCCCACCAATCTTTAATCGGCATTCCAGGAGGCGGACGCAAAGGATTCCAAGGAAAGTTATTCCAAGGTATTACAACAAGCTCATTAAATTTTCTTAATAGCGCTCTGCTGTCTTTTTTAGGATCAAAAATAAGTACCGGAATACCGGAACGAATAAGCTGATCTTGAATGTTATATAGAACAGTGGTCTTAGCATGTCCAGTTTGAGCGTAAATTGCGAGATGGCGGGCAAGGGCGCGTCTAGGCAATTTGAACTCTGCTACTGGAATATCCCCTTGATAAACAGTCCCTATTTTCAGGTCACCTTCAACTTCGGCTTGTGAAGGCGCAACAATAACAGGTCTGTCAGAAAGCCAAAGTTCTGGTTCATAAATTCCAAGGATCGATTCTATCTCTGCTCTCATCTTTTCCTTTTGCTGTGGATCATCTTCTATGGCATAGAGCTGTAACAGCCTATCAATCGAATTCTTATTAACGTAGCAACCTAATTTTCCGGCCGTGTCTCTTGTTGTCTCAACCCACTCATCTTGCAATTCAAATCACCTCACTCTCTTGAAAAGAGCTTTGTCGCGATTCCTCCAAAGATTAGTAGGATTAGACCTAGAACAGCAAGCTTGACCTTCCAGTCTATGTAAAACTCTTCAAACTTTTCGAAGATCCAAAGCACAAAACCTATACCGACAAGAGAAAGTCCAACGATCAAGATGGCAGTAACGATAATGCTTGTTATCTTTTCTGGCTCCAACTCCTCACCTTCTCAAAAGATGCTTTGTAAGTTCCTGTTCGAAGCGGAGCACATCCTCGTCAGAACTGTAGATGCTGTGAAACGCTCCCATTGCTTCGAGGCCATCATCTGTAGTTTCTATTCTTTTCGCGATCGAGATACCCTTTCTTCTGATTAAACCAAGATTCAATAACTCAGATGTTGAAGTCCTAACATCATCTGTGACCATGCTAGTTATTTTCGAGATTTCCTTTACGTTAGTTAAACCATTCGCTATTGCAACAAGAATTTTATAACCCTTCTTGTCCAGAGGTAATCGATCCTTCAAGCATTCAATGCAGAGGAATTCTGCACCAAGCTTAATCAGGCACTTATCGACACAGATTTTTCTCTTGCAACCATAGCATAAAGCCAAGTTCTCTTCTTCGATCTTTCTCCCGCATACATCGCAGAAGACGATATTGATTTGTCTTTGAACAGTGCCTTGAGGTGAAGAGGAAATTACCCTTCCGCCCAATTGTCCCATCCTTGCTGGAACATGTCTTTCATCCAGTATTTTCTGACTTCCGATCTGACTTGCTTCTACTTGAGTCAGTCTCTGCTCGATTTCAGTAAGCCTAGAGTTAAGCTGGGAAAGTTCTTGGTCAAGGCTTTGTAATATCCCTACTAGTTTGCTTTCATCTTTCTCGTTGATCATTTCTAACAAACTCCTTTACATCTTTTCTAAAGCTGAAAGAAGCTCATCTGGGTCTTTAGTTAACAATGTCTCGTCTATTTTCTTAGAACTACTCTCCTGGCCGCATGCTGGGCATGTCGGATTCTTCGTGATTTGCACAGCTTTAAGCTCTGATTTTAGGCCGTCGTAGACCTGGAGGTGGGTTACTGGCTCTATTCCGGTTATGAGTTTTACGATCTCCCATAACGCGAGTCCACCGATAACATTGTTCAGGGGAGCTATTGCTGGGGCTGTTGGAATTTCGAGTAGATCGCCTAAACCATATTTTTCGCTCAATCTTTTCTTGGTCACAGGTTCTAAAGTCTCCCTCAACACATCAAGCTGAGCTACTGTGTTAATGCATTCGTAGCAAGGAGAGTCCGGAACTACCACCTGAACCGACCCGCCCATTAAACTCAGTTTGCTATCTTTCGAGTCGATTCCTGCACCTGGAAAGACTGCTGGTTTTTCCAGTCTGAGAGCTAATCTATTGCCAAAGACTCTCGTCATCTTTCTGTCCGGACCGACTATTATGATATCGGATTTGGCATAGATCCTGTCTGCTATATCCTCAGCTTTTTTAACGTAAGCTTCAACCTCCAAATCTTGATAATAGCGCTCGATCAATTCTTGAACTGATTCGGCCTTGCTCTTTCCAATGAATTCGGGTGGAATGAATATCCTGTTTCTGTTGTGCTCCTCCCAATTATCAGGATCTACTAGAATTAGCTTGCCGATGCCGAGGCTTGCTAGGTCAAATGCGATTTTTGTGTTCCCTCCTCCAACGCCTATGAGGGCGATAGTGGAAGCCGAAATAAGCATCTGACCCTCCTCGCCGAATAACCTAGTCTGCCTATCAAATCTAGTCAGGTCTAAAACCCTGTGAGGAGTTACCTTCATTCCGTTTTCAAAGCGGTAAAAGAAAATCCTGCCATTATTATAAACTGCTGAGAGCTGATAAGGATAATACTTCACAACGCTCATATGCGTTCTGACATCACCAAAACTCAAAGTATCCATTGGATGGGAATGCATGGTTGCAAGCAAAGTCTTTCCTCGCCTTTCAAATTTGGGAAATTCGTGAGTGATGAAATGCGGAGAAACATGAACGTGGCCAAAGGTTCTTTTCTCGTAATACTCGCTACTTGGTATCAAAATATTTGTTGCAAGTAGCTTCTTTCCTTTAACCATACCGAAGAAGAAAACAGCTGTCTCCAATGGAGAGGAACTAAGGGCTCTCTCCGCTCGATCCATAAGATTTTTAGATGAGAGGAAAAGCTCTATGGGCTGATCTATTCGCTTAATCCTTCCAAGTACCTTATAGCCATATTCACGTAGTCTACCAAACCGTAATTTGGATCCCAGTTTACTCGTACACATAATTTTACCCAACCTCTAACTAGCATTTCAACCTCTGTGACAAATTCATCAAGGTGTCTTGATTTTTTACCGTAGAGATGAAGCCTGTTATCAACGTAAGCTTCAGGTGCTTTATAGTCCGAATCTGGATGCAGCTTAATGAGCATGTGAGTTGTTCGCAGGTTGAATTTACTTGGTAGCTGTAAGTCCTTGATGAGAAGATGGTTGTAGGTGTTTGAAAGAAGGGAGGAGGGAAAATCCGCACATATACATGGGTAGTCTTCAATTATCCTCGCCCTTTTCACCTTTCTCACCAGTACCGGAAAGATGGATATGCAGCAACGTCTTCGCCGTCTTTAACCTTGTTTCCTATTGCTTCATAGTCGCTTATCTGCTCGTTTCGCGCATTCACTAAAACCGAATCTAGTGGAAGGTTGAGCAGTTGTTTGACCTCGGAGCCTGTTGCTTCTTCGTTTAGCGTGTAAAGCTTTCCATCCTTCCTTACGTGGATGCTTCCCATCTTTTCTCACCTCCTGACATTGGATGTTTCTGGCTCGATCTTATCAGCTTGAAAAACGAGTTGGGGCATTCCCAACATTTTGCGAAGGAAATTATCAGCTTCTCTCCGTTTGGGCTTGCTATGATGTGGAGTATTGGTCTCCCTAAGAGGAGGTCTGTGTAAATGAATGTTGCCATGTCTCCTGAGGAAGGGAACAGATTGCCGGAAGGGTGGCTATGCAAGAATGTTAGGATAAAGTTCTTTTCACCGATTCTGGCTATGTCATCTAGGCAAATGGTATAGCCATGTTGCCTATTGAGGTTCCAAGCCGGCAACTCATAGAAGTCAGTAATGAGGGGTATTTCTCCATCACCTTCGGCTAGCACTTTGCCTGTGCACACGCAGGCCCATTCAACGCCCCGCTGTCCCTTGCTCCAGAGATCAATGCGTTCTTGAGTCTTCCTCGCAACCTCTGGCGTCAAAGCAATTTTTCCCTGATAAACAAAGCACCTTATTGCTTGCCCGTTTTGAAGTAATAGCTCTGGGACAGTTTCCTTTCCATAATCTTTTTGTATGCTCATTTTCTTTACCTTTGTTGCGCTTCGCAACATGCAAAATGCAACAAATAACTTATATATAAGTTAAACGGATTTTTTACGCAGAATGGTACAAGAGGCGCTCGTGGTGAGACTTGAAATAAAGAATGAGGGGGAGATCGATAAAATACTTCAGGCTATTTCCGATGTATATAGAGTGCGTGCACTTATGCTTCTCAATGAGAAGAAGGAGCCTAAAGAAGTTGCAAAGTTAATCGGAAGGTCTAGGTCCGGTGTACAGAGATATATAGATGGTTTTAGAAAAGCTAGGTTGCTTACGACTGAAGATAATGAGCTAACGCTCAGAGGAAAAAAAGTGATAAGGGAATATCTAAATTTCACTAGGAACCTAGATACGATCTTGGATGAATTGATCCAAACGGAAATTCGGGAAAGGATTAAAACAAATCTCAAAGAGCATATGGTTAGATTTGGATCTGGCTTAACCAAAGAAGATGTGGCCAAACTTTTAGAGGAGCTGGAAAAGGAGCAACCAAAGTGAACGTTGAGAAGTACAGGGTCAGACCAAGACTTTCATGTTTTTGGGGTATTGACGGCAAATCAGTATGGTGTCCAACTGTCGACTACGGGAGACTTTGTCTGTTCGGCGATTGGATAGGCCATGTTAATCCCAGCTCTGCTGGGAAGCTTCTTTTGGATTTTTTGATGTGTGTAGAGGAAGGTGACCATAGGCGCATGTTCCTGAGCACAAAACTACGGATGCGAATGACTTGGCTCGAATGTGTCTCGAACATAAGCTTCCAAAAGGTGCTTGACCTTGCGTGTAAATATGGTTACCCATTAGAAATACCCCTTTCTGGAAACCTCGAGAATAGCAATTTACCACCTGACCTCAAGGTGTGTATAGAAGATACCATATATCTTTCTTCCTTAATCGAATCGCTATCGCGTAAGTGCAGGCCCATCATCGAGGCTCTGAGTCTTTTCCTACTCGCACAGTTCTGTGAAAGAACTCCGCTGGACTCTGGCGACCGAAAATTGTTGCTACTACTAAAACAAAGGAAGTTCTCACGATACAAGTCCCTGGTCAACATCTACCCTAAGCTCGAAAGCGCGTTACAACCATTCTACGACAAGGAAAAGCCTTGGTCAGGTCTTTTGGAACCAATTAGATTTTTGTTCTCATCAGCAGGTCTCGAAGTACCTGTACTATCTCCGTCTGAATTATCAGCATCCTATGTGGAGGATAAGTCAGAAAATCCAATTAACAGACTTGAATTGTTGACTAAGCTTACTAGTTCAGGAAAGACCGAGCAAGACTTCAGAGAATTTGCCTTAAATCATAACCTGCCACCGTATAGTAACGAGTCAGAGCTGCGAGAAACTTTTGGCACCTATGAAATATGTGCTAACACACTGATAGTACAAGATAAGTCAAACTACCCGATTTTTCTACCGTTGCTCTATCCTAACCTAAAGAGGCTATGCGATGAAGATGACGAGTATGCTCGCTTTTGGCTGTGGGGTATGCCAATTGTTACACTGACAGAATCGGAAGAATTAGAAAGGTATAAGCTCTACATGAATTCAAGTCTCGACGCTAATACACGGAGCTGGTACATTAGTATAGTTCAGTTGACCATGAATAAGTATTTCTTGCTCAGTGGCAAACCTTATTGCATGATGCTTGGTATGAAGGAAGCGTGCAGGACTTGTGTCATTAGAGACTTAGCTAGACACGTTCGCTCTGAAATACCAGTTTCTTCAGATTTGTGTCCTTATCTGGAGTGGCTTGACGGAGTATCTTTAACAACGCAATCGAATCAGAACTCCTGTAGTCTAGGTTGAGTTCGTCGTCTGTACTGTTTTGCCATCTTCCTAAGTCTGTTGTACGACATGCTGGCTAGGCTTACTATATCAGGAACATCCTCTCGTAAGATTTCTGCATCATTAAGAATACCTCTAATCAAATATTTCTTTAACACTTCTACTTGTAGAGTATCAAGAAGCTTCCTAGCCTCTAGGTACTGGTCGTCGCTCTATGATGACCTCTTCCTTCCGCTCTCACTCATCACGGCGTGATAAAATTAAAATTGAAATTAAACCATTAAGAATTTATCCTTCTATCTATTGTTTCCTAAAACATGCCTATAAAATTTAGTTAAAGCTCTTCTAATCGGATAATTCCAATTCACCCTTACTTTCTCAATGCTTGTACAGATTTTAGGTTTACTCGGGCCTTTATCTTGGTAATTATAAAGGAAAATTCCTGGATGCCTTAAGCCATAAAATTCAAGTACTTGGTAAAGAAACTTATATCCTCCTCCACAATTCTCTTTGCCTAAGCAATCACATTCATAGCAAGCATCTAAACCGCGAAATTGATTAATCCAACAAGATTCATCCAAAGAGCTTTGAGGCAAAACATAAGCTTCAATAGTTTTCAAATCAAAATCGAGCTTTTTATACACGGTTCCGTCAAAAGAATCTTTAGGGTCAGAAAACTTCGCTGGCTTAACCGTATTCTCATCTATTTTTCCAGCAATATCACCTTCTTTAATTCTTCTCTCCCAAATCCTGACAGCATTCATAACGTTCCTTTCAAACTCTTTGTCTTGCTTTTTAACTTCATTCCTGTCGAGCAATTGCATACTTTTATCGTAGAGATTTCCTTTATAATCTTCAATCCAGATTTTGTTAAAACTTCTGCTATGCCTACATTTGAGGTCGTTGCCACAACTACCATACCTTTGACTTACTTGATTCAAGGCATGGTTAATGTAAGAAGAATCTGTTTGACTATAACCTCCATAACCTAAAACTTTTCTTTCATACAAATCAACTTTAAGAATTAGTGTTCCATAGTGCTCCAGAGTAAAGACAGAATCTTCAACTCTACAATTCAAGCCTAGTCTGCTCAAGCGATAATTCCTTTTGTTCTCTATTGCTTTACTTATAACTTCATAAGCCATGAAGAGAAGAAGTTAACTTAAACGAAAGAGCTCACTGATAGACAAAACTCCGAAATTACCTTTCTTGATAACACAATTGGAAATCAAGACACCTGTGTAGGACCATCTTCAGATATCTTCATCATTTCACATCACAGGGGGCTTTCTAAAGATCAGAACGTATTCGTGACTTTTCAAAGCATGAAACTTGTGAGTTCCCTTTACATTTTCTCGCTGTGAGTTCTTCGCAAGACTAAGCATCCAAAAACTCGGAAAATACATCTTGTTTATGATCACGTCATGGCAATCAAACCCAGCCAACTGACAGAGTTTAATCGTGTCCGCACCTAAGGCGATAGTCTTCCAATTTCTCTGAATGTCTTTAACTACAACAACCATGAACTTGCCCGGCTTCAAGACTCGATAGCATTCACGATAAACTTTCAACATCTCGCCTAGATAAGTCTGACCAACTGCATTTCCTATGTTACCTTTGTCTTTAGAATACAGCACAGTCTTAGCCAATTGAGGTTCTCTTGAAGCGATTCCACTGCTAGTATGCTTTGACGCATTTAGAGCACCTTCGTAAGGTGGACTGAAGATAATCGAACCGAACTCTGGAACATTACCAATATTCCATTCTTTCGATGAATATGGTGTGGGTAGATTTTTCTTAACAGCAAAAGGCCCGCTTCTTTTTATTTGCAAGTCTTGAGTTGTTTCCTCGTATTCAATCGAGGATTTGCTTCCACCGCCTTTGTTCAAGGACAGAGCATCGAAGTAAGGCGGGCTGAAAATTATCGAGCCAAAACGACTAACGTTTCCGATATTACCTTTATCTTCAGAGTATCCTTGAAAACGCTTCACTCTTTCTTGATAGGAAATTCTGTTATGGCTAGAAAAAGGGCCTTCGTCTCCTCTCTTCAAGGCATTGTAATATGGTGGAGAAGTGAGGATGCTGCTAACCTTAGAATTGTTTAGACAGGAAAGATCTCTTGCATCTCCTTGTATACAGATTGCGTTACTAATTTTCTTTGGGTCATAACGTTTTTGAACATATTTGATGTTTTCATTTGCTTGCTTCACAAACTTTCTTTCATACTCTACACCAACAGCATTCATTCCCAATAGCATCGCTTCGATGAGTGTTGTTCCGATTCCAGCCATGGGATCCAAAACAGGACTTTCACCGTACAGTTCCAGAATTGCTCTCGCCAAAGAGGGACGCATCTTGGCTGGGTGGTCGTTGCAAACGTAATAACTTCTCTCAGATTGAGGATGGACTGCACCAAAATCCCATACCGAGACCAGAATCTCTTGTCTCTTGCCTTTGTTCAATGGGTGCTCAGTCGTGCCTTTTGGATACTTCACTTCGAAGAATTGTTGCTGGTCAGTTAAGTTGTTTGTCTAAACGAAAAATTCCGTTAATTCCGAATGTACAATAACTCATTCATCAAACCTTGGGTATCTTTTTGCAGCCCTCTGCATCCATACGTGTTGACCAAGCCGATAAAGCTCTCTTTCAACGCCTTCCAACTGATCAAGAACATGCTCGTAGAACTCTTCAGGCCTTTTCTCATAACTGAGCATTTTTAATAGTTCTAAGTAACGCTTTCTGTAGTATTCTATTTGACTCATCTTCACCACTTCAGCAAAAGTAAAGCTCTCGCTCGTCTTCTGATAACTCACTAAGCTCCTTGACCTTATACTTTAAAGACTCTGCGATTTTCAAGGTTTTCTGAAGAATCGGATCGTCTTTTAATTCTGATTCGCGCCTGTCCAAAATCACTAGATTTCCGTTATCAAAAACGTACAAAGTGAACAGCGGGTCATAGGCATCTGGATAATGCATTTCTATACCCATACCAATGTAGAGGTCTGTCTCTATACCTTCTTTCAACAGCGCTTTGTGCAGATTTCCGTACTTTTCAGTCTTATACTGTCTTTTCAAAGTCTTGATAATTTGCTTGACTTTTTCATCTTTCTCCATAGCATCAACCGTATTGTCTCAGTCGAGTCTCTATCTTTTCTTTTAACCATGTCACAATGTCCTTTGGTTCAACGCAGATTTTGCTCCACTCATCGTATCGTGATCCATACAGACTGTCTCTCTTTCCTTTTGAAGATCCCTCTTGAAAGGGTATGCTCAATTCTTTTAGATAATCCCTTACTGCATCTGTTGGTATGTCGTAACACCAAAACTCATACAACAGAACCATATTCATCACGTTTAGGATTGTGCTGATTCAGTCTCACCAAGACTCTCTCGCTATCATAGTCGTTGAATATCTCTATCAGTCCTCTCTCTTCCAATGAATCAACGACATCCAATGTCTGGGCGATAAATCGCAGCTTGTAAAAAGAAACGATATCCTTCTGGAATTCTTTGTCTGTTATCTCTCTATACTTTAGTCTGAGGTAAGCTCTGTAGGCTTTTGCATCAACCCATTTTAGGCATTCGTATGCAAGTTCACGATCAACAGGCATGGAACAGAAATGCAAGGCTGTTGAAATCAAGTTTGCTGATGCGCAAAATTCCGTTAATTCGCATTGTACTATTCTGCTAATAAGTCTTAAATAGCATAAAATTCAACTCTTAAAAGGTTTTAAGAATGGCGGTAACTATTAACCTAGACTTTGATGGCTACTGGCGCGAGGTTAATAAATCAGGCATTCCCGCGAGGTCAGGTGTGTACGCTGTCTACGTGTGTAAGTATAATCCGCCACCGCAAAACACTGTAACCTTAGACAAGCTGATCTATATTGGCGAGGCTGAGGATGTAAATGACCGCATATCTAACCATGAAAAGTGGTCAGAGTGGCGAAAGGAAGTCCCTACAGGGTCAGAAATATGTTTTTCCTTTGCAGGGGTTACAAGCCCAGATCGAGAGCGTGCTGAATGCGCACTAATCTACCATCATAAGCCAAAATGCAATGACGAGTGTAAGTACGAATTTCCATATGAAGACACTACGGTTAACTCTTCAGGCAAACATGCCTTCATCGAATCCTCAATCACTGTACGAAAAACTACTTGAAATACGTAGGTTAGAGGTGCTCATCTTTTTTACTCCGTTAGCTTCTTAGTTTTTTCTGTCTTCAGCCTTGTTCGCAATTCTGTCAGAGCATTATCTCCGAGTTCTTCTATCAGCCTTGTAGCATCGTAGTCTGTCTTGATTAAACGTTCAGGAAACAATTGAGACAACTTGTTCAGAGCCTCTTCATCGAAAACTATATTGCGATACCATTTTGGATTGTTGTAATCCACTTCAGCTTTCGCTTTTGCAACCAAAAGTCTTCCTAAAAGTTCTTGGTCTTTCTTCACGTAGAGATCGTAGTTGTTGTAGAAGACGTTTGAGCTTCTGGCAAAGACTCTCGCATAGTCGACGTCATGATCATCGAAAAGTTCCCTGATCCTTTCGTCAAAATTCTTGAGTATCTTTTCGCTTTCATGATAAGCTAGAAGTTCTGCGGTATTCACTAGAGCATACTTGTCGCTCTTCGTTTCGTAATAGCCTCTCCATGGATCTGTGCTACGCCAATGAACAGAGAAATCTCCCTCAGTCTCGTTTCTTGTATGACTGATAACATAAGGTTGATCGTCTCCCTTGTAGAATACTGTGGCTGCTGGTTCATCCTCGTAATAGCATATCTCACAAAGCAGTTTGCCCTCGTAGTAGGTTCCTTTATCACCGTAGAAAACTTCTCCTTTCTTTAGCTTCTCCTCACAGACAGAACACTTCACTAAACCACCTCGAAATCAACAGACGACTTAACAACTAGTATCGAATCTTGTCTCAGCTCTCGCTTGAGTCTCCCTAAGTGATGCTTAAGAGCCGGATCGTAGTTCAAGAATGCGTGGAGAAGAATTGAGTCTTCTGAAGCGCCGTTATAATAGCCTTCGCCTCTAACAAGCGTGTAGCCATCAGGGAAAGCTGTATTTGCCCATTTCCTAACTTTGTCTAAGTAACTTTCATCAATTTTTCTTGAATCATTGTCGCTGCCTATGTAAATGTCAACCCTGTACTTGATAATATCACCTTTCGTATTTCGAATTTTTCCTGTAGCGAGAAAATTTTCTGTTGGAACGTGAGAACTTAGAAATAAGAGACCCAAGGAACTTCCGATGATTCGCAAAGTTAAGGAGCATTGAAACTAAGCTGTTGAATCCGTATTTTCTGTTAAGGAGAAAATTCTTGTCTTCGAGAGCATAATGTCTCCAAGCTGCTGTTAACCTTCTCGGAATAATGCAAACTCCTTGGTATCGACACTTGTAACATCTTAAATCGCATTTTTTCGGAACATAACCTCGAACATTTTCTTTTTCCTTATTTTCTACCTCATTGAACAAAGCCTTTTTGTCAAGCATGCAAGAAGAATATTAAGGACTATGCATGATTCTTACCCATAGGCGAAAGATTTCCGTTATCTTTGTCCATCATCGTAAACTCTGCTAAACCTCTGCTTTTGCTATCATGTGGTATCCAACCTCATGAATCGATGGGTCTCGAAAGCCTTGATTTAGAAGAATGGTAAGGGCTTCTTTCTCTATAAGTTTTAAAACTCTCGAGAAGTCGAAAATCCGTGATTGCTTTAAAGCAAGGCTTAATCGATTTCGACCAAGCTTCGAAATTCTTAAATTTTCTTAAAAGACAAAATAAAACGAAGGCGAGAAACAAATTGAAGAGAGCAGTTTCTCTCATCTTGATTTCTTTAATCGCCATTTCAACATTCACCTCTTTTACGGCATCTAGCGTTCGACCAGTCAAAGCAAGTGGAACTATTTACATAAGGGCTGATGGATCCGTTGACCCTCCATCAACACCGATTTCAAATATCGACAACGTGACGTTTACGTTAACTGGCAATATTAAGGATTCTATTGTAATTGAGAGGAACAACATTATCGTTGACGGGGCTAGATACGCTGTTCAAGGATCAGGGAGTGGAAAGGGAATAGATCTAAGTGGAAGAAGCAACATAACAATTAAGAATATACAAATTAAATCATTCGGCATTGGAATATTTTTGCAGCGTTCCGCAAACGTAGTCATATTGGGAAGCACTATAACAAGCAATAGAGGATACGGCATTGGATTGGACGGGGCTTCAAATATCAACGTATTCAGAAATAATATAACAGCCAACGATTGCGGAATTGGACTCGGTTGGCTTTACTTTAATAACAAGGATGTCCACATACTTGGAAACAATTTAACAAACAATAGGTGTGGAATTGGGCTCTCCTATTCCTCTGATAACAAAATTTCTGGAAACAGTATAATATCTAACAAATATGGCATCATGTTTGGCGATTCTCACGGTAATGTTATATGTGAAAACAATTTGACAGGCAATGAGTATGGCATCTACTTCGCTGGATATTGCCCAAACGTTTTTTACCATAACAACTTCGTAAACAACATTGTACAAGTGCACATGGGAGTAGAACCATTTAGAAACATTTGGGATGATGGTTATCCTTCTGGAGGAAATCATTGGAGCGACTACACCGGGGTTGATGAAAATCACGATGGCATAGGTGACACACCATATGTAATCGATAGATATAATCAAGATAGATATCCACTTATGAATCCTTGGAAGCCACCTTCGCTAAACTACATTCTTCATGTTCAGAGTTCTCCAATTACTGGGATTTCGATTTCGTATACTGGAGACTATTCTGGAAGTGGAACAACAAATTTTGACATTGGACCTAAGACCTCTCCGTTTACAGTAACGCTAACTGCTCCGTCAACCTATCAAAACTACAGGTTTAGTTACTGGCAACTCGACGGGATAAACATGGGAGCGGCAGACTCGTTAGAAGTAGTAGTGAATGAGACTCATAAAACCAGAACAGCCACTGCAATATACTCATTCCCAAATTACATCCATTTCTACGAAGACTTCGAAAGCTATGAGCTAGGAAAATTCCAATCCATTGGCAACTGGAGCCTTTATGTACTCGGGAGCGCAGATCCAGGACAACAGAAGATCGTGGACTTTGTCCACGTTTCGGGCCAGAAATCACTCCAACTCTGCGCAGAGCCCAAACCAGATCCAAATCCTGTGATTGCGAGAAGAAAATTTAGCGAAAGTGGAAATTTGGTAGGATATCAAATCTACGTTATGCCAACAGACATCTCAACTCCGTTGCCTGACGTCTCGATAAACTTAGCGAGTGATTTTGACGATAAAATTGGAGTCGGCTGGTGTGGATATGCTGGCATTTCGTTTACAAATAATACAATCTATGTTTCCTCTTATTCCCCTGAAACGGGTTTGTATGAACACATCAGCTTACAAACGTGTGAAACAAACAAGTGGTACAAGATCGCTGCAATTCTTAACAGGAGCACGCTTAACTTCAGCATATGGATAAATGACGGTCTTAAAGGAACATCGTTCCGAGAGCATCCTAACAGAGTCGAAATGGGGCCCATAGATTCAATAGTAATCATGTGCACATTCGGAGAAAAAGCCTTTTTTGACGATATCATGGTATTTGAAGGTTTCGAACATCCCCCTGAAACACCCCTTAAGAGGGATCTTTCTATTCTTGATGTAATGCTGGTTCAGGTTATATATACAAATACTTTGGTTGCCAACAAGTTTGCTCTTGTCAGAACTGATATCTCTAACGTTTTCAATGTTGATATTAGAACGAAAATTAAAATAATATATGGAGCTGAAAGTTTTACAGAGGATATAGTTCTGGAAGCATCTAGGGTAACAACTCTTTTTCTGCCTTCGAAAACCTCGCTCCTTTTTAAGGATGAGGGAAGATATACTGTCAGTGCACACATAGACCCTGAAAACAATGTTAACGAAGAGGATGAAAATAATAACCAAAAAGCAGTTGATATTACGGTTAAAAAAACTAATGACCTAAGGATTCTGTACGTTCCTATAGAGGTTGGAAACAAAAGCCTTACTAAGAAGGATTTCGAAAATTTTGTCGATAGATCTTGGCAGTACATTCGAGACATCTACCCTATAGCAGGTGTCATTACATATGACGGGTGGGAGAGCAGATTCAACGTAGGATCGTGGATTACTGGCGTCACGACTATTTTAACACTAATTAGATTAAAGATGATATTACATCAATTCGGACGGGCAGACCAGATAATTGGAGTTTTAACCGTCCAAGTAGAAGGATGGGTCGGTATCTCAACTCCCTACTTTCCAACTCCTGGCGCAAGTTTAGTTGTTTGTCCCTGCATCCATGCGCCGGCTCATGAAATAGGACATAACTACGGTTTATGGAGTTGGGGGTTACCTGGAAGCCGAGAGGAGTATGATTTTTATCTTATGGGGAAACCTGTTGATGGTTATTGGGTTGAAAAACGGAAACCAATGAAAACCTTTCTATCGGACTCCAGTGGTGCGTTCAATTTTAATCTGCCAGTCGATGCGAAAAAAGGAACATATTTAGTAAGAGTTAATCAGATTATTGATTTCGATGTAAAAGCTCCTGAAAAGAAGGTATTTACTGGTAAACTTTTTCTTAATGGCAATCCGTGTAAAAATGTTAGTGTGGACGTAACTGTGTACGGACCTACAAGACTTTTCGTTGGTCGGGACCGACTCACTAGCAAATCCGTTCTGACAGGCTCCGACGGCTCTTTCAGCGTGGACTTTGTTCCTATTACGAAGGGAAGACATGCCATATCGGTTTATATGCCAATCTTGAAAGATTGCCAACCAGATGAAAAGATCGATATCGGAGGAACAATTTTCTTAGACGATTCTCCTATTTCAGGCGCTTTTATAAGCATATGGTACGCCGATCCTGACTATAAGGGTAATGAGGTCGTTCCTTTAACCTACTGTTTTATGGGGACAGAGTCTGATTTAGACTTATGGATATGCGAGTCTGACTATAAACGTCTTTTCGAGAAGTTTAGGATAAATCCGGCTGATCCAGAGATTCTTCTTGTAAGTGGATTGATATTCAAAAACGGTACAGTTCAGCTGGAACATTGGTATCGTAGATTCAATGGGACTCTAGACTACCCGTTTGGAACGAATGGAAACTATTATGTTATACTCCTCAACAGTCAGGGAGGGGTGCTTGGAAAAGTTGGGTTTAATACCACCATCTTAGATGGCTATGAGGCCACTGGTTTTGCCTTCACAATTCCATTTGTAGAAGGTACGAGCAAGATCCTTATCGTTCACAACAACATAACGTGTGCAGAAAGACATGTTAGCCCAAACACACCCACCATACAGGTCATTTACCCAAATGGCGGAGAAGCACTGAAAGCAGGCGAAATTATTTCTGTACGATGGGAAGCACTTGATGCTGATCACGATATTCTAGAATACGCGGTCCTCTACAGTCTGGATGGTGGAGCAACGTGGATGCCATTGGCAATCGATTTAACTCAGCCAAGCTATAACTGGAATTTGTCAGAAGACTTCATCAGTGGAAATGCCCTTGTTAAAGTGGTGGTAAGCGATGGTATAAACACCAATGAGAACATTTCGAATGGCGTATTCACGATTAACGCTAGGACAAGCATTGCCTCATGGTGGGATATTTATGGCGTTTGGTTGAGTTTTGTATCAATAGGAATCATTGTTATCTGTGTTATGGTTATATTAAGACGAAGATACGTTAAGAAGGGCATGAGCACTTTTTGAGGCATTCCTCTATTTTCATTTTAAGAAATTCACATGCTTCTTTTATCGTATCCTCTATACCGTCCTTGTCGAGGTCTACTCCCGTATGATTAACTGCTGTGATATTGCATTCGTGCATATGTAAGATATCGCAAATTTTCGGGAGCATAAGAATAAACTCTATTTCCCTTCTTGAACCACTTCTATCAAAATACGTCACTTTCCACACTAAAAACAGAATAAGAGAAAGAAGTATTGTCAAACCAATTGCATACATCAATGAAAGCTTCCTGCTTAACTTCTTTAGTTCCCTATGCATGAAAACTAAAAAGCAAGAAAGAATGTATAGAAAAAATAGTCCGACTGCGATAATAAGAATCTCCAACGTGGAAATCACCTAATCAACGATAACAAATAAGCCAAACAAAAGGAAAAACGTGTAAATGATAAGGAGAATATAAATAAAAATTTTTGCCATATCTGGTTTGAGAAACCGTTTTATCTCTTCGCAGGTCATTTTCTCTTAATAATAAATAGCACGGCTATTGATTAATAGTTAACTAGTTTTCTATGTCTTATGAAAAATGGCTCCGGATACCAGTAGGGATGTGAACCAATCAATGAGGAAAGCATGGGATAAGTTTTAAAATAGTTGACGCCAAGTACAAATCGCAGAAACGAACTGGCAAGTCTCAGTCTGTAGTGAAGCGCTTCTCTAAGTTTATGGCTTATGAAGGTGAAAATAACTTTCTCGTTGGTAGCTCTTTTCACTTCGTCAAGGCACTTTCTTAAGGTTTTTCGGATAGAGTTTCGAGACCACCTATATCAAACGCGGCATCGATCAACTTTTCTCTCAATGGCGGACAGCGAACATAGGTTGGTTTCAAGAGATAGAAATGTTGAGGATTCACTAGGAAAACATTGCATGAGAAGAGATTGTATAATGGGACAGTCCAATGTCGAAAGCGAAATTATGCCATCAAAAAATGTCATCCGATCTGATAGTGAGTTTTGGCATCAATTTATGCGGAAAGGCAGATATTTACAAAAACTCCGTAGAATGTACCTGCGGATTCGAAACCGTTCTCCTCCTTTTTGTATATATCTTGTACCTTTAGGAAAATCGTATAGAAAGAATCGTCGTATTCTGAAAGGAAAAGCATAAACCCTGAGCATAATGTATAACAACCAGTTTAATTTAAGTTGCCTCAACTTTTGATTTACCAGCAAAGACATCATACTTGGTGCAATTCTGCTTCTTGATGGGGCATATTCATTCAGCAAAAAGAACAATCTGTTCAAATAGGTTCTTTTAATTTCACCATAGCATTTACGATAAACGTCTCTTAAGTCGTCAGTTACAATACCTTCATCTTTTGCCTTTCTATATAAATCGGTCTCTGGATAAAAAGTCAAAGAGAAAAAGCTTAATGAATGGGGTATTGGAAGTTTTACTAAGAACATTAATGTTTTGATTAAGTCTTTTTCAGTTTCCCAAGGGTTGTCGAGGATAATATCATATATCGGCAGCTTAATTTTATCCTTGAACTCATTTATTATTTTGACAGCCTTTTCAACTTGCCGATTGGAATAGCGGCGGTTATACAGCCTTTTGGTGCACCCACTTCCTGTCTGTATGCCCATTCTTATTCCTATCATCCCCGCATCTGCAAGAAGCGATAGCTTTTCTCTGGTTATGGCTGTGGGAGATGCTCCCATGACTGTCAATGGTAATCCTATGTTTTCCTTGTATTTTTTGCAGAATTCCCTTATTTCTTGAACAGTATATGCCAGAAAAAAGTGGTCATCATCAAACATAATACTGTCTATAAAAGGCAATTTACTCTTTGCTTCCATCAGTTCTTTAACTACATTGTCTGGACTTCTTTTTCTTACTGACCAATTAGGATATATCTTACGGAATGCATTATTGCCACAATACGTACAACTGAAAGGACATCCTCTGGTGGGCATGGTCATGTAAATGTCACCCATCATGTATCGTCTTAGAAGATATACATTCATCTTGTAAATATGCGTGCCATGCAATATGTAGTGAGTTTCATGCTCATAATCCGGGAATGGGATAGAATCCAAGTCCTGAATTAATGGTCGTATTTTGTTTATGATGATTTTTTTATCCTTGAACGCTATACCTTGAACATCATGATAATCTTGCCCGTTTTCTATTTTTCTTACTAATTCTACTAAAGTTTCTTCGCCTTCGCCTATACAAACAATATCTGCATACTTAAGGGACTCTGTAGGTCGTATTGTTGGGTGAATACCCCCCCATAATACTGGAGCACTTAAACTTTCTTTTAACCTCCGAGTGATTTGAACCGCATTATCAAAAAAATTTGTCATCAATGAAATTCCTATCAGGCCAGATCTTCTTGACAGTTTGACAACTTCTTTCAATATTTCATCTTCATATCTATACAGAAAATTTTTTGGTAAAAATATGATTTGAACATTGTGCCCTTCTTTTTTAAGGCACGCTGATAAAACTCTTACTCCAAATGCATAGGCATCTGGGTATGGGGAGATTAACGTCACTCTCATTTTCTTATCATATTTTAATTTGTTTGGAAAACTACTTAAATAGCGTGTTGATTTCCATTTTCCTTTTTTTCACTATGTTATTTCTTCTCAAAAATGCAAGTTTAACTGATATAGTTGATTGTTTAGCTTTGGTTGCTGTTGTCGACCATCCTGTGCCTTTTCTTAGGGTCTAAATAGTAGTTGACATCGACCCATGTTGCCAAAAATACCATCAAAAATGACATAATATAGACAACTGCTATCACAATGATCTCTGTTGAACCAACCATTATCTTCGCTTCTTAATTTCAACAACACAAGCGGATGGAACAAGATAATCATCTGGTGGGTAGTCTCTACTGCAGTTTTTGTGTATGAAGAATCTTCTTGTCATTATAACGTATGGTAGCATTAGTGCGGTAAAGGGATTTATGAATAAATACAGATAGTCTTTTAATCCTGCTCTTTTGACTTCGTTACCACAAAGTTTACAAATTTTCATGAACCATTCACCTCAATAATATTATGTAATTTTCTGGCTAAAATATAAATATGTGTCCTCAAAATGTCAGGTTTCCTAAAAAGGGAGTTACAATTTTACCAAGTTTGCTAAAAACATAAGTTCTTGTGAATGCTTTTCTATTTTAAACCCGTAATTTATAAGCAACGATGTTAGTTCTTCGATTGTCTGGCAGTTGCAATGCCCTTTATCTTCGAGTATTTTTCTAAAAAGTATCGGTGCTATGTTTTGGTGAAGGAATAAAATATATCTTTCAAAGATATCTTTTGGTAACCAAAAGAATGGCAAAATAAGCCAAATTCCAACTCCACGTCTTCTGTACAAATAATTTGAATATTTAGTAGGACACGTCTCTATGGCAAAAACACCATTTGGTTTTAAGAATTTGTATACTCTATAAATAGTCTTTTCAAGAACTGTTGGAGGAATGTTCGATTAGATCAACACTAACGACTATATCAAAGAAAATGTCAGAAAAGTTTTTCTTAGAAACATTACCCGTTTTAAATGAGCAGTTTTTAATTGAGTTCTTTCCATTCTTCTATTGGTGTGTCAATAAAAAATTGGTCTTTATCAACTTCTTCACTAAGGGTGGAATGGCCCGAAAAACAGAAAAAAGGGAGTTATAGGGGAGGAACTCGTTTGTACGTTCTTGAACCCTTCTGAGTATTTCACCTACCTTCTTATTTAAAGATGCTGATATGATCAGCTCAGTTTTCTATGCCTAACGAAAAATGGCTCAGGATACCAATACGGGCTAAAGACGTAGCTTGTTGCTCGTGGCAATCTCGTTATTAGCTTGCTTCCGGGATGTAAAGTGACTTCTCTAAATCTTTCAGTTTCAGTTTCACTCATTGCAGACATAACAAAGTATGTTCCAACGTTCCTAACTTCTGGAGGAATGCTTGTAGAATACTGAGTAATTAGAACAAATCCTACGCCTCTTTTCCCCAATTCGTTAATGCAATATACCAAATTCTTAGCTTTCAATAGTCTAGTCTCGTCTAAAACTACTAATTGCTTTAATTCGTTAGTTTCAGGCCAGCTAGAAGCTTCCTCATAAATCTCTTGTAGATAACTCGTAACATCCACTCTTCCCCTTGTAAAATTCACTTCGAGCAAAGGACGGGATTTAAGTCTGTTTGCCAATGTTCCATGAGGATCAAAAACAATAACCTTAACACCATTTGCTATAGCTTCCCGAATCAAAATTAAGGAAAGAAAACTTTTGCCTACACGTGTTTTTCCATAAATTATTGCATGGGAAGTTAAAACATCAAGAGGAAAGTAAACCCTCATCTTCTTAACCTTCTTTTTAATAACAGACTCGACAACGTAACCAAGAAATGCAGATTTAGGCCCGGGAATGCTTACTTCTTCTGTGGGTATATGTATCTGCTCTTCTATTGGCTCCTCTTTCGGAATCTCCAAACCACTAATAAACATCTTTCTTAGAACAGAGGCAATATCCTTATCACAATCAAATCCAGCACAGTCTTTTGTTAAAGCAATTCCGTAATACTTTTTCACTTCATCATGCAAGGGAAAAAACTCCGGTCTAAAAACTATCAAAGGGTCTTTTACTTCTGAGCACTTGACGAAATAGGTTAGGTTTGCCTCTATCATCGCAGCCCTCTTCCTCGCCGTTACCTCGTTCAAAGCTTGTTCAAGGCTCTCCAGAGGATTTGTATAGATGTAGAAGAACAAGGCTACGGCTATCAGATTCTCTTTGATCAGAAAATACGGCTTCAAGTGCTCTTGGACTTGAGCCTCTATTCCTTCGATTGATTCTAGGAAATGCCTCGCGTGATCCTGCTCCTCTTTCATCTGCTTCGGAAGCCAAACAGGATAAGGTCCACCAAAAGTTCCGCTTTCCTGCTGTTTTTCCAAAACCCTCTTCGAACTCTCAGCTTTGCTTCTATGAAACTCATAGTTTCTCTTCGCCCATTTCAATCTGCCTCGCAATTCTTCTGGAATATCCGGCTCCAACTGAAAGGGAATTCTGTTCATCGAAACCAAAACTGCCTTGAACAGAGGTGAGCGTGAAAGATGATCTAAAAGAACAGGGGCAGCTTTCCAGTGTATGTCTCCACCAAAACTCAGCCCAAACTTCTTGACAAAACTTTCCTTATCAGTAACTTCCTTAGCAACTAAGCACGCAACTCCAATGAACTTGTTATCCCTTTCTAAAATACCAACAGAAAGCTCATCGTTCCAATAAGCCTTGAAAGGATCTTTGAACTCATGAAAACCTATCGGAACATGCTTGCCCACTTCTTTACCTACGCCTAATCCTTTATCTCTCTCCCAACTCCCAGACCCATACTTATGCTCATACGCCAATCTATACCATTTGTAATAATCATCGCTTGCCTGCATCTTTACTATCGGCAAAAACATCCTTCAGCTCACCCTTTAAGCCTATAAAGAACCTTTCTATCAGTTTCTATCCTTTCGACTGTTCCTTCATCAACCATCTTGCCCAGATACTTTGAAAGAGTAGGCGCTGTAACCTGCGTTTCCTCTAAAAGCTCAGAAAAGCTCTTAGTGCCTTTTGACAAGGCTTCCTTTATTGAATCAGGAACAGCTTTTACCTCTTCTTCAGTTGGTTTAGCAAAATTTTCATCAGATAAACAAATTCCCTTGGAGATTTCATCTAACTCAAAAAGAATATCACTCCTAAACTGTTGAACGAGCGCTTTTATTTCCTCTAATTCCTTTAGAAGTTTGAGATGCTCCTCTTCATTTACCTTCACAAATTTACTAAAATTTATGAAAAAGAGAGATTCTTTACTAAACTCCTCATATTTATTTTTGCCAAGCAAACTTTTCATCCCGATCACTAAAATCTTGATCCCTTTATCTCGAAAATTGGCTACGTTCCGAGTGAGAGAAAGAAACTAAAGCAATTATGTTTATTTTTTCTGCTCGCACCTGTTCGCTTTTTATCTCACTTATTTTCTTCTTTTTCTCTTTCTTTCTCTCTTCTCTCATTTTCTGCTAATTTCAAGCATAAAATATACTGCTCGAATATGGCACTACGCCGTGTTTTCCTCGTTATTCTAAGGCAGTTTTTTGTTGGTCTTCTGTTGCTCGAATGATTCTCTCTTCTCTTTCTTTTGAAATCTTTTCTAAGGCTTCTTTGTACGTGCAAGGCTTCCATTCTCTATCTAGTTCAGCACCGTTCTCAAGCAGTTCATCTATGTCTATGTATCCCCACTCAGCAAGCTGATCATCATTAAGATTTGCGTAACCGAAAGCAAGATTCTTCTCGTCAAGCTCAGCAATCAGCCAATAGAAACCAAGCTCTTTGATTTGATATCTTCGATAGATTATCTTCTTTTCAAATGGTATACTCTCAGTCGCGTACAGTTTGGGTATCTTTTCATCCGAGATGTAATCACCTGTCTAAAGTCTCTCCTTCTTCATTCCACAGATCAACAACAGAGCCACATCGTTCGCAGATTGCTACGCCATTCTTCCAAACAATCTTCCATGCATCCATTCCATTGTCACTTCTGTATTCCTTGCATTTTGGACAAAAACCTCTCATGGAAATCGTAAAAAAATTGGATCTGGAGTAAAATCAATCTTGTGGATAAGTGAGAATTCCGTTAGTTGCTTAAAATGACATATGAGTGTCTTGTTAACCAATGGAGCGAATTACCAGGAGAATTACATAAAATTATAAACTTTCTTTCAATAATAATGATTGAGGGACAATCTTGTCTGATCTCGAAGAGAAGTTAAGCACGATCATGATTGACCCATCTGTTCTGACGTCTGCAATCCATATCCAGAAGTTATTCGATATTAAGCAAAAATTGTTCGTGCCTGCAACATTAACCAGAGCCATCGAAGATGAGAAAATGGAAGAAGTCTTGAGATATTTTGTTTGGCCATACTTTCGGTTGCCCAAGTTCTCACCAGAATACTTTGAACTAACGGAGAAGATTCGACCTTCAAGTTACAGGCACAGAGAGGAAAATGTCAAGGAGATAATCCCATTAATTGGAAGAACCAATCTGCCCGAACACGTCAGACTAATTCTTTTGGAAGAATACTCATTTCTGAAAGAACATTCAGCACTGTTATTAAGATTTCGAAGAACAGTGCAGCATTTCAGAATCGCTGGTGTTGCAACACTAGATGCAGCGAATAAACTAAGAGATAAGAAAGAAAAGATTTTTGAACAGATAAGAGGCCCGAGATGGATTGTCGCAGTCTTACTAGGCGGGGGTGCAGTAGGTGAATGTCTTAGTGGAGACCCACTCTTGGGAACGATACTCGCGGTTTCAGGTTTCATTCTGACAGTATTTGACCCATAGCAGATGGTTATTCGCCCTTCTATGTATCTTATCCCTTTTCTCTCTCTCGTCCAACAATAATAAATAGGCTGCCCCTCATAAATGCACTTGAGGCGCAAAATTGGGCAATAAGATAAAATGGAAAAAGGAAGTGGATCAAGCCAAAGTCTTCATAAAGTTCGCTTTTCTCGGATACGTTCCAATCATCGTAATTGGAGCACTGGTATCAATCATCTTAATTTACAGTATTTTTGGGTCAATTACAGCCTTGAAAATAATTGAATCTCTGCTTCTAGGATTTGCTATTGGATCATCCATTGTCTTTGCTCTGGGTAAATTTCTTGGATTCCAAATTTCTGATAAAACACTGCTTGATGCACCCACGCCTAGCGATCGAGTTTGGATTGAGACTGAATTGTTACCAAAATTAAGGGGAGCTAAGGGTAACATTGAAAAATACGCAGTCATAACATTAATAATAATGTTTCTTAATATTCTGAAGGATTTGATAAAGTTCTTAGGAAGTGGTTAAGATTCCGATTAAGACCGGAACTATAGATAAGGGATATGGCGTGATCATCGATAAGATTGGGAGTGGCAACTACCTAACACATTTTATCTTAAAAAGCGACGATGGTGAGAACTACTATGTTTTAATTCCAGATCGTTTAAATCTGGATTGCTCTAGAGTAGCTGTAAGAGGAGAAGTAAAAACCGCTAGAGAAATGAGAGGGCTTACTGCCACTGCAATAGTTTCTCGTTCTATTGAAATGTTTAAGGCCGTTGCGAAAAAGCCTTATCCAAAATGTGATGGAACCGAACAAAGCATACCAGATATAAGCTACATAGATGCAGAGAGCATCAGAGACTGTGATAGACAGATAATATATTCTGTAGTAAAATGAACAAAGCCAATTATTAATTGTCTAATCATTAACGGCCTCATAGCTTTGAAATAGTTAGGTTCAGCACACTTTTAACGGAATTATCGGAAAACCACACACTCGCAACTTATTTTTTTATTGGTTTGAAAATCTAATCGATGAACCAGAAAATCATAGCCAACTCGGAGATACTGTCGCAGTCATTTATCCCTGAAAAGCTCTTGCACAGGGATAAAGAGCAATCTCAGCTAACAAACAATCTCAGAAATCTCATTCATACCTTGATTTTCGGATCTTGTGGCTCCGGAAAGACTGCCCTTTCCAAACGGTCAATCCTTGATTTTAATGATTCAAAGAAAGGTTATGCTTGCTACATTGACTGCTCAATTTATCAAACCACTTACAGCATTCTCAAGGAAATTTTGCCGCGAAGCGAATTCATTTTGTACAGGAGCAATTATGAACTAATCAAAGAACTTTTGAAACAGACTAAAGAAAGAAAATTTGTAATATGCTTAGATAGCTTCGAACACTTGAAAGAAAAAGAACTCATTTCGCGATTCATGAGCATCGGATTATGCGTTGTTCTAATTTCTGACAGCGAAGAAAACTTTACTTGTCTTACTGAGAACATTAGATCGAACATACCAAGCATCATTAGACTTTCTAACTACTCAACGGAACAGGCTTTTGACATCCTTAAAGACAGAGCTGAGAGATCACTCAGTAAATGGACTTATACAGATGGAGTGATCAAGAAAATAGCAGAGAAGATTAAAGGAAACATTTCCGTAGGAATTAATGCTCTCAAGGTTGCGGCGCTAAATGCAGAAAGTGCAAACAGAAAATCGATTGAAGAAACCGATATCCCTGAAATAAACGCTGATTGCCCTCAAAAACTGAGTGAAGATGAAAAAATTCTCCTGGACATCTTAAAAGAATGGAAGAGCTTGCCAAGCTGTAGATTATTTGCCTTTTACAGAGAGAAAGCAAGGCATCCTAAAGGTGAACGTTCTTTCAGAAATTACGTGGAGAGCCTATGCTCAAAGGGTTTAGTCAAAGCGGTTGGAGAGAAGAGAGGAAGAATTTACGAAGTTGTTGAAGATGTTAAGGGTAATGGTTGAATGCAAGAATGTCAAAAGTGAGAAGATAGCAAAATACTTGACTAAGTTTACTGATGGATTTAGGCTTTGGATACACGACAGTGCTGTGTATGCCTTGTTTGATATTGGATCTCTTCTTGGGTTAAGGGAGTTAAGCAAGAGGTTAATTCGAATTAAAGGCATTGAGTTCAGGTACGTCAAAATCCAGACAGCTTGTTCAAGTGATGCTGATGTCTGAAAGTGGTGCAAAATTCAGGTCGTTGGAAGAGCTGATTTTATTTGTAGAGAAGGAAGCCCAAAGAAGATACGAAGATATTGTGAAAAAGAATGGAACAAAATGAGACCTCAGAGCCCATTTACTTGAAAATCGATTCTCTCCGAGCCCATCGAATCTCAAATCTATTTAAGCCCAGAAATCGAAATATGCTAAATGACTGACCCTAAGCATAGCCTAGAAAGATTTTTGGAAAGGATAAGATCCAGCAGGAAAATACCACCCTCAAACAAGAAGAAAATTGTGAATTTTGTTAAGTCAAGACTGGCTAAAGGAAATGCTCCTAACACAATAATGAAATACCTTTATCCCTTGCATCAAATGAACGTAAGAGGATGGATAAATAAAGACTTTAGCAAACTGAGGAAAGAAGACATAGAAAATGTTTTGGCGAATGCTGAAAATCAGGATTGGTCTGCAAAGACGAAGAAGAATTTCAAGCTAACTCTGAAAGTTTTCTATAAATGGCTTGAAGGTGAGGAAAACTTTGCTCCAGGAGAATATCCTGAAAGAGTAAAGTCCATAGTTACTACCGTGCCAAAAAGGGAGCAGAAGGAGCTAACGTTTGACGAAATCGTGACAAGAGAGGAAACAATAAGGATGGCTCAGCACGCTTTAAATCCAATGCATAAGGCTTTACTATGGGTTGCTTTTGAATCTGGGGGAAGACCTGAAGAGTACTTGAGCTCAAGAAGGTCAGACATTAAGTTTGACGCTTATGGAACCATAATTTATCTAAAAGGAGCAAAATCTAAAAGACCGGTAAGGCTGGTGAGCGCCACAGAGCCTTTAAGAGATTGGCTGAGAAAGCATCCTTTATCTGGTCAAGAAGATTTTCCTGTTTGGGTAACTCAGTTTTCAAAAAAGAGGTCAAGCGATGAAAAGTGGACTCAACTTGGAAATGCTGGAGCCAACAAAATGCTGAGAACTCTGGCAAAGAGGGCGGGAATTAATAGAAGGATAACTCTGTATTCTCTGAGAAAGGGTAGGGCTACTGAATTGGCGTCGCAGAGCATTCCGAGGAGTGTGATGCATGCCTATCTTGGGTGGGAAGAGGGAAGCACGATAAGTAAAAGATATGTCAAACTTTCAATGAAAGACCTAGACGAGGCGATCCTTCAAGCCAATGGTATCGAGGTTAAGAGTAAGAAATTAGATTCCTTCATTGTCTGCCAAAGTTGTGGAACAAAATGCTCTCCCGGCTCTTTGTATTGCGAAAATCCAGAATGCGGACAGCCATTAATACTATCTGGAGAGAGCAATAGGATGAAATTGTTGAAAGAACTATTGGAGGAGCCTGCCTTCGAGAGTGAATTACTGAAAATAATTACCCCCAAAAGGATAGAGAAAATAATCGAGAGTAAAGTTCAAAAGATGCTTACAAAGACTGGTTGAATTCTTTGAGCACAAATCGTTAACATTCTATCGGAATTTCTAGCGGAACGTAATGATATGAATAGTTAACATCGCTCTTGACTAACAATTATTTCAACAGCGAACGGAGTTGATTAACTACTTCATGTTTAACATCTTCATTAAACTCAGAAGTTAGAAACATTCCTCTCCATGAGTTGACAAATCTTTCGTCAGAAATTTCGGGAATAACTACTTTTCTCAAATTATCATCGAAGACTTTTGGATCTGGTAACATCTCTTTGACTCTCCTACGAATCTCTGATGGGATTTTATTTTTCCAAATCAAGGTTGCTATATCCCTCACATCGCTTGGCCTGCACGAAACTACTTTCAATATCATGAAATCAGTGTAAGCTGGCACGAATACTTCGATCTCTTTCTCTGCAACTTTCAGTTTTACTAATCTGCTGTTCTCAACAAATTTTTCATCTATAATTACAACTTGTCTTTTCTCGTCTCTACCAACTACTTTGCCTTCCATGAAATCTAATGACGCTTTAATTCCATCAAAAACTCTTACGCATCTCAAGAAACCATAGTCACCACGCTTTTCAAAACTTTCTACATCCGTGTTTTTTGACAGCCAATTCTTGATTTGGTCGAGAACCCATCCGTTTTTCTTCTTTAACGCAAAATCGCAATCTCTTGTGTACCTAGAAAACGGAACAAAGGCTCTGAGTGCATATCCTCCAACCAGAACAAGCTTTGGTCTTTTGAAGCCAGCAGATTTCTTTGACAAAAACTCAAGCAATCTTCCAATTTCCTCTTCTCTCTTCTTCATTATCTCGATTTGCTTAACCAAGTTCAACAACTCTTTCAATGGCTTCATCGATCTCTCTTCTCACATACAAATCCTCCAATCTCGGCTCCCTTACTGAGAATATTTCCTTTCCTAATGATTTGTTGATCAAGTTACAACCATACTCCAATGCCTGCTTGACCCTAACATCCGTTTTTGAAACTCTCCTCCAGTATGCTCTATCCAATAATTGCTTTAATCGAATTCTCTCTTTGTTTGAGTACAAGGTTGCGAAGGCGTCGATGAAGGCCCAGTTCTGCATGCAATCCATAATGCTATCTTCAATTTCTTCAACAAACAAGTTTCCAAATTTTTTGTACCTTATTTTGCTTGGGTCAACATACTCTAACACAAAATTCCATCCTCTTTTGGAACCAAACTCTTTCAACGCCTCAGCATATGATCTGTCGCTGACTTTTAACACAATTGCATCTCTGTGAATAAAATCATTGTTCCAGAAGGATGCTGCACTCTGAGCCGCCACTGCTTTAAAGTTTCTGTCTTTCTGCAAGAAATCCCATGCATCTTCAACCTTTTCCGGAACCCAGTACCAGCCCCACTTGACTCTTTCTACATAACCAGCTTTCGCCAACTTGTTCAAGTACTCTTTCGCGTTTGCTTCAATTTTTTTGATAGCATTAACTCTAACTAAACTCCCCTTCCATTCTTTAGCTAATTCTTCATGGAACCGCTGCAAGTACTCCGACACTCTGTTCACCTTTTAATATTATTTGGCAAACTATTTAAATCTAGGTAGTTCACCTTTTTAAGCATTTTGGCAAAACAAAACGCTGTAAGACAACAGGTATTATCGGAATTTCTAGCGGAACGCAAATCATATGAACTTATACCATTAAAGAATAAACATGAACAACAACGAATCAATCATTTTTAACGAACTGCCATTAACAGAAGCTTTCATTCCGACCAGACTTTTGCATAGGGAAGGCCAGTTAAGAGAATTAGAAAGATGTTTGAAGCCAGCTCTGCATGACAAAACTATTGAAAATGTGTTTTTGGTTGGACCCAGTGGCACCGGGAAAACGACTTTAGCAAGGTGGATCTTGGAGAGCTATTTCAAAGAGATTTCAGCTTATGTCAATTGCTGGAAATACAAGACTACTCATGAAGTCTTGAAAGAAGTCTTGCTTAGTTTTCAAATCCCAGTTCACGGAAGAGAATCGACTGGTGAGCTCATCAAGCACATTGAAAGTTTGACAAGGAAAAAGAGGATCATTATCTGCTTGGACGAAGTCGATCAGTTAAACGATTTTGATATTCTTTACACCCTTGCAAGAAATGGTGTTGGATTAATTCTTGCCTCAACCCACTATCATGCTTTGATTGATTTGCCATCGAGAATAAAGAGCAGTTTAGCTCTAACTGAAATAGAATTTCCAGCTTACAAGCAAGATGAGCTTTTTGATATTTTGAAAGACAGAGCTGAATTTTCTTTTAAACCTAATTCGATAAGAAAAGAATTGATTAAAGTTGCTAGTGTTGCAGCAGAAGGCGATGCAAGAATCGGATTAGAGATTTTGAGAAGATCTGGGAAGAAAGCTGAAGATAAAGGCTTGAAAGAAGTTACGATGGAAGAGATAAAGCAAGCCATAAGCGAAGCTAAGAAAACAAAAACGTCTTTCATGCTTTCGAAATTGAATGAACATCAGAGAATTACATACCAGATCCTTGCGAAGAAAAGGACGATGACGTCAGGCGCTTTATACGAAGAATATTGTAAACTTGTTTCTAATCCAGTTGTTGATAGAACACATAGAAATTATATGAAGAGAATGGCGGATCTTGGCTTAGTAAAGACTGAAGGGTCTGGGAGATGGAAACGCTTTGAGATTACCTAGAAAAGCCCCGTACGTGAAATGAACAGAGTTTACATTTAAGTGACAATTCCTAGAACGTGATCAGTATCTATGGTTCAGGTATCTAGAATAAAACATTCTCTCATCCCTTTACTCATTTGATCAAGCAAGGTATTTTTGTCAAGTTTAACTTGTCGTTATTTTTGCTGAAAAAGTAGCAAATATTTTCTTCGCCTAGGATCCACCATATACCTCTGCTCAACATTTTCATCTTTTCTAAATCTCTCTCATGAAGCTTTGCATCCCCATCAATGTGGATATGGAATTCCCCCAAGATCCACTTGTTGTTTTTTATGAGCTCTTTTTTGATTCTATGGTAGTCTTTCCATACGGGATTAAAGTGCAATGTGGGACCACTTCTAGTTTGAACTGGAATAAAATTTTCAACGACTAGATTCTCGCCGTTATTTTCTATCCTACCAATTACAAATCCACAAACTATTTTTTGACATTTTTTAAGCTCTTTTATACTTGCCCTAGCCTTGAAGCTTAGCTTATAGGCTCTTGGTACTATTTCATTGCGCTTATTTGATTTTTCTTCCAGTTCTTTCTGCTTCAGTTTAAAAAGTTCAGAAAGAATTTGGAGCCTCGCATAAAGTGCTTCTTCAACTATCTCAAACACTTCTTTTGGTGGTCTTGCAATAACAAGCTCCATTTTACCATTAAATCTAATTCTGACCAAGCCGAGATCTTCCAATGCATTGATATTCTTTCTGAGAATTGCAGAAGTCGTGTTAAGTTCGTGACACAAGTCTTCTTCGCCTTCCCCCCATATTGGAAGCTGACCTCGTGCTTCCCATAAAGCCAACAGTATCTCTGATTGGATTTCATTCAAACCTAATTCCATCAAGCATTGTTTATCGATTACAAGAGGTCTTTTCTTGGGTTCTGCCGGCTGTAACCAAAATGGCGATTTAGCAACCTTTTTCAGCAACCTTCTTATATTTAACGGACTTTTCTTTCTTTTTTCCTCGAGAGTTTCAAGAAACATCCTGACCACCTATAGGGCGATTACTTTACTTTCAAAGGCATATTTACTGGCAATGCATGGCTCCGCCAAGCATGCATGACACTTTTGGCACTTTGAGGCATCCATCGATATACCATTTTTATCTAGAGAAAGAGCACCGAAAGGACATGTTTCAAGACATAACCCACATTTTTGGCAGTTAACAGCTTTTTCGAGTAATGTCTTAAGTTTTTTTCTAGCAACCTTGGCGGGCACGCAGATTATATATTTCTCATCAACGATGTGGCTTTCAAAATGACTTGTTAACATTGGAAGGAGCTTCAATATGCGTTTCCCATAGTCACTTGGGACTACTAAATGTGTCATCGGTTTACCCTCGATACAAGGCTCGGCATGACCAATTTCTTCTTTCGGTGCCCCATTGTTTCGTAATCTCCAATTACCACTTCTTACCCACTCTTCATTGTACCCATGTTTAATGCTCCATTTTAGGAGGCGACCATAGAGCGCATGTATTAATTGTGGATGTGTGTTCTCCATGATATTAAAAATACATTGCGATTGAAATGGACATGGCCAGCATCCAACTCTGGGTATTCCTAGTTCGTACAACGGATTGTAAGGGAGCCTCTTCCAAAATATATACAACCAAACATCTAACAATCCCCAATCTTTTATTAGGTAAAGCAAAGTTTGTTTAGGTATCCACTGATTTTTCTCTATAATGCTACTGTTAGACCGAAATAGGGATTCATGCTTTCTTATGGCAGACGCACACAAGACACCCTTCGGATAATTAGTGGAAATGTACTTGTTCATAGGAGTGAACTTTTGAGTTTTGCAACACCATCGCAGGCTTCTCGACGGGGGACCGAATATCTCCCATAATTTGAAAAAATTATTCGGAGACGATATTTTAGCTAAATTGTCTTTCAAACGCAATTCTTTTGCAAACGCGTCGATGAATTCAACAGTTTCTGGAAACTCTATACCCGTATTCAAGAAAACTATCTCTACAGACGGGTCATATTCTAAACAGATATTTGTGACTATGCTACTGTCTTTTCCGCCGCTGAAAGAAGCAACAAGCGGTAAGTCAAACTTTCGAGAAATGGATTCAATGTTCCTTACTACATTGGTTTCTCTTTTCTCCAGTATATACGAATTTGCTTCAACAACTTCATTGAGATACGACCCTTTCAATCTCGATTTTTTAATAATGAAATCTGAGTCAACAACTTCGATAAGCTTTCTGCCATTTTCTTCAATTGAAGGTTCCTTCAAGACTTTGCCTACTGCTTTTACATTTCCACCATCTAATATTGCGTATTCGCCAGGAAAGATAGAAGAGCCTATTTTTTCAATCCATGAACTGTAAACCCATTTGCAATTTCTCAGCGTTGGAGAAAGGAAATCTTTGACATATACAACTCTCTTTTGTGGAAGTACATACCTTAGAAAATCTTTGCGGGGTTTTATCTTCCAACTTTTTTCAAGGGCGTTATAATGCACCTCGAAAAGGACTTTGCCATCGATTATTACGTCTCCCTTGAACTCTGTTCGAGATGTTTCGTTAAAAAACCATAAACTATCCTCATCGAGCTCTGACAATAAACTATCGGAAAAATATTCGTTAACAAGCGTTTCTATATTCTTCTTTTCGATTGTGAAGAGTGGGCGGACTTCACCTTTAAACCTAAGATTAAGTTTTATAGACTGCTTACCACAGATACCACATTCACTTGCGTCTAGAATAGGTACATTGCAATTGTTACACCATCCTATTACATTCTGGTCTATCCACATAGCTATCCTTCTTTTTTGCTTATTTTTAAAAGATCCTCTGGCTCCTTGACTTGACGAAGACCAAGATAAATGAGCCTTCTAAGTATTTCCGCCCTTTTAAGCCCTGTTTGTTTTATGAGTTCATTGACTTTTCTTTCTGATTCTTCATCTATCCTTGTAGAAGCATGTTTTAGGAAACGCTTTTTGTACACATTGAACACAATTAGTACATTGTGTACATTCTTTAAATATTTAACTATACCTTAAGTTTGAAGGTTCAATAATTATACCTCTTTTTCTGCTCGTATAGTTCTTGGATTTTTCTGAGACTTCGATCTGGTTCAAAGCCCCATTCTAAGGTAGGAGTTTGGACAAGACAAACTCCATTTTGGAGAAATGGGCATGGATTGAAAATACAGACTAATCTATCTATGCATTCTTTTAAAGAACCTCCAATCTCTCCAGGGTCGTCCAGCCACGGTCTTGCAGACATAGGAAAGGCCAAAGGTCCAGAAATACCTTGTTCCAGCCGTCTGCGATATATTACTTGTAAATCATCTATGGTCATTTTACCAAGTTTTGATAAAAGACTAATTATTTCTTTTTTGTCTAACTCAAAAGGGGGCTTCTGGATATCTACAAAAATAAAAGAGCAATAATGCCATTTAGGGCTAAGGTAATCGGGTTTAACAGGAATGGCATACTGACCACTTGACGAAACAATCAGCCTGCCCCGAAGACTTTCCTTATAAACCGGACAAAATGGTACAATATCTTCAACCCAGATGTCTCTGGCGAGAAGGTTTCCTTGCTCCACAACTTGTAAGATTTGTTCGGCAAGATTGTTTACTTCCTCTCTTTCAACCTCGCCGACATTAGCAAGAGCTATACGTCCCTTAATCGTGGTCTTGTATGAATTGATAGGAACCGATGTTAAACGAACTCTCCCTTTTCCGTAATGGTCCATATATTGTTCTCTCATCTCAACAAAGCCCTGCTCTTTGAGTTTGGATAGTATTTTTGATACTCGTCGTCTTTCAGCTTCAATCTTCCCAGGATCGCTCCAACATTTAGCAAGCAGTCTTGCATATACCGGATATTGACGAGAAGCAAGCAAAATAGCATAGGCCTTAGGCAATTCTTTGTCGTCAAAGCCTTTGATTTCGGCCTTAGATCCGAATTGACTCAGTTGATACGTTATCAGCTTATTTCTGCCATTCAGTTCTTTGATCCACCACAAATTTACGGCTTTGAGTTCGATGGCAGGGACCTGACAAAGTAGCGAAATAAGAGAAAAAGCGTAAAAAACCCGTTCATTGAAATCTCTTAACAGAATCGTGAAAGAGACCTTATCAGAGATAATTGTTGAGAGCACTTCGTGGAGGTCTTTTTCCAACTCCATCGCTTGCTCGTCAGCGGATAAATCCTTAAAGCCGCCTGAGATATTTACGACGCGGGCACCAATTCTTCTTGTCCACAGGTCGAATCCTGAAGGAAAGAGACTCATGGAAACAAACACGTCTTTCTCCCTTACAAAAGGTGCTAAAAAGACCTCATCACCGTCCTTGGGGTTACAGATAAAGAAGACACTTTGTTCCATACATAAAGGTTGGTGCGTAAATTTATTAAATTTTGCACCGACGTGACATATTAATAATTCAAACTCTAATTATAGTGATGGTTGAGAAAAATGAGCGCAGAAGAAAAATTTGTGAGGGAATACTTGGTTCCTAAAGTATTGAATGCATTGCTTGGTGAAGATGAAGAAGGTGCCGAGATTAAGGATACCGCGCCAAGTAAAAAAATATTCACGGGAACTCTTTATCCAGCAAAAATCGCATACGCTCAATTAAGGAGGGAAGAAAATAAAATCAAACCATGTACAATGCATGCTGTAATGATGCTCACCGATGTCAAACGCCCAGAGGACGTTAAGATACAAATTTCTCCAAGATTTAACATTTATTTTCGAGCTGACAGGAACCAAAACGACACGGAAAGTATAGAGGAACGTGAAGAGACCCTAGGCGTAAGTTTTAGGAGATACAAAGTTACTAACTTGAAATTTGAGTTAAAACTAAGCGACGCTCTCAGTAAGGAAGGATGCGTGGACAAGAGGCATATAGACTTAGAAACCCAAAGAAACTCTAAAAGAGTTCCAAGGAAGTTATTTGCACAAGTTAGAGTATATGCACAAGAAGTTAAGGAAGAACTAGGGTCGTACAAACTTACTATACAGTTTATCAATGCATCGGAGTATACTCGACTCGGAGTTGTGGATCCTGTTTTCTTTAATCCTGTTGTCGAGGTAGGTATCCAAAATGCAAAGGTAGAAAGAAGAGAGCTTAGATTTTTGACTCAGAAGTTAAAAAAACCCGTTTACGAAGAGGCGGGCACACTTAACTGCACTGCTGAACTTGTCGGTAATAACATAATCCAACTAACTCAAGTTCCAATCTATTTTCAACGAAAAAGAAAACCAAAACGTTGGAAACGTCCTGAAGAAATTATTGATAATCCCTTAGGGTATCTGCAGGAACTGCAGAGCGAACTAAAAGAGTCAAAAGATTTATTGCAAAGTGAAGCTACAAAAAAGTACTTTTATTTCTTGGAACACTATGAAAAAGGAATGAAGCTTCTGGAAACAAATGAGAATGCTTTAAAAGCGTTCATTCTAACGAATGAGACTTTTCGTAGACTTTGGAAAGAGAGTGGCTATTATTGGCATATGTATCAAATGGTTTATTTGGTTTGCATAATCCCAGCTTTAGTTTTAGGAGAAAATAGAGATGTAGCAGACGTTCTAAATGTTCCAACTGGCTGGGGAAAAACAGAAGCTTACATGGCAGTTTCGCTTTTTGCAAGTTTTTTTGACAGAGTTTCAGGAAACGTACCAAGAGTATCCACCATCATTAAACTCCCTTTAAGAATGCTAACTTTGCAGCAGTTCGAACGAATAGCAAAAATTGTTTCAAATGCCGAAAAGGTAAGGCAAGAACATGCTATATCAAGTGAACCAATCGCTGTGGGATTTTACGTTGGTCAAGCAAGAGGAAGAGCAAATACTGTGGAGGACGCAAGAAAGCAAGGTCAACAATTCATCAGAGAATGCCCATACTGTAATGGGCAAGTGCAATATGTTTACAATGAAAAGCAACATCGCATGGAACACCTATGTTCCAATTGCAAAGAAACATTGCCCGTTATGTGCGTAGACGAGGAGATATATCGATACCTTCCACCTATCGTCGTTTCTACACTCGATAAACTGCCAGCGACAGCTCCGGTTCAAAGAAATGTAAAAGCGATATTTGGAGCACCTCTCTTAAAATGCCCAGATCATGGGTATAGCCCGAAAAATCAATGTGTAGTATGGTCTTGCGGGTCAAGTTTAACCCCGGTGGCCAAAAAACTCGGTCCTGCTTTGCTGGTGCAAGATGAACTGCATATGGTTAGGGAAGAAACAGGAACACTTGACAGTCATTATGAAACATTTTTCATGGAAACTGAAAAGAGATATACTGGTCAAACCCCAAAAGTGATTGGAAGCACCGCGACCATAAGCGGCGTAGAGCATCAAGTAAAAAACCTGTATTGGCTCAAGGCAGAAGTTTTCCCGCCTAAAGGTTCTGAAAGAGTTTTCTATGAGGAGACAGATGAGACCCAGAGGGAAATTGTTGGCATTATGCCACACGGAAGAGTGACAAAATTCGCAACTTATAGATTGATTGAACATATCATCAAAGCCCTTAGGTATGCTAGAGACAACGCTGCTAAGGTAGCCGGAAAGATTAGGATATCGACTGAAAGACTTCAAAAAATTTTGAAAGACGAATACTGGCAGATTGTAGCATATTCCCTAACAAGAAGGGACGCTTATGGTCTTCTAGAAGGTGTACAGAACGAACTTATCGAAAACGTGTTCAGAAACGAACCATTTAGATACGAACACATAACTGGAGAAGCTAGCTTAGAGGAATTAGCAAGAAGTATGGATTCTATACAAACTCAAGATGAACGAAAAAGATCGCAATTGGTTGTAGTTACAAAGATTATGAGTCATGGAATACACTTCCCACCCCTTAACCTTATAGTTTTTCAAGGAATGCCCAGAAGTGTTAGCGAGCTCATGCAAATGATGTCTAGGATCGGAAGAGAGATTACAGGTGCTGTATTTGTTGTTTTTTACCCGATAAGGGAGAGAGACATAAGTTATTACAACCATTTCAAGACATTTTTTGGATCTATCGACGAGATGATAGAGGAAATACCTATTCATAGGTTTTCCCGAGGTGCTATTAATATGACCATCAATCCCATAGTCATGGGAGGCTTAATCAGCTTCATTACGACCAAAGGCCAGCTGGATTATTATTATAGGGAAAAACTTGTTCACCATTTGAGCCAAGGAAAGTTTCCAAGCGTACTATTTGAGGACTATATGAAGGAAACGTACGTTGTTAATGGCGACGACACCGGATATTATGCAGCAGAATTACCTAACTTTCTAAGAAATCTGCGTAACTTAATAATGATGAGAAGGGATCGCTACACGGTAGATGCAATCGGACGTGGAGAGAGAATTAATCAAGGCTTGCGATGCACAACAGAAGAAGTGGAAATCAATCCAAAGATCGAATTTATTGAAGCATTGAGTATGCTTCCTAGACCCATGTTCACCGGTAGGGATGAGGAGGTTGAAGAAAGTGAGGACTAGAAGCACTCTAACTAGAAGCCCACACGGTACTATTTACAGCGCTTTTCTGGGAGCATATATAGAAACCCCTCACGCTAGGATTGGGCAGATCGACAGATGGTTGATAAGTAAGCCGGTGGTAAACAACCCAGAATTTGTTAAAAGAAGAATCGTTGAAAGAATCACGCAACAACACAGAGTAAGACAAAGAGTGGAGATTATTGAAGAAAATCTAAACTTAATTACCCCTAGGGTAGGTTTCTATACCCTAGCTCCGTTAACCTATGTATGTCAAGATTGTGGAGAGATAGTAAAGTACAGCGGAATTAACGAAATCAGACATGGGAGAGGAAAATGCCCCATTTGTAAGGGAAACCTCAGCCAAACAGCACACGTCTGGGTTCATATTTGTGGGTTTGAAAAAGAAGTGGACAAGCGAAAATGCTCTGATTGTGGCAATTGGATGCGATTGTATATACCTACCAGATACGACATTGGGAAATGGAAGTATAGATGTCCAAATCCAAATTGTAGGAAAGAAACAGACTTTGCAGAAATCTGTCCAGAATGCAGGAATGACCCAAGCCTTGACGAAAGAGAAAAGAGGATGACACTCTCTGTATGCACAAGCAGGTATAAGAAGCCAATGAGCACGAGCATCATAGACCTTGTGCCTAAAAAAGAAGGCGACGAAGTTGTTCTAGCCCGATACATGGGTTTAAAGCTAATCGAAGATACGGATAAGCTAGAAGAAGAAAGAGAGAGAGTCGAGAAAGCAAAACAAGCGGGTCTCACCGGGGAACAACTCCTTCAAATTTTTGGTCGTGACTTGCTGGACGCATTGAAGTATAATGTACAAGATGAGGTTAAAAGAATCATAAGGGATAAACACTTGGTGTTGAAGGAAATAGCAGACTATCAGAGGGTTTACGAAGAAAATGCAGCTCAGAATGGAAGGGTTTTGTCAAGAACACGACTCCATGGCGAGGTAGATGGAGCAGAATATGCCAGAATACTAAATGCTGATTTTGGTGTCGAAGATTTGGTATATGTTGATGGGGTGAAGATTGTAGATGCTGTATATGGATATCTGCCACTTACTTATGACCCTACTAGAGCAAACCTTGTGCTCTTTGAGAGCAAAGAAAGAACCGGCATGTGGGATGTGTATACAGTGACATACAATACGGAAGGTGTGCTTATTGTCTTCGATAAACAGAAAATTTTAAAATGGCTTAATCCCGGAGAACCTGAGTATGATTCCAAATCCATTAAAGAGAAATTCATCCACCTTACTCAGGATGAAGAGGAAAAGATATTAACTTTAATCCACTCAATCTCTCATGCCCTTATGCAAACAATTCACGTTTACAGTGGTCTCAGTCGGGATAATTTTGGCGAAATTCTTTTCGTTCATGTGCCAGCCATTCTAATCATTACAAAAAGAAGCGCAAATCTTGCAGCGCTTCGAACCATTTTTGAATATGCACACTATCCGTGGTTTATTGCTGCCAAGGAGAAAATCAGTAGCTGCGTGTACGATCCTATCTGCTTGGAAGAAACTGGCGCTTGTCATGCTTGTCTTTATGTTCCAGAATATTGTTGTTCATACTGGAACAAATACCTAGACAGAAATGCTGTGCTGGGTTCTTCGGCTGCTGGAAGGAACTTCCAGAAGTTCTGGGAGGTTGAGTAAATTGTCGTTAGAGTTGTCTAAAATTCAGGAAATTGCTAAACGTTTCAAAGGGATTACAATACGGGAATTGGTATCAAAAACTTCTGAGAAGTATGGATGGAACCGTGGACAGGTTAGACTGCAAACTATTAAAGCGTTAAGAGAAGGATACCTACGAATCTTAGAAAGTAGTGTGGATTTTGAGGAAAGTATCATCGAACCCACAGATAAAGAACCAGTCGAAGAAACGCCCACAGCAACAAAGACAACGACAACAGTAATGGAAGTGCCATTGAAACTAAGGGATATAAAAAATGAAGTGGATATTGTTGCTACGATACCTGAGAGATTAAAAGACATATGCCACACTGCCATACAATACAAAGAGCTTTCTGATGCTTTTTCAGATTTGATTCATCAAGCAAACAAAACTATACGTCTCTCCTTGCCATTTTTAGAGCCAAACGGTATCTGGATATTTTTTGATGATATAGTTGCTGCTGCATCAAAAGGTGTTGACTTCAGGCTTCTTACAAGGGAAATTCATGAACCTCAAGAGAATACAGCATGGGTGAGAAAAGTAAAGGCCCTTATAAAATTAATAGAACTTTTGAGACGGTATGGTCCTCGAGGCGAAGAACAAATAAAGATTAGAGACTTTCACACTACGTTAGTAGCAAGAGATTTTCGATACCAGTTTGAATCCTCACATGCCAAAATTCTCATCGTTGATGATGCCATCGCGTATGTTGGTAGTGGGGAATGGAGAGAAAATAGTCTTTTCTACAATTTTGAAGTGGGAGTAATATTGAAAGGACCTATTGTTCAAGCTTTGACTTATCTTTACGATGTGATTTGGGAGCATAGTAAGGAAGTGACTTATGAAATTCTTAAAACTCGCGTAATGTAAAGGCGGTTTTTAGTGCTGAACAAAGTTTTCGTTGGAGACAAAAAATTTGAAGTTTACTGTGAAAGAGCTTTTCTACATCTATTTGATGAGAAGGAAGTCCAACTACTTGCAAGAGGAAAGTATATTGCAAGAGCCGTTAGTGTGGTCACCAGAATGCAGCGTATCTTTCCGAATGCGAGGATACGGAGTGTTGAGATAGGTCAAGAAACATTTCTAGATGAACAATCCCATGAAAAACACATTTCCACAATTGCTATAACCATGGGGCTTGTAGAAGGTGAAGGCCCTTTAATAAAACAAACTGAAACAGATACAAACAAAGTTTTCGTCGGTCAATATAAAAAACTTAAGAGCTACTGTGGAAGGGCACTTTTACATTTGTTTGCCAGCAAAGAGATACAGATACTCGCAATGGGGCTGCAAGTTTCTAGGGCTGTTAATGTGACCACGAGACTACAACGTATTTTTCCTAATGTAAAGATAATAAAGAACGTTGAAATAAGTACTGAAAGATTTTTAGATGAACAGTCTCATGAACGGCATAAATCTACTATTGCTATACCAATGGGCATCGTAGAAGGTGAATATCCTCTAATCAAACAAGACGAAGTGGGTCTAAAGATTGAAAATGGCTCTTGCTTTATTTGCACAAAAGAAGATGAGGATGTACTTTTTAGTTTGCCCTTGTTTCTTTTTATTAATGAGGATCTCATCGATTTCAGAAAGTTTGAAATAATCCGACAAAACGGAAAGTTGTTAAGAAGAATACCAAACAAACACTTTCGCCCAACATCAAATAAAATTAAATTGTGTGTGTTTAATAACAAAGAGATGGTAGTTTTTCAAGGGGATGTGAGTAAACTACCAACTCCAAAAATAGAGGATGCATCGAGGTTTATTTTCGAAAAGAAGTTAAAATTCAGCATAGAGAAACAGTTCATTGAAATCCTAGAAAAGACCAAGGAATGGACTATCAAAGTGGCTATTGATGGGAAGCCTGCGTCAACAAACATTAGGTCAACTCAAGAAAATTCTTTCGAAGTTGAAGTTCTGGAAGACGTAAGTTTTAATGAAAAACATAAGATAAGCATATGGATAGAGAACAAAGAAGTTGTTAGTAGTGATGAGGTTAGAATTAGAATACCCGCTTTCGAGCCAAAACTTGGACGTCAATGCATCATAGGTGAAACCTATAAAATAACCGCACCAGAACTTCTCATGGTTCCAGTAGAAGTCATTGCTTCTATACCGGGAGTAACAGATGAGCTTTCTGGTGAAAATGAACTAGACCTGTCCCCTTATCTAATTGAATATGTAAGAAAAACCCAAGGAGACGTAGACGAAGTTCAATTTAAAGCCAAGCTTGTCTACAAAAACTATGTTGGAAAAGAAATAGTCAAGAATATCAAAATCATGCTTCCAGATACAGAATTAAATGAAACATATGAAGTTGATACAGACTTTGAAATTAAGATACCAAGAGATTTCCCACTTCAAGAAGTTAAAGTAGTTGCCTCTTTAAGAGAGGTTGAGACTGAATTCTGCGGAATCAATGTATTGAATTTAGGATTGCCATTACTTGAGTTTGTTGAGAAAAATTATGGATCGAATGACACGGTTACAATTAAATCAAAATTTATTTACGGAAAGATTGGTAGCACAGCATGTGAAAAAGAAATAAAAATTCTTCTGCCTTCCCCTCAGCTGGAATTTCCTTCAATATCTGTGCTGAAAAGGTATGGCGATCGTTTCACTCTTGTCGCTCAAGAAGATAATTTAAAGGTTAGAGTAGTTGGACCAGATTTTCTACAGAAAGAGAATGTTAACGTCACCGTAAATGAAGAACCAGTTGAAGTCATTGGCTTAAATGGTAACTTTGAAATAAACTTGTACGAAATTTTGAGATTCGATACTGAAAACATCCTAAAATGTAGGTTTGAATATGGAAAGTTGACTCAAGAGGTGATTTCTCGTCTTTCCCGTGAGTCAGTCAGATTAGAAACTACACATAAAATCATAGCCTTTCAAAAATTTTCTCTCAAAGTATTGTCCGACTACTCTCTCGTCGGAGAAAGATTGTATTTTCTCGATAAAGAAATTAGAATCAAGAAAACAAATTTCGAAATTGAATTTCTAGCTGCGCAACCAGGTGAATACCAATACAAAATATTCACGAGTCGAGCGGATGTTCCTGAAAAAAAGATTCTACTAAAGGTTTTTCCATACTTCTACGTAGAAGACCAAGGCATTTATAACAAGGCACAAGAAAAGTTGAGTTTACGACTATACACAGATCGCAGCATGAGCGAGGATGACATAAGAAATGTTTTTTCTGAGATTGACATTAAGGGAAGACAACAGAACTATAAACTTACGTTAGAAACCATGGAATTGACCAAATCCCAAGATGGTAAAACTGTATGGGATGCGGACTTTGACATCAACAATGTTTTTCCTTCTAAGTATGATCTAGGTCCCTTTTCAGTCGAAAAAAATGGGGTGACATCTACTGCAGAGTCACGGTCTATCATAATAGTTGACTTACATAAAATGGAAGTCGACCGTGAACTTATCTACGGAGCATCAATTCGCCAAGCCGTAATTATGTCTAAGAATTCGCCCTCCTTCTTTGATGAATTTTATGATGAGGGATTTGATGAATCCTGTTTAAGGATGGAGGTTGTAAGAAAATCCCCCTTTGTGCATAAATTCGTAACAAGCAATCCGAAAGAACTTCATGAATTAAACAAATGTTTGCAGAGAGCATTTTCTTACGGGCCTGGAAGATATGAAGTTCGGTTCTTTGTTAGAAACAAATCCACATTCACGGAAGAGGTAACCGTATGCGGAGTCTTCCTGCGAGAAAAAGTTCTCTTTGTGGGTCGTTCTTGCAGAGTACATATTTTTGCTGAGTCAGCAGTTCAAGTAGAGTTTGACAGAGAAAATATTGCTGTTGAGAAAGTTGCTGAGTATTACCATATTTGCAATATAATTCCAAAAAGGAAAGGTGAAATAGAATTAGACGTAAAAGTAAGCGGGAAGACCGTCTTCCATAGAGTCTGCTTGGTACAAGTGGCAAAAATTAAAAGAGTAAGCGTTGAACAGCCCCTAGAGGAGATACTTGACAAAAGCATATCTGATATGTTTCTTGTTTATGATAAGAACACAAGCAAATTCATTAGCGACATGGAAAAGATGCCTGATTGTTTCAAAAGAATCAGTAAGCACTTCGGACTAAAGGGCATAATCCTTCATCCACTTTTTGCCTTGAACGAGGTGTGTAAGGACGTTTTATTCGATATATTTTACAAGCTCCACAAAAGTGGTCAACAATTACGCCTTGGTTTTATTTCACTACCTATGGTTTATGGAGGACCGATTTTATCGCCAAAGGTTGCTGAGAAGGTCGACTTTATTCCACTAGTTCAAAGGAAATGCGACAAATGTGGAAAAAGGGCAGTAGCTCTAGTCAAAGATGCAAACATAATGCGAGTTTCGTGCACAAGTTGCGAAACCATTGATCCAGAAAAAATTGCTTTTCAAGTTGTGAACATTCCAGAAACGTTTAGGTGCCCAGAGTGTGCTAAAAGCTGGCTATTACCTTGTTACTCGCCACATAGCTCTAAATCAAAAATATCATTGATATGCCCGATATGTTCCACTCAAATAGACCACTGTTACTTCACAATTGAAGAGTTTGAGAAATCTCTGCCTGATGTCCTATTCTTAAGCGATAAAATGACCGAGTGGTTAAGATATAATTATACTTATTTGTTAGAGCAAAGAGCTTTGTTATGCGATTCGTGTGGTAGAACTCATCCAATCTGCTCATTGTTCCAAATAAGAGACCATGAAAAAACATTGGAGGAAGTCAAATATAATTGGGAGACAATTCGCCAGAGTGTTTTAGGTCTGATTGAAGAAAAGAAAAAACTAAAAAGAAGGATAAAAATATTGAAGCAAATCGGACTCTTAAGGGAAATTAGAGAGAGCAAAGACTTAGGAATCATTCAGTGGATTAAAAAAGCATCGCTTGATGGAGCTTTGAATTTACAGATATTAAGGGACCTTCTCAACGAAGAACTTTTAATATCAAATAGATATTCTGCGCTTAAAACGCAGCTTGAGAATATTGCACGCTCACTGCTTAAAAAAATTATTTATTTGCTTAAAAAGGGGCTAGGTCTCGATAAAAGAGAAAAGGAACTAGACATTCTTAAGCAACAATTAGATGAGGTTAAAAGAAAGAAAGAGAATTGGTTCATCCAGATGAAAGGCATAGTAGAAAATAAAATAGCGGAGTCGAAAAAAGAGCTTGGAAAGTTACCACGAACAAGGTATGGAAGTCTTGAATCTATTAAACATGAGATGCTGACAAAAATAGAATCATTAACGACGCTGGAGCAAAGAAAATTGATCGGCGTTCTGAAGAAACAAGGCATCATAAGCGCAGATTATGACTTGAAGGAGAATCTTTTAACAAACCTAATGGAAAAATCGAAATGTCCTTTCTGTGGTGGAAGAGTCCAAAGCATGCCCGCGCTATCATTCTTTCTTATTGCATGTTACGATTCAGTCTTAGTTTCAGACGATCTCCTAGCCTTCACCATTAAAAAAGAACGATTCATTGATGATTTCTACCTTTACGAACCGTTTGTTAAATTGGAACCCTTCTGACTAAAAACCAGAACGAAAATGTCAGATTACCATACTTGCTTTAGCAGTTCTTTCCACAAATTGGTAAAAAATATCCTCACTTGTTAGGGTAAATTCCCTATACTTGACCTTTTATAAATATACCCTGGAGTCGGCACGCATTCCGCTTTTCTTGATTTAAATAAGCTTTTGAATAGCGACTATGTTAGAAATTGCTCTAATCTTTTATTTTCTCCCATGGGATTTTTGAGCCATTTTTTACCTTTTGGTGTTAGCCTATAGGAATCTACTTCAGAAGGGCAACCGGGTGGTGTAATTTCGATATCGATATACCTCTCTTTTAATGCGAAATTAATGAGCTCCTCAGAAAAACGTTCTTCTACGTATCCTAATATTACTGGTTTATCTTGTAATGCTTTCAGGAGTCTGTAAAGGTTCATGGGATTTATCATATTTTCACAATCCCTATTTTTAATGCTGAACTCTTCTTTTAAGGATTTTGTCCCGAAAAGGAAACGGTTGCCATAACACCGTTGGGGTACCCAGACGGATTGAAAGGTCCAACATTGGAATCCATAGAAAGACATGTGATGGCTAGCATAAACGAGGAATTCAGTGATGTTTTCAAAAGAAGCGGTATTTCCTCTGTTATAGAGGCTTAATTCGCTGAGCTAACCCAACAATCTAAGTATTGAGGAGCCAGACTCTGATAAAGATTCGATGAATTTTATTTCATCCTCACTGAGATCATAAAATTTGTAAATCTTCTGATTGATCGCTGTTTCTAGATCTGTAATTTCCTTCTCTAATTGAACACGCTTACTTGATATTTCTTGGTATGCATGCATGATTTCTTTTATCGCTTCTAAATTCTTTTCCTCATCTTTATTGAAGCAAGGAATAGGGATTCGCAACAGCTTTGCCAAAATGTTTCCTTTTCCCAGATGCTTTCTGCTAATTAGAACAGATTGAGCTATGAATCCTCTTAGTGCTTCATTGTCTATTTTCAACCTCAACACATCGACTCCTGAGTATTCCTTTTCTTCTGAGGAAAATTCAAGCTTGAACACGAGCCACTCTCCGCTTTCCTGGACGTTAACGTTCTTTATCGCTCCTTTCAGATTCGACTGAATCAACACCTGCTTGTCCTTAGCTGGGATATTTCTGTAGTAGGTTTCCAGCTTCAAATCGTCGAGTCTTGGGTATTTGTTAACGTATTCCATAAATCCAGCTTTCGATTCCACAAAATGTTTTGTGAGCTTTAACAGTCTATCCACCAATTCAATTACTGACTTCTGTTGATCTTTTTCAGCTGGGAATATTGGAATCTTGCCAACATAGTAATCATCAAAGTCCATTGTTCTGACAGCCTTGTTGAAAACAAAAGTGTACGTAAACCACGAGACAAACTTCGAATTGAGAAATGCGAGCAAATATTTCATGTCACAATCAGGATCTGTCACAATGGTATTTTCCACAGTATCTACGTTCAGCAACCCCTCTTGATCCAAAGTTGACATGAGTATGATGTGGTCGACAGGAGTGAGAACATGGGCTACTATCCTCTGAGAAATTATTTTTGGTTTCCTGAGGTTCTCAATTTTCTCTCGGTTTTCTTCCAAATAATTTTTAGCAATGAATAATTTGGGAGCGACATTGTAGTAAGGCTTAATGTCATCGCCTCTTAAAAGAGGCTCCGAACCAGCGACTTTTTGGTTTGAAGCTTTGCTTTGCAGAGGAAGACCTCTGAATGTTCTCGATATTTCCTTGAGCAATCGTGACTTTTTCGTCACTTTCTTGTAGATGGAAAGCGACATCGGATCTACATGAATCGGGAAAGTGTCTATTTCCTTGCACAAGGAGATCGGGATTTCATAGGTTTCTGGCTTCTCTGCCCAGAACAGTCTAGTCCCAAGATAACCATCGATTTTCTCTGTTTTCTTTTGGCATATCAGTATAATTTGCTCGAGTAAGACGCCTGGAAAAGCTTTGCTTATATCAGCTATCTCAAGCAACTGAAGATTTTGCAGAATATAGTTTCTTGCCACATTCCATCTTTGTGAAAAGGTCAGAGATTTAGGAATCACAAGGCCAACGACCCCTTCCTCTTTCAGCAACTGGACAGCACGTTCTATGAACAGGGAAGCGGTATTCTTGTAACCTTTTGCAACTTGATACTTATCAAGGAAAAAGTGTCTTTCCTCTTCGGACAACTTTGCGCCATGAGGTGGGTTGCCAATAACCACGTCAAATCCACCAGACTTCAAAACCTCTGCAAATTCTTTCTGCCAATCAAAGGGTTTTTCTTCTTTCCATTTTTCCTTGAAGTATTTCTTCAATTCTTCTTCTGTTCCAGAAACCAGTGAGTTTCCGCATTTGATGTTGTCTCCAAGAATTAATGGGAGACGCTCTCCTCTTCTCAACGCCTTCAACATAAGATTAACAGCTGCAATTTCTGCTGCCTGAGGATCCAAATCCACGCCAAATATGTTTTCAGCAAGAATCTTCTTCTCCACGTTTGGAATCAGAGCAGTAAAGCTAGTGAGGTCTGTCGGAGCTCCAGGCTTCGTTTGATTCCTGTTGTAACTCTCATAGTATTCTTTCAAGACATCAAACGCTTTGATTAGAAAAGACCCTGAACCACAAGCTGGGTCCAATACCTTTAACATAGAAACTTCTTCAGGCTTCTTGTCTTTCAAGAACGGCAGCAGAGCGTTTCTAACAATGTAATCCACAACATGCGTCGGCGTGTAATAAATGCCAGCTTCCTTTCTCGTTCCATAATCTGTTACAATATCAATCCCCTTTTCTGCCTCTTTCAAGATGTGACCTATGTAATCCTCGTAGATTGCGCCAAGAACATCAGCTGAAATCAAATCAAAATTGTAATTGTACAAAGCGGAGATTACTTTTTCCAGCGCTTCATTATCCAGCTTCAGGTCTTCGCACGCATGCTTCTCGAAAAGCTTGCTGTTGTAAACGTCATCAAAGTCTCTGAACAAACTCTTTAAACTCCTCATAAAAGGTGTTGGCAAACCTCTGGTCTTCCACGAATCAAGCTCTTTCCACAAGCTATCTGAGCCTATTATACCTCTATCCTCAGCTACTCTTATAACAAGAATTCTGTCCAAGATTTTCTGAACGCTTTCTTTTATTTCTTCTTTGCCAAGCTGTGGATTGTTTTTGCTTATGCTATCAACCAGGATTTTTCTGCATATAAATAAGTCTCCGAGAATTTGTTTGTCAATCTCGGTTCTCATTCTTCTTTTTTCATAAGCATCAAGAATTCCGGAGACAACGCTCTCTTTAGAAAGTATCCACAACTTCTCAAGCTTTTCCAAGTATTCATTGTGCTTGAACTCAAATACTAAGCCCTCCCGCGGTTTGATTACATGAGAATAATAAAGGCGTGTTTCAGTGAAATTGCTTAATACAACCCAGTCAACTTTCATGTGCCATGCATAACGGATCGCTTGCTCTGCATAACTCTCTTCTCTTCCCCTTATCGTCCTTACCGTGTCGAGGCTTTCATCAAATCTCTTTATCTCTACCACTAGCTTTGGCGCGCCTTCTACATTCAAGGAATAATCTGCCGGTCCTGTTAACGTTCTTCTCTGTTCCTTGACTTCATCGATATTCTTAATATCCCAGCCTAAAGCTTCGATGAAAGGTAAAATGAACTTAGAACCGACATCAGCCTCGCTAAACTTTTGGATCTTCCCTTCTCTAACAAGTTGATTGTACCTCTCAACGAGATCACGAATTTTTTCTCGAGCTATTTCTATGGACATGGAATTACCCATTAATAAACCTACGAAACTTCACTACTATTGTTGATTTAGTAGGCTCCAAATAAATTAATGTATTGTAGAAGAAAAAAACTAAATATCGTTACCTCTGTAACTACGGATTTATTGTCACTAAAAATAAGCAGATAAAAATTTAACAGAAACCTGCGAAACTTTTCCGACAATTAAAACGCTGACGTAGAGCAAATCCTAGTGTTTTAACCCCCCATACATGCATCGTTTTAGTTCTTTAGCGTATAACTGAAGTTTTAGTAAATCATCGCCAGCGATTTCTCTGTGGTGAGCTATGTCGTTCCTTATTGGTTCAAGTTCCTTAAATTTTGTTAGCACCCATGATTCATCTTTGAAAAAATATTGAAAGACGTCTTGCCAATTCTTAGGATAGCGTATTATCTTACTGTAGCTCTTAAGGTCAGCATAGCATATGAGTGGAAAATCCGCGTTTGTAATCCATGGATATACTTTTTCTCTCTTCAGCTTATTTTCTTTGCACGACCTTCGTACACTTTCTGGGACTCCTAAATCCCACCATTTTTCTCCATATCATTTCTCTAATTCGGTTGAGATGAATTTTCTTTCTGTATTTTCTATTTTCAAGTATTCTATAGGTAGGAGTAGGGCAAAGGACTGATGGAAGAGTTATGAAATTATTGTATAGAGTTGACGATGAGGAAGAAAAAGACTAACCCAAAAGAATGTCTTGCAATTGCGCTCTTTTTAGGAACAAAGACAGATAAAGAGTTTCATGCTGCGCCATTACTCCGCTATTAATAGATATGAAAAGATTAGAATCACAATTGCCACTTCTTTCTAAATGAATCTCTCATTGCTGGATCTGAACAAAAGCACCTGCAACGGATATCTTTCTCTCTTTTCAAAAGCCATCGTGCAATCGGATAGAAAGCGTTCATTGTAAGATAATTATTAATAGAAAATTTTCGGAACTCTGGGATCCTAGCCTTAATGATTTCCCCAGCAAGCAATATTCCGGGAATTGCAGAGACGAATGAGACTGTGCCAGCAATTTCCTGTTCCTCCACGTCTAACTGCATAACGTCGCATATTTCCTGCGTGTAAAGCTCCTCTAATGTGATTCCAACAAAATTCTGTAAACGTTTAACACCTGTTTTTGATACAATTCGTTCAATTTGAGCTTGGGTCAGTGGCAAATTGTTTCCAAGCAAATTCTCTACTTCTTCTAGTGTAAGACCTGTTTGACGAGCTATCGTGAGGCTACGTGATTCTCTCTCTTCGAAAAATAGACAACCAAGACATGCGCCTTCCAGAAAATCGCATTTGAAGATTGTGCAAACATTCTCGCCTGTTGCCCCATGAAACAGTATGCGCGGTAAGTCACATTGTATTTGAAGCCTAGCGTCGTTGTTGTCTACGGTTGATACAACCATATCCAGTGCACGTCTACACTCTGGGAAATCAGCGTATTTTCCTATGAAAGGCTTAACATGTAGAAAAGTATAGGGAAGAGATGACAATGCTTGCGCTTTTGGAATGCCTATGTGTTCTTTGCAAACAGCTAAGCAACGATTCATGTTCGTGGAATCATAGGAGTCATAGTCAACTACGTTAACACTACCTTCCACTCCTGAAATCATTCCAATAGTATAAAGTAGACTATTAGCTACCGCCCCTCCTCCTACTATCGTTAATTCCCCGACGTTTACTTTATTGGGCAAAGCTGGATTTGGAGCTTTATTATTTGTTGAATAATCAAAAGCTGAAAAAACGAACGACTTTGGTTGGCGTAGTATTCGGCGGTCCCGACTGCCAAGAAGCTCCAAAAGTTTTCTGAAAACATCTGCAGCTCCGAAACATGATGCAAGAAGTCCACCAATTGGATTTTGATTCTGGCTCAGAAATCCAACCAGTAAGACATTGTTGCTGAAATATGCATTCCACCCGTCAGCGTTAACATATATCTTGTAGCTAGCTCGATTATCTGTGGGCCCAACAGAAACTAGAATGTCAACATCATCTACTGGTTTCAATACAACCGTTGAACTCAGTTTTGCTCCTATATTTAACACAGCCTCGTTGAGCGAAGTATGATAGCCAAAAGGAAGCCAAACCTTTGTCGATATCCCTTGGAGACCGTTGACAATAACAGATGGATGAAATCTAGCCATTAGGTTAACGAGAGTTACGATTATTGTCTGACCCGAATACGTCTCTAATATGTCGTGGTCACCTGTGATACCCACTGAAAATTTTGAGAATTCCTCGGAAATGTCTTGGGCTTTAGGCTTCCCTAAGAATGTTCTAGCAAATCTATTCGTCCGATCTCTGAATTCCTTACTTATATGATTTCCCTCCATGATGACGAATAATAAATTTTCTCTCAACTTGTCTCTGGGATAGTTGGCGCCACTTTCCCTCCCCTTTATATTGGTATACCTTCCAATTACTCTGATCTTTCAAGGGGAGTTGTCCGTAGAATGGGACAACTATGGATATAAAACCAACTCTATGACTGATTGGGAATCGATTGTCAATAGGAGAATGGAATGCTTCAAAAGGGTGCGTGTGAAGTTGAATCATCAGAAACTCTTTTCGTTTATGGACTAATTTCCCAATATCGAAAGCGGTCTTAAAGTCAACATAAGTATAGCCCCACCTATTATTTTCTTGGAACCGTTCCGGAAAAATGCAACTTCTAACAATTGCAGTGTTGCCATCAAAAATTCCAGTCCAGTACACTATTGTCTCGGAATGTGGATGACTTCTAAAACATGATTCAGTCTCATTAATCACAGAATCTAGTATTAAGTACTTCTCAATCCGTTTCGGCCACTTGGTCAATAATTCAACTCCTCAGTTAGTTTTCTTATTGAGCTTGGCAAAAATGCTGAACACTACGTTCTCAATTAGGTTCTTTTGAAGACCAGGATTTGGGTGGCCGTGTTTTATCCATGCTCTAGTTCCTTCCATACATATCCACGGTGGATTTTCTAGTTTGAACGCTTGACCTCCATCATTTGGCCAGTGAGTTATACCTTCATCGCGTTTTGTTTCTGGGTTGACAAAGCAGTAATCGGCAGGGTTCTCAGGATAGCTGTCGTCAGGCGTTGCTCTAAGCGTGAACTGGCGATTGAACCTGACACTCGGCAACGAGATGAATATATGTCCGTCGGTCACCTGAATCTCGGCACCCAGTTGGGCTCTGGCCCTTTCCAGCCGTTTCAGAGTTTCTTCAAGGAATTTCTTGGATGCTGATTCATCCATCTGGAGACGCCTGCCTTAAGATTTAATTTCCAACTTGTTGTTCCGTGCCAAAGAGAAGTGTAGTATCACTCTTTACGCCTTCCTGTTGCCAGGTTTTATTCTCATCAAGAAGCTTGTATGGCTCGTAGGCAAAATGGTATATGACGCCTGGAGCTGGTTTTATCTGAAACCTGTGAAGTACTCTTTCTTTATCTTTGCTGATTAGATGGTCTACGTTGAAGTGAAATTTATCTTCGTCTCCGTCTACAACTTTAACAGTTACTACTATTACTTGTTCGCTTCCTGGATTTGACAATGGTTATCACCTCCTGCTAGCTGTATCATAACTATCCAAACCGACCTGATTTCAGAAAAAGCCAGAGAATCTGTAGAACGATACCTAGACCGATGAGCCAAGGTGCAACAGACAAGAGAATATTGGCTGTGATCGGTGAGACGGGGGCAAAGAAGGCCCCAACGAGAAAGAAAAGGATGCCTCCGACTACGAGGGCTGTAGGCGGGTTTTCTGCTATAAACTTGAAGATTGCTTCTAAGCTCATTACTATCATACCTCGGTATCTACGGCTCTTGCTTATTGTAAGGCGGAAGGTGTTGGCGGAATAGTTTCCTTTCCAAAGCTTTGGATGATTTTTCCCCATCAGTTTGGTAGGCAGCAAAATATCGAGCGTCTGGGATATTGCCAGCTCTACGGTGTTCTTCGAGTCGAGTTTGCAGCTTGCAGCTTCGGCCGACATATTGAACCTCCCCATTTCGATTCATAATCATATAAACGCCGCATACATCGGGGATAGAAGCTACGTTCATAGGTCCAAGTCTTTTGGCGTTCCATCGTCTCCTTATTTGTACCATAGTCTCTCATCTTCCTTCTCTAAAGATTGGCCGCTAAATAAAAGCTTATCGGTTTTTGCTTTCAAATTGAAAGACTATAGATAACTGCCATTAATTTCCAAGATTCTGAGGGAAAGCTTTTTCCGTCAGATAGGTTTAAAACTACATGGAGGATATAAAACACCGTGTCAGTTGAAGAAGAATTATTTGATCTGAAAACTAAGCATCTTCTGAAAGATCTATCAGAACAGCCTTCAGTCTTGTTTAACCCGCACCGGATTGCAATTATGGTTGAGTTATATTGTGCCAGTGCAGTGGATTTTTCACAACTCAAATACGATCTGGGTTTAACCGATGGTGCTCTTGCGACTTATCTGAAAGCTCTTGCCAATGAAGGATTAATCGAGTCAAAACGGGAAGCAGTGGAGTCACGAGTGAGAACAGGCTATATTATTACGAAGAAAGGAATTTCAGCGCTCGAACAGATGTTCAAAATTCTTTGCGAATTACATGGGGGATTTCAGCGATGACAAAATATTCCGACGCAGTGGCTTTCCTTCGGGCTCTTGGACTTGCTGATGATCTAAATTCTTTCACTAGTCGCAAACGTATTCAGAAAATCATATATATGCTCAAGCAGTTTGGGGCTGACTTGAAATTTGGCTATGGATGGTATGTGCACGGTCCATACAGCCCTGAGCTTACTCGTACCTTGTTTAACCCTACTGATGCTGACCTTGCATCTGAGCGGAATTTGACAAAAACTGAGCTTCAAATAGTAAATCGTATGAGAAACTTTCTAGCTGAGGACCTCTACTCAGTCGATTCTCTAGAGTTAATTGTTTCACTGGTTTACCTTATTAAGCACGGGTCAAAAGAAGGATACAACACCAAACAGAAAATTTTTCAGTATTTACAGAGTCAGAAGCCCCAGTTTTCAGCCGAAGAGATTGAAGTAGCTTGGCGCAAAATTGAGGGGTCAGAAATGTGGACGAATTTTCTGACAAAATTGCGTGGATAATTATATAGCGGAGTGGTGGAGATCAACTAGGGAAGATTCAAACGGAAACATAGGGTTCTCAATAACAATAGATCAGTAATTTAAATATCGTTATGTGATGGATGAAACGTTCTATTAAAGGAATACCTTTCTTGAAAATTACAAAGAATTTAGGTAGAGGTAAGCTACAAATCATAGCCCAAATCGATATAATTTCTGCGCTAAAACTGCGTTATTCCGTGTATGTGAACGTGAATGTGAACCTATCCCGGGCTACCAATGTTTGTGCGTGCAACAGCGCTAGACCCCTCTATTTGGATCCTAATATGTTGGTTGTGACGGGTTTCTGATAGTTTGTGTAGTATGAACGAGTGTTTGAAGCTATCCCAAGCTACCAAAACAACTATAACTCGGTGTCTTTTGTTATGGCGTGTAAGGGGAGTCTGCTTCTCGTGCGTTGTTCAAATTGTGGAAAGTGCTGTGAAAAAACGGAGATGGAGCTTTCAAGCAAGGACATCAAAAGATTAGAGGAAGCGGGTTATCGCCTAGAAGAATTTGCAGTTATAGACGATGGTGTGACTCGCCTCAGAAACGTTGACGGATGGTGCTATTTCTACAGTCTCGCTGATAAGAAATGCCGAATCTATGCAAAGAGACCCTTGGGATGCTATCTCTATCCCGTTGTGTGTATGGTAAATGAGGGTGCCGTGGTTGATGAACTATGCCCGATGGGACAGACGATTTCAGAACAAGAATTGAGAACGAAAGGAAAAATCCTTAACAAACTCCTGAAAAAGATGAATAATGAAAGAAAGTGCAAATAGAACACTGTTTTTTGATAGGCCTGAATGCCGGAACTGTGTTTTTAAGGGAGGTAGCTACTGCTGGAACCAATGCCCATACAATATTTGGCGGAGAGAACCATTTTAAATCATAGTGCACGCTCACAGAAAAAAGGGAATGCGCAGGAGGCCTCTATACACTGGCAACATAAGGCTTTTGTAAAAGGGCATATAAGCATCCGCCACACTATAAGAAGCGGTGTTTCATGCCGAAGACTAAAGCCATAATAAACATTCAAAACGTTGTTGCTTCTGCTACTTTAAACCAGAGAGTTGACTTGAACGCCGTTGTGAAGGGTTATCCAGGCGTGGAATACCGCCCCGAACAGTTTCCCGGCCTAGTGTTTAGAATTAAGAGACCGAAGACAGCCACGCTGATTTTCAATTCTGGTAAAATGGTTTGCACAGGAGCAAAGTCAGAAAAAGAAGCGCGGAGAGCAGTGTTGAAAGTTGTTAAAGAGCTGAAGAAAGGCGGAATAATCATTATCCGCAAGCCCGAGTTAAAGATTCAGAACATTGTTGCCTCCGCAAGCTTAGGCGGAAAGGTAGACTTGGAACAGGCGGTGAGCAAGCTTGGAAAAACCATGTATGAGCCGGAGCAGTTTCCAGGATTGATCTACAGGATGGACGAGCCTAAGGTGGTCATACTGATATTCGCAAGCGGGAACCTTGTTTGCACCGGAGCGAAGAAAGAACATGACGTTTATGACGCAGTGCATAAGCTTCACGGAAGCTTGGAGGAACAAAACCTCATATTCTACGAATAAAACTTCATACGTTAATCGCCTATCGCCTTCGTTTGTACATTCCTCATCGTAATAAAGTAGAACGCGGTTGTATCCGAAAACAATGGAAAGTGTTTTATCTATCGTCATCAGAAACCATGGTTATCAAGATATATTGGAGGAAATTAAATGGGAAAATGTAAAAAATGTGGAACAGTTGTTTCATCGCCTAAGAAGAAGTGGACAATGGCTGGACGCCCAGACAAATCAGGAAAAAGAACTCAGCTAGAAATCGGCCTTTTCGACTGTCCAAAGTGCAAGAAACCCTTCCGAGAAGTACTAAGCAAGAAGAAGATTTAGGCACACCGAATACGGCCCAAAAAAGGCAAAAGAAGTCGCAAGTAACGCCGATGTGGGTGGAGAAGGCATAAGGCATCAAGTTTACACCCCCTCATTCCCCCATTTTTCAATCTCTTCTAATCTTTTCAAAAGTTCTTGTTCATCTATTTTTAAAACACTTCTTTCAATTTACAGAATAAAAGAAAATTGGAAGGTTGAATGTGCTTCGCAATGACATAACCCGATAGGGCATATTGCGCTTCGCAAAAAGGCGTTTGGGCCTGTTAGAGTTCTTAAAACCTAAAGTACCAGGAGAAAACTGAAATTGTCAAAAACTTATTTTTCAGAACATTTAGAGACCCAAAACACGCTGTGCCTTAATGTTTACTTAGCGCGCATTTATTAAAATGATAGTAAAGCATGGAAACTTGTATCAAAAATTGTATCAAAATAGTAAAAATCCACTTTTTTCTCTGTTGCAGCAAAAATCAATCAACACAGACGGAAAAATACGTTAGCGCGGACCCAATTCCAATTATTACATTGAACCAAACTCCTCAATTCAAGCCGAATTTGCCGAAAAAACAATGACTATTCACTGAATTCGCATTTCTTTTGCGTTCAGACCGATTTGTTCCGCCTGAAGCTCAAGATTTCAAAAAGAAAACAGCGTTCACATTCCTGAAATATGGAAGAATTAAGAGATTGTGAAGAGATTGACAAGGCGCGCTAGGAGAAGAACCTTTCCACGAGCCTAAGTAACTGGTAACCAAAAAGTATGGCTACGAAGTAGGTGGGCCACAGTATTACGGGCCAGTTTCCGGGGACATAAATCCACAGTTTCATTGATGTGGCGAAGATCTCCATTGACAATAGGACGCATAACCCGAGAAGGCCTAGGATGAACTGCTCTTTTGCTTCTTTCTTTCCTATGTACTTCCTTCTCATGATCGTCAACATCAGCCAGGCTAGGAGAAATGCGAAGAAAAGCACGTACCAGCTTGGGCTGAAATGAACATCGAATGCCATGCTACATGCTACGCCTACGTTGCATAAAAACGTAGCCTTGGCTTGCCTAGAGGTTTGAGTATCTTAGCGCGCATACTCGCGCGCGCTACACAGTTGAAAGAACTAGCAAAGTACTTTACTCCAAATCTTTCTAATAGAAATATACACGCCACTTTTGCGAAGCCGAAATCGATGAATATGCGAAACTGTGGCAGCATCATTTCAGCACGGACTTGTAACATAATTGAGACGCGCGCTGTTTCGCAAGGTTTTCCTACTCTCTTGTAAGCGTTATTTCCATTGTTGAAACCATCCGTGCTCTGTTTTCGCCTTCTCTTGGTGGCATCTCCTCTGTTCCTATCGCGATTTTGCTTATTTTTAGGTCTTTCAGGAAGCGATTTCTGGTTATTTCGGCTGCGTCAACAGCTGTTGTGATTGCTTGTCCGCGCGCTTTCAATGCTATTTCCTTGGCATTGCTTGCGGAAAAACTAGTAATGATTGCCAGAACATAACTCATTGGTGGTTTGTTTCCAATGAAAATGACATCTCTATTTTCTGTCACTCTTCTCACTCCTTTTATTGTTGATTGTTGTGCATAACGTTATCGTGTTTACTCGTCTATCAACGATTGAACGTTAGTGTTAGATAATCTGCAGCCTTCCTTATAAAGCAATCGAGAATCGATTAGCCCAACACATGCAATTATATGTTATAGGCAATGGAATTCGCACATTCGTTGCGCGCGATACCCCAGCAATAAGTCATATAAATAATTCTGCTTACTTTCACGAACTTCATTGGGTGTCTTTTGAATCTCTTCTTGCAAGTCACACTACAGAAATAATACGTTTCTCCTTCGTAAGTGATCTTAAACTTTGATGACCTTTCATCTAGAATCGCGCCGCAAACTGGATCTGTAGGCATTATCCTGTTCTCAACCTCATGTATTAGTGAATTTAAAGTGTGCTTTCTGCCTATTATGGTTAGTAATAAAAACGTCCAGAAACGGATAAAAAAGGAAAAAGCGCGGTGAACGAAGGATAGACTTCAGCTTGTGAGTTTAATATCTCCTTGGTGGTCTTCGTTTAGAATAGCGTTCTCGGCAGTATACCGGTCTGCTTCCGTCGGGTTTGAAGGGAACTTCGCATTCCT
>Ga0315309_1000043_pt1 | contig 69889 bp, 75 predicted proteins | sample TDP4_MG_FD_203080 | JGI IMG/M metagenome (GOLD analysis project Ga0315309, IMG submission 203080) | Freshwater sediment microbial communities from Lake Towuti, South Sulawesi, Indonesia - TDP4 | ecosystem: Environmental > Aquatic > Freshwater > Lake > Sediment | place: Indonesia: South Sulawesi... | reverse complement strand
TCTTTTTCAAGCCTTCGAGCAGCTGGTCAAATATGTGTGTGTAGGGTTTTCCATCCAAGCCTGTGTACGGTTTGGCTAAGGCTTCCTTGTCCTTTCCCATTCTTTCGGCGCTTATTGAAATGATCACCTCAGGCTCAGATTTTATGGCGTTTATGACAGCTGGCTCAGCACTGTCGAAGCTTGTCTTCTTAGGTTGAACAATTAACGACGGCGTTGCTTTAGCCTTGACGCACGCGACGTACAATGCCTCAGAGACTTTGAAAACGTCTTCAGCAGGGTTTGTGATGATGAGAATGTGCTCGTCTTTTTTGACGGCTAAGACTTCATGTATCGCGATGTCAGCGGCTCGGCTTAGACTTGAACTCACTTTGAAAACCGATCCAGTCAAGCCTTTTTCACCTCATTTTTTGGGCATTTCTTCGACTATGTTGACGGCTGTGCTGGTTCCGATGCGGTTGGCTCCTGCCCGAATCATGGCTAATGCGTCTTTTAGGGTGCGTATGCCTCCGGCGGCTTTGACTCCCATTTCTTTGCCTACCACTCGCCGCATTAGTCTTATGTCTTTCACTGTTGCTCCTCCGCCGAATAGGCCTGTGGATGTTTTTGCGAAGTCGGCTCCGGCTTCTTTAACTAGTTTGCAGGCTGTGGTTTTCTCGTTGTCGTTTAGGAGTGTTGTTTCGATTATGACTTTGACTGTTGTGTTTGGGTTTGAGTGTTTGATGTTGACGACGGCTTCGATGTCTCTTTTGACTGTGTTGTAGTCTTTTGATTTGAATGCGCTTATGTTCATGACCATGTCGAGTTCTTGGGCGCCGAGTTTTACGGCTTGGCGTGCCTCTTGGGCTTTGATTTCTGGTAGTGTTGTGCCCATTGGGAAGCCGATTGTGCTGCATACTTTGACTTGTGAGCCTTCGAGTGTGTGGTGTGCTAGGGTTATGTAGTATGGGTTGACTACGACTGTGCCTATTTGGTGTTTTTTGGCGTCTTGGCAGAGTTTGATTATGTCGTTTTTGGTGGCTGTTTGTCGGATTAGTGTGCTGTCTATCATTTGTGCGAGTTGGTTTCTGGTGAGTTTCATGGTGTTTCACTGTTTTTTGTGTGTGTTATTTGCATTTGTTGGTTTTGTGGCTAAAGTTTATCGGTTTTTTGGTTTCCTCGCCAGAATAGGTAGATTTTGGTTTGTAGTAGTGTGGCTGTGACTGTGATTAGTTTGGCGAGTTTTTGTGGGTTTGCTGTTTGCAGTTTTTGTTTGTATTGTTGGTGTGTGCCGTAGGGTTCGTTGTGGAAGAATTCTTTGGCTAGGCGTGGGTGGTAGTTTTGTGTGAAGGCTTGCTTTAGTGTGGTGAGTTCGGTTGTGGTTAGGTTTTTCAGTTGTGTTAGGGCGTAGTTTTCGCTGTTTAGGAGGGTGGTGTTGAAGCCTAGTTTCTGTAATGCGTCTCGTATTGTGAGTGCTTGTTTTGTTGGTGTGGTTTGGTGTATTCGGGTCATGCCTGCTTTTTCGAAGAATGGGTTGTATTTGGCCATGACGGCTGTGGTTTCGACGTAGGGTGTGCCGCATTGGGTTAGGGTTTCGTGTACGAGTTTTTGTCCTAAGCCGATGGTTCGGTATTTGGGATGGACTACGACGCGCATGATGTTGCTGAGTTTTTGGTTTAGTTGGTGTATGTGCATGTGTGGTAGGGTGAGGCGTCGTCCTGTTGTGGCTGTGGGTGGGTATGTGTAGACTATGATGCCGCAGAGTTCGGTGTTGGCTCGTGTGGCTCGGAATATGCGGCGTACTGCGCCTAGGTTGTGGCTGCGGTAGTGAAACTCGGCTAGGGCTTGGTAGTCGTGTCGTGTGCCGGGTTCGATTTTGATTTCGTTTAGGAGTGAGCATTGAGGTGTTGGTTGGTTTGGGTGGTAGTTGATTTCTAGTTCTCTGCCGAACCGCTTGTGTATGTGCACGCTTGGCTGTAAATCTGCGTGTAGGTCGGTGTGTGTTGTGGCTGCTATGACGGCTTTGCCGTGTTGGCGTGCTAGTTTTTGGACGTTGTAGGCGACTATTTTTGCTGTGTCTCGGTCCAGTGTGGCTGCGAATTCGTCGAGTATCCAGAATTGTGCGCCTGTTTCGATGAGTTTGGCTGTGCGGTATCGGTGGCGTTGTCCGTCGCTGAGTTGTTGGTATGTGCGTAGGAAGAGGAAGGCGTCGTTTAAGCCTACTCGGCTTAGGAGTTCTAGTGCTTGCTCGGTTGTGTTTCCTACGGTTTCGATTATGGGTTGGTCTGGGGGCGGCTTTATGTCGTTTATGTTGGCTGCGGTTGTGCCCATGTCGTTTTTGATGTCGTTTTCTAGGGTTTTGAGTAGGGCGGATTTGCCGCTTCCTGATTCGCCTGTGATGTATACGATGTCGTGTGGGCTGATTTTGAGTTCGACGTTGTCGTAAATTGTGAACTTGTGGCGTTGGTCTAAGCCTAGTCCGAAGCTTTCTGCGACGGCTACGACGCGTTGTGTGGGTTGTGGCGCGGCTGTTTCGTAGCTTATGTTGATTATGAAGCGGTCGGTTTCTCTGTCGTAGCGTCGGTGGTAGCGGTTGATTTGGAAGTGTTCTGTTAGGTGGCGAGTCATGGTTGTGGTGTCACCGCGAAGTATGGTTCAGGGCTGAGCTTGACGCTGCATGATACGGCTAATGCTGTGCTCCAGAATGTGTCATCGTGCTGTCCCTGCGGATGCGAGAAGCCTATGGTGCCGTCCTTGCGTAAGGTGAATCGTTCCACGTTCAGCTCGGCTACGTAGCTGAGTAGGGCTGTTGGCGAGAGGCGTAGTTCGGTGAAGGGGAATTTGTAGGTGTCGTTGAGCATTCTTTGTTTGAGTAGGCTGGCGAGTTCTTGTTTGCGTGTGGTTGTGAACGTGACTGGTTCGACGTTTTCTATGCCTGCGTTCTGCATGTCTTCGACTATGTATTCTCCTATGCCTGTTGTGTCTGCGCGGATGTGTTCGATGTGTTTCCATCGGTCGGCTAGTGTTTTGGCGTAGCCTATGACTGTGGCGTATTTGGTTTCGAGCGGGAATACTTTCCAGTGGCGTAGTACGTTTACGCCGTTTAGGTCTTCAACTACTGTGAGAACGCTGTGGTCTTTGTGTTTTCCAAGGTCGAGTCCGGCGTAGAATTTGCCGTGTTGTTGGCTGTCGAAGTTGTGGAGTTCGAGGTTGGCGTCGATGCATTTTGTGATTAGGCTTTGTGTTAGCCAGACGGTTTCGTCTTCGCTCCATTCTGCTTCCATTTCGCGTTTCCAGCGCCATGGGTCTTCGGCGAATTGTTTGCGGATTTTTTGTAGTATATTCTGTTTGAGTGGTCCGTTTGGTTCGAGTGCTTGTTGCCAGGTGACGTGGTGTTTGGCGAAGTCAGTGTAGCCTTTATGGTTGAAGATTTTGTGGAATACGCTGTCTGTGCTCCACGGTGTTGAGCTGCAGATGAATTTGCCGTTTGTTGAGCCCAGTGTGAAGAGTATGGCGTCGTACATTTCTTGGTCGTTTGCTATGAAGTTGAATTCGTCTGCGTAGACTAGGTTTAATGTTGGGCCTCTGATGGTTTCTGGGTTGTTTGGGAATGCTTCGATGACTGAGCCGTTGGTGAGTTGTATTTGGGTCTTGAGGGGTTTCTGGCACATGCCGAGGGGTAGTTTTCGTGTGAACTGTGCGATGCGGCGTATGATGAGTTTGGCTTGTCTTAGGCTGGGGGCAACTATAACTATGTAATTGTCCGGGTGCGTGATTGCGTGCCAGAGAAGTAGGGCGGAGATGATGTAGCTTTTGCCTGATTGTCTGCACCATCGTGCGGCTAAGAATTGGTTGTTTGTGAAAAGCTGGATTAGTTCCTGCTGGTAGTTGGTTGGTTCGAAGCCGAGTACGTATTTGCAGAAGTCAGCTGGGTTTTGGGTGGTTTGGCGCATTCCGGCTACGCGTGCGTCGTAGAGTTCGCGTTCACTGTGTTGGAGGTTTGCGAGGTATGATGTCACTTCATTTAGATGCATTGTTCTTCGTTTCTTTAGTGAGTTGTGCATATTTTTGTTCTAGCTCCGTAAGTTTGGTTTCGATTTCTCGGTAGTGGACGTAGTTTGCTAGGAGGTGGTCGTATGTGCGGGCGATTGTGGCTACGACTTGGAGTCTGTCAACTTCTATGTTGGTGAGTCCGGGTTGTGTGGCTGCTTTTAGCGCTCCAGCCAGCATTTTCAATGCTTCTTCTGCGGTGGGTAGCTCTGGTGGAAGCTGTATAGTTGATGAAGTTGTCACGTTTCTATTGTCATCATCATCATCAAGTATGTCGATGTTGAGTCCTAGTCTTCTTGCTTTTTGATAAACAGAGTAAGCGGTCTTTCCAAGCTGGGCTGCGATGGATTTAGCTGATTCGCCGCATAGTACCAAGCGTTTGAGGGCTTGTTCTTCATCTCTTGTCCATGGTCTGCCTGGCACAGAATATTCATCCTTTTTGTCCGTAGAAGGCGCCGAGTATGGTTCCGACGACTAGCATCATGGCTGCGAAGATTTCGTTGTTGAATGTTTGGAACACGATCATGTACGTGGTTTCTAACGCTGTCAGCATAGCTAGGGCTACGACGGCGAAGTACATGCCGTACAATAGTTTCTTGTCTGGTGGGAGTTCCAGCTCTTGTGTGTCGCCTCGTGCTGTGCGGATTTGTATGGTTTTTGTTAAGGCTCGTTTAATGAATCCTCGCATGGTTGCACGTCCTCCTTTTCAAGGTTCTTCTGTGCCCAGTTAGGAACGAATTGAGCAAGGTTTCCGCCTCTTCCCTTGTGACTTCGGCTGGTGCCAACACGCGTATGGTAATGGGCCAAGTTAACGGAACAGCAGTGTAGTCGATGTCGTAGATGCCGTCGGTGTACTTGAAGCTGTTCTGGGCTAGGATGATGTGCTTGTTTTTCTCGCCTAGGACGCCTAGGTAGATGCCCCAGCTTCGGCTAGGAATGTCGATAGAGCCCTTAGAGAATGAACTCTTGCCCACACTGGCATCAAACCACTCGACGCGGACCAGATCGCCCAAGTTGAGAGACCTAATTTGGTTTTGAATCTGCCAATTCATACACAATCATCAAGAAGAAATCAGCAGAAAACCGAGCATTTAAACCAGAGTGAAATTTACCAATTCACAAATTTGGGAACTAGACAAACAGTCAGTCTCTCTTCTGATAGGATGCCGTGCAAACGACTATCGTGAGCTTGATACTCGCAATAAAGAGTTTTCTTGGAAGGAAATTTGTCGTGAAAGTTGGATTCTTATGCTGTCTTTAAACTTGATTTTTGGGTGCTTACTCAACGTGTAATAGATAACAAGAAGATGTTCAGTCTCATAATTCCTTCTGACCTCACTGTAATAGATTTCCTCTTCCGGATTTGCCTTCTTTTGAGTTACATAGTTCATTCTGCCGATCCAGATCGATTCAGTAACAAAGGGCGACACAATTTCGGTAAGCTCTGCTGGATCATAATCGAGGAAAGGTTCAATTGACACACTTGTCTTGAAGCCAGCTTGATATGCATACCTCAAAGAATTTAACCGCTCCTCAAAACTCGGAGCATTGGGTTCCCAGAACTTCAAGCGGTCACTATCGGAAGAAGTGATAGTAAACCTGAACTGCATCTGGTCTTTGTAACGACTGAATTGCTGACTTATCTCCTGAACAACAGCGAGTTTGGGCTTAGTCGTGATTAGTACCTCATTTCCACTCTGCAGCAATTTGCCAAGGACAATCAAACAGGCTTCTTTATATGGAGATTTGTCGAAAATATCGTGAGTACTTGGAAACATCACTCGACCATGTCGCTTCTGAAAGGTTTTATTGACCACGTCGTTTCTGACAGTCATTTTCTTCCAAGTTCCAATTGCGCGGCGACCAAACCTATTGGCCATCATCTTTGCGTAGCAATATCTGCAGTCATTATAGCAGCCTATTATGCAATTGACATTGTAATCTGCCCATTCCCTAGTACCCGTCGTAATTTTTCTTGACGCCGAAGCCCTTAAGTGCTGTTTCATTCTTGCTTCTGCGTTCCCCTTAGTTGCTCAAGCAGTTTCCTTAGTTCAAGGTTTTCAATCAATTGCCTGAGTTTAAGTTGTTCAGGGGATATAGGTTTTAATGGATTCGGAGGGGTAACTCCGAGGTTTCCGCCCACAGTATTCCAGTTGAGTTCATATCGCTCCACTTTAAGTTGCCATGCATTTTCAACCTTCATAAGCCTTAGGTATCCTTTGGCCATGAGCCAATCCAGTGTTTGCATTCTAGCAAAAGCATTGTCTTCGATACTTGCGAGATCTTGACATTGATGGTCACAAACTCCTTCTTCATGTTGCGTAATGATCTTCCACAGAATAAGCCACTGCAAAGGCCTCCTCCTTCGTGCTTTCAATTCTTTGAGAGTCTCAGGGTGCATCTTCTTGAATCGTTCAAAAGCCTGTTGGTTATTAGGGGAATATCTTGGGTTACCCGTTGCAGAAGCATATACGTTTCTCGTCATCCTTACTCCAACTTCGTAATTCGAGCATAGGATGAGATGAAATATCTGGTCGCTTTTCGGGTTGAACGGCAGCGGGAGAACATATCTGAACCATCTATGCAGTCTGTTTTTATAGAGTTCTATTAGTGTATGTTCCTTTTCCTCAATTGAGTTATTGTTCAAAATGTGCCTTCGCCATTCAAGATTCCCGAAAAGCGCATCTGCTTCAAGAACGGTATTTTTCTGTGATGGCGCCCATTTAGTTTCATTTGTAGTGTGTGGCAGTGGAGGAAAATCATCTCGACCAAGAAACCAGTCGGAGGTGAAAACAAAGATGAAGAACTCCGTGCCCGTTTTGAAAAAGGTATCCATTCGCTGACTAGCGACGTTTTCTATTGCAGAATATTCAACACTTCTGAGTGGGTCGAAGAAAAAAAGAGTATTGCCTAATTGAATGTCTGCGATTGCTTTCAGGGCATCGTCCAAAGTCGTGTTCAGAAGATAGACCTTTGATTGGTTTGATTCGATGGGGCCTTCGGCTTCGCGTATAGGAATTGAGGACCATCTTCGATTAATAACATTCTTCAGATGATCGTAGCAGTCTCTGTTCTCTTCAACTAAAATGACTTTCAGATTTTGAGTATTGAGACCACCCTTGACTTTTAGTTCTAGGGCGTGACCGGCCGAGCCCAAAACCGTTTGTCTGGTATCTTCAATGTATACTTCGCCTGTCGCAGCATTCAACTCAACTATTGCCGTGGCTTTTTGATAATTCTGACTAGGCCCTCCTGATGTAATACCCCACCAAAAAGGGTAATATTCGCCGATCACGTCGCATTTCAGCTTAGTGCCTGTTAAACCACTAAGGCAAATCGCGTCTCTTTCGAAACGAAGTGTCGTAGGAAACACCATTCTTAGAGACTTGATTTTATTATTAATAAGTTTGCGTATGCAGAATGTGGATTTCTACAAGGCTTCCCATTAGCGGGGAGACTACTATGCTTCCAGAGATATCAAAAAGTATATCTTAATTCAGGTAGAATGGAGTTTCTTGGTGAACACAAAGTGGGCAGGATTCTTGATTTCGTCCGAAGAGAGTGGCAGCGTTATCAGGAACGAAAGGCCATGGAGCGAATGGAAAGGCAACGGTTAGACACAATTAGGCGCGAAGGCCAAGCTTATGGGTACGGCGTTGAAATGGGTCGCAGAAAAGCAGCATCAGATTACTACGCGAGGAAAAGGGCTGAACAGGAATGGCGGAAAGACCCAATGGGGCTTAATCGACTCAACAAATTCCTCTGGGGCGAGCCGGCTAAGAAAAGAAAGCGAAGACGCTAGCTTCAATTAAGAAAAAGAGCAAGAATCATAAAAAAAAAGGTCTGGGTGCGCAGTCCTGAACTGAACGCGCCTCATGCTGGAGACTGAAATTCTATACCATCAAATAAGCTAGCCTATTGGGTCTTTTGTTTTTTTTTGAATACGTCGTTGGCGCAGGATGTTGGCTCCACAGTGGTCGCAGACACTGCGAGTATAGAGACCGCACATACCAGAAGAACGGACACCACGTCATCTTCACTCCACGCCTACAAACATGAGAAACAATAGAAATCAAGGAGCAGAGACACCAGCGAAGCCACTGGAAAACAATAGGCAACAGAATCACATAGAAAGATAAAGCAGTTAAGCTATTTCTTCAGATTTACTCAAAAGTATTTGGCAATAATCTCCTCAATTTCCCTTTTCTTACCGACATTAAGCGAAACCTCTTTTCCGTAAGCTGTTGGCTTAACATGAAGAAAACCTCTTTTAATCAGTTTAGAGTAGAAAGTCTACTACTGAAGTAGTCGAGTGCTAGCGATGACGTACGAGAAGAGTTTCTTCGTGAAATACTTGGGAGACTCACCCTACATAAGAGTATTAGACTACTTCATAGCCAACGACATCTACGACTGCTCACTACAAGACGTAGCAGAAACAACCCAACTCTCCAGAAACACAGCACGCAAAGCAATACAGAAAATGCTCGAACTCAAAATCATAAAACCAACAAGAAACGTAGGCAGAGCCAACATGTTCCAGATAAACAAAGCAAACGAATACGTAAAACACCTGATAAAACTCGACCACACCCTATCAAAACTATACTCAGACACGCTACAAGGCAGAGTCTTGGCAATAACAGAGAAACACTAATTACTTCTTTTGTGTTCTGGCTTCGAAGTCTGTTATGGTTATGCCCACAACCTCGTTGTCCGGCAGTCGGTACACGACTCCGTCCTCAACCTCAACACTACATCCATCCACCAGCCCTTCTTCTACTCCTCCCAACACCTTTAAGCCCGCTGTCACATATTACAGCATAACCGTGAAGCCACTGAGAGTACAATTGCAATGAAGAAACTCATGGAAGAAGTTGAACGCGTAGTAGAAAAGCTAAGCGAGAAAGACGTCGAAAATCTAATGCACAACCTAGACCACTGCCTGTTAATGGCAAACAAGTTCTACGAGACAAGGAAACCCGAATACTACGCAAGAATGGAAGCCACATGCGAGAAATTCATGGAAACCCTAAAGAAAGCAAGAAAGAAAGAGTGAAACAAAGGTTTAATAGGTTTTGAAAGGCATAGGGACTCAGCACAGCCACGTAGGCTTCTCTATACGAAGAAACTTCTCACACGCCAGCTTAGCATCATCCAACGTCACTGTCGGCTCGTCTGGATTCCTCTTCCCCTCCTTCCTCAACACCACAAAAGCCGCGGCTGCATAAAGCGTGTCCGCCGTCAACGAAGTATAAACCCTGTTAACCTCCTCCCTAACCCGAGGAGGAAACTCAGCGCCCCGCCTCTTCAACATCCTCCCGAGAAACCCGTCAACCGACGCCAACGGCTGCCTCCAACCCCAAACCTTCTTATAGTACACTTTAAAGTGGGCTCGAACACCCTTCAAGCTACGGTGCCTCTTCCTCTCCACGAGCTTTCCAACCTCACGCCCGACCACCCAGACTATTCTCCTCGTCACCTTGGGATCTACTCTAACACGATACTTTGTCTCAAGCTCTCTCACAACCTCTTCAAACGGCTTAACCAAACCCAACCCTCCAAACTATAGCTATTAAAAGCGGGACAACACCAAAAACAAAAGTCCACCACTGAACCCGAGCGCACAACAGAGCCGTGCGCCTCTGCCTACCCCTCTCAGCCACGTCCAGAAGATAACCAGCCGTAAAACCACCCACAATCAACGAAACAATAAGCAAAAAAGAAGACGCCAAAACCGAATAACGCACAACACCCAACCTCAACACCTCCACACCAGACTGAAACGCGATGAGCAAGTTAATCGTCAACATGAGCGCCGTGGCCGCAAAAAACTCCATAAAAGTCTGACGAATCATCATCACAACCTCAATGGAAGCCACAGACCTCTCAGGCTCAGCCTTCTTCAACCCAGAGTCACAAACTCCATGCACGCTTCAGGCGACACTACACACCCGGACCCGATTCGCCAGCATAAACAATGCATTAAGCCAGAAACATATAACACTTTTGACCCCACTGAAACCAGGCAACGAAAACAGCGTCAACAGACCCCCGCCCATGGGATGGAAAGGACTCTGAACATGCATTAGCCAACTCTGCCCGAAAAGAAATTGAGAGTGTTGTATTTGTGTTCGTGCAGTGAACAATAATATTTATTACTACTCAATATATACGATATTGTGGAAGTGAAACTCCATCATGAAAACAAAACTAGCCGCCGCCATCTCGCTAACACTTCTCCTAACCATCCCAGTCCTCGCAATAAACCTAAGCGCAACAGCTCAACGCCTCAAGCCAGGAGTAGACTTCAACGGACCACACTTCAACCTAAACGTCCACGGCGTCCCAAACGGCACAGACAAATTCAAAAACGACTCAGTAGGCCCAGGCCGCCACTCCATATTCGTTCCCTTAAGCACAGTTGACCCCGAAACCGGCTTACCCTACAACATAACCATCCGCTACGGCTTCTCCCAAACCATGAACTGGACCGTACTCGACTGCGACGCCACAGACGAAGGCCACAACGCAAGCATAATCCTACCAGCGTACGTTTACTTAGACACCAACGGCGACGGCATAGAAGACACAGCCAAGAGAGTAAGCTACTACCTCGTCTACGTCGTCGGACTCGGCAAACCCTCAGACACCGCACCAACGATAATATATCCCCAAGTCGCATACAACGAATCCTGGACCGCATACCAATTCTCACAAGATCAGTTAACAGTGCCAAGCCACATGAAAGGCGGAAAAGGAAGAACCGGCCAACCAGTCTGGTACAACGCAACCAACCTGTTCTTCATAGACGTCAGGTTCTGGAACGGCACAATCTACACCGACTACACCGACTACACCGACACATGGGTCTTCGACGTGCCAGGACTCGAAGGCTACTGGTGGGACGTAACAAACGACGGAACACGACTAATGCAAATCAGATTCTACCCAGTCTTCAAATAAACCACACAAAACAACACAACACCACATCATCCCATTTTTTACCACACTAATCAATCAGCAACAACTATTGAAACAAAACTTCCCGTGCTGCAGAAAGAGAAAGAAGGTTAGGTCTAACTATCTTCGCCTTTTCAAATACGCATAACCCGACGGAACACAACCCACACTCACACTTACTCCACACAAATTCAAGAACACCACCTTCAAACTCAAGAAAAATAATGGAAACCGAGGAATGAACTAGACACTATTCTTTTGTTCTGCCATCAGACCTTAACAGTCGGTATCTTAACAGGCGCGGCCAACCAGTCTTGGCGTATCTCAGCCTATCCGGATTCTCCTTCAGCCACCGCATCATATGAAAGAAGCTCTTCGCCCTTCTATCCTCTCGTTCTCTGACGGGTTCGTAACCCAAATTCCTTATCTCATCAAGATAAGCCATTTCCGTAAGACGCTGCGGCTCACCACTCACTTTAACCCTGCGAACTCGGTCGTCGCCGTAAATTCTTCTCAAATCGTCGACAGCGTCATCGAAGATGTAGCCTTTACAAACGTGAATTTCTTCTTCCGACCCGAGTCTCAGTCTACTAAGTAGTTCGGACACAATTCTCGAAGATTGCTTCAGATACTCTTTTCGGTAGAACCGACTGGACTGAAAAAACTTCACATCTACTATCCCATACGTAAATTCTCGCGTCTCATCGCGGAACGCACCGACAACCACACCAAAAAGTAAGTCTCCACTGCCCGCATCATCTATAGTAATTGTCATTCTCCATTGCCCTCTTCTTCCTCACCATATTAAAGCTCATATAAAAATAGTCTGCAAAACTTCGACCAACACAAACCCCTTAACGAAGAAAAAGAAAATACTGCCACATGAATACTACGAACACACAAAGAAAAAATCTCCCAAACTGGTTCGGGTTCGGGTTTGGGTTCTGGGACAAAATCTTAACATAAAGACTTAATTCTCCACTCTGACCATTCCGATACGGTGATTGAATTGGGAATGAGAAGTGCCAAGGACAAACCGATGACCAAGAAAGAAAGAGAGGAGAGAAGAAGGAAACGCAAAGAGAAACGCCTGAAGAAATAGGCGTACAGAAGCCTGCCGATTTCTCCACGAGAACACCATCAAACAAAAGAGAAAAAAATCTAAAACACTAACAGAATCATCGGCACATTAGTTTAAACGGAGAGAAATATGTGAAAGCGCTGAGAAAAAAGAACATCAAAAAGAAAAAGAAACACCAGAAGAAAATCGGACAATAGAATAAAAAGAATACCCAGTATAAACACTTCTCAGTTTCATTTCTTGGCAGCATGGCTAAGATTATTCTCTGAGTCTGCTGGCGCTGGAAAGAGGCAGCACGGCTTTGTTATGGACAGATTCTGATTTATCTGTTATACATCCAAGAAACATATTCACTCGTTGAAGAAAAAGATTTGACCAAAGTGTTTGAAAACACGCTGTCAACACGCACATCACTGCCCAAGTCAGGCTTCCAATGATTTAGCCAATTGTTAATCTCTGTCGAAACGTCTTCACTGGTAAGGCTACCATACCATGTTTGAGTATAGTAATTTCCAGCTGGATCAAGTATGGTTAATTTGTTCCCGGTCACAGGGAACTGCACTCCCACATGACCACCTAATGAACCTGTTATTTCGATACACTCGACAGGATATTTCCCCCCATTATAAGAAAGAATCATTGAGGTCAACAGAATTGCCACGTCTTCGCAGTCTCCTTTGTTGAGGTTCAGGGTTTCGCTTGAAAACTGCCACATTTCCTGCCTGTATTCAACGGTGCCTGAGGGTTCAGATGGGAGCGTGGGGTACAATCCGTCATATCTATATTCAATGTTATTGACAACCCAATCATACATCGCCTTCACATCAATCCAGTATTCATCCCAGTCATTGGGATTGCTCCAGCCACCAGTCACCTGCAAGACTAAGTTCTTCACAGCCAGATCATTCGGCGTTATGAAAGCCTTAACATCAAGTTGTTGAGTTCGTTGATTAACCTCGCTTCTTAAGCTGCTATAATCGGAGACAAATGAATCATAATCTGATTTGAGAGAATAATAACTCGACGAGAGAGAATCATAACTGGACTGAAGAGAATTATGGCTTGACTGGAGAGAACTATAACTATTCTCCAGTACATCGTGCTCCGATAGTAACTTCTCATGCTGCGAATCTAAGGAGTTGTAACTCACTGTCAAAGATACATACAAAAGCGCCTGCACAATAACGATTACTCCCAAGACAACTGTAACAACATGCCACTTGTTCAATCTCGAACGTTTTCGTGGAGCCTGAGTCGGCGAGGGCTCAAGGGAGGGAGGAGGAGTGACGTTTGGAGCTTCGTTTTCCATAGGTCTACACCATCAAAGTTTATAACGGGTGATTATACAAGCTTCCTTAAATCATTAATGCAACTTGAATGGACGTATTGTACTGTTGAAACAAAGATGGGGCTGTTTGAAATTTGTTGACCGAAATTAACAGTGACGAGCAGCTGGGGAGGCTGATATCCACTAAGGGCTTCCTAGTTAATGTGGATCATCCCACAAGAGACGTAAAACTGCACAAGATCAGCTGCAAATTCTGCGACCCAAAAAACCCTAAAGGCGTTAAACCATCCAGTAAGAAACTAAGCAAGACCGGAGAGTTCTGGTATTCAGACAATCTTAATGAGGCTGATTCAAAAGCACAAGTAATCGCTATAAAAAGAAGATACAAGTATTCGCTCTGTGCAATCTGCAACCCCTAATGCACTAAGGCGTTTGCCGGTTCAACGACTTTTGTCATATTGCCAGAAACGCTAGCCTATTAGGTCTTTTATTTTTTTGAATACGTCGTTGGCGTAGATGCTGGCTCCACAGTGGTCGCAGACGCCTGACTTTTATATTCCAAAACTGGGCATGCGCATAGAAGCCTGATGGCTCAGAAGAATACGACACTGCGAATACAGAGACCGCACATGCAGAAAGAACGGATACCACGTCATCTTCCTTCACGCCTACAAACACCACAAAGACTGGAAAAAATTCCTACTCAAGAAAATAATGGAAATCGAGGAGCAACGCCACGACGAAGTCACTGGAAATGATAGGCAACAGAATCGCATAACACAAACATCATCTATCAAGCAAGCACCGATTCAAACGTTGAAAACGTGCTGTCTCTCTTCGCCTTCCTTCTAACAGCCTCAACATCCACTTTGGTGAACTTCAAAACCGCCCTCACATCTTCCTCGTCCTTGAAAGCCCTCTCCCGGGGCACGGTCGCCTTAATCATCCTCAGCTTCGCCAAGATCAAGTCCTCAGGCGCCTGAAAAAAAGTCGGCAGACCAGCAACGGTTCCAGCCCTCTTCCTCAGCCGGCCACGGGAGAATATAACGTCAACACTGTACGGCGATCTCCTGTCCCTAAACGTGGCTATCCTATAATCAGACTTGAGCGCGGCGTCGATTTTTTTCTCGTCAACCAGCAGCCCAGCCTTCTTCACAGCAGAAGCCAGCCCGGCTCTATCGCCCTCGCTGGAAACCTTGACCACAACGTCGATGTCCACAGTGGTGCGAGCCACACCGTAGAAACTAGCGGCCAACGCTCCCGTGAACATGTAGTCCAAACCAGCAGCGTCAAAACCAGCGACAACCCTGCGGATCAACCCATAGAAAGATTCCAACCAGTCAAACCCCACGCCGACGCCATCTCTTCATCCAAGCAAACCTTTCCCGCAGCTGCTCGATTAACTCCTCCTCAGTCATGCCCGGATGCTCAGCCCTAGCCCCCTCCGCACAAACACGCACAGCAGCGTCAGTCATGTCAACAGCCATGTTCACCTTCTCGTCAGGCTTCAACCTACGCCAGTCCAAGGGTCGCTTCACTCCGTACCCTACACAATTAGTTATGGCAAACCTTAAGAAACATTCCCTAAGCCGCAGAACAGCCGAGCGAAAAAGGGTCAGCACGGCTTCGTCATGGACAGGTTCAAAACTCTCACTTCAGGACAAACCCGAGTGGGCAACCTCAATCAGAGACACGCGCCTAGCCTGCCTCTCTCTTCTCTGGTTCATGAACCAGAAATGATATTATGAGGAATGAAGGAGCCAGAGCGGTCAGCATCAGGAGGAAGGGAAGCTGCGGAGAAATCGAGTAGATGACGCCGCCCGCGAGCAACCCAAACGCCATAAAAACATACCCCACAAACTGAGAAAACCCAATCACCTTAGCCCTGTTCTCCCGGGGAACAAGGTCTGTTTGGAGTGAAGCAAACGAAGAGAAGAAGAGCAGTTGGCCAATGCCGAGCAGGGGCATCGCTATGAATAGTCTGGCCAGGTTTCCATAAACGAAGAGCAAGATAGCCGGAACAAAGACCACGTGCGAAAGCAGCAATGGAGCCTTCCTGCCTATCTTGTCGATCCCCTTACCTATCGGAACGGCTGCGAGGATCATCGTCACGAACAGGGCTGTGGACACCAACGCCCAGTCGAGCTGGCTTATGTGCAACACGCTTTTCTCACCCTCGAGAGCGTAGACCGAGAAGAAAACCTGACCCAGCGATATGGCGAAAGTCGTTATAAGATTGGCTACAAAAAGGAAAAACACCGAGCGGGGCACAGCCTTCCAGACCCCAACGCTCTCCCTTATCGCCTGTGGATACGAAGCCACAAGGTCTCGAGGCCTAATCTTCTCCGCCGTGTGAATCGTCTCCTTCAGCCTACTCCTGAGAATCGCCGCAGCCAAGTAAAGCAGCACAACTATGCCGTAGGCTATCCGCATGCCAACAGCCCGCGTGAACACGGTTACGATTATGCCCGCAACTAAGGGGGCTGGTGTTGTGGCCACGTTGCCAATCAGGGTGGTCAGAGAAAATGCCATGCCTCGTCTTTCAGTGGGAGTTGAATCCGAAATCATGGCAAAGAGCGCTGGTTGGTAAAGCAGGCACAAGCTTCCAATCACGGCGCCTATCAGTATCCATTCCCAACTGGGTGCAAACACGTAGAAAGTAAATGAAAGGGCGACACCGAAAGTCAGGGTGGAGATCAACCATTTCCTTCCGTACCTGTCAGCGAGGTAACCGCCGGGAAACTGAACAGCGGCGAGGGCTATGATTGAAGTGAACCCGATGAACCCGAGAATAGACGTGGTCGCTCCGAGATCGTATATGACGAAAGGCCCGTAGTACAGTGAGGGCATTTCGCTGGCAAAATCCATCAAGACCCAGCTTATGACCAGAATCAGATAGTTACCCCTGAAAAAAGAGAACTCTTCACGAAACCTGTCACTGATTTTCACAGCGTTTTCTCCAGCGAGTTCTAACAGCATAAGCAACAGTGGTTTAAATACCTTTCAAAGCAAAGGGCACTGCCCAGCGACAGGCTTCAACGACTCAGAAAACTGTCTCTTCTTCTGCTCTTTCACTGAACGCCAACGCCTCTAAGCTTGGACAGGTTCAGAAAGTTATCGTCTGGAGAAAACCGATGATCAACTCCTATAAGAGACTAGGACTACTGCTTCTCCCTTTCTTGTCAAAGCTCAAACAGCACCAGAGTCAAGTCGGCTGCACAAGTCATAAAAAACGGAACAGGAAACATACACGTGTTCCCATTTGGTAAGGAGGTGATTTATCCTGAAGTTCGGCGACATGATAATCGCAGTGGCTTCAATACTCGTAATCTTCATCCTCATCTTGTATCCCCTAACCGTGGTGTTCACTCCAGCCCTAGGCAACTACGCAGGATACGAACTGGGCAGTTTTATCGCCTTCCCCCTAAGCGCCATCATCGTCGGCTACATGTTCACCCAAAAAATCTGGGAAGAAAAAAGAACAAAAACAATCACAAAAATAGCCGTCTTGTTAACAGTCGTCTTCATATTCATGGTCTACATGGAATACGCTGCCACAGACTGGACCCCCATGGTCAAAGAAGACTACATGAAAGCCAACCCCACAGCCAACCCGTCAGCATTCGACTGGTACATGATCGAAACATTGACACTAACCATGGAAAAATTCCTCGACATCGTCCTCGTCCTCGCTTTCAGCTTCATCGGACTCTACATCGGCTCAACGCTGAAGAAACCAACAAAAACATAATCACAAGAGGAATCCAAAAGTAGAGACACGAAGAAGTCACTAGAAATGCTAAGCAAAAGAATAACGTAGAAAAGCCATATGCAAAATGAGACTATCTAAACCGTCGCTTTTCGAGCTCAGCAAGCTTCTTCTTTTTCCGCTTCTCTTTCCTTTTCTTCTTCGTAAGCGGCTTAGGTTTCCCTTCTCCTCTAGCCCTTCCACGTATCCCACTCAAGACACAAACCCTCCCTTACTAACACAAGAAAACAAGACCCTAATCTTCTTTTCTCAGCACAGAACCTTCAACTTGTCAACCAAAAAAGAGGAGAAAGAGGAAAGAATCGCTGCCTTTTCAACCATAGCACCCTGTGAATTCCACATTTAAGACTTATGAAACTCTTTTCTATGCCAACTCATCAATACAGACAGACCCAAGAATCGTGCATCATTGTTATGAATGAAGGAGGTGAAAGGAAAACACATGACAATTGTAGTCGCGGACACATGGGTGATCAAACCAGAAAAACAACAGGAATTCACCAAACTTTGGAAACGATACCAGAAATACTTCAAAGACAACCCAAAACTGTTCAAAGAAATGAAATGGAGCAAAACCTTCACCCAGATGTTCGGCGGAACCTACGGAGCATACATCAGCCTAAGCGAGTACAACAGCCTAGCAGACATGGAAAAACTAAACAACAGAACCATGAAAGACCCAGCACTCATGAAACTCAATCAAGAAATGATGACGCTAATAGACCCAGTTACATACACAAGCAACGTCTGGACCACCCTCGAATAAACCCAGCAAACATACAGATATTCCATTCTCAACACAAAAAGGAGGTGAATAGAAGCTGAAGTTCGGAGACATGATCATGACAGCAGCATCACTGGCCGTAATCTCCAAAATCATATACCTCCCCCTCGCAGCAGGACTCTATCCACTATTAGGCGTCTATGCAGGATTCGTACCAGGCGTAGTCATCAGCATCATTGCAAGTGCCATCATAACAGGCTACATCTTCAGTAAAAGAATCTGGGAAGAAAACAGAACAGAGACAATCCTGAAAATAGCGGTCTTACTCGCAGCTTTCGTCTGGCTCACAGCCGCCGTGGAAAGTGCAGCCTCAGCCGACTGGACTCCGAAGATCAAAGAAGAATACCTAACAATGAACCCAACCGCCGCACCAACAGCATTCGAATGGTACTACATAGAAAACCTAGTCCTAAACGTAGCAATCTTCACCGCCATCATCCTAGCACTCGCACTAGGCTTCATCGGACTCTACATAGGCTCAACGCTAAAGAAACCAACAAAAACATGAGTTACTAGTCCACTACCTCCACGGCTGTTCTGCATGAGCGAGCTGCACAAGTCATAAAAACAGAAACACACGATAAGCCTACTTCCTGGTTTCATCACGAGAGGAGGTGATCATCCTGAAGTTCGGAGATATCATAATAGCAACGGCATCAATAGTCGTAATATGCGTCCTAATCTCCTACCCACTAATGCTACTGTTAACCCCAGCCCTAGGCGAATACAACGCATTCGAACTCAGCGGATTCGTCGTCTTCCTCCTAGGCCCCATCATCACAGGATACATCTACGCCAAACAAATCCGACAAGAAGACAGAACAAAAACAATACTGAAAATAGCCGTCTTAGTCGCATTTGTCGCCATGTTCATGGTTCTCATCGAAGACGCCGTCGTCGAATGGGCACCCTACTACAAAGCAGAATACCTAAAAGCCAACCCAACAGCCACACCAACAGCATTCGACTGGTACAACATCCAACTAGCGGCACTCAGCATGGAAGGCTTCGCCGCCGCAGCTCTCATGCTCATCTTCACCTTCATCGGACTCTACATCGGCTCACAGCTAAAGAAACCAACAAAAACATAAAAAATCCCAATCGCGCATAACGGCACAAACATTAATACCTCAACCCATCACTGATGCTCTTCGGGGATGGAAACAGCTTGAACAAACCAAAAAACAAGCACACAAACGAATTCCCCACAGTCATAACAGCTTTGCCAGAAGCAGACATGCCATTCCAAGGTATGAAAGCGTGGATTCTCCAAGGCGAAAACCACCAACTAATCTTCTTCGAAATGCAGCCCACAGCCATAGTGCCAGAGCACAGCCACAACTATCCTCAATGGGGCATGCTAATACAAGGAGAAATGCGACTAACAATTAACGGCAAAACAAGAACCATCAGAAAAGGCGACGAATACCTCATCCCCGCCCAAGCCAAACACCAAGCAACGTTCCAGACCAAAACAAGAGTGATGGACTTTTTCTCAGAAAAAACTAGGTACAAAACCAAAACCGCCTAACAGCCAGTTTCAACGCAAAACAGACCGCTTCTTTCTACCCTTGCGCAAGATTGAACTTGCAACATAGCAAATGCTTCTTCTGTGGCGCTGGAAGAATGTTCCATAAGCAATAAATGTCTATCTTCGGCTATACTTTTTTCAGCGCCCATCGCGGCGACTAATTTGGAGGAGACACATATTGAAGAGAATTATTCCCGCACTTCCACTAATCATCTCAATTCTACTAAGCTTCACCATTCTTCCCTACACGGTCTCTGCAAAGAAGGGAGGCATCCACAACATCGAACAATTGGTTGCCGAGGAGATAAAAACGGCTAACATGATTCAATACGTCAGAGAACTGTGCAGCGGAACGATGGGACCGGCGGGTGAAAGACGCTGGAACCCACGAACACAGGGCACCCCCTACGGAGACGCTTCAAACGATTACATCTTTAGCAAATTCACCGAGTGGGGACTCGACAAAGTAGAATTCTTCGAGAACCCAGAAGCAAGCGACTGGTATTATTTGAAGACGTGGAACGCATCAATTCAAGGATTCACCTTCCACGCATCCTGGCCGTGCAGATGGTCGCCTGCCGGCGAATTTGAGGGACAGCTCACATACGTTGGGAGAGGAACCAGCGACGAAGACTATGCAGGCAAAGATGTCACAGGCAAAATTGTACTAGCCGACGGAGGCGCCAGCTCCGTTTACAGAACGGCAGTTGGAAAGTACGGCGCCACAGGGATATTGACGGACTGGCCCAACGAGGCAGGACTATACACAACTTGGGCTGCCCTATCCCGAATACCATTTGGAAGCCTGTATCCAGGCATGACCATATCATACACGGATGGTCAAAGCCTAAAGACGCTTCTCAACAGTGGCCCAGTCACCATGCACATTGATGTTGACGCAGAAGTAACTCATGGCACAAGCAAATCAGTAATAGGCACCATCAAGGGAAAAACAAACTCCGACAGATACGTGCTCGTAATTGGTCACGCAGACTCAGATGCTGGAGGCCCAGGCGCCGACGACAACGCCTCAGGCATAGCAGCGCTAATGGAAATAGCCAGAGCCCTAACGAAACTCATAGGGGAAGGAAAGATTCCAAGACCCAACTTCTCAGTCAAGTTCATGGCTGTAGGCTCAGAAATCTCCGACTCATACGCATACATACAGGCTCATCAGAACGAACTGGACAAAATCATAGCCGTCATAAACTACGACGAGGTAGGATACGGCGGCTGGACCAACATGCTATACTTCGAAGGCAACGACATACCATTCCTTCAGCCGCTGATGAACAAACTCAACAACATCGGAAAAGACTATTCGGGCACTTACTGGAACGACTACACAACCAACCCGTTCTTAGGAGGAACAGACCACGAGCCGTACTTGGAGTTCAAAGTGCCCGCAACGACCATATGGACCGATGCCTGGTCGACCCCAGAGATGATAGAACAGCCACAAAAGTGGGGTGGAGGAGAAATTCTGCTCGACGCCTGCCCATACTATCACTCAAGCGGCGACACGCCTGAAAACACCGTACTTGTAGAACCTTTCAACATGGCATGGGGAGCACGGTCAGGCATAATAGCAGTGGTTAAACTAGCAATCTTCCAAAAGTAGACAAAGACCACAATCTGACAACCTCGTTCACAAAATCCACAAACTGTCAAGAAACAGAAAGAGCGCATCTACTGCGACGGCAAGAAAGACCTAACCCTAGACCACATCTTGCCAAGGTCTAGAGGCGGATTCTTTTTCACTTATCCAAGATTCATTAAAACTATATGGCGACAACTCCACACTGAACTTGCAGGTGTATCAGTGCCATTACCCGAACTGTCGCCTGAACTATCCATCGGAGAAGTCATCATCATATTGATTGCAATTGCGATTATCCTACTCATCATAGCAATTGAGCGAACGCAAGCGGCTTCCGCAAAAAAAGTCCGTTATGCCCCACCACCATTGACAACGAAGGAGTGCCCTGCACGCTTCGGCTTCTTGCAGAGGCTACCACGAGGCGGCAGCATCCCAGAAGAATGCTATGTTTGCCCCCAGCTGATCGAGTGTCTAGGCTTTCAGCGAACATCAAGAATTTGAGACCGAATTGTTGTCAATACATGATGCGCGCGCATGTGCTCAGTTTGAGCTGTATTTGTGTTGAGCAGTGAGACAGTTCTATTTATTACGTATTAATACTCAATACATATTAGGGCTCAAACATGCACGTCCAAAACGCCGTCGTGGAAGCAACAACAGTGGAAGAGCAAAAACAGAAAAAAGAGCCAGAGAATGCTCCCAGAAGATCAAGCATGAAGGCAGTCTTGATCAAGAAAGGCGAGCACACACTGGCCAACAGTCTCGTTCTGCCCTCCCTAGACGTGTGCTTACTCGGAGAGGAGGGGACGGTTCTGGTTCCACAACCAAACGTGCTCACAATCCTCGGAATGGGAAATGACGATATAAAATGCTCTGAATGCGGTTACGTCCTAGCCATGAAAATAAAAAGGTTCCAGATACAAAACCTCGCCATAAAATGCCCCTCCTGTGGCTGTGTGAATCAACCCTAACAGAAGCCTTGCAGAGCAGGAAGAGAGGCTGGAAAGCCATTACACCTGATTCGGTGTGAAAGGTGCAAGCATGCTCATGCTGGAAAACCTAGTGTTCACTCTGGCTGCTGGAATAGTAATCCTATTAATTATTCTCGAGTTTACGATAATCAGCCATAGGACAGAAAGGATGAATGCGAACAAACAATCAACACTGTAGGGTGCTATTCGAACATTGATAAATGATTTTCAGAACACACTTTGCATTTAGAAACCTGCTGTTGTGCCCAGGACAAACATTTCAATGAAGGTCAAGGCTATGAAAGCCACAAAGACGATTAGAGCTCTGCCCTGCTTCACGCTGTAAAGAGTCATTGGACCAAGATAAAACTGCATGGCAAAGGAGTAGAAGCCTGCGAACAAGGAAATGTAGGGTAGAAAACCCCCAAGCAGACAAGGCCCCAAACCGTAGCAAGCAGCCTTCCAAGCGTTCAGAACAGGCCCTTGTCCGCCTATGAACCTGTAAATGATATGCAAGAGCGCTGTTAAGAAAAGCAAGATTGGAAAGGCGAATGCGAATATCAAGACTGGTTCAATCAGATAGGCAAGCGACCCGTAAGTCTTCAGCAAGTTATTCTTCACAAGGTTGTATGCAACAATTTGCGCTTGATAAGACGAGGAGAAGTCTGTGCTTTCAACGCCAAAATAATTGACGATTGGCGTGACGGTGGAAATGAACAGGGTCACCCACAAGAAGAAAACGAATGCAGGCTTCCAGCCCTCAGCTCGTACACCACTGAAGAATTCGTCCGGGTCAGCCAACTGCTTTCCCAGTTTACTAATTATTTGCAACCAGCACAGCTCCGGACGATACGTTTGCTCCACATAGGTTTAAGAAACATTCCGTCAACACGCAGAGAACAATGTGCCCTAAACGGAAGGTCAGCAGCCGACTCTGCCCAAATGCGACCCAATCGCCGAAGGCTCCAAAAAGGCAAAACTGACAGTCTACTGACTTAAAGCCTGTTCCGCAGAAAGGCAAGCTCACGCCAATTCCAGCCTACACATCTAGACAAGCGCGATTTTTCTCCCCAAATTATTAATGCAACCTGAGATGATACACTCCGTCTTCATAGCGAAGAGAGGAGGTGAGAGAGTGTCTGAGGGAAAAATCTCGATGAAGAAAGCAATTCCAATAATCGCTGTAACCTGGATTATCTCGTTAGTTACCACGCTGGCTATTGCCTACTTTACTCCGTTTGTCCCAATCGGAACTAACCAAATCGGTGATTCCGCTGTGACAGCTGACAAGATTGCGGATGGCGCGATCATAACAACAACGTTGGCGGATGGTTCTATAACGTCATTAAAGATACTGGATGGAGCCATAATTGCACAAGACGTAGCAGACGGCTCCATCATAACAGTCAAAGTTGCAGATGGAGCCATAACCACAGGCAAGGTTGCAGATAATTCGATAACTACAACGAAGATAGCAGACAGCGCCGTAATAACTGTCAAACTGGCAAACGCAGCAGTGACAACAGGGAAAATAGCGGAAGGAAACGTAACCACATCTAAGATTGCCGACAACGCCATCATAGAAGTCAAATTGGCTGATGGTTCAGTAACCTCGGCAAAGATACTAGACGGAACAATAACAGCTGCAGACTTGGCTAACAATGCAGTTACTTCGATTAAGATTGCAAACGGTGCTGTTACAACAACTAAAATAGCTGATTACGCAGTTACTAATCTTAAGCTGGCAGCAAACGCGATTCCCTTCAACTTTACACATTATCACTCGGGTTTAGATAAAACTTCAGCAACCTTTGAGAACATCACTGGCATGGAAGTGACGCTAAACTTGGAGAGAAATAGCACTCTGTTAATCATGTTCAGCACTGAAGCCAGAATATCAGTATCAACGGAATACGTTCAATGGCGAGCTATGGTTAACGTAACTGCGGCTGATCCAGGCACAGTCTTTCTGCAACCTTCGACCACTGGCGAACTCGGCTCAGTTTCCTACAACTTCTACCTTGAAGGTCGCACTGCAGGACAGTACACGATTTACATGCAATGGGCCGTCACTGGCGGCGCAACAGCTCACGTAGAATATCGAACCCTAACTGTCATTGCGTTACCAGAGTAATCATCGAAACGCTAGCAAACAAAACCCCAACTATTTCTTCAACATTGAATACGAATACCTAGCATAAAGACTTCTGAGTTTCAGTTTTCTCTCTTCTCTTTAGCCCGCGCAGCAGAGGTGGAGTTTCGCCATTCAATAAGCATTGTTGGGAAGGTGTCACCTTACTTTGCCATTTATAAAGATGCGATAAAAAAAGGGGTCTAGATTGGGAATTGTCTCATGAAGCTTTCGTATCTTGGCATTGGCGGGATTACTCGGATTGTTTCTGTTCCTTCGAAAGGTGCTCCGTTGTTAAGTTTTCCTCTTAATGTCAATGCAAGCGTGCTAGATAAGGTTGGAGTTTCAGTAACGCTTAGAATATAGTTTATCACCGTCGTTCTGTTGAACTTCACCATCAAATCGAGAATGCCATCACTGTCATAGTCTCCGATAGCGGTGGGTTTCACTTCTGCCGGAATGGTAGTATTCAGATCAATCGAGGAAACATCAATATCGCTCGGACTATAGCCTATCGGAAGCTCTATGAAGGATGTAATCCATCTTCCCTTACTCCGCAAATTCAGCGTTTCGGGCTCTATCTCAATGACGGCATTTAGCACTGCATCCTTGATTCTCAGATTGACAGGTATTTGTTTTGTCGAAGTAGAGCCATGTTGGTGCGCAGTTGCATACAATAGACCAAAACCTAAGACTATTGACAGAAATATGGTCGAAAATTTTGCGATCTTCATTTGCTGATTATCCTCCGAAGGATTGTCAGAACGCCAGTGTCAGCTTTAGTATACAGCCCATATACCCAAAGTCCATTGATAGGTTCCAACAGCCACATTTGCCTGAATTGATATATAATAAGACGACCAATAGACGTTATTAGGTTCTATCACTGTCCCATTCATAAACCAGCTATCTGTAATTTGCATCGTCACATCACGCAATGTCGAATTCCAGTAGACCCAAATCCGCTCACTGGGTTGTTCGTTTCTAATGTAAATCGTCTTGGACATAGACAACCATATACTTGGTTTAGGTAGCTCTCCAAAGTCGATGTCGGTTACAGGGTTAGTGCACTCGTAATCCCAGTAGACCCCAAATTGGGCCCCCAATGGATATCTCAATACTAGGACTGTTGGTATTTTCTTCGAATATGCTTGAGTTTGGCTATACACATATGCAACGACAGACGCTGCCAAAGCGACGAGCAACAACACCGATAGGACCACTTTCACACTGCCAACTTTCATTCGTTTACCTCCTTTCTCAATTCTATGGTGCTTCATCTCTAAACAAAAAGAGACTAAGCACAGTCCGATTATTGGATGTGAACTACATTTATGCATTGTGAAACAATCTTCGAGTATAACATTTCTCCTTAAATTATTAATGCACCACCGCCACAGTCCAGCCTTATTTTGCCGAAATAAGCTGCACCTGAGCGTTTCCAAGGTGCGCACAGTCACAGACTGTAGTCACACCCTGTAGTCACACCATATGAGTTTGGTTTTTAAAATTCGGCAATGCTTCTAAGGTTGCTGGGGAGGACATTTGGATAAGAAAACTCGAGAGAACCTCAAGATTCTGATTGTGAATGACATAGAAGGCGTCTCTGGGATTGACAAACTGCGTCAGATCCACTATGGCTCCAAAGAATTTGAGGAAGGAAGGATTCATGTAACAGAGGATGTCAATGCCGCTGTTCGCGGACTCAGGGCTGCGGGCGCTACGGAGATTCGGGTCGTCGACTCACATGGTTCTGGCGGTCCGAACAAGAACATAATTCCTGAGAAACTGGAGGGAGACGTGAATCTTTTTCAGGAAGGGCCTGTTTACAAGAGACTGAAAGAAGCAGCCGACAAGTCTATCGGTGCCGCGGTTTTTATAGGATTCCACGCGATGGCAGACACCGAAGACGGGTTTCTCAGGCACACTATAACTATGGAACCTAGAATAAGGATGAACGGCAAATCTGTTGGAGAGGCAGCCATCGACGCCTATGCACTCGCTGAATACGGTATACCCGTGATTATGGTGACAGGCGATCAAGCGCTGACCAGGGAAGCATCAATGTTTTTGCCGGGAATCGAGACGGTTCAAGTCAAGACCTCTCTTGACTGTAAGACAACCAACTGCTTGCCTTTGTCAGAAGCTCGGAGATTAATAGAGGCAGCAGCAAAACGTGCGCTTTCAAGAATAGACGAGTTTAGGCCAGTGCGAATTGCCAAGCCTATCGCGATGGATGTTTCATTCCCGAGGAAAGAACAAGCAGACCTGTGCGAAATCATTCCAAGAGCCAAGAGGAATGGAGAAAAGACAATCTCATACATTGCTGAAGACTGGGACGAGGCATATAGTTTTGTAAGAACGACTATCCGTTTGGCAGGTCAGTATGCAATTGGAGCGCTCGAGGAAAAGCTCAGCAAGCTTGAGGGATTCGATAGAGCCGTTCAAGAGTGGGAACAAGATCTTACTAGTCAATGGTTATCCTAGAACAATAAGTCATATATGCACCAACGGGCAGGTGGCGCGCGCTAACCCCAACTTGCACAGAATTTCTGTTTCGACTTGGCAAAGAAGACTAAAAAATCAAAACCTTCTGAGAATGAGATTTTTGGTTAAGAAGATCATCAAGGAATTGTGGGAAATCGCTGATATTGGGCTTTCTTTGGCGATTTGATCATTCATACGTGCTTGTGACATGGTTTAAGATAGAAATTCTACGCACCCTTTTTCCTGTCACATATGTCAAAGACATTAATGACATTGTTGATGATTATGTATTCCATTGGATGATGTGGAATGAAGCCGACACTTGATCAGAAATCAGCACCTATAATTGGTACGTGGAAACTCATTTCGTTTGAGACCCAAAGGGAAAATGGCGAAGTGATATATCCTTTCGGAAAAAATGCACAAGGGTCACTCATTTACACCGAGTCCAGGCGCTTTTCAGCGCAACTGATGCGTCCAGACCGTCCCCAATTCACATCTAGGGATCAGATGAAGGGAACAACTGAAGAAATCAAAGCAAATTATGAAGGTTTCATATCCTATTATGGGCATTATGAATTTGACAGCAAAAAGGGCTTCGTCATTCATCATGTGGAAGGTTCTTTGTTTCCCAACTGGGAGGGACAGAGACAAAAACGGTTCTATGAATTATCAGGTAATCGGTTGAAGTTGAGCACTCCCCCAACATTGTGGGGTGGTGGAGAGACTGTCGGTGTACTGATCTGGGAACGGATAGAGTGAACCCTTAAGAGTTGCAGACAGAAATTCTTTGCCCCGATTATCATAACGTGTGAGTTGGTTGGATAGAAATTCTATCAAAAAAAGAGAGGTTTTGAGAGGCTTTTCCTGTTTTGCAGCATGTCTTTACGCTTCTTCTTTTGTTCCACCCCCTCTTCTTGTACTCGTTAGAGGCACGAGCAGAGTCGGTTTGTGTTTCACTTCTCTTGCAAATTCCTTGATGTCTTTGAGGAATCCGCATTCTGTCTTAAACGCGGAGCAGAGATCGTTGCACTTCCGCAATGGTCTGTGCGCGTCTGCAGTCAGACTCCGTCATGATTGTTCTATAGGTTTTTGACGCTTGATAAGGAAGCCAATTTGAGGCAAGCATGTCTAAGGAAATGGTTTCTCTTGAGGTGGGTAACAGGACATCAGTAGCTCTTTTTATGGCGGCTCCCAGGTTTGCGATGGCCCTTAACGGCGTCTTTCCTCCTACACCCAATCTAGATCTTATTCCCATACCCATCACCCTCCAACCTTGTTCTTGAACACCCCTATGGTTCACCATCGATAATTGTGTGACTGAAGAAAAATCGAAAATGCAACAAAAAACTCTTAAGAAATTGAATGTTATTCAATATCATTAAAGACAGCAAACCTAAATTGATAAGACTGTTCAAAGAGGGTTACTGCACACCGCAAATCGCGAGAATAGCCAAAACGATAGATGAAGCGTCCGCCACCATACACTACAACATCAAGAAACTGGAAGAAGAAGGCGCGATCAAAACGTACAAAGCTGCATTTGACTACAAGAAAACAGGTGAGGGATTCTGCGCGTCCGCTCTCATTGCTCTCTCGTGCTCCTACCGAGTACGGTGATCCTGAGAGAATTGCCGCCGAGTTGGCCAAACACAAGGAAGTCGAAAGCGTGAACATAGTGGCAGGAGACTGGGAGTTGATTATGAAAAGTCGAACAAAAGATCAAGATGAGTACTTTAGTTTCCTGAAGAATGTGATTTCCAGAGAAAAAGGCATCGAAAAAACCAGATCCATAATTTCACTGAAAGAGGTCAAGACAGAGTTCATCAAGACATAAGAATTGCGCGCGAAGCTGTGAGGCAGCTGAACGCGAACGCTCATAAAATGCCAACATATTCCAAGGCATCTCTCACAAAGGTCAACGCGAACACGATTAGCACTATGCCTAAAGCGCGAATGATGTAAGCATAGTATTTGCTTTTGACGAGAGTCTTGGATCTGTCCACAACTATTGCAACTGCTGTTTTTGAACCTACAAGCATCGTGTAGAATCCGAGTATAAAGAGAATCGTCGCTGAGATATGAACCTGGGCACTCTCTAGGATTCTTGGGCCTCCAATAGTAAGCCAGAACATGTAAGTATTTGGATTTAGAAGATTCGTAGTGATTCCCCTTAATAGAGCATTGTCTTTTCCAAGGTGGTCTTTAGATTCTTTGACATTAGCCCTTAGATTCGACAAACCCAAATAAGTCAAGAAGCAAGCTCCGAGCAGAGAGATTGCTCCTATGATAATGAAATTCTCAGCTACGCTTGATAATATCACCAGCACAAACAAAATAATCGGTGATTCAGAAATTAGAGGCGAAATTGCGGCTTTAATTCCTTCTTTCTTTCCATTCTTCAAAGTCTCCGAAACAACTAGGGTTATAAGTGGCCCCGGAGACAAACCAGCGGCTAGACCAAAAATAATCCCAAAAAGAAGAGAATTTGTTTCCAAAGTCCCATTGCCCCTCGACGTTGTTTCTCAACACGTCTACGGTTTACCATCGATAATTGTGTAGCTGAAGAAAAACTGAAAATTCGGCAATAAACTCTTAAGAAATTCAATATCATTCAATTCTACGACGGGTGCGACTTTTCTAATTGCATCGTAAACAAACCAGCAAAAGAAATCGCGATTTATTAGATGCGTGCAATTAAGCTCTTGAGAGATTTCTTATTGCCGCCTCCTGCCGTTCAGTCCATTCGTGATCTGATTTTTCTGGCAGCATGACCAAGATTATCTCCAAGTCTACCGGCGCCAGAAAGAAGCAGTACGACTTCGTTATGGATAGATTCAGAACAGGGGATTAGGGGAAGATACCTCTCTCATAAACAACGTCTATTGCCTTGGAAATGGCGAAGACGAATGCCGCGCTTCTCATATCGAGGTTGTGGTTTTTCGCGTTCTCCACAATGTTGTTATAAGCAGTGGCCATCCTCCTCTGAAGCTTCTCTTTGACCTGACCTAATTCCCAGCTCTCGCCAGCCTTGTTTTGAAGCCACTCAAAATAGCTCACGGTGACTCCGCCAGCGTTGGAAAGTATATCTGGCAACACATAGACTTTCTTATCGACTAATATTTCATGGGCAAGATTGGTCGTAGGTCCGTTTGCGAGTTCCAGAACCACATCCGCCTCCATGTCCTTGGCAATTCCTGCCAATATCTGCGTTTCCTTGGCAGCTGGGACCAAGATGTCGCAGGGGCTTATCAGCAGTTTTTCCTGGGTCAAAGGCTGAAGCCCGTCGAATCCAACCACGGACTGCTCTGGACTTGCACTCTTGTACGCCATGACTTCCTTTGGATTAAGTCCATCTTGCGAATAGATTCCTCCCTTCGAGTCGCAGATTCCCACAATTCTGCACCCATAGTCTTCGTGCAGAATGCTCGCTATATGGAACCCAACGTTTCCATATCCCTGAATAACCACAGCCGCATCCTTTAGGGAACTTAATCCTTCAATGTGCTTTCGATTAACAGCCTCTTCTAGAACATAGGCCCCACCTTGGGCTGTGGCTTCTCTCCTACCCTTGGAGCCGCCTAAATTGAGCGGCTTTCCGGTAACAACCGCGGAAGCGTATGGAGATTGTGGATTGAACATTTTATAGGTGTCATAGATAATCCCCATCTCTCTTTCACTCGTGCCCACATCAGGCGCGGGAACGTCAGTATCTGGACCTATAAGAGACAGAATTTCGTAGGCATACCTCCTTGTCAACCTGTCAAGCTCGGTTCGTGACATTTTCTTTGGGTCGCAACAGACGCCTCCCTTTGATCCACCATAAGGGAGACCAACAACCTGGCACTTCAGCGTCATGTCAAACGCGAGAGCAGTTATCAAATCTAAGTCCACGTCAGGAGCATACCTTATGCCTCCCTTGGTAGGCTCGTATAACCTGCTCTGCTGCACCCTGTATCCTGTAAACATTTCTATTGATCCGTTATCCATCTGCACTGGGAACCTAACAGTCAACTGCCTGAACGGCTGTTCTAAGAATTTGACAACTCCTTTTTCGATCGGTCTTATCTCTGAGTTTATGAACCGAATCGCCTTTTCAAATTCCAGTTTGGTTCTTTTAAGAAAGTCCAGCTCTTCTTTGGTTTCGCTTACCTGTCTATAGTTCAAAGGGGTTAGCCTCTGCTGACTTTCCTTATTCCCTTGAAGCTCAGCGGGAGATCCTCTTCGGGAACTTCTTCAGCGAACCTTATTTCGTACACATCCTTTGAACCGCACTGTTGGCATTCCCTGGCACGCAGCCTGCACACCTGACATGTTTCTGGTTCCATACCGATTCGAAGGCACAAGTCTTCCCTTCCGTCTTTACGCCCGATAACCAAGCCAACAAGTTCAACCCAGGTGGCTCCGCAGTGCGCACAAGCAAACCTCTTTTTTGTCAACTCCTCCGTTGAGTCTCTGTTCTCAATCTCGTGGAGTACTTCCTTTAATTTCATCTTAACTCTCCCAACATTTTCAGTATCTTTCGAGATATTTATAGGTTTTGTTAGATTGTGAAGCCAAAAATCGGACATTTTAAGATAAAATTCTTCGAAAAGCCACAAATGCCGAGAAATGAGCCCAACTCAGCCCAATCTCATTAGACATTGTAAGATTTTGAGGAAGAAATAGCATAATTTAAAAGCTTCAAGTGCATTTTTTCGAATAAGAGGACGTAAATATGCCTGCGAAAGTAAGGCTTGATGAAATCGACGTGAGGCTTATTCGGGCTCTTCAAAGAGACGCTCGGACCAATTTTGCAGACATAGCAAAGGACTGCGGCGTCTCAGTGGACACTGTGAGCAAACGGTTCAAGAGGATGAAGAAAGGTGGAATCGCTAGGGGGACAACGGTATTGTTAAATCCTAAAAGCTTCGGCTACGACTGCGTTGCAAGCTTTGCAATCCGCGTCGACTATCCTCATGTGGAAGAAGTCGTTGACTTCGTGGAAAAGACGCCAGAAGTGGTTTTCTGCACGCTGTCTATGGGCAGACACAACATCTTCGCGATAGCAGTTCTAAAAAATGTAGGCAGACTGGGCCAAGTGAAAGAGTCAATAAAAGGACACCCCATGGTTCGAGAGGTGTCCGCCAGCATCTGGGTCGACGAGATACTGCTCTGTCCAGAAAACTTCGAATTCGAACACCTCAAAAAGAAGTGATAGAAAAATGGACAAAACAGATCTGGCGATAATAGAAAAATTAACCAAGGACGCTCGCACGTCCTTCAGAAGGATTGCGGAAGAATTAGGAATCTCGCCCGACACGGTAATAAATAGATATGCAGCACTGCAGAAAGACGGCGTAATCCGCGGGTCGACAATAGTGATAAACCCGAAGAAAATCGGATATCAAGCCATGGCTGTTTTCATGATTGACACGTCCCCAGCACACATATTGGCAACCGAGGCGACTCCAGCCGATTCATCCGTGATCTTAGATAAACTGATCCAGATGCCAAACATAATCGTGGCTACAAAGACTGTTGGAGACCACGACTTGTTGGCTATTGGAGTAGCCATAGATTTTAGGCATTTGATGAATGTGAGAAATGAGATCGTAAAAATACCGGGCGTGCAGGATCTGCAGGTGTCCTTCTGGGTTGAAAGAACAGAACTCTGCCCAAAATACTTCGTAGTCTGAGCACGGCTTATTCCACAAGAGGTAAGCACTGTCACCAACGCAAAAGGTGAATGCCCAAAACCCAAACAACCGTTTTTAGGCGCCTTAAAGCACGCATGGATAAGTACATAAGGCTAGTTTGAAAGAAGCATTGTGGGAGTCTACAATGAACCTTCAGCGTCTTGAGCTCACGCTTACCACAAAGTGTAATTCCCAGTGCATTCACTGCCAAGCAGACGCTTCTCCTTTCAAGAACGAGGTGATGGAGGTCAAGGATGCATACAACTATCTGGCTGAGGCGACCGCTGTCTCCAAACTTGAATCTTTTATGGTGTTTGGTGGAGAGCCAATGCTCTATCCAGAACGAGCAATCGCCGTGTTCCGAAGGGCTCAACTGCTTGGCATTCCAAAAATCAGTATTATAACGAATGGGTTCTGGGGCAAGAGCAAGGAAACCGCGGAGAAACTGGCGGTGAAACTGAGGGAGGCGGGCCTCAACAAGGTAAACATGAGCGTTGACTCCTTTCACCTTCGACACATACCGCTTGAGTGTCCGCAGAACGCTGCGCAGGCTTTGGTGAACGCGGGTGTAGAGAACATTAAGTGGAATGTTGCAGTCGTCGAGTCAATAGACGCCGAGAACAAGTACGACAGGGAAACGAGGCAACTGTTGAAAAAGCTGGAACCGATGGGATTAGATGCTGACATCGTCAAGATAATGCCAGTGGGACGCGCCGTGAAAAATCTGCGTGAATTTTTCCTTCACACGCCACTGGATGGTCCATGTGAGGGCGAACCGATAATAGGCAATCCGCTGATGAGCCCAGACAGTATATGCATCGAACCGTCGGGTTCAGTCGACATTTGTTGGCGCTTGTCCATCGGAAACGCAAAGGAGAACCCGCTAAGCCAAATAGTAAGCGGATATGACTGGCAACAAAACCCAGTAATCAAAACCCTCGTGGAGGAAGGACCAAAAGGACTGTTGAACTTTCCAGGGGCACGTGGTTACAAGCTTCAGGAAAGCCATTACCTAAACAAGTGTCACCTATGCATAGAAATCAGAGAAGCCATCAACGCTTAACGCACGCTGGATAGAAGATGCGAGGTTTCAAGAAACATTCCACAAAAGGTAGACAAGCGCCAAAACATATTAGGAAAGGCAAGCCCATGCTTAGAACATGAACGACTGGATTAACGACCTGTTCGTTGAGCACGCTGACCTATTCCTAAAGCTTCTCAATCAAAGATGGGCTCAGACCGAAGAACTCGTTAACGGAATGAGCATGCTGCTCGATGGCTTTGGAATCAAGTCGGGCAGTTTGCTAGACTTGTGCTGCGGAAACGGGCGGGTCTCGATCTATATGGCAAAGAGGGGCTTCAAAACCGTTGGAGTTGACATATCGAGAGCTTTCATAGAAGACGCAAGAAAAAAAGCGGAGGAACACCGAGTTTCCAGTGTAGTTACTTTTCTGGAAGGCGATGTGAGAAAACTGAAAAAAATTGTCGGACGCGTCCCGCAACCCTTTGATGTGGTGGTTAACGCTTGGACTTCTATTGGATTCTATTCAGTAGAAGATGACCTCAGCATTTTCAAACAAGCCCGGCAGCTTTCAAGGGAAGGTGCCATACTGTTCATTGCCGAAACAATGCACACTGAATATCTCTCCGCCAAGTTTTTTCCTACTTCATACGAAGAGGTAGATGACATTGTGATGTTAGAGAACAGAAAGTATAATCCAATAAGCGCACAGGCTAACACATCTTGGATCTTTTACAGAAAACGCGGCAAAAACCTAGAGTTCATAGACAAGGTAGACATCGAACACCATGTTTACAGCCCCAGCGAACTTTCCTCCCTTCTTAGAAAATCAGGCTGGGAAACCTTAGCCTTCTATGGGAGGCTCTCAACGTTGCAGCCGATGAATCCTTTAACAGGTCTGAACATAGTTGCCAAAGCATCATAAGGCGCACGCGCATGAAACCCACCGAATCGCAAATCTCAAAATTTGACGAGACGGACCGGCGAAGATTGTTTCACAAATGCTGAATATATCGGTTCAGGTCTCATTCCGCCTGCTGGAACTCGCCTTATAATCCCCATGCCGCATAAGACTGCCGAGAGAGAAATGGACAGAACACTCATCGCAGTGATTTCTGGCATCCTCGAAGGCATACTAATCTGCTCTGGAATATTCACCCAAAATGCTTTCGTGCTAGGTGTTGCCGTCATCTTTTTCGTAATCCAGTGGAGATACCTGGGAAAATGAGGAACACGAGAAAGCCGATTGTGTATCTCTTCCTACCGCTTTCTGACTTTTTCTCCTTACTGCTTCATTATTCTGAGCGGCAGTTCTCTCATCTCTCCGATTTTGCTGTACATCCCTGCACCAACTAGAGTTGGAAAGTGTGTCAACTTTGTCCACTTTGTCAACCATAGATAATGGATAACCAACCATAGAAGAAAAAAGAATAATGAGAATATTCTTGACCTTTGTCAACCAAAAAATATAAACCGATAAAATATTGAAGTACATTTTAGGTTTAAACCAGATTGTCATTCGACTTTCCTTTTGGCCGGCGGAAAACCATGAAACAAAGAGGAAGAGAACAACTTGAAGAAAATATAAGACAAGGAGAACTGGGCGAAGAGTTTGGGCGTTGGGAAGCAGTAGGGCGGGCATACAGAAGAGGGCATATCCCAGAAATCATACGAACTGGGAGAGGAAGTGATAATCGAGTGAGGGAAAGAGACCCAATAACAGACAGAGTTGTAAGTAGTCATCTTGAAGAATACAAAACTGGAAAAGCACAATTGTCAAAGCTTCAACGGAAAACTCGGAAGAAACACAAAAACTATAGAGTTAGACGTGTTGACACTTTTCCTTTTTGAAAGTGCTAGGTCAATAAAATTAAGAAAAGTCTAACTAGAGTTTAAACAAAGGTTTCCATACTAACTTTAGAAGTTAAAACATCAAAAAATATGAAACAAAATATAAAGTTGCTATGTGCACAGCAAAAATGCTAAAGAGGCAACGTCACGAATGTTTAATAAATTAACAAAAAACCGTGCGAAACCATAAAAGGCAGTACCACACAAAGTATGGTATCAATAGGTTGATGGCGACAGAAACGAGATAGAACCAATGATGTGTGGAAGAACACCAAACGCCCCAAAAGTGGGCGTCTGTCTCCCACTGAGTTTCTGTCCCTCTGGAAACGCTATCACCTATATAGCCAGACAATTATAAAACTTGTGTAATTATATAATTGTAGAAACACGTCTAAGGTTGTAATCAATACTAACTTTTTTGGTGAAATGAGCCTTAACGAGTGGCACGGGTTCACCAATCGAATAGAGCTTTTCTCCTTTTTCCGCTATTTGTGTCCAATACTTCTTAATGGTTTGGCAAAACTTAAAAAGCGTTTGAGGCAAATCAAATCGTATCAGGTGATAGTGGTGAACAAGGAAACGTTGCTGTTTGCTGGAATCGTTCTTTTCGTTGCGGGGATGTTTATGCTCTTGGCTTTCTATCCAACGTACAGTTCTATGGGCCTACGAATCGCTGGCTATGAAACTGGTTCCCTTACCAAGGCGGATTATTTGTATTACCTTCAGGTAGAGAAGATTGCAATGCCCCTGATGATTCTTTTTGTCGCTATTGGTGTCACTTTGATGGTGCTAGGTGGTTTTATGAGAGAGAAAAAGTCCTAGCGCGCGCTCAGACTTGGTATCTCTTCCATCTCAACACTTCAAGCTGCGACAAGCCCTTCGGCGCCAACAAAGAGACTTTCATGTGTTCTAACACCGACAGTTAGTTGATGCAATCGAAGAACAAGTCAAATGCGTAATGACAGTTTAACCCTGAGATTTCTTCTTTACACCAGACCTCATCATGTAGAATCCTATAAGTATGAAAACTACTCCATCCACAATAGTTGGAACTTGATATTTGAGCGTTGTAAATCGGTCTCCATACGCGTTTGAGATTGCAAAACTCCACAATATTCCGAAAAGAGTAACTGAAGCGAAACCCAAAATGACCAAACCTGCCCAAAACAGGCCAGTCTTTTCACCCTCAAACACACTAGATCACCATATAGGGTTGTAAAGAACCCGTATTACTTGTTAGAAAGTTGCTCCTTAAATTATTAATGCAACTTACATCAAGTAACAGATTATTAAAGAGGGATGTGAAATGAAAAAGAGAATTGTGTTAATCCTTCTATTGAGTTTTCTTCTTCCCTTTTGCGCCACTATCCAAAACGTAAACGCAACATGGTACATACAGGGCTGGATAGGCAAATACCTCTCAATAGGACACGTTGCAGTTGACCCTTGGGAACTAAAAGTCAACCAAACCGTAGCTTTCGAAATCTTTCTTCAGAATTGGGAGGACATATTCGTCAAAACCATCGACGTCAGGATTAAGGTTGCAGACGCGATGTACAATGAAACATTAGTAAAGGACACGTACTGGCAAAAACCACCGGACGCTCTTGCAGGGGCAGTCTATAAACTGGTCAAGCTCACACCACACGAAGACGGCTTAATGTCTTTCCGCATTCACGCAGCTTATCAATACACTGAAGGACCCCAAACACTGGAACAAGAGGGAACATTTGAACTCCTGAACGCAATAATGGTTGTGAGACAAACCTACTCAGATTTGTCCAACTACAATTCGAATTTACGCAACGAAATCTACGGTCTAAATTCGACAATTCAAAATCAGAATGCATCTTACTCCACTCTCCAAACTTGGTCGTATTTTCTGGCAGCTACAACTCTTGCATCAATTCTGACGACACTGGTTACACTCACAGCCTACATAAGAGAAAGAAAACGTTCTCGGTAACCATACCAAGCATTCTTCACTACTAGAAAACACTCTCGACAAGGCGGTTCCAGCAACCTTCTTCCACAAGCCATAAATGCTGAAGCAGAAAACATGCATTCGTGTTTTCATTCGAGGGGGGTGAGAGTTTGAGGTTTGGTGATGTCGTGACAGCTGTGGCAACATTAGCTGTGATTGCTGTTCTGATTAGGTTTCCCTTAGACTTGTTGTTGTATTCGCCTTTGGGTTTCTTGATGGGAACTAATGTTAGTGCAATTGTCTCCCTTTTAATTGCAGCATTGATCACGGGCTACATCTTCGCTGAAAAGATATGGGAAGCCAGAAGAGAAGCACTCACTAGAATAACGGTCTTAACTGCAGCCCTTGTAATGATGATGGTGATGTTCCTAGCATCTCTACCAGCTTGGGCTCCAAGCGTTGAGGAAGAATTCGCAGATATGCTCGGTGCAACCCCAACGTCAACGTCAGAGTGGCTGGGCATAGAGATCATGGCGATGTTTTCCCAAGCGTTCATGAACGTGGTTGGAGTGCTTGCGCTGGGTTTCATCGGACTCTATATTGGTTCAATGCTTAGGAAACCAGTAAAGAGTCAAAAATAGTCAAACATTGACCACGCCCCCTTTTTTCCCTTTAGTTTCAGCCTACTAACAGTGTCCACTTGTTCTGCTGGAAAATAATGCGACATAGTAGCGTACGAGCTTGGAGGCACTCTTTGCGCTCTTACTTGTTCTATGTTCTGTATGTTAGTCGTTTACGGGTCCGTTGAACATTTTGTGTCCAATCGCTAGAATAAGGTTCCACAAAATTCAAAAACAAATCAACATGTATTTAGTGTTACGTAAAAAATTGCAGAAAGGAGAGAATCTCAAATGAAAAATATTTCGAAAATCTCTACGGTGCTAGTATCAGTGCTTCTGATGCTGAGCATGTTAGCAATACTACCGATTGGACCTGCAGTCGGTGTTGAGGAACTTCCAGACTACGAGCCTGCGGATTGGCAGACAAGTCAGTCTGGCTGGCGAGGAATACCTACAATAGAAGGAGCACCGCCTGAAGGTGCTTCCGTTGCCACAGTGGAATCGTTTGCTACCACGCCTTCTGTGGGAACTAAAGCCTACGACTGGTACTTGGAGTCAATAAGCAGTGGCACTCCAACTGGCAACCAACCTTGGATGACTCTAAGAGCTATTTCGGGCAACGTTGAAGTTTGGACACAAGACTATATGTGGTTCCTACCCGGAGACCCAAGAAACGATCCAACAGACCCAAGCAGCGATTACGGTTATGCCGTGAACGTCACTGACGAGATGTGTCAGTACGTGGCTGACCAGTTTAACAACATTATTTACCCAATAGACACCCAGTACTTCGGAGTGCCTGCTGACAGATATGGAACAAACACCATCTTCGAACAGTTAGGAATGCCATCCTACTATTGGGACTGGATTGCAACAGACAATCCTCAGAGAGTAATTGTGAAGGTTCTCAACTATCGCGACGACAACTACTACAACCGCTTTTACCCAAGCTACGTTGTAGGGTTCTACCACTCGACACTCACCAGAACCTACTACAAGAGAAACATGATTCACATTGACCCATGGCGATGGTGGCAGCGAGTAGGCCCAGAAGGAAAACAATGGTTCCCAAAAGAACGCCCAGACCTTGTGGTTCCCCCTGCCCGCGCGTATCTGATCGATTCGACACTGGCTCATGAATTTCAGCACAATATCCATCGTGACTATAATCCTAACGACCCAAGTTTCATGAACGAAGGCTGCTCCGACTACGCCCAATTGCTGTGCGGTTATCCGAACACGATTTGGAGCCATGTCAACTACTACCTATATACGCCAGATAACTCGCTAACGTTGTGGGGAGATCAAGGCAACATAAACATACTGGCAGACTATGGCGCAGCTTGCCTATGGGCTGTCTACCTAAGCGACCATTATGGAGGAGCCGACTTCATAAGCCACTTCGTGAAAGCGGGAATACCTGGAATACCCGGGGTTGATGCGGCTCTTGCATACTTTGGGTATACTGAAAAATTCGACGATGTCTATCACGACTGGAGAATCGCCAATCTACTCCATACTAACCTTGTTGCTGATGGTAGATACAACTACCAGACCATTGACTTGGGCGGTCCCCTCGCAATACCCGCATTCAAGCATACAATAAGTGGAATTCCAGTTCCTCCGACAAAGGGATTAGACTTCGGAACAACCATAGCCTATAATAACTACGACACAGGCGAAGCCTTGCTTGGACCTTACGGCTCAGACTACATCGTACTGAACAAGTGGGACCGAATGGGCATAATCTACTTTGACGGCGAAGATACCTACGGATGGAGAATGACAGCAGACGGCTGGTGGTCAGGTAAATCCAACTCAATGGATACGATTTTGAATGGCCAAGCTTACGTAGATTCGGCAAACCCAACGCTTGAACTCGTCACAAAATACGACATCGAGGAGGGCTGGGACTTCGGCTTCGTCCAAGTGTCCACAGATGGCGGAGCCAAATGGAAATCTCAATCGAATGCATACACAACAATGAGCTGTAACCCCAACGCCCTGCCAAGTATAAAGGCGAACCTTCCAGGACTCACTGGCAAAAGTCCAGGCTGGCCCGCATGGTTAACGATGACATTTGACCTCACAGCCTACGCTGGAAAAACAGTCTTGATAAGATTCCGCTACATGACTGATTCGTTAACAACTGGCGCTGGATGGTACATCAACGACGCAAAAGTAAGCGGCACATCATTAACGTTGACTCCAGTCCCGCTGCCCACAGCGTTCCAAGTCTCGGTTGTCCGCGTCTACATGCAGGGCGGTGCAGTCGTCAACTACTTGGTAAATGACATGGAGCTTGATGCATCATGGGCTGGCACCGAGGGTGCAAATGTACGTGACCCCAACTACGTCATACTGGTCGCCAGCACCGTGGGTCGCACAGGCTTCGTAGACTACGAATTCCAAGCAAAAAAAGTGCCCATCAAAGGCGATCTCAACTCTGATGGAAAAGTTGACATACAAGACGTCGGTATACTAAGCGCACACTGGACTGGTCCACCCGCAGGACCCTTAGGCTATGATTCAAACGTCGACATCAACAACGACGGAGCGGTCAACGTAATAGAGGTATCGATAGTTAGCGCCGACTGGGGACAGTCGTGGTAAAATAACCAAGGAAAAACAAAACCAACTGCTCCTAAAAGGAGCAGTTTCCCCTTTTTTTGGTTCCAGTTACAGCAGCAAACTAGTTCACATTAACACTAAGGAAAACTGAAGCACTTGCCTGCCTTGATTAAACGTGCGTTCATAACTACGCTTTTTGCTTGCTTAAGGCGGTTCGGAAGTTTCCATGCTTGGGGCACTCAAAGAGGGCTATATGGAGTACCAGTCTCTTTCCTTTTTTGTCTGGACGCCCAGCCATCTTCCATGTCTTTTTCGGCTCAGCAACCTCTGTTCCACACTTGGGGCATTTGGCGACATCTCCTCCTCCTGCCGAAAAATACGTTTGCCCTTCAACAATTTTCATTCTTACCTTGCCCTTGCTCACCAGCTCATGAAGCAGTGTGGTGAAGTCGGCTACGGCAAAGGTTGACATCTTGGCAATTTCTGGAGTGGCGAAATCTGTGTGGAAATGCACTCCTCCCATTATTTCGTCCGATGTAAACGCCTTTTCCTTACGTTCATTCAGAAATGAAGCTATATCGTCTTCAACTTCGCTGTGGAGTTTCCCGCTTTGAAATTTTTCTTTATCTATGGGCATAAAGACCTCTCCTCATTGCACGCCAACAGAAAAAGTAATTGCGAACTGTGTATTAAGTGTTACGATAGCATATTGCCTATCAGGACTGGGAAGCTGTGGGACAATTTTAAATTGCAGATGCCACAGACAGCGCCAGCGTACGTAGTGCACCACTTCACGCCCTGCCCCTGCCCTTTCACGCTTACAATGATTGTGTGTGCTTAGATTATTAATGCACACACGTGGGCATTCAATAATATACACCGACATGATGGCAAGTCCTGGAAGATAGTTTCAGGTGGAACATCAATTAAGCCCTTTTAAAGATTCAGGTTGCATGGTTGGACCCTTACAATATGTTTCATCAACTTTATATGAAGTCATGTGATTCACATCAAGTGATAAAAAACAGAAAGGAGAGTGAGAATAGAGATGAAGGCAGTTCTTAGAATAATGTTGATGTTGTTTTCATTAAGCATTGTGAGCATCTTGTTAATTCAGCTACCAGTAGCAGAAGCTTCTCCAATCGCGGTGATGTCAACAAGCCCCGCGAGCATAGTAGACCCGACGCTTAGTCCTGGTTCAACCTTCCATATCAACATTACAATCGCTGATGTTCAGAAGCTCCATGGTTACGAGTTTGTCCTAAGCTATAACACCATCGTCTTAACAGCTACCGATTTTGGGATTTACTTTCCATTCGTGATTATTCTTTCGCTCTGGAGCCGAATTGATGATGCACAGGGCAATGTCTATCTAGCTGCTCTAACTTACCTAGGCGACCTCGAAGGGCTCACCACCATTGACCCAAAGCCAATAGCTTGGATAGAATTCACCGTCGACGATTTAGGATCATCTGACCTAGACTTGCATGACTCAACACTCGCGGACATTGATGGAAACCCGCTTGCGCATAGTGTAGTCGATGGCTTCTTCGACAATAAACCCCTTGTTGTCATGGCAACAGCAGATATCGACCCAGACACTTTGAATTTGAGGAGCAAGGGAAAGTGGATTACCGCTTACATTGAGCTTCCCGAAGGCTTCGACGCAGCAGATATTAACGCTACGATTTTAATGAACGAAACACTTTCACTAGTCTTAGACTCAAAGCATGGTTTTGTGACTACTTCAAATTCGTACCTAGTGGACCATGACAACGATGGAATCTTAGAACGCATGGTTAAATTTGACAGAGTTATGGTACAAGAGTTCATATTCGACCAAGGAATCAGGCTTGGCAACGTCGCATTGACATTAACTGGCAGATTACTTGACGGAACTCCATTCAAAGGAACAGACATTATCTTTGTGAACTACGCTGGTTAAAGGTCAAGCGGCAAACGGCACCACTGGTATTGTATTGGCGCGCAATCTCCAAGAGACTAATGAGGACCACCCAAGAGGCTGAGCCCTACCAGCTGTCCAAACACTAGATAACTTGAAACCACGTACCCTAATATGGCGCCGCCGCAAAGGTAGGGCAGTCCCGCCTGAGGCTTCCCCTTCATGAGAGACATCGCCAGCACCGCGAAGCCGAAAATTGTTCCAAGCATCACAGACACGGCGATAAGCAGACCGTTGCTGGACAGGTTGTGAAAGGTTGACACCACCAGAGTTCCGGGGAACACGACGTCTCCTAATCCCATGAAAGATGCTTCGCGTTCTTCTTGCTCCTCAAGTTTTCGTTTCAAACTCTTCGTCTCTTTCAACAGGGAATACTTTCGGCTCTTTGGAATGACCAGTATAACAGGCAACTTAAGGTCCAAGACGGTGTCCACCAGGTCAATCATGTGCTTGGTTCCGTACACAGACACCGCGTCGTATATTGCCATGACGATTAGTAGAACAATGACCAGAGAGATGCTCAACGAGATGCCGAACACCGCTATTGTGGCTAACCCCATGAGAACACCGCATGCGTCGATTACGTACCACTCAGGATACCTAACGAGCAGCACAAGCACTAGGGCAGTGACCGCAGCGGACAAGCCCAACGACCACAACTCAGGAACTACACCGGTCAAAAAAGCGTAAACCACCGAGAATAAAAACAGTCCCACTGCCCCCAAGACAATGCCCTGAACCACCTGCCTCTTCCAAAACTTCGAAATCAACAATATCATGACAGTTAACACAACTAACATTGAGAAGAAATAAACCAAGCCCAACGGGTCATCTGGATTCTCAAACGCAACGATGCCGACCTCCGCAAAAGGCTTCGTTACCAACAGGGCGAGACCATCAGTGACCAGGAGCAGAGCAGCCATTAAGAAAAAGGCAAAAGCGTCTCTTTTTCTGGCTTTTTCAGGACCACTCATGATTTAAAACCAACAGACATCGACTATTTATGGAATTGCGTCTAACGTGCGTCGAATCCAGCGCTGAGGGGGAACAAAGCAGGCGCATCGCGTACGCTTTGGTCTTACTTTCTGAACTTAATGAAGTATACAGCAACTGCGATAAGGGCTATGATTATTGTTGCCACGATTGCTGCTTCTTCGATGTATCCAGGTCCAAAGAGAGGACTCGTGTTTACGACGAATTCAACAGAATCCACACTTGTTAAACCAGCCTGATCGTAGGCTTTCACTTCAACCATGTAGGCTCCATCACCTAGCCCTGTAAATTCGTGGGTTGTGTTCGTTCCTACGTTAATCCACGAGTCGTCGTCGACCCTTATTTCGCAGTGACTCATGCCAGAAGTCTCATCTGAGCATGTCCATGTAACAGCGACTGCAGATGATTTTATTTCCTGACCTAGAATCGGTGAAGTTATCGTGATCGTCGGTAGGCCTGTGTCAAGCGTGACTGTGCTAGAATATGACTGTGACGTCCAACCGGCTGCGTCAACGTATTGAACGTACACAGTTTTCATTCCGTCGCCCGCTGTCAGTGTCCAAGCTCTTGAAGTGGAATATGCTTCCCACGGTGTCCACGTAGCGTTATCGTTGCTTAGACGCATCGAAATAACGCCTGAAGTAGCGTCTTCTGAAGACAGTGTAAGGGTCGCCGATGATGAGCTTGCATACGTCGCTCCATTATTAATTGTTATTGAGCCAGTGGGGGGAGCAGTATCCAAATTGATGTTGTCTGAATGAGTTCCCGAGATTAGTCCTGCATAGTCTTTGATTTGGAAAAAGACTGTTTTTATTCCGTCTCCATACGCTAAAGTCCATGTCTTTGCTGGTGAAGACGATTCCCACGGTTCACCGTCCCACACGCCGTCGTTGCTGTATCTAACCTGATATACGCCTGAGGTGACGTCGGTTGCTGTTAGGGTTAGCGTAACTGAGGTTGAATTTGCATAAACGGCGTCGTTGTCGATCATGATAGAGCCAGACGGTATGGTTTTGTCGATTTTTACTGTTTTGGTCTTTGTTGTTTCTGGGTTGCCAGCTTTGTCCGTTGATCTGCAATAGATCGTAGTGATTCCTTCAGCGCTGACGGTGAATGACTCTGTATAAGTGGTCCAGGTTGCGTTGTCAAAACTGCGTTCTATTTTATCAACTCCGGAGGTGTCGTCAGTTGCTGACAGGGTCACTTTAACATTAGATGTGAACCAACCGTTTTCCCCTTGGACACCACCCAAACTGACCGCCGTAACAGGAGGAGTCACGTCGAATGGATTTTCATAGTACATTGTAGACCAGAGGTCGACTCCGTAGACTGTATTGACGTACCAGCCTTTCAGCCACGCTGAACGAGCAAACTGCAGGGTTGGATGCCACCAAACCATGTATGTTAGTGCTTCGTTTGCTATTGTGTTCATTTCGTCGCTCAGCCTGAGCAACTCATCTGTGTCACCCGCTTGGTCTGCGGCAACAGCTTGATCGTAGCGGACATCGAGAGCCGTCAGGTTCCAAAGGTTCCAAGAGAAGTACGTTCCCGTCGACCGGTACATCGGGGCTAGCCAGTTGAGCACGTGGTTGTAGTCGGCAATCCAGCCGCCTATATATGAGTCAATCAGGTGGGCTGAGGCCAGGACATACTGCTGTCCTTGTGGAACGATAACAACGTTGAACCTTATTCCCAAATCTTCTTGGTAGGCTATTGTGTTCAGGTTGGTCGCCATTGTTGCAAGGACCTGCTGGAGCGTGTCGGCTCCAGATTGCACATAGAACTCAACAGCCTTCGCGTGGTTAAAGTCGAGTCCAAATGAGTTGTCGATTTTTCCAGACGGGATCGGCGTTCCATTGTAATACGTGAAGGTTGCCAGTGGGGTCGCGTTTGCCGCCAAAAGAAGCTCTCTGGTCTTTGTTAAGTTGAAGGAAAACGTAGGTTTGACATTTGGATTGTATGAGCCTGGTGGGAACGTGTCGGGGGGAACAATGCTGTTTGCTACAATACCGAGTTTGTCATTCACATACATGTTCATCTCGGTGATGTTGACAGAGCTTGCGACAGCCATTCTTATTCGCCAGTCTGAGAAAGGTTGCCAGTCTTTCAGCGTGCCATCAGATTTCGTAACGTTCGTGTTGAAGCAGAGCCACAAAGTGGCAAACTGTGAGAACGGCCCATGTTCAACTACATTTGGAATTATTGATTCAAGAATTCCTTGGTCAAGCCATTTGTCTCGGTCAACAACTTGGAATATGCTAGTAGCGGGAACCGCTATACCAGTGGCTCTTCCCGCCTTCAAGTCGAGTAGCGTTGTTGCGAAGCTTGGAACGTATTTGAATTCTACCTTTTCAATTCTCGTCTTGCCTTCTGGTGGTAGGTTCATGTTGCTTGGTCCTCCCCAATAGTCGTTGTAAGCCTTCAACACAATCCCGTAGGTTGTCGGTTGAACACTTTCTACGTAGTAGGGGCCTGTACCTACTTTCCAGCCGTTTTCGGGCAGGACCAAACCAGTCTCTCCTCTGCCCGCCATGTGTTCAAAGTATTTGGTGTAGTTGCCATCCCATGTCCCCCAACCGCCGTGTTCATAATCCATCTTAATGGTAGAGGTTGGCGAAACTATGCTTGCCCATGGACCGGCCATGATGGGTAGAAACTGCGTGCTCGGAGTCAGAAGGTTCAATCTCACCTTGTAATTGCCCAGTATTTCAACAAAGTTTTGATCTAGAACTGCCTTGACGAAAGTTGGGTCGTAGTTTGTCTTGGCCCCAAGAGAGTTGCTACCAGTGAGACCGTAGGCCAGACTTTTATTGAGCAACTGTTGAACTATGCACGCTGCTTGACTTCCATGTATGAGACCGTTGCCGCTTGTGCCATCGATAATTAGAAGCCTGTTGAGGCTGAACCAAACGGCTGTTGCGTTAAAAGGCATTCCATCTTGAAATGTTATGCCCTGACGTAAAGTAAAGTCATAATGGCGTCGATCGGGGCTGACTGTGTAGCTCTCTGCCAGCCATGGAATAATCTTGGTGGCGTTGTCCCTCTCGTACCATAGCAGTGTTTCGACCGAGTGCCACAATGTCCAAAAGTCGTACGGATAATAAGCCACGTGAGGATCCAGCCATTGATAGGTTGTCCCACTCTCGTATACCAGCTTGTTCTCGTTGACAAAAGGTGGAACAAAGAGGCCGCTGTATATTAGCCAGTATCGCATGTCTTGTGTGATGTCTAGGTATATGCCGCAGATGTTCGGCTTGGTTACCGCCCAAACTCTGCTTACGTAGAGCGGGACAACTGAGCATTGCTGTACAGCGATGTCGTCAATCTGAGCGTAAAGTTGCGCTCTGAGAGTCGTGTTAGTAGTGGCACGTGCTTGGTCATACAATGCGACCTGAGTTGCATTGGAATAATTCGTGTGCAGCCATGCAGCCCAATAGAGAAATGAGCAGTCGTCTGGATCAACGTAGTCTGGGTACCAGCCGTATACGTAGGCATCCATTATCTCGTTGTCTCTGTTCACCCTGTAGCTAGCCCAGTCTGCCGACTTCAGCGTCACTGATATAACACCGCTTGCTTCAAGTGCTTCCTTGTAGAGAAGCGCCTGCTCAGCGCTCGACGGATAGTGCCCAGACGATTCATACCAAAGCTCGAAGGTCAGCTTGTTAGTTTCATCATAGCCAACTTCGGCGAGCAAGCTCTTGGTTAGAGCATAGTTTACATTTGTATCTTCAAGTGCCTTAAACGCCTCCGTATGTCCCAGCATGCCTGGAGGTATTATGCTATAGAGAGGGTTCGCCAAACCAAGGAAAACTGTGTTGGTAACTTCTGTCCTGTTTAATGCAGCAGCAACCGCCACTCTTACCCTCGTATCGTTAAAAGGCACCCGTTTCTGTTGGAAGCATAAATACTGAATAAATGTTCCATCACCCCACCAGACCCTCAGATTCGGATTGTTCTGAAGGTCTAAGACATCTGTCGGTGAAATATGCCTGAATGCCATGTCCACGTCCCAAGCTTCAATTGCAGTTCGAAGCGTGGCAGCATCAGGATAGAACTTGAAGACTATTTGCTTCAGCTTCGGATAGCCGCTGCTGAGATTCCAGTAGGTAGGATTGGCGTCCAATATAATCGCCACGTCTCTTCCACCCACACGCTCCCACTTTGAAAGAACGTAGGGGCCAACAAAGGCGACCGGCGTGCTTGCACGCGGATTGCCCGCGGTGTAGTTCACTTTTGCAACAGGAGCGTAATTCGGGTCAACAATGCTGGATGGTCTGCACGCCAGAATCCCAAGCAATGGACTGAACGGAAATTTCAGGTGAAACCTAACCTTGTATGTGCTGAGAACCTCGGTTTGGTCAAAAATGGCGTCGTATCCGAGCGCAGCTGGCGCGCCTTCAGGAATACTTGGTATAAGCGCTATTGCCCTGTCGAACGAGTCTTTGACGTGTGTCGCGTTAAACGTTGTTCCGTCGGGAAACTTAACGCCTTGTCTCAGCTGAAAGTCCCAAGTCTTCAAATCTGCGCTTGAATTCCAGCTCAAGGCAAGGTCTGGAACAAAATCCGTGCCTGTAGTTGAGCCAGGTTTGACGCTGACTAAGGTGCCAGCTATCTGCTGCAGAATACACCATCCGAAATAGTCGTATGTTTGAGCTGGGTCAAGGGTTAGCTCAACTGAGTCAGTCGTACCAACAGTAATTGATGTTTCAAGCGTGAGCGCTGTCCTAACTGTCCGAATATTAAACGCAAATGTTAACATACCTACTAAAAGCAGCGTCAGCGAAAATCCGGAAACTGCCCTAATTCTCGTTTTTCATCCTCCCCTCTGGTCAATCAGTGTGTATGAATCATATAACGCCTTTCTTAAATCATTTATCCACTCGCGAAAACCAGCTTGTGCTATGGATGACGCTGAGGAAAGAACTAGGTCTCTACGCCGAATAGACCGCTCTTGCTAAGAGACACACCGCACGGAGCTCATGATCGCCTATCCAGCCCGGCTCTGGACAATCGGATTCGGCAGATACCTGATCGCCTATTCAGGGGAGAGTTAGGAAGAGCTTACTTTTCATTTCACTCTAACTTCTTTCCCATATACATAATAGAACCATGGTAATGGGGTTCGTCATGATCAAGGTCTAATCCTGTGCCTTCGACACAGTAAATAACATCAAAGCCGCCGAAGAGTGAAAGAACCTCTTCTTTAGTAAAGTAATGAACAAACGAATCCCTCTTCGGCGAATAGAAGGTGTTTTCCTCGACTGCTCCAAGGGTTTTCTCGGCTCTCGCATAGCTTGGGTCATCGAGCGAGAACATTGCCACGTAGACAAAGCCATCTTTCTTTAAGGCATTCTTTATCTTCCTGACAATTTCTTCAGCCTCGGCTTTCTTAAAGAAGTTCAATATCCACGCTGCAATGACAAGGGAATATCTCCCTCGAGGAACCTCTACTTCTTTCAAGTCCCCTACTTCAACCTTGACCCTGAGGTTTGCATCTTTTGCCCTCTCAACACATCGCTCGACAGCAGTTCTGGAAATGTCGATGCCCTTCACTTCGAAACCCATTTTAGCGAAGAAGAGGGCATTTCTACCTTCTCCAACACCTAGATCCAAAACAGCACCTTTAGGAACAAGACTCGCATACTCGACCAGTACATGATCAGGCTTCAATCCCCAAAGCGATTCAACGCTCCTATACGCCTCTTCCCAAGCAGAAACGTTTTTCATCATCTTTCACCCGCCTCTGTCCGTGCTGTACTACAACATACAGTAGATATATGAACCCGCTGGACTTCTGTTCTAAAACGTGGTTTTATAAGATTCAGTTGGAACCAAGCACTCTTGGTGGTGATTGTTGAACGGTGGGGACCGACTGCGGGTCATCGGAGCCTTTCCATGCCTTCTCTTCACATTTTCCATTTTTTTCGCCTTCTTGCAGGTACAATGGTATGGGATCGTAACGTTTACTGGAGAGCCTGGACCAATAACCTTCTGGTCCTTTCGGGTAACTTATGCCTACTTCCCAACCTATAACCGATTGATCCTAACGGAGCACTGGTTTGCGGACTATTGGAGTGACTACGTCAATTATAGGACAATGGAGCTAGGCTTAGGGATGGACACCGTCTTAATGCTTCTGTTCGTGGCTCAAGTCCTCACAGTCTTGTTTGCAGCATTAGCCATCATTAAGGTCGAGCCCCAACTGTTTCTTTCAGCAGCGGTTCTCAATGCTTTCACAACTTTTTTCATGTGGCTTACCAGCCGGGCGTTTGTGTATCCATATTTTGTGTACACATTTCGAGCTGGCTTCTGGCTTACACTTCCCACCGCTGCGCTGTTTCTTGCAGCCTTCTTGGTTGGACAAGCCGACTCTAAACTTTCTACTACGCCATCATCCCTGCCGCTTCATTGATTTTTGTCTATTGAGAGACACAAATACCTTTGAAGAAATTCGCCGACGCCTTTTGAGTTTTATGAGGCAACCATGGGTTGTTGGAGTAAGAGCTGCACATAATTGTCTTTGAAACGGAAGCGCGGTCATCTTTCTCCTTTGAGCCAGCCTTTGATTCCGAGTTCCCTGACTGTTATGGTTATCGGTTCTGGTTCATGGGACTTGTATTTTCCGTCTTCGTCGAGATACAGTATCCTCGGCTTCAGCGCGAATGTGCCTTGGACTTTTGGCTTGAGAATAAGCCTTACCTCTTCTGTCTTCAGGGGGTCGAGGCGTTTTCCCTTCATGTTCAGGTAGCTGTCCTCAACACGGTAAATTTCGGGTCTCTCAGTCAGCTCAAAACCTTCAGGGATAACTTCAGCGAGTTTAATCAAGAGAGCCGGACCTTTTCCAGCATTGACGAGTTCTATCTCTAAATCTAGGTTTTCGCCTATTTTCAGTTCCTTTTGGCGGGTTATCACGTTTGCCTGAATGTCAGCGTGCTCAAATCTTTCTAAACCCACCGCGTTTTCTTGGGTTGGGGTCGGGCTTGAGAAGGCTGTTGTCGCAGAGATAATGGTCGGTGCATGTAACACTTCGCTGATGGAAAGGGCGAGTTCCCGTTCCTCTTTAACCTTGTCCAGCAGTCTCAGCACTTGCTCTCTCTTTTCGGGATGCTCAGCCTTCATATAGGAACCGGCTGATGTTTGCAACACCTTTTCGGTTATAGCGTAGAGTTTGGTCTTCTTCTCCGGGTCAGTTTCTTTCTTTGCGTTGTCCATGTGCACATAGGCGTCAAAGAGTAGCTCCGTTGCCTTAGCATACTCTGAAGCATTTTGAAAGCCAGCTCTTACATAATATTTGGCCGCTGTTTCCAAATGTTGCACGGCAGCCGCGTGTAAAGCCGCGTCTCCAGTATCTGCAAATTTCGTTCCAGCCTCAAGCGCTCGGCAGAAGCGACTGTGACCCAACGCTAGTGTTTTTGCTTTTTCGTTTGGACTTAGTTCCTTAGCTTCCTCGAAGAGTTGAGACGCTTCCATGTAGAGAGTGGGTGATGTTTCTGCCTCCGCTTGAGTCATTTTTTGCCAAGCTCTTGAAAGAGTTGCGATGAGCCTGAACTCCTTCCGATCTTGCTCTGACTCTAAGGCTTGGGTTATTTTTTCAAAGGTCTTGGCTGCTGAGCCATACTTTTCCGAGCTGGAGTAGTGGTCGCCTTTCTTGTCGAGGATTCTCGCTTCTTCAAGCGCCATTCTAGCGATACAGTATTCACGTCTTAGGTCGGTTGCCTCAACTATGCTTGTTGCCATTTGTTTTTCGTCTGCATCTTCAATTCTGCTGAACTGCGCCTGCAAGGATTCTCTGGTTTCGGTAAATAGCTTGGCTGCCTGCTCAAAGGCTCGGATAGCCTCTTCGCTCTGCTCCCTTCTGCTTAGGTCTTCTGCGCTTTCGACCTGGGTCCATGCAGAATAGTTTGGAGCCAGATAACTCCACTTCCTCAGCGACTTATGCAGAGCAGCAGCCTTTTCATAGTGTTCCCTTGCTGAGCCGTATTCCTGCCTTGCATGATGGTGTCTGCCTTTTTCGATTTCACTCCAAGCCTGCAGATAAAGCGCTTGGTCTTGGCAGAAGTCTTTCAGTTGAGGAATCTTCTCTGCCACTAACTGGTAATTCTTAGAGGCTAGTCCGAAGTTGTCTGAAGCTTTGATGTACTCACCCTGCTGATTGTAGAGTCTGGCAGCTTTCCAGTAGGCTTCTGCCACACGGCTTGGCATGCCAGCCTTCTGATACGCTTGGGCAGCGCTTTGACAAACTTCGATGGCTCTGTTAATGACTTTTTCATCTCTCGTTAACGAATACAGTTGATCAAGGATTTCGCCGAACCAGTCGTGGTACCATCCTAAAAACGCAAAATTGCTCGGCGCAGGGCTTACCGCAACTGTTTGCAGGTATTTTGTGCATATTTCTAGGCATTTTTCCATGTCTGAAACGGCTTCTTCTAGGAGACGCCTTTTCTTCTCCTCGTCTTTTTCCATCCTAGCTAAATCTGCTTTTATGAGTGCTAAGTAGTTGTGGGATATACCGAGGTCCCACCCGTAGGGTGGAGAGAGCTGAGCTAAAATCTCAATGACCTTTTCCCTAAGCTCTAAAGCCTCTTCAAGTAGTTTCTTCTTCTCACTGCTGCTTGTCTCTGTCTCAGAGAGAAAGAAGATAGCCTTGCTAAGAGCATGAAACACGCCGAACATCGAGTCTGGAGAACCGGAAACTTGACCGTACTCGGAACCTTTCCGTCCCACTTCAACAGCACGTTTAAGGAGTGCACGTTTTCCTTCGAGGCTGGTTTCAAGTTCAGCTAGGAAACGATAGTTGTCAACTAAATACATTGGGTGAACCCAGCCAACCCAATCATAGCGGCGAACTAGCAGAAAATGTCCGACAGATTTTTCAGCGAATCGTATGGCTTGTTTGAGTTTTTCTTTTCTCTGGTCTGGGTCCTCTTCTGTCGCAGCCTCATGTGAAGCAGTGAAATTCAAGCCGTAATATGCCATTCCAAGCAGAAAATGATCGTTTGACCTCTCGCTTTGCTGCAACAACTTTTCAGTGTGCCTCGATGCATCCCGTACATCGCCCTTGACCAAGAAACTGGTTACGCATAGTGTATAATATAGGAAAGCAAGAAAGTACCCGTCTTCGATTTTTTCTGAAAGCTCTAAGGCTCTTTCCGAATAACTAGAAATCATTGAAGTCAACTCTGTTTTTCTTTCTTCAAATAAATCCAAGTAAAACAATACGCACAATGATGTCATTGTGTAGGCCCAAGCTAACTCGCTTATGTCCCCAACTTGAGAAAGTCTAGCGATGGCGTTTCGACTATACAGTATTACTTCCTCGGCGATTCTTTTGCACTCACGCCAATCCCCTTCAAGTATAATTCTGGACCAGAGGCAGAACGATAGGATGCGGAACGCCTTCCCATAGCCTAGTTGATCCCCAGCGGCGTCAAAGCCTTCAAGCGCTTCCTTCAACAGTCTCGAGCAATCATCTAACAACTCTTTTTTCTGAGAAGGGTCTTCGACAGCCCAAAAATCGGAGTATCTAGCCATAGCCCTGCAATACAGACACCTGGCAGGTTCAGCCCTGTCAAACAATTCCGCCGCCTTTTCATAGGATTCAACGGACATCTGCATGCGCTTCCTGAACTCTTCCACGCTGTCCGCTTGGCAAGCAGCCCTGAAGAAACCATAACCAACCCATTCATGGATTTCACCAGCCGTCAGTGCGTCTTGCTCTGGAACCATACTCAAAGCGGAGCGGTAGAGTTGCACAGCGCTCATCCAATCGTAATTTTTCTCACGCTCCCTCGCTTTGCCAATGACGCTCTCTAGACTCTCTCCCGTCGACATAACCATGAACCATCAAGTCCATAACAACCATCACTCTGAAAAGCCTTTTGCAGAGTCAAACATAGAGAGCGCAAGCCGTCAGACAAAGCAAAGCTGCTGTATCTTCAACCTTTATGATGCTTTCAGATAAAATGACCTCTTTCGCTGGCACTCACGCCCACCGTAGGAAAAGAAAGAAGTAAGTGTTCCTGATTTAGTTCAGTATCTGATGGTGCGCAACCATGCCTTCATGGACTTGTCCGAACATCAAATGCATATATGATAAACAACTCCAACCTGGGCAACGTTGTCCATTTTGTGGGGAACAAGCGAAAGCCTTCAAGTTTAAGGAGTTTGGCGATCTGCTGAAGGAGAAGTGGAACCTCAAGAAATCAATCGAGAGAGCAAAGAAACAAGAGGCAATCTCGAGTAGAATGAAGTTCTGTCCAAAATGCGGTTCCGCAAACATCAATTTTCTTGTCTTCTACCGCCCTTCAATTTGGAAATGCCTAGACTGCGGCTACGAAGGACCCTTCATACTTGAAGACGGCAAACTTGCAGAAAAAATACAAGAGCGCTACCAAGAAGATGAACACAACCGCCAAGTCTCAGAGCCTTAACCTCTTGATGAGCGCCTTGACCTGTTCCTGGTCTTTTAAGTATTGTTCGAGGATTGCGTTTGTCAACTCATAGATTCGCAGGTCGTTTAACAAAGCCAATTTTCTAATCTCCCTGTGTAAGTCATCGCGAACCTCAACAACCGTCCTCCTGCCCTTGTCCACGGCTAAAGCCTTCCAATCTTGTAACGAGCCAAGCTTCCAGTCTTGCTTCTCAAGGAGTACAAGTAGTCGGCGAGCAACGGTGGCTCCTTGCCTAATTCCAGCGTTGTCTCCAAAGTCTGCAGTTCAGCGACCAGACGGTATTCGACGCTGGTGACGCGGTAGTATCCGTCAACGTTCTCGTTTGGCAACGTAACCCAAATTCTGTCACCTGCCAAAATGGGCGCGTTGCCATAATCGACGACATCGCTTGTAACCCTAACGTACTCGGCTGGACTGCTAAGATAATCATAAAGCGCTTTAGCTCTGAGCAAGCATTCATTGTCGCTGTGCAATTCCTCGTCGGTTTCAGCCAGCTCCCTTGAACCGGAGCCATAAATTGCACTCCAACGGGCACTGTTGAAGAACAGGTTGTCAACCCAGAAACTGCCTGTGCCAGTTCCGCTGAACCACATGTCCCACATGACCTCGTTAATGATTGCCCAGTTGAAGCCTGAGTCGACTTGTCCCCATTCATTCTCATATTTTTTGCCAACATTGAATTTCTGAAGATACCATTTGTCAGGGTTAGTCTGAAACTCCTTGAATGCAAACTTGCCAGCATTGTCTTTCAAACGCAATGTGATTTGACCACTAAAGGCTGATTCACGTCTGATTTGAAATTGCAGCGTTGGAAACTTGTTGAGGTCTGGCTGCCAACCAGAGGGAATGATTAAACGCAATTGTCCGTAAATATCAGCCGTATTCGTAGTGTGTTTAATCGAGTAAGACCCCACAGCCTTAACTGACCCATCCAGAGAAACGCTGCCGGTTCCTGTGCCACTGACCCAATCATTTATCGTGTCGCTGTTAATGTCAAGAGTCTCGGTCCATGAATCTCCGTTGCTTGGATATTTCTTCTCAGCTGCACCATAAACGAAAATCTTGTCTCGCTTGCGGAAAATGCTCTTGCGATATTCACTAACATCGAGGCGTTCTGAAAGACTTACGCTTGAGGTTTTGCTGTCTCGTTGAAAAAACTCGAATTTTCCATCAGCCGCCACACGGAAATCGAAGCCTATGACACCAGCCTTGTCAGCTGTCTTAGCAATAAACTTGAGAATGTCAAAAACAGGCGTGTTTTCATATTCAAGTTTGGTGTAGGTTGTGTCTGTGTTTTCTACAAGCTCAGTTGAGTCTCGGACATGACTTAAGCCGACAAAATTGTCGATTAAATCTTTAACGATGGCTTCACCTTTCTGGTTCTCGTAAGTTTTGGTTACGACCCTACGGAAGAGGCGTTCTCCCCAACATCTACCTAAAACACGGAGAAAGTTTTCATCTGAAGAATTTGATAAAGCCTTAATCTCTTCAACCGTTATTGTTGCAATCAACGGATTGCTGGCCCCTCTCCCCACACTTATGCTTCCTTCATCGCCCACGTTAATGGGATAGGTTCCCCCTGGACTATACTTCTTGTCAAAATTCTGAAGCAAACACTCAAAACTGCTAACCTCGTCGGTGCAGCCCAAATGCATCCTCAGCTCCACCACATCGGCTTGAGGCGGAGCTACAGACCCGAAAACAACAGCACAGACAGGCAGGCCAACACTCAATACTCCACACCTCGGCGGTAACACTCCTCTTCGCCAACCCGCCTAATCGACCGAGACGGAGTTTTCAATGCCTCCGCGTTGTACTCTGCCTGAGCCGCCGCAGCATCACGCGTTGTGCTCGCAAGCCAACTCATGTAAGCCGCTGTCGCAACAATCAAGCCCACTCCGAGCGTGAGCAAAGCGATTTTCATGGCTAGGGCAGCGTTCAACGCCCACGTGGCAATAGCTGCAGCATTTGTGGCAACGGAGTGCGCGATTTGAGCCACCGACGTTGTTCCCAAAACCGCCTTAAGAGAAGTGAAAAGATGAACGGCTGTTATTATCCCCGTCACCGTGCGTCCAGTTTGAGAATCCAACGCACCGAAAGAGTAGGCTAGGTGCACAACATCCATGGCGATGGAGCGAAAGGCGTAACTTGCACGGTTCTCCGCCCTCACAGCGATGCTTATCTCATGGAAACTCAACTCAGGCCCGCCTCCGACACGGCTTCACGTATTGCTCGGTTAACATGCTGCACAAGCTCAAGCAAGCCTGAGTCTAAGGCTCGAGTGAGGAAACGCCTAGCCTGCATGAAGCGGGTTCCAAATTCAACAAAAAAGGCATATGATGCTCTTGCGCCCAGCTTGAACGCCCATTCCCTCACCCTCTCCGCAAAAATCGTGCTCGCCAAGTAGCCAGTGCGCCTAGGCGCCAAGCTCTGAGCCCGCAACCGCGTGGCTTCAACCTCGCAGTTGAGGGCGTCGTCAACCTTACCACGTACATTCTGGTCTAAGCGGTCGAGTTTCAGCTGCAACTCTTGAACGCCACGTACGTCTATCTGCATTTCAACCGACACGGTAACGCGCCTCCCGTTTGGCTCTGCTCACTTCCTCCTCTGTCTGGCGGTCAACCTCGCTTAGAATCACGATGAACTCTTCGATGGTTTTGGCCGGCTGCCTTGCGAGTTGGTTTGGGGTCCAACCGAACTCTTTGCATAGGCGGAACTCTGTGAGTGTTGGATGAGGCTTCTGTCTGCGCATGGCTCTGATAAAAAACGCTGTTCGTCAAGGGTTATGCCACACAGCTTGTTCGCAATTCTCGAAAACAACTCGCCCAACTCAATCGGAACGCCGTCTTCCTCGCCGAGCAGCTTCTCAAGCGTGATTGGCTTGCTGGGTGGCTGTTCTTTCAGGCTCGCCCAGATGTTTTCTGCCTGAATGGCTACGAAGTCGCTGCTGACAACCTGACCCGTGACAGGGTGATACTTCGTGTGTCTTTGGATTATCCTGCTACGTTTAGCCCAAGTAATCTCTTGGAAAACGTATTTGCCCGCGTATTCTTTTCCGAAGCGTTCGCATATTTCAATGGTTTCGGTTCGCATTGTTGATTCTCTCCATAACCATGATTCGGCTCTCGACGGCTGTCTGGAAATCCTCAAGTATGATGTCCTGTTCTCTCCTCGGCAAACGCAGAATGCGCTCACCTATCTCAGCCCAGAGCCGGTTCCACTTCCGCCTCAGTTGAGCCTCACGCCCAAAGCCTTTCAAAACCTGTACATCAACAGAGCCCACTCATGAAACACCTCAGCTGATGACAATGTCGCAGGCAACAAAAGGCGCCTTCAACCAGACAAGGTCCTCAACCTTTGTCGGAATGCCCACTTTTTCCCACTTGCAGTACTTGAAAAGGGCGTTGTTGGTTCCGCCTAGCCCGAATTTGAGGCTGAACTCGCTGTCATTGACTACATCGTCATACTCCTGTTCACTCTCAAACTCAAAGGTCAACTCGCCTGTTAAGGCTCGGTGGCGCTCCTGCAGATACCTGAGCAGGTGGCCGCTTGTGCTGCGGATAACGGGTACTCTTTTCAGGTTGTTTTCGATGGTGAACTTCCAGTCGGTGACTCTTTCAACCGCTGCTAAGCCTGAACCATCTGCTGCGCCTCGTTGCACATAGCTTTCGTGGTAGGGCACGGCTCCGCTGTGGTCGGCGTACGTGGCGCCCGTGATTTTGGCGGTTCCAACAGCCATGTCTTGACTGATCAACTCAGCCGTGGCTTTTACAATGTCTTCAATTGAGCACTCAACCGTCACTTTATCGATTCTGCAGCCCTTGTGCAGCAAATCGATTATGCCGCTTGCCTTTTCATAGAAAACCTCGACGCTGAGCGAGTTTAGCGTCTGCACGTGCTGGAGAAAGCTTATTGGAGCGTCGCTTGGAAGGGCATACGCAACCTTCAACCCGACCTGCCTCAGTCCACGCCGCAGAACCCGCGGGTCTCTTGAGCCAACGCCTCGAACTGTCATTAACCCCGGGTCTAAAGAGGGTTCAACGCTTTCAGCCGTTGCTGGGCCAAGCATGCTCGGGTTTGCCGGCGTTACACCATATGTTGTCTCTTGCACGTAGTAGATTTTGGCTTCGTGCGCCCCATACACACTCATTTTTCAGTTTTCACCCCTCTACGTTGCTTGAACGTTTTCGAATAACCATGACTTGACCGTGAATTCAGTGTGCCAAATGAACGGTTTAACGCTCACTTGGTCCTCATCTCTGTAGGAAACGATGTCGCAGTAGGTTATGCCCTCAACCGTGACGACGCATTCAGCATGGTCAGAGTAAAGGATGGCTGCGGTCACTCCGTCGCTTGCGTTTGTGGCCTTAGCGAGCAAGTAGACGTAGCCGTTGCTGTCGATAAAGTCCGTTAGGTTTGAGGACAACGTGATTGTTATGACTTCGTCCGCTCCCCCTGTCCCATTAGTTGGATTCTGCCACGCTGAAGACGTGAAATTCCAAGCCTTGATCGTTGCGCCGTTGCCAGCGGGAGCGGTTCCATAGCCCTCAAATTTCAAAACAATCTCTTTAACAACTTTCTCGTCTGAGTCTATTCTGAATCTGAAAAGCATGAAAGCATGTTGCAGGTTGACGATGACTGACTTTGAAAAGCGGTTGTCGTCGCTGTACCAGATTTTTTCATATTCCACGTTGGCGAATTCGGTCCAATTTGAGGAAGTGGGAGCCAAGTCGCTGCTTGAGCCAGCGTGATAAGCCTTGTGGTTTCCGGTTAACGCTCCAACACCAATGAAGTTGTAAACTGTTTCGTTTGGCTTGGTCCTCTTTTCTCTTATTATGCGATTGACTTCAGCCCGCATTTTATCCCGCATTCTGCGTCCAACCACGCCTTGCTCAGGTTTGTCAACAGTCCAGATGTTTACTCTGGCAAATCCGATGCGTCTCCTCGCGGTTCCTGAGAAGCCGATTTTGTTGTCTTCGCTGCGGTCAAGTCCAACCGTAACTTGTCCATCGTAGTTCTTGAAAAATTCTCGATCATACCACGCTGGGCTCACCATGATTTTGGCTAATGAGCCGTCGTCTTTGGCAACTTGCATGTTTTTGTCGAGCAAGCGCACAAGCGTGGTGGTCGGTTCTTCGATTTCTGGCATTATGCGCCCAGCAGCCTCCTGCAGACAGCCTTGCGGTAGACGGCTTCGCCTTGGAAATCAAATTCTTGAACGTCGAGAACCTCGTAGTCAACGCCTTTCCTGCGTATCTTGTCATGATGCCTTATGGGAGCAAAAACGTGAATGGTTAAGTAATCATTGACTATGTAGCCTGGCTCGATGAGAACCTCCTCAACCCTTGCTGGCGAAACTATCGCCTTGATGTCTACGCCTTCGCCGTAAGAAACCCTGTCGGCTGCTTCCCTTATTGGGTGGAGTGTTACGCTTTCGCCTTTTGACCCTAGAATTTGTGTGAAGCGAGTTATGGCGGGCTCATGGTTTAAGAGTAGGAGTGCAAGCCAGCTGACTGTTGCCAGCGCCTGCTTGTTTTCAACTGAGCCGTAGTCGCTATGCTTGACACTCCAAAACATGAACTCGTCTTGATGCTTATCAATAATTTTCACGCTGAAATCAAGGCTTAATTTATCGTGATTTTTGCGGATTTTCCAAAGGATGCCCGCCGTCACGGCGTCATAGTAATCGCAGGCTGGAAAACGAGTGACAACATCTATGTAGCCTGCCCAGCAGATGGCGGGGTTGTAGGCTGGATGCTGAGCGCTGGCTCTGATGGAGTTGACGAAGTTGTAGACCCTCTGGACTGTTGGACTCCATCCCCCGTAATCGTACAGCCCGAGGAGAGCGTAGGCGAACGGGTCGTCGTAAATCTCGTTTTCGTTTAAGCCGACTCTGTGCCATTTTCCGTCGCCGCTGGGAAGCGGTCGATACTCAAGGTAGAGGTTTTCAAAGCCGTAGCGCAGAAACGCTACAGCGTCGGACATCATGGTTTCATATCTGCTCTTGTTATCTTGGTCGTAGTCTATCAGCATTTTCAAACCGATTAGTCCGTAGAGGTTTTCGATGTCAATCTCCGGAAGCCAAGCGTCGGCGATTGTTACGGCTCGGGCGAATCCGCCATAGTATTTGTCGTGCACGGTAGGTGTTGGTGGATGCTGCATGTTGTAGAGGAATGTTGAGCCAGCAAGCTTAGCAGCGTCTAGGTAGCCAGCGGTTCCCGTGAGTTTGTAAGCCTTTATCAAGGCGGGAATAACCCGGGCTGCGTTAACGCTGTAATAACTCGTGCTGGTTTCGGTTGATTTGAACCCGCCATAAGCCAGCCTAGCTGGGTCCGTGCATTGCTGGGTTAGGAGCCAATCAGCCAGCGAAGCAACCTTGTTGTAAACCTGGGTTTTTTGATTTTCAAACTGTTGGTGGTAGTAGGCTTCGTAGAGGAAGTCGATGGCGAAGGCGGCGGAAGAAACGGTTCTGCCCCACGTGAGGTCGGGACCCGACTCGGGAACGACGTATGCGTAGGGCGCATAATTCATAATGAAATCATAGTAGGCTTGTGGAACCCGCCCCATACTAGGCTACACTCTCCTAACCGTGGGTTCACGCATTTTCTCCAACATCCGCTGGAGCTCAGCCTGCAAAACATCCAACGGTGGAGCCTTGCTGAGCACGTTTACGTTTTGGTCTCCAACCGAGAAGGCTAGGCCAACAGCTGAGCCGCCTGTTAGGTAACATATGACGTATACGGCGGCGAGAATTGTGATAAACTCCTTCTCAGCATCTGAACAGTTAGCGTAATCGATTTCTCGACCAGTTTCAAGCTCAAGCGTAACCTCGGCGCGCTTAACCATCTTCAAAACTTTGGCGTCTGGGACTTCGGATGAGGAGACGTTGATCACATCACGGACATCGTCAACTGAAACGTCAGCCAAAGCAGGCACGCTCTAAAACTGAATAGGAAAGCAAGCGCTATTTAGGGTTAATCGGATGAAATCGGATAAAATAGAGGAAATAGACAAAATATACTTTTAATTCTGGTTCCTACTACTTCTGCACCGCCCTACAGATGCAAGTCACCGCTCTGCCCGACTGACGCATCATTCATAATTCTTTGGTGGACGTTTTGTGTGTGCCCGTCAATGTTGCTACAGCGTTATCCTGAAGGATTTGGAGAGCTGGTCGCGTAGGTCCTTCTTGGTGATTATTCCAATCGGTCTCTGCTTCTCGTCGACGACGACCAACTTGTTTAGGTTGTTGTTCAGCATCTTTTGAATCGCATTGTCAACGGTGTCTAACGGACTGATTGTGACAGGGCCCGTGACAATCACGTTTTCTTTTTCCAGAGGCTTATTCGACTCGGGTTTGCCCAGAACGTCGGACCATGACACTACTCCAACGGTTTTCTGCTCATCATCAGCGACTACCAATATGCGGTTTGTGTCAGCTTTGATTTTGGTCAAGGCCTGACTCATCGGTTCATCCTTGGATACGATGGTTGGACGAGCTCTCGTGAGGCTTCCTATCTTTCGCTTCTTGAATTCTTCTACAGCCATGTCTATTCACCGAGAAGCCTCATTTCGTTGATGAATTTTTCCACGTCTTGCATGGCTATCTCTCGAGCCTTTGCGGGAGTTATCATACCTTGAACCACAGCGGGCCATGTTGCTCCCACAACAAAAGCTTGGATGGGAGAATAGCTCAGTGGCTGTAGGCTCTGGAGAATAATTGCAAGTATTCCGCCTATCACTAAGTATATGAGCAAGTTGAACGGGGTGTACACTTTCTTTGGAAGGTTCTGGAAATCCTTTAAACCAAAGAATGTTGCAGAGACAACCGTGATCGAGCCGAAGATTCCAATCAGATACGAGATGGCGAGTATTCTAACGGGGTCTTGGAAAAAGAGGACAGCCAAGATGCCGATAAGATTGACCACTGTCAAGACGACTGATTCAAACTTGTACTTCTTAATGTTATACCAAACACTCGGAGCAGATTCTTCTTCTTCGCTCATGGAAAACAACCAGAAACTATCTTGTCATAGTGAATGTTTATAAATTTTGTTATGCCGAACAATTATAGCAAAAAGCTTCAAAAATCCCAAATTCTGCTCCTTTTCCTAGCAGCATTTCTGGGACATGGTTTGTTGTCGGCTGCAGTCTGTCTTCTGATTGTGCCATCTCGATTTCCAACATACGGAGAAAACAGATTAGCCGTTAGTTCCTGCACACTGAATTACATTTGCGCCACCTTGGACTTTTGGGGACTCACAGAGACAAGTAGCATTAGTGAAGAGTCAAAGACTTCAAAAAATAAAAAAAGAGAATATGTACTAGGTTAGCCGGCTTTCACTTTGAATATGCGTGGGCATAGCGGATTTATTAGGGGGGGTGAACTGGACCATATGGCCCGACACCGTGTCCGTCGAAGTAAGCGCTGAGCAAGGCCACATCAACGATGTTGACTCTTCCGTCTGGTACAGCCCTCACGTATCCGAAATCTGTGCCTGTGGTGGCGCCCTTGCCGCCATGTATATCGGCCTGTGGAGCGTAGCCTAGAGATCCAACGGATGGAGGCGAATACCAGTGAGCGCTCATGGAGGAGCCGTCAACTGAGTCGACGTATCCGTCATTGTTGATGTCGCCGTAATGGGTCACGGCTTTCCAGAGGTGGTAGGCGTAGAGAGATGGGGTTGTTGGCGTTGTAGAGTCGATTCCAGGAGTTAGAGAGCCGCCGTATATTGGGTTGTAGTACCATCCTCGCATCCATTGTAGTTCCCAGTGGCGTCCCCACGGTTGAACTATCGGAACGCTTGGAACATCATCGTGGGCGTACCACTGAAGTGCGTAGTACATTGATCGCCTTGGCCAACGAGTGTCTGGCGGGTTAGCAAGCCAATCTTGTGCAGTTGTGTATGGTGTGGGAGGATAGTTGTTGAAGCCAAATGTACCAGATGCGTTTGTGAACGGCTTTCGTGGGTCTCCAATATCGAGCCATTTTCGCTCGCCTACAATGGGGTAAGGCGTTGTGTCGTCTGGCTGCTCAATTCCCGCATCGATCAGAGCGTCCACAACAGGATTGCTGTATCTTTGAGCCGATGCGAACGTTCCTCTGCTATGCATGAATGGGTAGGCGAAGTCGTGTGGATCAGGAAAGTCAGCAGTCCAACCGCTTGTGAACAACGGTAACTCACCTGCAATCATTTGTGGCAGAAACACGGAGCCCCATGGTACACCTATTACCTCAACGTGGAACTTGTTATTGGCTAATTGGAGTTTGTCTCTGATCATTTCGGCAGCGGTCTGTCTAGGAACGTTTCCTACGTTGTACACTATGGTGAACTTCATGCCATTGTTCCACAATTCGCCACCCCAAGCGTTTTGTAAGTATTGTATAGCGAGTGTCGGGTTGTTCGTGTACATCTCTTGGGCTGGGTTGTCGTAGGCCAGCCCGCTTACTATGTAGTCTGACGGCTGCCATCCCTCGCCCAGATACGCGGCTAACAGCCAACTTTTGTAGTCAAACAGGTATGCAATGCCCTTCCTGACGTTTAGGCCTTCATCCACACCTGTCTGGCTGTGTTTACCAAATATATTGGGTGGAATTCCAGCCTGGCTGAACGTGCCCGGCGCCAATCCTCCAGGAACACCCATGTAGGGGCTTATCGTGTTTATGTCGTAGGTGTAGAAGAAGGCATCTAATGCCAGTGTGTCAAATGGATAGAAGCATTTCACTTTTTCTCCGTCGAAGAGTAGTGGTGGTGGTGGTACAATTTGGCCCAAAACTTGGTCTCTGTACATCCTCGGAACAACTGTAAAGTCAGACGTACCGTTTAGGAAGTTGTCTTTTCTTTTTCTTATATATACATTATTGACATCGACAACCCCCCAAAATTCTGGGATTTCGCGCACTGTAACCTTGTTGACGTATCCTCCGATTCTCTCATCTCCGTTCCAGCTCACCCGAGCTGGCCAACCGTCCCAGTAGACGCTGTATCGGTTGATTTCCCATCCATAGCCTGGATTCCAGTAACCGAACTTGTACGGGCCGGTTCCCAACATAGCTCCTTGTATAAACGAAGTCGCCGGGTCATGCCATGTGTTGTAGATGTAAGTCCAATTTGCCCAACCATTCACAACCTTGTCTAGGTCAAGGTCCCCCTTTGCTATGCACCACGCCTTGTTGACTACACTAGCACATGCTTGGCTGAGAATCTGCAGGACTGTCACTCCTGGATAAGTCGTAGCTAGGTTAAACCAAAGGTGGGTGCTGTTGTGCTGTACAGCTCTGTCTATCTTGATGCCAAAGTTTGCATCTGAGCCTGCTCCGGCTGGTGGCTTAGCCTTGTAGCAATTAAGCAGGGGTTGCAAGATCATCCATGTTGGACCGCCGGCTCTGTCCTGAACCATCCACCTCTCAAACGAATACTCAACATCCTCCATCGTCAGAGAGGCGAGGTTGTGGAACGTTACGTCTTGCCCAATCACGTTGGTGAATCTTATCGCGAAGGTGATACGCCTCAACCACGTCTGACCAGTCACCGGATCGTATTCATTGATTACTTTGTAGGTCCCTGTGTCGTTGGCAAGCCTTGGAGCAAATTCAGACGGTAATCCTGCATTGTAAGGACCCCGAGTGTAGCTAATGTTAAAAGCGACCAACGTCTCATAGACGTTCATGATCAACTCCGCGCTGGCGGTGTCGTAACACCAAGCAGGGTCAGTGGTCTCTGGCGAAGCAATAGTATCGATAATCAAGTGCTTTGAGTCATAACTCAGTGGCCAATCTGCACCGTGAGCGGACACTTTTGGAAGATACTCTGCAAACCCTGCAAGCAACAGCAGTGAAAGCAAAATCAACGATAAAGTCTTGTTATCCATTCTCTTTCACTCTTTCAGGATGTTCTGTTTCGTCACGCTCCTCTCGAGGAGCTTATGAGGGTGCAAACCCTTAGAGGAAAATCCAACTCATCGGCTTGCTCTACATTACAAGCCAGTCATGTCACAGAAGAAATGCCCCTCGAAAACTACCTATGTCGGTACAATAGGTTATTATAATTTACGGTTAATTACATCGCATAAATGTTTCCATACTATTTCCTCTCAATCTTGTATGTTTTGATTCCTTTTCTCAGCAGCATTTCAAGTATGTGGCTTATATTCGGCTGTGCCTTGTCTTCAGCCTCCGCCCTCTCAATCTCCAACTCATAGATTCTCTTGAACTCTTCGAACACTGCCCTGTTTACGGTTCCCTCTATCTTGATTCTTGTCCTGAGCTGACTCCTCTCCTCATCCTTCAACGTCACGTCAACCTCACTTCCACAGGCGTCTGAACTGAATAATACTGGCAGATGGGACACCACATAACAACGTTCATAGAATGCTGTAAACCGCCGGAAGCCCTTGCACTCTCAATGGAACCAAAGGTTTGCGGAGTCAAATCAGGCATGTAAGGCTCCATCCTATGACCAAGCGGACAGTACTCCCAGCAGTCGCAGACGGCGTAGCCCACTGGGCGCGGTCGACAGACTTCCCTGCCACAGCGAGAACACACGCCACACGCACAGCCAACCTTGGTTACCATCTTATCCACTCGTTATTTGAACCCAGGAGTATGATTCATCCGCAGCCTTCATGCACATATACAACTTATCCGCTTCACCAAGACCGCCTTCAACACGAATCATCTTGCCCCTGTATGTTTCATCTGGTGCGGGTAATTCACCATCTGAATCTAAGCCGATTTTCAGGAATCTATCATCTGCCATAATTAGGTCCGAGCCGCATGAGAAGTCGTTCCAATCAAATTTGAAACGCATCGTCCATTCGATCGCAGATTCTGCAACCCCTTGAGGAGCATCATAAATTCTGAATTGTGGCGCTTCTGTTGCTCTGCAGAGGAATACTAATGATGCTGTTCCATTAACCATTCTACGCCAGTTGAGTCCATCCCAATAAGCGTTAACGGTGTAGTAGGGTCCGTTGGGACATTGATGGAAAATATACTGTTTAGATTTCATGTAAATGTCGTTGGTTGATGGATAGCCAGTTCTAAAAAGAATGTTTAAGGTTTCTAACCATAGGTCGCCCGTGATTTTTCTGGAACCATTCAACAAATAAACATCAGGTATTTGGCTTCCGCTAACGTTGATTAATCGGCTTCCATCCCAACGTCTCGGTGTTGCAGTCTCGCCTAGGAAAAGCCCGTCGGCCGCTGGCAGGAGGTCGCTTACAAACTCTGGGCAACCGAGCGGAGGCTGAACCCTACACGGTTTTTACCCGAAGCGCATCCTGCGCCAACGAATCCAACGCCTTAGTTAAGGCGTCCAGCTTCTCCCAGATAGCTTTGAAGGCTTCGTGGCGTCTCTCCCAAGTTATATTCGACACAGGTTATGCCTCGACTCAAAAATAAATGGGAATGTGAGTTTCGTCCGAGTTTCACGGACTCATCAGGAAGCTGCTACAAACTGGTGCTGATGTTTGTCATTCTGGCAACTGCCTTAGAGCGCAGCACGGCGTATCCTATGCGTTCGCTGGCCACTATGCCGAAGACACCGTTTTTAGGGTCCTCGTAGGGTTCGGTTGTTATGTCTCTTCGAATCAGAAGCACTCCGGCGGCTTTGTCAACGGCGTGAGCCACACCGTTGGTGCACAAAGTGCTCTTATAGATTTTCATTGTCAACGCCTGACCTATCAAGCCCCGTGACAACTCCGTCTGCTCGCTGGGCAGATACTGTGAGTTAATGAACTCAGTTGCCGTGAACAGCTGGCTTGCCTGTTTTGAATGAATAATCAACGTGTCCGGATGGAAGTCCTCGTTTTCGATGACATCCCAAAGTTGAACCGTCTTTGTCCAGCTCATGGCGCTTCCGCCGCCCGCCAAGGCAGCGCCACCAGCGAGGTCCGCCGCAGTAACTCCAGCGTAGAGTCCAATTATTTTTTCGGTTTCGAGCTGGGCAACGGACCTGCCTAATTCCTCAAGTTGTCGGTTCATGACGTTCCATTTGGCGTCTTCCGCAAACTCACGGGTCCACTCAACGCCGTCTTTTATGTACACATTGGTTTGAACGTCGACCCAGTCGTAGCGTTCTCCATGTATTCGAATGGTGCCGCCCTCACCGGCCAAATAGGCCGCGCTTTTCTTGGCTCTGGGGAAGCGTTCTAAAGATTCGGTTGTTGTTCTGACTTCGATTATGTCTCGGGCTATTAGGTTTGGTTTTGCTGCTTCAACCACAACGTCGTGTATGCGACCCAACGCGCCTGCCATGTCGCTTAGCATGCCTTCTTTCATGCCCGTTCTAAGATAGCTAAGCGTAAACGGGTTTCGCAAAGCCTGCTTGACTTTCGCGTCAAACTCCAATTTGTACCATTCTTGGTTTAGCAGTGACTCCTGGAATTTCGGCAAAACAAGTTCGTGCATGACCTATCTCACTTCCAGCCTCGTGATCCTAACCGTTAGCTTGGCATTGTCCGAAAATTCACGTCCCCTACGCTTACTCATGGTTTGTCACTTCACAACGAGTATGCAAATGAGGTCGCCAGCTGCGGTTGCCGCCTGCTCCGCGAAACCAAATGCACGGCTGTAATAAATAGTGTAGGTTCCCGTGCCGCCTTCATTTACTGCCTGGTCGCCTAACGCAAGAATCCGTGCAGAAGCGTCTCCTCCGTAAACCGCCTGTCCTCTGCCAACCACGCCGCCAGCAGCCACCTTGACCCTACCCCTCACAATGACGGGGCAAACGTCTCCGACAGCCGAGTCCTTGGTTGCAATGCCAACGCAGTTCTGCGCTGAGGTTGCCGGACTCACCTTGTTGTCTGCGCTCAAGTAGACAGACTGCCCCTTGGTTATCGTCGCCGCCGCCTCGTAACCTACGATTAAGGCTCCCTGCCTTGGCTCCAGAACGTCGCCAGCCACCAAATTCGGCAGCCCAGTTAAATCAGCCATGTTCGCATTTCTCCCTTTCACTCAGACTTGTTTGGTTTCAACGAGTTCATCCTCGCCTACTCCCATCATGATTAACGTTCATGACCATAATCGGATGATTCACGGAGCGCCCGCTGCAACTGCTGAACCATCAATTTAGAGCCTGGACGCCAAGCCCCCAAAACAGCAGGCTTCGGAATCACCGATTCAACCACCTTGCGAAAATCTGCGTGCTTCTTCTTGAGGGTCTCTATGACTTTCTCGGACTCGGCAAGTCTAACCTCCAAATCAAAAATCTTTTTTCGAAGAGCCACGGCATCTACGGTTTCCGAAAGCCTTGGCGCTTCTCCACAGACCTCGCTAACTATCTCAGATTCCTTTGCGTGAGCGCACAGGTGGCGTTTGGCTTCAGCCAGCTCTTCAAGAGACAAGTCTGTTCGTGACAGACGTACCAAAGCATTTCTGAGGTGTGCCATGTCAAGGTTGCCCAGTGCATTGTGATGTGGGAGATGGCGTAGAGTTCTTGGCACGGTTTTGCCCTGCTCATCTCTTTCACCCCCTTTACCGACGATGGCGAAGGCGTTGTCTGGAAGGCTGTCGATGTACTTGGTATCCCATTCCGACTCCTGCATCCCATTCAGAATTTCTCCAGCCAGAGGACGCTGAGGATGAGGATTTTGGGGCACGCCAGCTAAGACCTCTAGTTTGCCACTCAAAACATCGATTTGATTTTGGATTTCCTGAACCCGCTTCTCAAGCCGTTCAACCCGTTGATCTAGAGGAAGCGGTGGGCCAAGAACCAACTGTTCCCAAAGGCGTATGTAAGAGTCCTGGTCTCCAGGCGGGAAACGCTTCAGAAAATGAACACTGGTCAACTCGAAGTTGCGAGGCGCCACGCCGTTAACATATTCGATTTTCCCGCCCGGCTTTAGCCAATCTAATTCTATGCTCAAGCCCTTGAATGCCTTGTTTCGTATCTGCTCGGCTATTCTGTCGTCGACCAAGCCTTCAAAGGCGACGCCGTTTTCTTTCAGGTCATACCACGCGTTGATGATGACGTTCGGCGGCGGCAGAACATGTTGGTGGTCGACTCCGAAGGGTTTGCCCACAAGTGTGGGAGCTGCTTTCTCGAGTTCCTCTCGCAAGTAGACGTGTGTCATTCCTTCTTCTGGATGGAAAATCCTCTTTGGATGGATGGCGATGCCAGAAACCCTGTTTCCTTCAAGTTTGATTGACTCTGAGAACAAGTGGAGCTTCTGGGTCTCAGCCTCTCCTAAATAAATAGGTTTGTCAGCGTCGCCGAAGCTTTTGGTGCAGATGGCGAAGGCGCTTCCCTTGTCGTGCCCCTGCCTCATAACCTGTTCGATGCAGTTTTCAAACGCGGCCGTGTGCCCTTTATTTTGTGCCAAAGACCTTCGCCTCCATCAACTGCTGGGTGGGGATTTCTTCCTCAAGCGGCAGTTTAGCGACATGACGGAGAATCTTACGTAACTCAGCCGGTGTGATAACGTTGGGTCCGATGTCACGTAGAATGAGAACCAACTGAGATAACAGCGCAGTGAGCTTCTCGTAATCTAACGCCTCCGGTATGCCCCAGTTTAATCGCGCCTGAGCCTGCTTCGGGTCTAACCCTGCCTGAGCAACCACGCGGTCGAATAACTGGCGTTCAACACTACGTTTAAGAAAGCGTTGTAAGGCTGATACTCGACGTTGAGCGATTTCGAGCGCAGCGTTAGCGCTGGCCTCGGTGAACCCAGTTTTCGTCAACAGTTTGGCCAACGGAGTCTGCAACCCCAAAACAAACTCGTCTTCAAGCGTCTCCACGTAGAAGTCTAACCCTCTCATGCGCTCGGCCACAACGGGTTGCACTTTGGCTTCCGAACCCACTGGTGGGTTGAAGACAAATCGGGCTCCGCGCCTTGGTATGGTTTTGATTTGAGTCAGATACTCCTGCAGTTTCTCTTTGCTTAAGCCCGGAAAAGACCAGAGCTCATTTGGTGCTCCAAACGTGTATATGGTCTCAGCCATCCCGCTGTAGATTTTGGCTTTGATCTGATAGAAGGATTCGCGTTGTTCTCCGTCGCCGATGTCCAGAGGCATACACAGCGATTGCAGAATGCCTATACCCAGCGGCTTGGCTGTTAAGACGTTGTAGGCTAAATGAATCAGCTCGTCTCCTGGAATCTTGCTAGGTTGCCTCTTCCAGTCGAGTTCGATTCTTTCAATTCGGCCGCTGTCATCGAATTTTACGCCGTTGTCCTTGATTATCTC